>Ga0310694_10002148_pt1 | contig 20752 bp, 15 predicted proteins | sample 174DNAGHGhighgp2_FD_203884 | JGI IMG/M metagenome (GOLD analysis project Ga0310694, IMG submission 203884) | Sheep rumen microbial communities from Palmerston North, Manawatu-Wanganui, New Zealand - 1742 DNA GHGhigh gp2 (v2) (version 2) | ecosystem: Host-associated > Mammals > Digestive system... | reverse complement strand
GATGGATGTCAACAAATTTAGTACAACTGTAAACTCTTTTAGGAAAGTGTAAACAGATTCCAGGAGAGTGACAAGTAATTTAGTTAAAATAAGTAAAAAACTGTCAACACTATTTAGGAAAAGTCAATTATTCGGCAAGCCAAATCTTGAGAGGCAAAGAGTGTCAAAAGTGCCAAAGTGTCAGAGCAAATTTTTAATAAGTCGGCATCCAATGCCGGAACAATGAACGAAACCTCGGATCTGACGCTCCGAGCACAGAACAAAGAAACCCGAATACGATTCGGGGATAATAGACGAAGAAAAAACTATAGGATGAGGAAAGCGCGGGGAATTAGCCCCGCGAGCAGAACCGGAAAGTGCAAAAGTGCAGAAAGGGACTAAGTAAAAAGAGAAGATAGAAATGACAGAAGTCGAGAAGGAACATAGAATACGGGAAACCATCATCGCAAATTGCGGAGAAGGGAACACGGGGAAGACAAGTTCTATCTTGATGCTGTATGCGAAATTACGTAAAGCAGAAGGAAAAGACGAACGGGATATTGAGATTGACGAGAAGAAGGATATTTGTGAGGTAATAAAGATCAATGAAATCAATGTCGGCATCTCCAGTTTCGGCGACACCCGACAGGCTGTAAAGGAACACTTGGAAGAGTTGAAGAACAATGGATGTCAGATTATAGTAACAGCATGCCGGAACAACCATGAGATGATCAAACTCCTCAAGGACAGCGCACAAGGCTATCGTCTTATGAGAACATCTAATGCCCGGCTATATGAAGAAGGCAAAGGCACAACCGAAATACCCGCCGACATCATTGACAGCTTTAACAAGCAATGGGCAGAGGAGATAGCAAAACTGATTGAGAGTTGGTGCTATGCGTGAAGAAAATTAAGAATATAAAAATAACAAGATATATGATAGATTTACCAGATTATCTAAAGGAGCACGTAAAACCGCTGTACGCCTATGAAATGGAACAATACACATTAAGTGTGTTACAACGTTTCTACTCATCCCATCGTATCAAGGGAGAAGTTAGATTCGGTAATCCTCCTAGCGGTTATATTGCTGATTTCGTTGTCTCCCGTCCGAATGGAGAGCCCATGATTCTTGTGGAAGTAAAGGCTACAAAATTCATTAATAGAGATGTATATAAGGATCTTATCCTTAAGGTTTCTCCATTTGTCTCCAATGCATATTTCATTCTAACTAATGGATCGGAGACATTGTTGGGAAGGGTTGAGAAAAGCCAACCTGAAGAGATAGAATTATCGAAAGCTCTCGAGATGATAAAACATCAAGAAGGTGAAGATGGCGTCTCTGATGTGGTAGCACGTCCTAATGAAGGAGTAATAAAATCCATTCTCAGTGATGCGATTAAGGAAAGCATCAGTAATGAGCAATGCAAAAATCCAGACGATTACCAGCAAAAAGCAGAAACCCTTCTGGCGTTTGTTGACAGTATTCAACAAGATGGATTCCTATATATGGAAGGAGATCAATCCCTCTGGGGATTTAGTCCTGAAAACGAAACATTATTTTTTCGTCGCCTATTAGGACAATGCGATGTTGATAGTATTGTCAAATTTAGTCCGGCAAGATCATTATATAATATGTTGGATGGGCATAAAATAAATATGTGCTCATTAGTTTGTATGAATGACCCAAGCGAAAAGGATTACGCAGACTCCGAAACAGGCATTCCTAATACAGAAGGGAAAGCGGCAGATTCGTTCATTATCTCTGCATGTGAAGCCGAGAAAGAAACTGATTTAACGATGTGGAGATTATACGGAGATGATGCCAAAGGTATTTGTATTCGTTTTGATATCCAAAAAGATAAAATAAACGAAAAAGGTTTTACGTTGGCGCCGGTATCTTATGCCAATAAGGATGGTTTCCATTTTGAGTTAGAGGTTATTAAACAAATACGAGAACATAGTGCTATAAGCGGTAAACAATTCGTTTTTAACAATTGGAAAATTTGGAAACACTTTTTCAAGAAATACCAATTTTCAATTGAACAGGAGATTCGTTTGCTCTTTTTACCAGAGGTAGAAGGAGCCTCAGAACAAGCAGAAAGTAAATGGTTCTTGGATGATAGAACATCTATCTATAGCGAGATGAAATTATTTGATGTGTCAACTTTGGATACAGATTTTCCATTAGTTGTCAATAAGATTATTTTAGGCGTAAGATTTCCATCTAACAAGGATAATGCGGATCAAATCAATACTTGTTTCTTGAGAAGCAATATAGCATTAATAGATCAGAAACGAACAGAGATTGTTATACCGAGCACTATTACAGATTATCAATGACCCCTAACGACCAATTATATGGTTTTCTAAAGGCAGTATACGATCAAGTTACGCCGGAGAGAGTGTATTCGTGGATTAAAGCGGATTCGAATGGTCGAGGCATATTGCGAAGGATGGATTATGCATATGGCTTCTCACAGGAGAAACATCCTGAACTTAAAACTTATAAAGAAGATGAAAACCCTGATGGTTTTTTGAATATATTATATAATGTTGTTAATTCTAAAGGGGTAAAATATTGTGATGTTGAGGAAAGAAAGATTGCAGAGAAGATTACATATCTCACGGAAGTATGTAAAACCATAAAAGAGATATTGGGCAAATTTTTAGTGGCGGACTATAGAGGCTTAAACAATTTGCAAAAGTTTGTTTTTAAAGAGTGCTTTGAAAAAATGAATAAGGTATCTTTATCTGCTACTTCTATATTGCCGCAAGGAACTATTTTATATCGCCTAAGGAAGATGGAGCATCCCCAAAGAAAACAACCACTAGATTTATACCATATACCATTTACGAAAAGATATTTGATGGGAACATATCGATATAGTATACCGGGATATCCAAGTTTGTATACTTCATCATCAGTTTATTGTTCTTGGGAGGAAATGAATAGATCAAATATTGCTGATTGTGGATTTATCGCTTTTAAGACTAAGCAAGAAATACAGTTATTAGATTTTTGCTGGCGATTCAAAGAAGATTTGAAAAATGATTTTGAGGAACTAAATAGTTATATTTGCAAACTTCCATTTCTTATTGCATGTAGTATGCATATACGGCATACGCGAGATAAGTTTGTACCAGAATATATATTCCCCCAATTAGTTTTCAAATGGTTGATGGATAAGATGCAAATGACACATAAAAGAACAAAGGGAATTGAGTCTACGCTTGGGGTAATGTATACTTCTAACACTCAAAACGTTTGGAAGGAGGTTTTATCTAATGCCAAATGTGCGCCGAAAATTGGTTTTGAAGATATCACAAATTTTGCATTGTTAGCATATTTGCCGATAGATGGAGATTTTAACCAATATAGTTATGATTTGGGAGAAAAATTGTATATAGCAACTCCATATTGGGTAAAAGAACAACCTTCAGCACGAGAATGTGCATATGATACCTTGAAAACTATACAACGACATTTTGAAAATCCAAGATTAAAATGGCGAGACCTAGGAGAAGAGATTAAAAGAGTCGAAAGAAACATCGAAAATAATTAACAAACTAAATATAAAACATCATGAAAAAATTATTTAATTTTAGATTATTGGTACTACTAGTGGTATTGATAACATGTGTTCCACAAATGTGGGCCGTTGTTGTGAATGGCGGTAGATTCTATTTCGATGCTACAAATTTTGAGACGAGGAATTCTATCCAATTCGCCTTTACAAAAGGTGATGGCTCATGGAATGAAAATGACAGATGGTCTGAATATGCAGATATGGCAAATGTGACTAATACGCTTTTGTACTATTACAATCGAGATGGAGGTTGGTCCGGATTGTGGTACATCGCTATTATTGGAAACTCATCTGCATGGACAAGTTGTAAGTGCTATCATAACAATATTTCCAATGCAAGTAGTTATACTGCTCCATATAATGGAAGTTACACTTTTAATAGCAGTACTACGTATTATTTAACTACAGCCTCCAATCAGAATGGTACACTTGTAACACCTAATAACAATAACATTCCAACTACAACTCAAACCGTAGAGGCTTACTTAGATGGAGATATAGCAGCTACTTCACCTGCACGCATCATGATTTCCTCTTATTACAAATCTGGGGAAGGAACATCATGTGCTACTGCTTCTACTGCGACCACCAATGCTGGTGGTAGTAATACAACCTCTTTTACCTGTATGATTACGGCAAAGACAACTCTTACTGTTGATCAGGTAGCTGATGGAAAAAACTTTGTGGGCTGGTACAAATCAGACGGTACATTAATATCGACAGACAATCCTTATATATACTATGGTTCCACGGATAATACTATTCGTGCACGGTTTGAGAGTCAATATGACGTAACAGTAAATGCAGGCTCGAACGGCACAACCACACCAGCATCGGTAACGGGTGGTTATTATACTGCTTCTGAAGATGCGACTGCAACTCCGAATAGTGGTTATTATTTTACAGGATGGACTTTGCCGGGTAGCGGAGTTACAGCTGCAAGTGGATATAATACCTCCTCTAACCCTATTCGTGTAAATGCAACTGAAGCAAGCAAGACTATTACAGCTAACTTTGCAGAGCGATACATCTTGCGTGGATCATCAAAAGACAATGATGCCAATTTATATGGTCTGGCTGGTTGGAGCGCAACAAGCAATAGTTCCTATGCATCAAACAGCATCTCAGATGGTGTGCTGACAATTACGGCCAATTTGACTAAGGCTAAGACCGATTATAAGTGCCTGATTCAAGATTTGAAAGAGGACTCAAGAAAAGGTCAAACGGGAACAGGTTATATCCCTGACAACACTGCATGGACATTAGATGGTACCAACGATGTGTATTTCACCAGTACTGCAGTAGGAACATATACCTTTACTTACAATCTTTCCAGCGGTAGTTTCAAAGTAGTACATCCTGCCCACTATTCAGTAACGTATAGTTATGACACCGGAGGTAGTAGTGTAACAGCAACAGTAAGTGGCGAAACTATCGGTTCATCGCCGGGTTATGCAGTTTCCGGAGCTAATGTGGTTATGACGGCAACTGCTGCAACGGGTTATACTTTTGAAAAATGGGTAGATGGTAGTGGAAATGAGGTCTCTACAAGTAACCCTTACACTATCAGTAGTATAAATGCCAACAAGACCTTAGTGGCTAAATTTACGCCGAACACCCATAAAATTACATTCAACTTGAATGGAGGTGATCGGTATGCCAGCATCGGAGGAACCTATACAGAAGACGGTGTACAGAAGATCGACGTAACGTACGATGCTGCTCTGCCTACTCCGGCTAATATGCCGAAGGCACAAAAAGACGGTTATGAGTTTATCGGTTGGTATACTCTGTCCAGTGCCGGTACTGTCCTCTTTAGCACTCTGATTGATAAAACCGGTGTGTGGTATCAGAATGTATCCAATTACACTAGTTCCGGTAACTGGAAACGAGATGATGACGTTATCCTATACGCACACTACGAGAAAGCGACTATCAGTTATATTACCTACGATCCTTCATGGATAATGCCAGGCAGAGAAATAACAGCGACCTCAGAGTTTTCTTATGAGCCGGAAGGTAATTATTCACTATGCTATGTCCTTACCACTGATGATGGAAAAGCATTGAAAGTGCAGCCTACGATGACTAAAAACGATGCCGATCACACGGTTACATTCAATGTTCCCGCCACTTCTGGATATTATCGACTTCAGGCTCGTTTATATAGAGGCGCAGGCCTTGACTGCGAAACAGACCTATCAGCTTACTTGCTTGACACCTATGATGATACTGAAGATGTGTTTAAGTTTTATGTAGAACCCACTAACACTGTGACGGTATTGTATAAATGTGGGGAAGTAGAAATACGTCCTTCAACAACCGTACAAGCTACAGCTTATAGTACACCGGCAAGTGTTACAGCACCAGATATCAAAGGATTGACATTTACCGGTTGGACATTAGGGTTAAATGTAACAAGTTCAGATGATGCGACGTCAAATCCAATTAGCATTAATGCATCTGCTGCAAGTACTTTAACAGCTAACTATAGCCAAAGCGGATATGTGTATTTCAAAAATACATATGGATGGGAGAATGTATATTTCTATCGATATAACAATCAGAGTTATTGGGGAACAAGCAATACCGGAAACTTTGGAATAGGAGCACATGGTAATTCGGATAGTTGGACTAACTACTGTGAAGAGGGTCCAATTACGATGGAAAAAGTGGATGGTACAGATGATTTGTATTTCTGCAAACCATCCAGCACGCCCGGAAGTACTCAATCATATGTCTTTACTGACAAACCATCTACAGAGAATTTCTTTGGAATAACAAATGATTTCTATCCTATAAATGTATTAGTTTTGAATAATACGGCATTTCCACAAAGCAGCAATAGTGCCTTCAACACTACTAATCATATGATTGTTCCTAACAAGGATCAGACACCGATTAATCCGGGTGGTAGTTATAGTGGAAAAGTAAGTTATTATACTGAATATTTCATTATCCCTTCATTGGCAGATTGGGAGTGGACACTACGTGGCGATTGGGGATGGGAGACACCATCTGAATATGGACATTTCAAAGCACCTACAATGGGTAGCACGACTTTCCAAGCACATCATTACTTTGATAGTGAAGAAGGTGCCAATCATGAGCTTCAAGTTTATGATGTTGAGGATTGCAATTATGGTAACAAGACTACAATAAATGCAACTACAAGTTCTCCTATTGAGTTAACGAGAAGTGGCGCAGACAAAAACATTACCGTTCGATCGAATACTCCGGGAGATTATATCTTCAATCTATCTTTTGAGCCTTCGGATCATCAGAAGGGTGGCTTTGCCGGTAAAGTAAAATTTAGTGTAACTTATCCGATTGAAGTAGGTGATTTCCGTTTAGTATATACCGGTGGCGCGAAAAATCACCCGGGTAATGTCATCAAGAAACGCGCAAATGGTGAAGATATTGTCAGCATGTACGTAGCAGCTGGACAACACGACGAGTTGGTATTGCAACCGTGTAGCACTGTTACGGCAGACGCCGTTGTGTGGACTGGTTTGAGTTCATGTGATGCTCCTATATATGCAGATGATGTTGACTTTGAAACCATATTGAGCGAAGGCGGTGCTGGTGTGTATAACTTTACCATCACGCAAGATGAAAATAAAGATGCTAAGGTCACTAAAGTAGAAAAATATACTGGGCCCTTCTATATCCGTACTGACTGCGTTAATAGTGACAAGTGGAACTATTGGGATTCTAAAGAAGAACACACAATGACATACTCCGATTACTCTACCACATTGGAACAAGATCCTTACAGCCACTATTTCGTAGAATGGATTTCAGGAACTTCGATTGTAAAATTCTGCGTTGCCAACGATTACAGTATGGCGATTACAGACACGTTGGACGCAGATGATGTTCTTTCCGGCACAAACGTGGAAGTAACCGCTACGAATGTACGTTTCATGTATAACCAAGCAACGAACACTATTAAACGCGCATACACGTATGGTCCTGCTGATAACCGATATATGTCACTGCGTACCCCATATGTCGCAGATGGTACAAAGGCATGGCTGTACAAGAGTTGGACTAATTCTTCCACTTATACACGTTTAGGTGGTGTCAACATCTCCTTAGATGGAGTCGCGTGTGATAGTTTACAATTTAAGGATAATGGTAACTGGGTTTATCAAGCCGATGTCTATGCTCGTCCTGGTGCTCCTATTAAGTTAACAGGATATTACGGAGGGTATACGCAGTATTTCAAAGGCTCGTCAGGAACGAGTTATGCCACTTCTGGAGATAACCCTGATGCAGTACAATTAATCGGAGGTACTACTGGAGATCCACAACACATCCGTATCACATATGACTTTAAGACGAATCGTATGGTGACAGCTTGGATGCCGAGTGGTAGTGCGCTCGGTTCGGATCTTGATCTTAACGCTGATGTGATGATTATTCGCCAACACCAAGAACCGGGAGCGTCGATCACTTTTAGTAATAATGATTACAAAATTACAGATGTCAAAACGGTTTATGGAGTTATTCAGTTGAATAAATCGACGCTCAACGATGTGACGCTGTCCCAATATGAGCGAGACTTGTTCTGGATTTCATTCCCATTCGATGTGAATCTGAGCGACGTATTCGGCTTTGGTGAATATATGAGACACTGGGGTATCCAATACTATGATGGAAAGGGTAGAGCAAAGAATGGTTATTGGATAGATTCGAATTCTAACTGGAAGTTCTTCACTCAGGGAATGCGTGATACGACCGTCCTAAAAGCGAACGAAGGTTATGTATTAGCAGTAGATTTGGATTTGCTAGGTCCCACCTCAAGTGTATGGGACAATAAAGTGACTTCCATTTATCTTTATTTCCCATCTACCACGAATTTAGGTACAATTAAGAATGTTGCAGATACAGCCATTCTTATTGATACCGTAGGATACAAATGCACTATCGACCGTCGTACACAAGCGATGAAAGACGCAGGAACTGCAAACCCGAATCTCGATCGTCGTGTAGTAGATAGTCACTGGCATTTAATTGGAGCTCCAAGTTTTGCAAATGCTTCACGGACGTATTCGGATAGTTATTTGCCAAGTGGTATATATAGTGATGTGCCCAATATCCCAGATGCAGATTGGACAACGATCTGCTTGCCGTTCATCTATGATTGGGATCCGACAACAAATACATTAAGTCCTATTAAAACAGGACCAGGCACTTTCTTGCCGATGCATTCATATCTGGTACAATATGGACAGCCTACTTTAACATGGACAAATGTTGTCAACGCGCCGCCCGCAACTGCGTCCGTTAAAGCGCATCAGACAAAACGGAAAGATTATGACTTGACACTTGACTTGTTACACGGAGAAATGAAGAGCGACCAAACCTTTATCCGCATAACAGACAATGAGGAAGTGACAGATGGCTTCGAGTTCAACCACGATCTGTCAAAAGAAATAAACAAATCTACCGCTAACATTTGGACAATAACGACAGATGGAACTCCTACTGCAGGAAACAGTATGCCATTCTGCACAGAAACAAAAGTTGTTCCATTGGGCATAAAGACTCCTACAGCAGACAGCTATACTTTTACCATGGCAGAAGAGACAAACAGCATAGGTGTAGTACTAGTTGATCATGTAGCCAACACTCGTACCAATTTGGCGTTGACAGATTATACCGTTTCGCTACCACAAGGTACCTTTGAAGAACGCTTTACTTTGGAAATCTCGCCGATCGCACAAAGCCCGACAGATATTGAGAATGTACAAGGTGACGATGTACAAGGTACAAAGGTGCGCAAAGTGATGGTGGACGGCATCCTCTATATCGTGAAAGACGGCATCATCTACGACGCACGCGGTAACAGAATTCAATAATGGTAAATGGCGAATATAAAAATATTATGAAAAACTTTTTGAAAATGAATCTTGCCTTTATGGCTAAGAACAAAATGATGATGCTCATCATGGCGGTAGTGCTTATAGCACTGCCGACCATGGCGCAGCGACAAGAGTGGCAGTCCACTTCTGCCATGCAGACTTCCGGCAGTGCCCTTACTCCGCAAGTAACCGCTGTGGGGGCAACTACTGTTGGAGAAATGGCAACAACCACTGAAAATTATTCTCCGGCTAAAGCCCCCGGTGGACCGAGACGTTCATTAGACTCTCCGGGTGATACTTGGCAGTCTGAAGAATCCCCCATCGGGGATGCCCTTCTGCCTCTCTCGCTCATGGCATTAGCGTTTTGCGGCGTGGTATATATGCGCCGTAAACGCTTGGCAAAAGAGTAGTATTGATCACTGTTTGAACAATCACAGCCTGCTTAGATGCCGGCTGTGATTGTTTGAGTTACAAAAATAGCCATAATAGTCCCAAAAAGAAGAATTTTTGCATTTTTTTGCAAAAAAATTTGGTTTGTAACTAAAAAATAGTTACCTTTGCACAAAATTTTTGAAATATGAGTTCAAAAGAGAAACTAATTGCACGCTTTTTATCGTTGCCTTCGGACTTTACTTTTGATGAGTTAGAGCGTTTACTAACCACTCTTGGTTACGTTAAATCGAATAAAGGAAAGACTTCCGGCTCGCGTGTGGTATTCAAGGATAAAGATAGTCATCCGATTATGCTTCACAAACCGCATCGCGGCAACATTGTTAAAATGTATGCGTTGAGACAAGTATTAGAAGAATTGCAAAGTAAAGGACATTTAAATAAAATAAGTGGCTATGAATACGATCAGTTATAAAGGATTTCTTGGAACCGTTAACTTTTCTGAGAAAGATGAGTGCTTCTATGGTAAAATAGAGGGCATAGATGGTCTTGTGAACTTTGAGGGACAAAGCGTCAGCGAGTTGACTCAGGCTTTTCATGATGCTGTAGATGACTATATGGCTTATTGTGAAGCGGAGGGACTTGAGCTTCGTAAGAGTTATACGGGGCGACTGAATATCCGCATTAAGCCCGAGACGCATAGTCGTATTGCTGCATTGTCGAAACAATCGGGTGAGTCAATCAATGCTTTCATTAGTCAAGCACTTGATTTGCGCGTAGCTTCGATGCTGTAAAATTCCATTAGAGTTGTTCTCTCTCCTCGGGGATGCTCTTCTGCCTCTCTCGCTCATGGCATTAGCGTTTTGCGGCGTGGTATATATACGCCGTAAAAAGGGTGAGTGGATGAGAGGATGGGAGGATGAATACTTTCAAACAAGAAGCTAAGCTCATCGCTCCGCTTCTTGTTGATTTCATACATAAAAACACAAGATTGTTACGTTTTTTTTCAAAATATTTGCACAATTGATTATTTTGTTGTACCTTAGCACCGAATTTTAATTACGATTTTTTTCGTAATAGTGATTTTCGTCCATTCACGCGCGTACGCGCACAAATATTATTAAGGTTCAAGCGTAAGAAGAAAAAATAATTCCAATCTAAAAACCCTAAAAGGTTCAAAAAACGAGGGAAGAATCATTTTTTTGCGAAAATATTTGCGTATGTCAGAAAAAAGCAGTAATTTTGCACGCTTTTTGACCTAAGGGGGTACTATTCCCCTTCCGGCGGAGGCCGGTTTCCCCGATTAACGGGGACACCTCCGGGGGCTATCTGGTTTTGACAGCAGGTAGAATGGTTGTGTAAGCACGCCGGGCAATGAAGCAACGCCCGTTAATCTCGCTTCAAAATATAACTGGCGAAAGAACTTATGCTCTCGCTGCGTGATCGAAGTATAGTAGATCCGCCTATTCTTAGCAAGCACGATTATTGCTAGGGCAATTTTCGGGCGCAAGGCGCCTGAACGAGACGTCACTCCAAGCCGAGTCTGTGGGCTGAATGGATATAGTGGCGCAGAAATACACAGAATTGGATTCGCATGCTGCGATGCGCGTTTGAAAAGTTAGCAGATAAGCCGGTGGTTGGTGGCTTGGGTCTTGCCGCCGGACGAAAAACAAAGCCAAGATAAGCGTGTAGAAAGCACAAGTATTCCTTGTTTGGACGCGGGTTCGAATCCCGCTAGCTCCACAAAAGAATGCAATGGCATTCTTTGGATCTAAGGGGGATGCTCACCCGGGTTCTTAACCCGAAAGGGTACGATTATTGCCAAGGCAATTTTCGAATCCCGCTAGCTCCACCAAAGAATGCAATGGCATTCTTTGGATCTAAGGGGGATGCTCACATGCCCCTTCCGGCGGAAGCCGGTTTCCCCGATTAACGGGGACACCTCCGGGGTATTAGCTCAGTTGGTAGAGCGCAACGTTCGCAATGTTGAGGTCAGGGGTTCGACTCCCCTATGCTCCACAAAAGGCGTAGAGGACGCCTTTAGGGATCATGAAAAGGGGATTCAAACCCCGGTTCTTAACCCTAAAGGGTACGATTATTGCTAAATGCAATTTTCGACTCCCCTATACTCCACGTCGGAACTGACGATCAATGACTTCGTTACTATGTAACTCGTGTAATTGTCGTAGTTCCTCCTTTCCCCACCACAAACAGCCTCCGGCTTGGTTTGTCGCGGGGACCCAAAAAACAAACAACCCACATGGCAGTAGAAATTCGAGAAATACATACGAAACACGAATTGAAAAAATTTATTCAATTCGCCAACGACTTGTACGCGGAATGCCCGTATTATTGCCCGCCTTTATTCTTCGACGAACTGAACTGTTTCAGCGCGGAAAAGAACCCCGCGTTGGAGGTCTGCGACTACCGGTTGTGGATGGCATACCGAGACGGCAAAGCCGTGGGACGTATTGCCGGCATTATCAATCATCGCGCCAACGAGAAATGGGAGGTAAAAAAAGTGCGCTTCGGATGGTTCGATTTCATTGATGACATGGAGGTCAGCAAAGCCCTGTTGGACACTGTCGTAGCGTGGGGCAAAGAGCGAGGCATGAACGAACTGAACGGTCCGGTCGGCTTCACGGATTTTGACCACGAGGGTTTGCTCTTAGAGGGGTACGAGTACCTGCCCGCCATGGCGAGCTTATACAACTACCCTTATTATGTTCAGCATATCGATGCCTATAACATGAGCAAGGAGGCGGATTGGATCGAGATTCAAGTTTATCCGCCTAAAGCGTTGCCGGAACGATTGAACCGCATCGCCGATATAGTCAAGGAACGCTCCCACGTTCACGTGGACAAAGTAAAGAACGCACGCGAACTGAAAAAGAAATACGGCATCGAGTACATGGACGTCATTGATGAGGCATACCAGAAGTTATACAACTTCCAGCCTATGACCGACGCCCAAAAGAACTACTACATGAAAATGTACTTCCCGATGCTGAACTTCGATTTCGTTACCATTATTGTGAACGAAAAAGATGAAGTAGTAGCAGCCGGTGTGGGCATGCCGGACATCTCGGAAGCGCTACGCAAATGTGGCGGCAAACTGTTCCCCTTCGGTTGGTATCACTTGCTCAAAGCTTTGCGGGCAAAAAAAATGGAAGCATTCGATATGCTGTTGATTGCTATTCGCCCTGATTATCAGGACAAAGGCATCAACGCTCTGTTCTTCCAAGATTGGATTCCATACATCAACCTATACGGCATCAAACGAATGGAAACAACCAATATATTGGAGACGAACACCAAGAATATCGCCAACTTCACGCAGTTTGACCATAAGATCCATAAGCGCCACCGCGCCTATATCAAAGCGATCTGATATGACCGTTTCACAGCGCACATATAACACCGCTGTCAAGCATCTGGATACTTATCTGCATAGCCACGGAATGCGTCCTTCGCGGGTGAGGAACAAAGTATTGGAGTTGGCATGTCAGTTGCCACAACCCTTCACTGCCGCACAACTGGAAGAAGCTTGCAAAACAGAGCGAATATCTACCGGAACGGTATATAATTGCCTCAATCTGTTCATTATGGCACAGATTTTGCATGCAATAGAACGACAACGCGGCAGAACGGTCATGGAGTACGAATTGATACCTGCCAACTCGGTTAAGATGATGGTTATTTGCCAAAAATGCAACCGTGTGTCAGAGATTCACGACAAAGCGATAGCACGCTTAGTCTTGGAACGGAAATATACGAATTTTGAACCGCAGCAGATCTTGATGTACATTTATGGTGAATGCAAGATTTGTCGCAAAAAAGAAGCAAAAGAAGCATTATAATGGAAGAACAAGCGATCATATTATCACCGACCATGATCTATTGGGTCATCTTCATCGGCATTGCCTTGGTAAGTTGGATCGTATCGGCCTCTCTCAAGCGTAAGTTTGAGAAATACTCCAAAGAGCCACTACGTATGACCGGACGCGAGGTAGCCGAGAAAATGCTGCACGACCACGGCATCTATGATGTGAAGGTGGTGAGTACCAGCGGAATGCTGACCGATCACTATAATCCTGCCACAAAGACTGTCAATTTGTCAGAGGGCGTCTATAATAACGCTACCGTAGCCGCAGCCGCAGTGGCAGCCCATGAGTGCGGACATGCCGTACAACATCAGGAAACGTATGCGCCGCTTAAGATGCGTTCCGCTTTGGTGCCTGTCGTCTCCTTTGCCGGCAAATGGGTGACATGGATCCTGCTTATCGGCATGCTGACAATAGAGGCTTTTCCACAGCTGATGATGATCGGTATCGGTTTGTTCGCAATGACCACGCTTTTCTCTTTCATCACCCTGCCGGTGGAAATCAATGCCAGCCAAAGAGCCGTCAATTGGTTGCAAGAGGCAGGTATAACCGATAACCACACCACGGCGATGGCGAGCGATGCACTCCGTAGTGCAGCATACACGTACGTAGTAGCAGCCCTCTCATCCCTTGCCACATTGGTGTACTATATATTGATTTTCTTAGGAGGAAGAAGAAATTAGAAAACGGCCCCGTAGCTCAATTGAATAGAGTGTCAGATTCCGGTTCTGAAGGTTCTGGGTTTGAGCCCCAGCGGGGTCACTCGTCGGACGCGACGATCAATGACTTCATTACTACGTAATTCGTGTAATTGTCGTGCGTCCTCCTCGCCCCACAAATTAAAATTTGCGGGGACCCTAAATGAAAAACGGACAGTTTCAATAACTGCCCGTTTTTTTTATTCACAACTACCTTAGCTTGATATCTACGATGATGGGGTCGTGATCGGAGTAGCGGTGCATCGTCTTATCCTTCATCTTATAGGCACCATGTTGGTAGTACCAATCAGCATTAATATGCCAAGGACGAACTTGCACAATCTGGGAAACCATAGATGGCGAAGCAAAACAACGATCCAAATACCCCACTTCCCCACGGAAGGAATAGGAATAGTTGTCAGAATGTCCTAAAGGCAACATATCCGCATACCCGGCGCGCACCAAGCTCTGGATAGGTTGTTCTTGTGTATAGCAGTTATAGTCGCCTAACAAAAGAATATCTTCGTCCTCAAAGAGCGAAACGGCTTCCGGCAACATAGCTAACAAGGAGTCCGTATTCTGCATCCTGCGCATATTGGTACTATACTGCGTTCGTCCGGGACGCTTCGATTTGAAGTGATTAAGACTGATTATGAACCGCTGCCCTGAACGTATTTCCTCCAATCCGATAGCGAACATTCGCGCATGATAATGGTCGGTCGTATCTGCATAAGCAGAGAGTGGCATCGCATAAGGACGCACCCGAGTGGTGTCATATAGAAAACAACCTCCTATAAGATCCATATTTGACATCGGCATCGCAAGAAAAGCATAACGCCCGCCTTGCCGATTGAGTTTCTCCAATAACATCTGAGGAGCTTTGTTGCCCACTTGCATCTCACATAGCGCAAACACATCCGCATGCATAGCGCGCATAGCGGCAACGAGTTTCCGTGTCTTAAGGGTCTGCTGCGCAGGCGTAGTACGTTTGGTGGCATATCCGCCCAAGTCCGCGAAATAGTTCTCTATATTCGCTCCTACAACCCGCAATTCATCCTTACCAGGCTTCGGTAAACGATCTTTCGGTCTATGCCGGGTAGTAACAGAGCGTCCCGTGAGAAGTTGTCTCTCACCCGTCACTCGTGCCTGCAAACCACGCACTATATCACCCGTACGAACCTGATAATACTGATTCCGGCAATGCAGACAAACCGAGGCAGAACGGTTATGCTCCGCAATCGAATAATAGGTCGTACTATCCCCATCCGCTAAGCCGACAGCACGCTCTTCCGGACAGAAGAGACGCTCCGGCGCAAGAATCAAACTGTCATAAAAACTGCCACAAACCACCATTGGAGTTGTGATGAGTACTGTCCGATCTGCATAACGCGACCAATCGGACTGGAGCTGTTCTAACGAAACACGCTCCACCGCAAACGCGGAGAGCGTGAAAACTAACTCAATGATTACTACTAATCGCTTGTTCATATTTGTTGCGGAGGGCGGGATCGAACCACCGACCTTCAGGTTATGAGCCTGACGAGCTACCACTGCTCTACTCCGCGATATCATCTTTCAAAAAAAAGATTTTTCGGAAAGCGACTGCAAAGGTACTACTTTTTTTTGACATGACCAAATTTTTGGGCAAAAAAATGCAATTTTCATTATTCTTTTTAGGCAGATTGGATTTTTTCATACCTTTACACCCGATATTGACCATCGTATAAAACCATTCGCTCAAGAGCCAAAACGTTTCTGCACGGTTCATAAATAGCAGCCCCAAAATCCTCTGACATAAATTTTCCGACAAAAAAACTACGTTTTTCTTTCAATTTCTTGCATATATCAAAAAAAAGTAGTACCTTTGTAGCGTTTTTTAATTTCAAGAATCTATGAAACGTAATATCGCCATTATAGCCGGAGGAGACAGCAGCGAACACGAGGTATCGCTTCGATCTGCCGCCGGCATTTATTCATTTATGGACAAAGAGCGCTACCACGTAACCATCGTAGTGCTGAAAGGATCTGATTGGAAAGCTATACCTAATGATTTGCTGAGCGTCGGCGAGGCAATCAACGAGGAATTACTGCAGCAGGCTTGTCCGATAGATAAGAATGATTTTTCTTTTACGCGCGAGGGCGTGAAGCATACCTTCGATTTTGCGTACATCACAATTCACGGCACACCGGGAGAGAACGGTATTCTTCAGGGGTACTTAGACATGATCGGCATGCCATACTCATGCTGCGGAGTATTAGCCGCAGCCTTGACGTTCAATAAATATGCCTGCAACCATTACCTTTCTTATTTCGGTTTTCATATCGCCAATAGTATGATGCTCCGCGCCGGTCAAAAATGGCCGAACGCTCCGAAGATTGCAGAGACATTAGGCCTGCCGTGCTTCATCAAGTCGAACATCGGCGGTAGTAGTTTCGGCTGTACGAAAGTGAAGAAGGTAGAGGATATCTATCCGGCTATCGAGCGTGCTTTCCAAGAGGGTAATGAGGTGATCTGCGAGTCGTATATGCAAGGTACAGAAGTAACCTGCGGCGTATATAAGACGAGAGAAAAAGCGGTGGCATTCCCCATCACTGAGGTTGTGACGCATAATGAGTTTTTCGACTACGATGCGAAATACAAAGGTCAGGTAGATGAGATCACTCCGGCACGTATTCCCGATGCAGTACGCGATAAGATCCAAGCCGAGACCCTTCGTTTATACGATATCATCGGAGCCAACGGTATCATCCGCGTGGATTGGATCATCACAGGTTCCAAAAACACAGGTACTTGCACTGACGGGGCACAGACTGAGTTGCCACAGATCAATCTATTAGAGGTGAATACAACTCCGGGAATGACGCCGACGAGTTTCATTCCGCAGCAGGTACGTGCCGCCGGTTTGGACATCAAAGATGTACTGACGGATATTATTGAAAATAAATTTGGGGAATAATTTACGATTTCGCTATCACGTAATTACACAATTTCGTCATCACGAAAGATCGTCAATAAAACCCAATCGTAAAATCACAAATAACATGATTGATATTAACAAAGAGATTGAATCTCTGGATTGGAATAAAGAGCCCCGTGGTTTATACGAACCGATAGAGTACGCCATGGCATCAGGCGGTAAACGCATCCGTCCGACGCTGGCACTGATCGCCGCAGAGACCATTGCTAACGGTGGTCTGCTCAACGGCGATGCCACAGAAAACACTTTGCCTGCGGCTTTGGCGTTGGAGGTATTCCATAATTTCACACTCCTGCACGACGATGTAATGGACAAAGCTTCGGTTCGTCGCGGTCGGGAGACGGTACATGTCAAATGGAACGAGAACACGGCTATCTTGTCCGGAGACCAGATGCTGATTGAGGCCTATAAGTTGATTGAGAAAATACCGGCAGACAAGATACCTGGCGTTCTAAAGATGTTCAACGAGATGGCTACCGGTATATGTGAAGGGCAGCAGATGGACATGGATTTTGAGCACATGAGTCAGGTAAGCATGGCGGATTACATGCAGATGATTGAGAAAAAGACCTCAGTGCTCTTAGCCAACGCAATGAAGATAGGCGGTTACATAGCCGGCGCTACTACGGTACAACAAGAGGCGCTCTATCAATACGGTTTGAACATCGGGCTGGCATTCCAAATCCAAGACGACATATTGGATGTCTATGGCGATCCGGCCACTTTCGGGAAGGCCATCGGAGGTGATATTTGCGCTAACAAGAAGACAGCATTACTCCTGACGGCAATGGAGAACGCAGATGCAGAGACCAAAGCAGAGTTGCTGCAATGGATCATGGCTACCGACCGCAACGAAGAGAAAATAGTTGCCATCACCGGCATCTACAACCGTTTAGGCGTTCGCGAGGTATGCGAGTCACTCATGGAGGAATACACCTCCAAAGCATTGGCACAATTGGATAAGTTGCCGCAGAACAAGGCCACCGAAGTATTGCGCGATCTTGCCGAAAAACTCGCTACAAGAAAGAGTTAAAATATCAATTGTCAAATCACAAATCATAAATAACAAGATGCCTTATCGTCGATTACCTAATACTGACTTGGCTAGATTGCACGCATTGCAGAATGCCATCCAACGAGCTCAAACGGCGGACTACACCGAGCAGGTGATCCCGTACAAAGTACAGAGCGATGCACAGCGGTTTTTGGTATCCTTCGAGAACGTGGTAATGCAATCAAAGGATAATTACACCTCAACCGTCAAAGCAAACAAACAATACCGTCATATTGTGCAGAACGCACGTATGTATATTTCGCATTTCATTCAAGTATTGAACTTAGCCGTTATACGCGGTGAGATCAAAAAGGAGCAAAAACTACTATACGGTTTGGATCCGCATCAAAATATCGTGCCGGATCTATCCACCGAAGAGTACCTATTGGAATGGGGCCAAAAGATCATCGATGGCGAGCAGAAACGAATGGCGAACGGTGGTTTTCCTATTTACAACCCCGCCATTAACAAAGTGAAGGTACATTATGATATCTTCTGCGAACATCAACGTCAGCATACTTTCCATGTACAGAACACAGAACGTGTACATGGTGATTTGGAGCCGCTTCGTACTCAAGCCGATGAGATCATACTGAATATCTGGAATTTGGTAGAGGAGTACTATAAGAATCTATTGCCATACGAGAGAATGATGAAATGTCAAATGTATGGCGTGATCTATTACTACCGCAAAGGCGAAAGAAAACTCTCCGCCGAAACCGACAGAGAGTTAAAACATATCCACGACATCCAACCGACTATCCAATGGTTCGGAGAGGAGTAACCACCCGATCCACTTTGCGGTCGCGGAAGGTGTGCGGCAGGGTGTGCTTCTTAAGTTGGAAGTTATAACAAACGCCTATCTTCTTCGCCCGCGAATGTTTGGAAAGGAACTTGTCGTAGTAACCACCGCCTCGTCCGATACGATGGCAATGCTGGTCAAAGACGACACCGGGAACAAAAATAACATCAATAGAGCCCCTATAGGTATCGGTTTGCGGTTCGGGCACACCAAAACGTCCCTTACGCATCATATCCTCTCCATCATAGGGACGCACCTCCATCGAGTGGCGATGGGTAACAGGAAAAAGAAAAGTTTTTTGGTCACCATACTTGGTGAGTAACGGACGTAAATCCACCTCGTTATTAATGGGGTAATAGATGAGGACGGTCTTGGCTTGACGAAAAGCAGACATCTGCTCAATTTGTGAAATAATGAGTGCAGATTCAGTAGCCACCTCCTCCGGAGTCATAATCCGACGTTTTTGCTCAGCAAGGGCACGCATGGCTTTCTGCTCTTTACGAACACGTACCCATGGCAGCCAAGCCAGAAAATCATGTATTTGTGCTTCAAAAATCATAAATTTATCCTTTGGAGCTGCAAAAGTACTGCTTTTTTCCGAGATATGCAAATAAAAAAATGAAAATTATACGAAAAAGAGGTAAAATGAAGCACTTTTTTACAATTATAGTACTACTTATGGTCATTTTGTTGACCGGATGTGAGCGTTCAACCGGCACGACCACTCCTTCGTCAGTAGCCCAATTAACCGGGTTCTCATTTGCCAAGAATGACACCATGCCGGGTCTGACTAATGTCGTTTTCACCGTAGATGAGCGTTTGGATACCGGATTAGTATGGAACAAAGACTCCATGCTCTATGGTACTCGTTTGGACAAGGTTGTCCCGCGATTCGTTTTTGCAGCCACACCGGGAGCTGCCTTTTTGAGTTTTCCGGACACTACAGTGGCTTTAACTGGATACGATACACTTGACTTTACAAAAAAGCCGATTTATCTGACCGTCCGTTCGGCAGACAAGTCAAACACAAAGGTATATGAGATACGAGCGAGCGTCCATCAAATAGATCCGGATCTGTATAGTTGGACGCAGATCTGCGAAAGTATTTATCCTGAGGACGATAGCGAGCAGCGCGTTTTGGAGTTAAATGGCCTTTTTGTAATGGTTTGTTCGAATGGTTTTGCTTTACACGTCTATCAATCGGCTGACGGAGTGACGTGGACGGACAAAGGTCAGCCGTCAGGGCTTCCAGCCGGAACGGGGGTAAGAGGCATGATTAGCGATGGTCATACCCTGTATTATGGTCAGCAGAACGCGGTCTATACCTCTTCAGATGCCGTAACGTGGACATCACATCCGGTAAGCGAAACAGTACGCACCATGCTATTATATTGGAATGAGCGTGTGTGGGCACTCGTAGAAGAGGATGAGAGTTACGAATTGGCTTTCTATACGGACGGCGCATTGACCTTGAGCGGTTTGAAACCGGATGGCGAATTTCCGATAA
>Ga0310694_10002146_pt1 | contig 20771 bp, 17 predicted proteins | sample 174DNAGHGhighgp2_FD_203884 | JGI IMG/M metagenome (GOLD analysis project Ga0310694, IMG submission 203884) | Sheep rumen microbial communities from Palmerston North, Manawatu-Wanganui, New Zealand - 1742 DNA GHGhigh gp2 (v2) (version 2) | ecosystem: Host-associated > Mammals > Digestive system... | reverse complement strand
TCCCCGGACATAGATTCCCTTTCCTGCTGGCCTCTTCCTCCTTCCGACAACAAAGGTAAGGATTTGGCCGTGATAAAGCAAATTCTTCACTGATATATTTTATCAGAGCGCAAAATTAGAGTCCCCATCTGTTTGATTTCAGCGAAGTATTTGGATATTTGAATATTTTTATATAACTTTGCAGCATCAATTAAGAAGATGATTGCAATGAAAGAATCGAAGGTTATTATTGGATTGTTCTGTGCAGTTGTGCTGTGGGCTGGCTGTGCATCGAATGCGAAGAAAGTAAGTGCTGCGGATGATGCGGAAACTGTGAAGGATACGACAGAAACGGTGACTACCACGACGGCGCAGCAGACACCTTATCACCTGGACTTCGACGTGAAGCAACTGGTGATGGCACTTAAGCATTATGAGGATTACGAACTGCTGGACAGTATCGGCCTGAAGCTGATCTACGAGGACTCGTATCAGAACGAGGAGATGGAAGAGACGGAAGTCATGTATGGCAAGGATATCGAGAAAGCCGGCAAGGCGCGAATCGGGTTCGAGCTGAAGGCAACGTCAGACCACGCCTTCTACTATTCGATGGCATTAGACACATCGACAAGGCCTAATCTGGGCTTCGTGAATCAGGAAGATGTCAAAAGTTTCATCGAGAACACGCTGAAGACCGAACCCTTCGATTATGAGGGCCTGACTTATTACATTCACCCTGTGGAGCGGGAGGGAGAACAGTATCTCTATATTGACACACCTTATGGCGATGACAATTATGAGACACGCTACGTGATTTACCCACCGAGACAGGAGAATGGGTTCTGGCGTATCGAGATTGAGTATTATGTTTAAAGATTTGAACGAGAGTCAGCGTGAAGCAGTGGTCTATTGTGATGGACCATCGCTTGTGATAGCTGGCGCCGGATCGGGCAAGACGAGGGTGCTGACGTATAAGATCGCCTGGCTGTTGTCTCAGGATGAAACGATACGCCCTTGGAATATCCTTGCACTGACCTTTACGAACAAGGCGGCGCGCGAGATGAAGGAGCGTATCGGCCGACTGGTGGGAGAAGAAAAGGCCAGGTATCTGCAGATGGGCACCTTCCACAGCGTGTTTGCAAGAATCCTCAGGGCGGAGGCAGAGGCCATCGGCTTCAACGCGAACTTCACCATCTATGACCAGAGTGATGCCCGTTCATTAGTGAAGACAATCATCAAGGAGATGCAGTTGGACGATAAGGTGTATAAGCCTGCATCCGTTGCCGACCGTATCTCGATGGCCAAGAACCATTTGCTGCTGCCACAGTCATATGCCCAAAGTGCCTGGGCACGGGATGATGCCAGTCAGAAACGGCCTCAGGTGTCTAATATATATATAAGGTACGCGGAGAGATGCCGTCAAGCCAATGCGATGGACTTCGACGATTTGCTCGTTCAGACGTGGCTGTTGTTTCAGAACCACGAGGACATCAGACGGAAATACGTGGAGAAGTTCCATTATGTACTGGTCGACGAGTATCAGGACACGAACTATGCCCAGCAAGCCATCGTCTATCAGTTGACGAAGGAACGTCAGAAAGTGTGCGTGGTGGGCGACGATGCCCAGAGCATTTATTCGTTCCGTGGTGCCAACATCGACAATATCCTGAATTTCCAGAGTCAGTATACAAATGCCAAACTTTTCAAGCTGGAGCAGAATTACCGTTCTACGCAGTTGATTGTGCAGGCGGCGAACTCGCTGATCAAGCGGAATGAGCGGCAGATACCGAAGAACGTGTTCTCGAAGAATGAACACGGTGAGAAGCTGCAGCTGAAACCGGCATTCTCGGACAGGGAGGAGGCGATGATCGTGACGCAGGACATCAAGCGGCTGCGAAGACAGGAAGGTTGCGACTGGAGTGACTTCGCCATTCTGTATCGCACGAACGCGCAGAGCCGTAGCTTTGAGGAGCAGATGCGCAAGGATAATATCCCATATCGGATCTATGGTGGACTGAGCTTCTACCAGCGCAAGGAGATCAAGGATGTGATTGCCTATTTCCGACTGATTGCCAACCCCAACGACGAGGAGGCCTTCAAGCGCATTGTGAACTATCCGGCCCGCGGTATCGGCGACACGACGGTGGGCAAGATCATTCAGACGGCACAGACCTATGGTGTGAGTCTCTGGCAGGTGATCAAGGAGCCTGTACTCTTCCCGATGGATGTGAGCAAGGGCACAATGACGAAGATACAGGCCTTTCGTGAACTGATTGAGGGCTGGATTGCCCGTGTGACGACGGAGGATGCCTATACCCTCGGCCACGATATCATCATGAATTCGGGCATCAGCAAGGATATCTACAGCGGACGGAATCCAGAGGATATCTCGCGCCAGGAGAACCTGGAGGAATTCCTGAGTGGTATGCAGGACTTCGTGGAGAGTCGTCGCGAGGAGGATATGGGCGATGAGGTGTATCTGCCGGATTTCCTACAGGAGGTGGCACTTCTGACCGATCTCGACAGTGATGATGGTGACTCGAATGATAAGGTGACGCTGATGACCATACACTCTGCCAAAGGACTGGAATTCCCTACGGTGTTTATCGTGGGACTGGAAGAGAATATCTTCCCGAGTCCGATGTGTACCAACTCGATGCGGGAACTGGAAGAGGAGCGCCGACTGCTGTATGTGGCGATCACGAGGGCTGAGAAGCATTGCATCCTGACGTGTGCGCAGAATAGGTTCAGATATGGACGGATGGAATATGATACGCCCTCGCGGTTTATCAGGGATATTGATCCGGAGCTGCTGGATGTGCAAAGCGAGACGGGTGGGGGAAAGCCCAGTTTTGGAGGTAGTGCATTCGGCGGCAGCAGGGGTCCCGAATGGATGCAGAACCCACGGCCTGTGGCCACACAGTTCAGGGCGGATCCCAAACCGAGGGCGGTGGCTCCCAGACAGCCTGAGAAGCCCGTGGACCCCTTCGGACCGAACTTCAAACGTGTCTATAATGCTGTTGCACCGCGGCCCATGGCATCAGACCCCAATCCCAGCGATCTGCATGAGGGTTGCACGATAGAGCACCAGCGCTTTGGTGTAGGCACTGTCGTGAAGATTGAGGGAACGGGTGAGAATACGAAGGCCACCGTGGCCTTCCGCAATGCCGGTACGAAGCAACTGCTGCTGAAGTTCGCGAAATTCAAGATTATAGGCTGAAATAATTAGAGCGACTCTTTGTCGGGTCGCTCTATCTCTCGTTTGCCTGTCTTGGGCAGGTGTTTCTTTTTGCGGAGCCATGCTGCCTTGCGGGCCTCATAGTCCTCATAATGTTTCTCTAAGAATCCGTCGGCCATCAGTTGTTGAATTTAGCATAGATGACACGCATCTTGATCGGATCCTTAACCGTACCGCGTTTCATGCGGGTGAAGGTCAGTCCCATTTCGTGCATCAGCGCGATGGGCGTGCTTGTGGACGAACTGGTAGAGCTGAGGATGGAATACTCGCCAACGGGAATCAGCAGTGCCTTATTCCAGTTAGGATGTTTCTCCACCCAATTGGGATCGGTTTTCAAACCCTCACGACGGTCGTTATACATCTTGACAATGAGGTTATTGAGATCGCTGCTGCTGGAGAAACTGTAGGCATTCTTGTTGAGCGTGGTATAGAAAGCATACTTGTTGTTGTAGTTCATCTTGTTCTCGAAGAATGTCTTCAGACTGTCTTTCTGTAACAGCAGGACCTTCTTGGGTGCTGAGAACGTATACTTTGAAAGCGGCTCGTAATTGTTGATGCGGTTGAAGACAACGGATGCCGAGAGCAATGAGTCGTTTATGTGCGTAGATTTGATTTCGTCGACGGGTAGCGTCACTTCTGTGAAAATGGCAGAAGGGGTTTTCATATAGGTACACTCGTTGTCGGAATCAATCAGCTTACGCAGCGCTGGCATATCGTTTTTCACTGTGATGGTCTGGAGTACCTCGTCGGTTGATGCTGCCATCAGATAACTGGTATAGAGTTCGCCATCTTCAACATAGGTGTAGAATACGGCCAGAATTGCTGATGTGAAATTCGACATCAACCCCTTGCCATCAGTAGTTTCAACATAGAATCCTGGACACATCCGATGAATGAAGTTATAGGAGTTTTTGAAATAATCAGGATGGTCGTAATAGTTACGAAGCAGATAGGTGCCATAGTTCTTGTAACGGACACCATTCTTGTCGGTATAGGGTTGGTTGAGGCGTATCGTGATGTGCGGCATATAATCCTTTGAATTTCTGACGCTGTCTTTCAAGGTCAGGTCCTCTGACGTGTACATGTGCGACATCGTCAGGCCGTCCTGGCGGATATAACCTGCCTTCACCGGGTCGAAACTCGAATAGTGGACACCGTCGGGAACAGGATGGCCGAGCTCAGAAATCTTCAGCTTCATGGCGGTCGTAGAATCACCAAACGACTTGGTCGTATCGAAATAGAGGTAGATGATGCAGGAGTCGGCAATGATTTCGCCGTCTTCGCGGCTGGTGATATTCGACTTTTCGCCAAGATGCGTCTCTTCCATCATGTTGAACTGCATCATGAAACTGCTTGAAACCGTCGTATTGGTCTCGGGATCAGTCACACATCCCAGATATAATTCATTATTGTAGGTATAGACAGAATCAGGAATAAACGATGACGTGAGCACATCGAATTCCATGGTGGTGACATTGATATTGTCGTTGCTGCTTGTGAGCGACATACCAATGTTGCCAGTCCCTTCATCGCAAGAATAAAATGCCATTGCAAAAACAGCAATCGCTAAGAGATATTTGAGTTTCATGTCTTCTTTAACTGTGTTTATTCGTCTTCACTTTCTTCTGAAATGCTTGGGCAAATCATGTCGTAGAAAGCCTCGACTTTTTCTCCTAAGTTATCCTGTGAATATGTTAATACTGGAATATTCTTTTCGCTGGCATAGCCGATCAGCGCCTGATTGACACCTTCGACCTGTTCTACGATACCGTCGCTATAGTCGATTGCAAGCTTGGCCAACTCATCGAAATCAAACTGATCCTTATAAGGCTTCAGGAGCTCTTCTGTCGCATCGCGGAATTCCAGACAGCGCTTGAAATTAGGATCCAGGTCTTTGGTCATGCTGTTTGCGAAAAGCGAGGACACCACCTTTGTGTTGGCGAATGAGGGCTCGTCGTGATAGGCCGTCTTGATATAGTACGGCACAACGGCACTCATCCATCCCTGACAATGGATGATATCAGGCACCCAGCGCAACTTCTTAACCGTTTCAAGCACGCCTCTGGCGAAGAAAATGGCACGCTCGCCATTATCGGCATAGTCGACGCCATTCTCGTCTTTATCCATCTGACGACGGCTGAAGTAGTCGTCGTTGTCGATGAAATAGACCTGAACCTTGACGGATTGAATGGTGGCTACTTTAATGATTAGCGGATGGTCGGTCTCATCAATAATCAAGTTCATGCCTGACAGACGAATCACTTCATGTAACTGTCCGCGACGCTCATTGATGTTTCCCCATTTGGGCATGAAGGTACGGATTTCAAAACCTCTTTCCTGGATAGAATGCGGAAGGTCTCTGCCTATGAGCGACAGCTCGGTATCAGGTACGTAAGGAGCAATCTCCTGATTAATGAAAAGTATCTTTTTTGCCATTCTCTGTTGAATTATGGTGCAAAGGTACTAAAAAAATTGCGTAAAACCGCTAATTAATGCACTATTTTTAGCAAAAAGTGACAAATTTTAGGCCGTTTTTTTCTTTTTTAGTAAAAAAATCAAATAAAACTCGAAAGTTTCTTGGAAGTTTCGATAAAAGTTCGTATATTTGCAAAAAATATTTATGTTTTAACCATTGAAGTTATGGCTAAGTACAACATTACAGAAAAGAAAGAGAAAGAGGCTGCCTACCGTGGATTGGTAAGTCCGAAGTTGATGGACGAGATGCAGGAGAAGATTATGAACATCATTGTCATGCAGAAAAAATACCGTGACAAAGATTATTCTGCCAAGCGATTGGCAGAGGATCTGGGTACAAACACCCGTTACATCTCGGCTGTTGTGAATGTGCGTTTTCACATGAATTACACTTCATTTGTGAACAAGTACCGCATTGATGAAGCCATGACCATCCTGGTTGACAGACGTTATCAGGATCTCCGTATGGAGGAGGTCAGTGATATGGTCGGCTTTGCCAACCGTCAGTCGTTCTATGCTTCATTCTTCAAGGTCATGGGTATGACGCCACGTGATTACAAGATCACTCATCTGGCTCAGCATCCCTCTATGAAGAAAGAGAATGAAGCTAAATTGAAAGCAACAAAGGCCAAGGAGAAGGCCATGAAGGCAAAGGCTGCAGCAAAGGCTAAAGAGAAGGCTTCGAAAAAGAAGGCGGCTCCAAAGAAAGCATAATAGGAGGATTGTTTAGTGGGATTTGTTTATCAGGACGAGCGCTTTGCTGATTTGCAGCTTCTGCGTTATCGTCTGAATGGTTTTGACGAGTTGTCGCTGCGCCAGAAGACACTGGTTTACTATTTGTCGAAAGCGACACTTTTCGGGAGAGATATCACTTTTGATCAATATGGCAAATACAACCTCCGCATCCGTAAGATGCTGGAGGTCGTTTATTGTGATGCTACCATACCGCACGATACGGCTGATTTCCAGGCTTTGGAAACCTACCTGAAGCGTGTCTGGTTTTCAAATGGCATCTATCATCACTATGGCTGTGAGAAGTTTCATCCGGACTTCTCCAGCAGTTATCTGCACGACGTGCTGAGACGGGTGGACGCCAGGAAATTGCCTTTGAAGGATGGCGAAAGCGTCGAGGAGATGTGTCAAGAGCTTTTCCCTGTGATTTTCGACAAAGACATCCTGCCCAAACGTGTCAACAAGGCCGATGGTGAGGATCTGGTCTGCACTTCCGCTTGTCATTTCTATGAAGATGTGTCACAGCAGGAGGCAGAAGCGTTCTATGCCAGTATGAAGCAGCAGGACGCGGATAAAGAGACGCCCATCTCGTATGGCTTGAACTCGACATTGGTGAAGGAAAACGGTGAGATAAAGGAGCGGGTATGGAAGGCTGACGGTCTCTACGGTAATGCCATTCGTCATATTGTATATTGGTTGAAGAAAGCCATCGAAGTTGCGGAGAACGATGCGCAGAAATCGTATATATCGCTGCTTATAAAATACTATGAATCAGGTGATTTACATGTTTTCAATAAATATTGCATTGAATGGGTTGGCGAGCATGAATCGTCGATAGATTTTATCAACGGATTCATCGAGGTGTATGGCGATCCATTAGGACTGAAAGGTTCCTGGGAAGGTCTTGTGGAATACATCGACAAAGCGGCCACGCATCGTACCCAGACGATCTCCGCCAATGCCCAATGGTTTGAGGACCATTCGCCTGTAGACAGCCGGTTTAAGAAGGCTGTGGTGCATGGCGTCTCGGCTAATGTCATTTGTGCAGCGATGCTGGGTGGTGAGGAGTATCCCTCGACAGCCATCGGTATCAACCTGCCTAATGCCGACTGGATACGTGCCCGTTACGGCTCTAAGAGTATCACCATCAGTAACATTACAGATGCCTATAATAAGGCAGCGAAGGGTAGTGGCTTCAAGGAGGAGTTTGTCGTTGATGCGGAAACACTCCGGCTGATTGAGAAATATGGTGACGTGTGTGATGATCTGCATACCGACCTTCACGAATGTCTCGGTCACGGCAGCGGGCAGCTGCTTCCTGGGGTGGACCCTGATAGTCTGAAGGCCTACGGCAACACCATCGAAGAGGCTCGTGCTGACCTTTTCGGACTCTATTATATGGCTGATGACAAACTGGTGGAATTAGGACTGATGCCTGATAAAGAGGCTTATAAATCGCAGTATTACAGCTATATGATGAATGGTCTGATGACGCAGCTGATACGGATTACACCCGGTCATCAGATAGAGGAGGCCCATATGCGCAACCGGGCCTTGATCGCCCATTGGTGCTATGAGAACGGTGATGCCATCAGGCTTGTAAAGCAGGATGGTAAGACCTATGTCGAGATTACGGATTATGAGCAGTTACGGTCGCTGATAGCCCGATTGCTGGCAGAAGTGCAGCGTATCAAGAGCGAAGGCGATTATGAGGCTGCGCGGAATCTGGTGGAAGCTTATGCCGTGAAGGTTGACGAGACGCTTCATCAGGAAGTGCTGGAACGTTATCGGAAACTGAATCTCGCTCCTTATAAGGGATTCATCAATCCGATGATGTTGCCTGTCTATGACGAAAAGGGCAAGATCTGTGATGTTCAGTTGAACTACGGCGAGAGCTATGCGCACCAGATGCTCCGTTATAGTTCGGAATACGGGACAATGATTTAGTTTTAGAGGTGAGAGACATGACGGATATTAAGGAGCAGGTAAAGGAAATTAAGCTGTCGTTCCGCCAGATGATGGACGGCGCTGTCGCCAAATCGATGCGTGACAAGGGTTTGGCGTATAAGCTGAACTGGGGTGCCACCCTTCCCAGACTTCGTGAGAAAGCTGATACCTACGGCAAGAATTACGACCTCGCCATTGCCCTTTGGAAGGAAGACGTGCGTGAGTGCAAGATTCTGGCAACGATGATCATGCCTGCCGAAGAGGTGCTGCCTGAGGTGATTGATATCTGGATGGAACAAATCACCTCGCAGGAGATTGCGGAACAAGCTGTCTTCAACCTCTTCCAGTATCTGCCCTATGCGCCGGAAAAGGCCTATACCTGGATGGCTTCCGACCAGGTCCTCTATCAATACTGTGGCTTTCACATTCTGGCGCGTCTCTTTATGGCCAAGCGCGAGCCCAATGAGCGTGGTATCAATGAGTTCCTGGATCAGGCATTAGCCGCCCTACAGGGCGAAAACATCGGTGTCAGAAAGGCTGCTATGGCGGCTGTACGCCGTTTCTCAGAACTCGGATTGGTCTATGAGCGATTGGCAAAAAGCGCACTAAAACAGATTAATTATGATTTTTTATAAATAATATCTCTTTTATCTCCTTGAAAGTTTGTACCTTTGTGCGGTTTTTGGAATAACAACCGCTGATATGGTGAAAATTGACGTATGGCAAGCTGTTTTGCGGATCCTTGACAGTTATCTTGAGGTGAACAATCATCGCAAGACGCCAGAACGCTATACGATCTTAAAGGCCATCTATAAGACAGAAGGGCATTTCACCCTCGACGAACTCAGCGACCGGCTTGTCAGGGACTATAATTTCCGTGTGAGCAGAGCCACGCTCTATAATACGCTGAATTTGTTTCTCCAGCTCCGTCTGGTCATCAGGCATCGTTTTCAGGGTGCTACCGTCTATGAGGCATGTTATGACAATATGAGTCATAGTCATCAGATCTGTACGGTCTGTGGCAAGGTGACGGAGGTGAAGACGCCGAAGATCTCGAATGCTATCGATGAGACTCGTCTGAAGCGTTTCCGTAAGGATGGCTATACGCTTTATATCTATGGCGTGTGCAGTACTTGTCAGGCAAAGCTGACGAAGATGAAAAATAAAGAAAAGAAAAAGAACATAATAAAGACAAGCAATGAACAAAGGTAAAGTTGATGTCCTGCTTGGTTTGCAGTGGGGCGATGAAGGAAAAGGTAAGGTGGTCGATGTGCTGACCCCTAATTATGATGTGGTAGCCCGTTTCCAGGGCGGTCCTAATGCTGGCCATACCCTCGAGTTTGAAGGTCAGAAGTATGTATTGCGCTCTATCCCCTCTGGTATTTTCCAGGGTGGTAAGGTGAATATCATCGGCAACGGTGTCGTGCTGGCTCCCGATCTGTTTATGGACGAGGCGAAGGCGCTCGAGGCCAGCGGTCACGATCTTCATGCCCGTCTGCATATCTCCAAGAAGGCTCACCTCATCATGCCAACCCATCGTGTACTCGATGCTGCTTACGAGGCCCAGAAGGGTAAGGATAAGGTGGGTACTACCGGCAAGGGCATTGGTCCGACCTATACTGACAAGATCAGCCGTAACGGTTTGCGTGTGGGTGATATCCTCGAGAATTTCGAGGCCAAATACGCCAAGGCAAAGGCTCGTCATGAGGCCATCTTGAAATCGCTTAATTTCGACTATGACATCACTGAGGTGGAGAAAAAGTGGTTGGAAGGTGTCGAGTATCTCCGTCAGTTCCCCATCGTCGATTCAGAGCATGAGATCAATAACATCCTGAAGAGTGGCAAAAGTGTGCTCTGCGAGGGTGCTCAGGGCACGATGCTTGATGTTGACTTCGGTAGCTATCCTTTCGTAACCTCTTCAAACACCATCTGTGCTGGTGCCTGCACAGGTCTGGGTATCGGTCCGAACAAGATCGGTGAGGTGTATGGTATTATGAAAGCTTATTGTACACGTGTCGGTGCAGGTCCATTCCCCACTGAACTCTTCGATGAGACGGGTAAGACAATCCGTGACCTGGGTCATGAGTATGGCGCAGTGACAGGTCGTGAGCGTCGTTGCGGATGGATAGACCTCGTAGCTTTGAAGTATTCCATCATGGTAAATGGCGTTACTCAGCTCATTATGATGAAGAGCGATGTGCTCGACGGCTTCGACACCATCAAGGCCTGTGTGGCTTATAAGCAGAATGGGCAGGAGATTGACTATTTCCCCTACAATATCGAAGAGGGTATCGAACCTGTTTATCAGGAGTTGGCAGGTTGGAAGACCGATATGACGAAATTCACTTCCGAGGATCAGTTCCCGAAGGCCTTCAACGATTATATCGCCTTCCTTGAGAAACAGTTGGAGACTCCCATTAAGATTATTTCCATAGGTCCGGATCGCGATCAGACAATTGTACGTAAGTAATGGCACAGAAACCAAGTATACCTAAAGGAACACGCGACTTTTCGCCTATGGAAATGGCGAAGCGCAACTATATCTTCGACACCATCAAGCAGGTGTATCAGCTCTACGGCTTCCAGCAAATAGAGACGCCCGCGATGGAAACCCTCGGTACGCTGATGGGAAAATATGGCGAGGAGGGTGACAAGCTGCTCTTCAAAGTGCTGAACTCTGGTGATTTCCTCACGAAGGTAAGTGATGATGAACTGAAAGAACGCAATGCCCTGCATCTGGCTGCCAAGCTTTGTGAGAAAGGTCTTCGCTATGATCTTACGGTGCCCTTCGCCCGCTACGTGGTGATGCACCGCGAGGAGTTGCAACTACCTTTCAAACGCTATCAGATGCAGCCTGTATGGCGCGCTGACCGTCCGCAGAAAGGCCGTTATCGTGAGTTCTGGCAGTTTGACGGTGACATCGTAGGTTCAGATTCTCTGCTCAACGAGGTGGAACTGATGCAGATTGTGGATACTGTATTCTCCCGCTTTGGCGTTCGCGTGCAGATCAAGATCAACAACCGAAAGATCTTGACAGGAATCGCTGAAGTGATTGGTGCTGCTGAGAAGATTGTTGATATCACTGTCGCCATCGACAAGCTTGATAAGATCGGTCTTGACAATGTGAATCAGGAATTACGTGAGGATGGTCTCAGCGAAGAGCAGATCGCGAAACTTCAGCCTATCATCTCGCTCGAAGGTACGAATGATGAGAAGTTGAATACAATTGCGGAAGTGCTCAAGGACAGTGAGAATGGCCTGAAAGGCGTTGAGGAGATCAGGTTTATCCTGAGTACGTTGAATAGTCTGAGTAATCAGAATGCTCTGAAGAATGAGATTCAGCTGGATCTCACGCTCGCCCGCGGCTTGAACTACTATACGGGCGCTATCTTCGAAGTGAAGGCGCTGGATGTTCAGATTGGCTCTATCACGGGTGGTGGCCGTTATGATAACCTGACGGGTATTTTCGGCATGCCTGGCATCTCTGGTGTTGGCATCAGTTTTGGTGTGGATCGTATCTTTGATGTGCTCAATGCCCTCGACTGTTATCCGAAAGATGCTGTCAATGGTACTCAGTTGCTGTTCATCAATTTCGGTGAGAAGGAAACGGCCTATTGTCTGCCTGCTGTAGCTAAGGCTCGTGCTGCTGGTATCCGTACGGAGATCTTCCCCGATTCATCCAAGATGAAGAAACAGATGTCGTATGCTAATGCCAAGCAGATTCCCTTTGTGGCGCTTGCTGGTGAAAATGAGATTGCTGAAGGTAAGCTGACGCTGAAGAATATGGAATCGGGTGAGCAGAGTCTCGTTACCCCCGATGAACTGATTGCGAATATCTTGTCGTAAGATGAAGTTTAAGCTGCTATCCCTGATGGTGGTTGCATTGTTGATACTGACAGCTGCAATCACCGATAATACCACCACGATCTTTGTCATTGGTGATTCCACCGCTGCCAACAAGGATATCTCGGGTGGCAAGCAGGAACGTGGCTGGGCGATGGCCCTTCAGGCCTATTTCGATGATAATATCCTTGTAGACAATCATGCGGTGAATGGTCGTAGCTCGAAGAGTTTCATCGATGAGGGACGTTGGAACAAGGTGCTCCAGAAAATGAAACCTGGTGACTACGTCATTATACAGTTTGGTCACAATGACGAGAAGCCCAAAGCTGATCGTCATACGGATCCCGGCTCTACATTCGACTATAATCTCGCTAAGTTTGTGCGCGAGACGCGTGAGCATGGTGGTATTCCTGTGTTGATGAACTGTGTGGTGCGTCGTAATTTCTTTGTGAGTGCGCCTGAGAATGATGACGACGAGAAGTTGCGTACTCAGACCTTCAAAGATGGCGTGAAGATGGTCGAGGGTGATTCGCTCATCGATACCCACGGTCTCTATCGTCAGGCGCCCCGTGATGTCGCTCAGCGTATGAAATGCCACTTTGTTGATGCCAATCAGATTACCCACGATTTGGAGCAGGGACTCGGCACTGAAGGCTCAAAGCGACTCCACATGTGGTATCTCCCTGATACCGAACCCTCAGAGCCTAAGGGCAAACAGGACAATACACATTATAATATATATGGTGCTCATCAGGTGGCTCGTCTGTTGGCTGATGCGCTATGTGAGGAGATTCCTGTATTAAAAGCCTATCGTACAGATGCTGATTATACCGTTGATGCTCTTGGTCGCGGACAATATCTGCTTTTGTCTGATGCCGTCGCTGCTGCACAGGCATCCTCAAAGGCAGAGGTTACCATTCAGATACTCGGGGGCGAGTGGGAGAGACCAAAGCTTCCTAAAAAATCAAAGATTAAGTTTATTCTTCGCCAAGGGGCTTCTTGGAAATAAGTGATGAAGCGTCTTGGTATTTATTAAGCCTGCGTCAACGTGAGATTGGTTGACGCAGGCAATAATAGCTTTACTTACTTGTTGTCGACAGCGGCCTGCTCAATGGGCAGACAACGCTTGTAGTTCTCAATGTACTTCTCGAAGCCTGCAACATCGTCGGCAGTAGGAGCGATAGATACACCCGTATTGCCTGCGAAGACAACATTCTCGAGATAGTCGGCAAGACTCAGCTTGTTGGGATTATTCACGGCGTAACCTGCCAACAGGGCGATACCCCAAGCACCACCTTCGCCAGCGGTCTCCATCACAGAGATGGGGCTGTTGAGAGCGGCAGCGAGCATGCGCTGACCAACGCCTGGTGTCTTGAAGTAACCACCATGACCCGTGATGCGGTCGACGCGGATCATCTCCTCCTTGAAGAGGATGTCGTTACCGATCTTCAGCACGCCGATGGCGCCATAGAGGTGAGCGCGCATGAAGTTGGCGAGGTTGAACTTGTCGTTGGCAGAACGTACGAACATCGGGCGTCCCTCAGCGAGACCTGTGACAGGCTCACCACTGACGTAGTTGTAGGCCATGAGACCTCCACAGTCGGTATCGCCTTCGAGAGCTTTGTTGAAGAGTTTGCCATAGAGTTCGTTCATATCTACTTCGATGCCAAGCAGTTGTTGATATTCCTTAAAGAGACCTACCCAAGCGTTGATGTCGCTGGTGCAGTTGTTACAGTGAACCATAGCAACCAGAGAACCGTCGGGTGTGGTAACCATATCGATCATCTCGTATGGCTTGCTCAGCGGCTTCTCGAGTACGATCATCGAGAAGGAAGAGGTACCTGCGGAGACGTTACCCGTACGCTGCTTGACGGCATTGGTTGCAACCATACCGGTGCCTGCGTCGCCCTCAGGAGGACAAACGGCACAGCCGGGCTTCAGGTGGCCGGATACGTCGAGTTTCTTAGCTCCTTCTGGCGTCAGGAAACCTGCGTTCTCACCAGCGTTGAGCGACTTGGGCAGAATGTCGAGGAGTTTCCAAGAGTAGCCCTTCGGGGCGATGAGCTTGTCAAACTTTTTTACCATAGTGGCGTCGTAGGTCTTCGTGGCGGGATCGACGGGAATCATACCTGATGCGTCGCCTACACCGAGGACGAACTGACCGGTTACTTGCCAGTGTACATAGCCTGCGAGGGTAGTAAGGTACTTGATGTCCTTCACGTGTTCATTATCCTCAAGGATGCACTCATAAAGGTGGCTGATGCTCCAACGGAGCGGGATGTTGTAGTTGAAGAGCTTGGAGAGCTCGGCAGCTGCCTTACCAGTATTGGTGTTACGCCAGGTGCGGAAAGGTACGAGGATCTCTTGCTTCTCGTTGAAGGCCATATAGCCGTGCATCATAGCGGAGAAACCGATGGCAGCGAGGGTCTCGATTTCGCAGTCATATTGCTTCTGGACGTCCTTGCGAAGGTCGGCATAGCAGTCCTGCAGACCGTACCAAACAGCCTCGGTAGAGTAGGTCCAGAGACCATCTACCAACTGATTTTCCCACTCGTGTGAGCCCTGTGCGATGGGCTTGTTGTCCTCGTCGATGAGGACGGCCTTGATGCGGGTAGAGCCAAACTCGATACCGAGAATGGCTTTACCTGCTTCGATTGTTTGTTTTGCGGTCATATCTTACTTCAGTGCTTTGTTCAACATGTAGTAAACCTCGTTGTTACGGAGGGTCTGCTTGAAGTCGGCGATGTTGGTCTGCTTGTTGATTTTGACATACTCGATGCCTGTCATCTCAGCAAAGTCCTCCCAGTACTCCTCGTTGATGTCATAAGAGAAGGCACTGTGGTGTGTACCACCGGCGAGGATCCATGCTGCAGCACCAATCTCGAAGGTGGGCTGGGGAATCCAGAGGGCAGAAGCCACAGGCAGCTTAGGCATGGGCTTTGGCTCGATGCACTCTACCTCCTGAGAAATCAGACGGAAGCGGTTGCCGAGGTCGACAACAGTAGCCTTGATACCACGACCGGTCTTAGAGGTGAATACGAGTCGGGCGGTCTGCTGCTTGCGGATACCGATGCCGAGGAAGTGAACCTCGAGCTTGGGCTTATCAGAAGCGATGAGCGGACAGATCTCGAGCATATGGCTCTGCAGACAAGATGAGCGGTCGCCAGCGAAGTTCAGCGTGTAGTCCTCGAGGAATGAGCAACCCGTAGGCATGCCTTGCTGGATGACCCAGAGTGTGCGATAGAGACAAGCGGTCTTCCAGTCGCCCTCTGCGCCGAAACCGTAACCCTCTTCCATCAGACGCTGTGAAGCGAGTCCAGGAATCTGGTCGAAACCACAGAAGTTAGGATCATCGATGTTGGCATCACCCAGGTCGTCGAAGTTGGTTGTGAAGGCGGTAGCCCCCTCATCCTTCAGCACGCGACGTAGTGCAATCTCTGCTTTGGCGCTGTTCTTCACCTTCTCCCAATAAACCTCTTCGCCACTCTCATCGATTTTGATGGTGTAGAGTTTCTTGTACTCCTCAACGAGTTCATCAGCCTCCTTATCAGTGACCTTCTTGTAATACTCCATCAGAGAAGAAACGGGGTAGTAGTCTACGTGATATCCCAGACGCTGCTCGAACTCAACACGATCGCCATCGGTTACAGCTACGTTGTTCATGTTCATACCGAACATCAGACAGCGCACGTTGTGAGCGTCAGCAACACCGGCAGCCACGCGAGCCCAGACAGCAATCTGCTTCTGAGCCTTCTCGTCCTTCCAGTAACCGCAAACTACTTTACGAGCAATGCGCATACGGGTGCAGATGTGTCCATACTCGATGTCGCCATGAGCACTCTGGTTGAGGTTCATGAAGTCCATGTCGATCTCGTTCCAGGGAATCTCAGCGTTATATTGTGTGTGGAAGTGGAGGAGCGGTTTCTGCAACTGCTGCAGACCCTTGATCCACATCTTTGCGGGTGAGAAGGTGTGCATCCAGGTAATGATACCTACGCACTTCTCGTCGTTGTTGGCAGCGAGCATGATCTGCTCTACTTCCTTACTGCTGTTGGCTGTGCCTTTATAAACGATCTTTACAGGGATGTTGCCACCGTCGTTCAGACCGGCTACCATCTCCTTAGAGTGTCCATCAACTGCAACTACTGCGTCGCCCCCGTACAGAAGCTGTGCACCAGTTACCCACCAAATCTCATAATTCTCAAATGCTTTCATTGTTGTTATTTTTTTTGTTGTTAATAATTATTTTTTCTTTTGACCGTAGTAGGCATTGGGGCCGTGCTTACGGGAGAAATGTTTCTCGATGAGGAGCGGATTCATTGTAAGTTCCGGATTCACAGAGTAGGCAATAAATGCCATTTTGGCCACCTGCTCGGCAACAACGGCGTGGTAGACGGCCTGTGCAGGATCCTTGCCCCAAGAGAAAGGACCATGGTTCTTTACCAGTACAGCCGGTGTGTGGACGGGGTTGATGTTATCGCGACGGAAACGGTCGACGATCACCACACCTGTCTCCTTCTCGTACTCTGGCATCTGTGCCTCCACCATATTATCGGTGCAAGGGATGCAGTCGTGGAAGTAGTCGGCATGGGTAGTGCCGATGTTGGGGATATCCTTGCCGGCTTGCGCCCATGCGGTGGCGTAGGTGCTGTGGGTATGGACGATGCCACCTAATTCTGGAAACTCACGATAGAGCACCAGATGGGTGGGTGTGTCGCTGGAGGGGTTCAGATCGCCATCGACGACTTCACCCGTCTGAAGGTCTACCACCACCATATCAGAAGCTTTCATCACATCGTAGTCGACGCCAGAGGGCTTGATGACCACGAGGCCGTTTTCACGGTCTATACCAGACACGTTACCCCACGTGAAGATCACGAGATTGTGCTTCACAAGATCGAGGTTGGCCTGAAATACTTTTTCTTTTAATTCTTCGAGCATAATCTTATAACTTAAAGTTTTGATCCTCATTGTAGGCCTTCATGTTGAAACGATAAAGGAAAGCCCCACGTTTGGATCCTGTTTTATCAATTAATTCGGTCTTCTCAATGAAGTCCATATCCTTGATACGCTTGCGGAAATTGCGCTTATCGACGGGCTCGCCATTAACGGCCTCATAGAGTCGTTGAAGCTGCGTGAGTGTGAAGAGGCTGGGGAGCAGACGGAAACCAACAGGTTCGCTGGCCATCTTCTGTTTCATCAGCTTCCTGGCTTTGAGAACCATCTTGTTGTGGTCGGAGTATAGTTGGGGAAGTTCATCGAAATTCACCCATTCCACACCGTGTTCCTGACGAAGACGGTCATCATAGTCTTTGACATTGATAAGAGCGTAGTAGGCGATGGAAACAACACGCTCACCAGGGTCGCGGTCAACATTTCCGAAAGCTCCTACTTGCCGCATATAGAGGTTTCGAAGTCCGGTGAGGTCGAATAGCACGCGGTTGGCAGCATCGTCGATACCCTCGTCGCTGCGGACGAAGCCTCCGTAGAGGCTCCATTCGCCACGCCCTGGATCCATCTGACGACGACCGATCAGGATCTTCAACTTACCTTCCTCGAAGCCGAAGATGATGCAGTCGACAGACAGCCAGACTTGAGAATGTTCACCATAAAATGAAGTCATTTCATCTGATATTGATGTTTACCAGAAGTATGCATAGAAACAAGCGCAGCAGACAATGACACCGAGGGTGGCTACGATATCCCAGATGCACCAACTCTCACGGATCTGTTTGCGATAATCGCCAGTAAAGGTGATAGCCTCAACCTGTGCTTTTGATGGAGCTGGTGTAAAGAACGATACCACCACCATCAGCAAAATAATGAAGACCAGCAGCCAGCATTCGAAGATGAGCCAGTTGGTCTGCCAGAACCATGTTGTAGCATCCCAGAAAGCACCATCCATCACAGCCTTGCCTGATTCTGTGAGCACATTGGTAAGCAGACGAACCATACCAATCAAGAAGCCACCGATAAGGCCCCATTCACCGGCCTTCGGTGTAATCTTCTTGGAGAAGATACCGAGCGTGAAGACAGCAACCATCGCAGGTGCAATCAGTGACTGAATATCTTGTAGATATGAATAGAGGTTGCCCATGCCCATCATAATTGGCATCCAAAGCAGACCTAAAATCACGACGACCACTGTAGCGATACGGCCAACGAGCACGTAGTGAGCCTCGCTCATGCCTTTCTTCATTGGCTTGTAGAAATCCTCAGTGAAGAGGGTGGCGCAGCTGTTGAAGAATGCAGCAAGGGAAGCGACGAGGGCGCAGATGAAACCGATGGTCACAATACCCTTGACACCAGCAGGCAGAATGTTTTTCACCATCATGGCGAAGGCACCGTCGGTATCGTGGGTGTTGGTGATGTCCATTTCAATACCGCTACCGGTCTTGAGCGACAAAGCATAAGCTACCATACCAGGTATCAGGAACATGAATACGGGTAGAAGTTTGAAGTAACCTGCGGCAATAGTACCACGACGGGCACGCTTCATCACTTCGGTATTGTCCTCGCCCTTGGTTTGGCCAAGAACACGCTGAACGATATGTTGGTCAGTACACCAATACCAGAAACCGATAATTGAAGCACCGAGGAATACCACATAGCCAGGGAACTGCGGATACATGGGGTCTGCCTGATCGGGATGGAACATGTGGGTCGTTCCGAAACCATTGTGGGCTGCGTTACAAACCTTCATCATCTCACCCCATCCGGCAGCAATGCTACCGTCACCGAGCATATTCAATCCAAGGAACAGCACAAGAAATGAACCTATAATAAGAATAGGTGTTTGGATGGCTGACAATGTCATCACACCCTTCATACCACCAAATACTGTGAAGACAGCTGTGATGGCAATCAGACCGATGGCGCCATACCAGAATGGCAGGCCCAACAAGTACTCGAAGAAAATACCACCTGTGAAGGCCGTTACAGAAACCTTCGTCAGTACGTAGGCAATCAGCGTGATGATTGACAGCCACGAGCCAGTACGCTGGGTGTAGCGGAATTTAAGGAAGTCGGGCATGGTGATAATTTTGCCCATCTTGTTGTTGAGCAACTGATAGAAAGGCACAAACAGCCATCCGAGAATCAGGATCATCCAACCCTGCATCTCCCAGTGAGCCATACCCACACCATCTTTGGCACCAGTACCGGCGAGACCTACAAGGTGCTCAGAACCGATGTTGGCAGCAAAAATAGCTGCACCAATGACATACCATGGTTCACCCTTACCGAACAGATAGTCCTGCGAGTCGGCACCCTTCATCTTCTCTTTGTCTTTCTTGATGGCGTGATAAATCGCCCATACAATGGCACAGACTCCGATAGCAAGCACTACCCAGTCAAGCCATAAAAATTCATTTGAATTCCAATTCATAATTTTGTTTTTGATTTGTTTGTTGATTTTATTTTACAGAGAACTTGTAAGCAGCGTGGCTGAAGTACTTCTCACCGGGATTCAGAACGGGCTGTACCCACTCAGGCTTGTTGGGAGAATCAGGATACTTCTGGCTCTCTAGACAAACACTGACGTGCTGTGGATAAGGACCGTGCTTGTGCTGGATGTTCAGCTCGTTGCCAACACCCTGGAAGTTACCGCTGTAAACCTGCACACCAGGCTCGTTGGTATACATCTCCATGAAGATACCGGTCTTGGGAGAATAGAGGCTGGCGCAGACCTGTGTGTCGTCGCCCTGACCGTCCTTATATGTGTTCAGACACCAGTTGTGGTCGTAACCGCCAGCATTCTGGATCTGGTCGAAACTCGACTTGATACTGTCGCCGATGGCGTGAGGCGTACGGAAGTCCATAGGTGTGCCCTCAACCGACTTAATCTCGCCTGTGGGAATATAGAGCGTGTCGCTGGGGGTGAAATTGTCTGCGTTCACATAGAGCACCATATCGTAGCCTGGCTGTGTGAAATCACCACTCAGATTATAATAGTTGTGATTGGTCTGATTGATGATCGTCGGCTTATCGGTCTCTGCCTCCCAGGTGATGTCAAGAATATTGTCTGCAGTCACCTTATAAGTGGTTACGGCCATCACCTTACCAGGGAAGCCGTTTTCACCGTCAGCAGCGACAATCGTCAGCTTCAGCACTGAGTCACCGATCTGCTCAGCATCGTAGACCTGGTTCATCCAACCTGTGGTACCGCCACCGTGCAGACAGTTAGGACCGTCGTTCTGCTTGAGCTGATACTCGGTGCCGTCGAGCGTGAACTTACCACCCTGGATACGGTTGGCATAGCGACCAACACTGGATCCGTAGTCGGTGGGAGAGTTGAGGGTATCGGCATACTGGGCGATGTTGTCGAAACCAAGGACAACATCAGTGGGGTTACCGTCCTTATCAGGAACGACGAGCGATACCACACGTCCACCATAATTGGTTATACACACCTCCATGCCGTTGGCATTTTTCAGGGTGTAAAGCTTTACGGGCTTGTCCTGAAGGGTGGTGTCGAACTTGGCTGGGTCGAGACCCGAAACCGTTAACACAGGAGCCTGCTGGGCACCTTGACATGCTACGAGCATCAGCGCTGCTG
>Ga0310694_10002142_pt1 | contig 20787 bp, 18 predicted proteins | sample 174DNAGHGhighgp2_FD_203884 | JGI IMG/M metagenome (GOLD analysis project Ga0310694, IMG submission 203884) | Sheep rumen microbial communities from Palmerston North, Manawatu-Wanganui, New Zealand - 1742 DNA GHGhigh gp2 (v2) (version 2) | ecosystem: Host-associated > Mammals > Digestive system... | reverse complement strand
AAAGCGATGAGCCACCGCAGAAGATCGATCCGCAGCTGTACAGCCCACCCCCATCTCGATGTCAGGAGATTCAGCTTTGTCGTGTAAATGTATACGCTCTTATGAAACGAAGGCAGAAGAAGCGGAAACAGGGGAAGAGACAGGTATCCCGCTTTGCGGATCAGATCTTTTGCCCGTTCCGATGCGCGGCGATAAAAGAATCCTGCCAGGAAAAACGGATACACATAGAGAACCCTGTAGTCCGTCAGGATCGGAACCGGAAACGGAAGCAGAAAAAGGACCAGCCAGACTCCGGTATGTATCGCATTCCTGACCCCCGGCGAAAGCTTCCCGGCTGCGGATTCCACCAGTCCGGTCAGGAACGTCGGAACAAAAACCGCCCATACAAACCACAGTTCGGTCGTCTGCGTGAAGAGATCCGTAAGAGGATCCGTGCTCCCTTCGGTAAAGAACTGATACAAAAACAGGATCACACCCCAGACCAGTGCGGGGAGTGCCAGCGATCGCGCCTTATTCTTCAGCAGTTCCGGGAAAGAGTACTTTTTCCCCGAAGCGGAAAAAAGATAACCCGAGATCAGTGCGAACAGCGGCATGTGAAAGCTGTAGATAAAGCGGAATGCCCGGTCCTCAAAGAAATCCGTTCCGGATCCGGCGATGAAGTATTGGATACTGTGCCCCCACAGGACAAAAAAAACAGCCAGTCCCCGAAGGATGTCCACCCTTTCGTCCCGGGCTTTTTTCGTAGGTGATTCCGCTTCTTTCATGCGCAGTCCCTTTGATCCCCTTTCACGAAAACCATCCGTTCTTCCGCCTTGCTGTCTTTGTATGTTTATATGACCGATAACTTATTCCGCGTAAATACTCTGGCTCCTGCCCCGGTCCCCGAGGATACGGACCTCACTCTCCGTCAGTTCCAGATCTTCGATCACGCGAAGCGCGTCATCCAGCTGTGCGGAATTGATACGGAATACCCACTTGGGCCGTTTCTTGGCAAAGACCTTTTTGAAGAATCCGGGTTCTCTCCAGTCGAGGAAATATGAGACCCGTGCGTACTGCAGTGCAGACTCGATCCGGTGCCGGATATCGGCGACACGCTTGTTTTTCCCGGCAACGATCTCACAGAGATCGATCTCGTTATTTACTCTGACACGTGTCATCATGTTATCAATATTCATCGCCGATGACCTCCTCTACAAATGCGGCGCTGTAGCCGTGCGGCGCTTCCACAAGCTGGGCTGCGATCCGCGTTCCGTTCTCCGTAAACTCAAACACGCCGTATCCGCCGCCGGTGACCACCGGCAGGAAGTTCAGCTCATCCAGCGCCTGGGTCAGGCCTTTCCCGGTAAACTTGATATAGCTTTCTTTCAGACACCAGAGTTCGAAAAACGCCTTCTCCGACTCGGAGGCCGAAAGTTTTTCCAGATGTGCCTTCTCCTCCGGATGGAAGAAGCGTCCGGCGATATCCGCCTTCAGTTCCCGCCATTCCTGGATATCTACGCCGACCTCTTTGTCCGAGACCGCGACCATGACCATGTCGCCGCTGTGGGAGATCGAAAAATGCACCTCCGGGATTTCCTTAAAATACGGCTTCCCGAGATCGGTATAAGCAAGATCGTAGATCCCGTCCGGAGCCTCGTCCCCGAGCGCCACACGTGCGCCGTGCTGTACCAGCAGTCCCGCCGTCAGCAGCTGTGCGCGCTTTTTCTCATTGGCACATTCCGCGACCGCCTTACGCCTCGCAGTGTCGATCCCGTCCAGCGCCTCTTTTGCATTCTTCGCGTTTTCGAGGAGCCTGATCCCCGACATGTAGATATCCGCCATACTTACTCCTCCGTGTTTTCCTCCGCCTTTTCCGGCGTGACCGTGATCGCGATCCCGAGTTCCTCAAGCTGTTCGGGAGCAACCGTATTCGGTGCCTCGGACATCAGACACGATGCATCCTTCACCTTCGGGAACGCGATGACCTCACGGATATTGTCCGCTCCGACCATCAGCATGACCATACGGTCAAAACCGAATGCCAGTCCCGCGTGAGGCGGCACACCGTACTTGAACGCATTGAGCAGGAAGCCGAACTTCTCATATGCCTGCTCCGTCTCGATCCCGAGCTCATGGAACATGCGCTCCTGCACATCGGACTGGTGGATACGCACCGATCCTCCTCCGAGCTCCACGCCGTTTAAGACACAGTCATAGGCCTTGGCGCGGACCTTTCCGGGATCCGTATCCAGCAGAGGAAGATCCTCATCCATCGGCATCGTAAACGGATGATGCACCGCCACATACCGGTTCTCCTCCTCGTCCCACTCAAGGAGCGGGAACTCCGTCACCCAGAGGAAACGGAACTCATTTTTATCATAGAGCTCCAGCTGTCTGCCGAGCTCCAGACGGAGCGCTCCGAGCGCATCCCAGACCACTTTATTCTTATCCGCCGCAAAGAAGAGCAGGTCACCCTTTTCGCCATCCATCGCTTTCACCAGAGCGGCAAGCTGCTCCTCCGTCATAAACTTCGCAAACGAGGACTTGTAGCTGCCGTCCTCCTGGATGGACAGATATGCCAGTCCCTTGGCGCCGTAGCCCTTGACATACTCGACCAGAGCGTCGATCTTCTTTCTGGGCATGGCCGCCTGACCCTTTGCGTTGATACCGCGGACCGATCCGCCTGCCTCCAGCGCATTCTTAAACACCGCGAACTCCGTATCCTTTACGACTTCCGAAACATCGTTCAGTTCCAGCCCGAAACGTACATCCGGCTTGTCGGAACCGAAACGGTCCATCGCTTCCTGCCAGGTCATACGCTGCATCGGGATCTGAATATCGACCCCCAGGTTATCCTTGAAGACCTTCTGCAGCAGACGCTCATTGACATCGATGACATCATCCACATCCACAAAGGAAAGCTCCATATCGATCTGGGTAAACTCCGGCTGCCGGTCGGCACGAAGATCTTCATCACGGAAGCACTTTGCGATCTGGTAGTAGCGGTCATAACCGGAACACATCAGGATCTGCTTAAAGAGCTGCGGCGACTGCGGCAGCGCATAGAAATTGCCCGGATGCACACGGCTCGGTACGAGATAGTCTCTCGCCCCCTCCGGTGTGGAACGGTTCAGGATCGGCGTCTCAATCTCCAGGAAGCCCTCATCCGCGAGAAAGTTCCGGATCGACTTTGCCACATTGCTGCGGAACATCAGATTGTGCTGGATGTCCGGCCGGCGCAGATCGAGATAGCGGTATTTTAACCGCAGCTCTTCCTTGGTCTTGGAGTCCGCTTCGATCGGGAACGGCGGTGTCTCTGCCTCGGAGAGGATACGCAGCGATGTCGCACGCACCTCCAGCGCGCCGGTCTTTAAGTTTTCATTCACTCCGCCCGCACGCTTCTCCACGATGCCGGTGACCGCGATCACAAACTCACTGCGCAGGCTCTCGGCTTTTTCAAAGCCCGCCGCATCGATATATCTCGCCGGATCGTCTCCGGTCTCAAAAATGACCTGCATGATCCCCGACCGGTCCCTTAAGTCGACAAAGATGATGCCGCCCTTGTTCCTGCTCTTCTGTACCCAGCCCATCAGCGTGACTTCGCTGCCAAGCTGTGCCTCCGTAACTTCCGTACACCGGTTTGTCCGGTGCAGCCCTTTCATTGATTCTGCCATCGCTTTACTCCCTTGTCCCGCAGAAGGACCGCACGCTCCCGTGCCCCTCCGCTTTCTGATTTTTATCATGCAGTCTGCACACTGTCATTATGAAAAATGCGCGGCCTGTCCGGAAACCTTCTCCGCAACAAACCCGCGCATTAGTATAGCACAATCGGCTGAAAAATGAAAGTATCTTACTCCATGGTATTCATCGCACCGAGGAAGACCGGAAGACCCGTCATGTTGTCCACGACCGCGTAAACGAAGGGACGGTTCAGAGTGATGAAGATCGTATCATCCGGGACTGCCACGCAATTATCCATCTCCATGATCGCCGTCGCTGCTGCCGCACGGGTGCCCTCACGATTGACCTCGATATGTGCCTTCTGCAGCACTTTTCCGATATAGAGCTGCCAGTCCTGTCCCTCCGCCGACTCCATCGTCTCGGAAAGGTCCGCAAGCTCCGGATCGAACGCATCCGTCACGCCGAGGTTCTTCATCATCTCGTTCATATTCATCCCGTAATCCAGAGAAAACTCAGGCATCCGCACGGATACCGTTCCGTATTCCGCGTTGCGAATCGCTCCTGCAAAGTCCATTTCTCCCATTGCTGCCACAAGTTCCTGTGTGGATACCCCTTCATTCGGGAGGATCCCGACGAAGGAATACATGCCGCCCTTGTACGGACGGAGGAACCCGACGCCACTCTCACCGACCGTGATGTACTGTCCCTCTTCGCTGAACAGCATCGTCACCTCGCTGGTGCTTCCGTCCGCATTGGTGAAAGTATCCGCGTCGATGATATCATCCTCGCTGTACTCGTTCTGCCACTCCCCTTCGAAAGCGATCGCATTGACCAGCAGTGCCCTTACGTCATCCAATCCGTCACCATCGACGATCCCGGGGATCATCCCGAGGGTTTCCCGATCCACCCAGTTATTGACGTCCTGCACCGTGCTTTCATCAAACGGAGCCATCCAGACATCCGCGTTATAGTAAGACGCCGCCTTCTCCAGGAACGCTGCCTTCGGTGCGGCCAGACCGTCATCCCGGAACCATACGGAATTGGCGACATTCCAGGTCACATCGTCGGAATCCCGGAAACGCTGCGACAGATCACACAGGAGCGGGTTCATTTCCCCGATGCTCAGGCCTCCGTTCACCGCCTGCTCCATCTGTGCGAGCGTATTCCCGGCCGCTCCGTTTTCCGCCATTCCGAATGCCATGATGGCCGAGGTCGGCGAAATGAGCACGTTATCCTCCGGATTTGCCTCTGCCACCACCTCCTTCATCATTGCTACCGACGAAGCGGAAAGCGCCGTCATCTGCGACTCCGTGACCGTAGTGCTGTCCGGCTCCAGGATCTGCACATCTTCCGTCATATTGCGTGAGCTTTCGCTTACCGGTGCACCGACGAACTCGCCCTGTGATTCGCCGCTCTGTTCACCGCGCGCTTCGCTGCTCTCTTCACTGCGCTCTTCCTGCGGTCTTTCGGTGTCCCGCACATTCGCTTCCTGTCCGCAGGCACTCAGTGCCATCATAAGCGGTAATACTGCCATCAGATTCTTTCTTTTCATTGGTTTTCTCCTCCTCTTTCGTATCGTCCGACAAAACATGATACGAAAAAGCGGATGCCGATTTATGGGATCTTCGATTTTTTTGATCTCCCTCTACCGCACTTCAAACCTGGAATCCAAAACGTTTTTATCGTAACTGTAGCTCATAAACGGCTGATTGTTCGTCCGGTAAAATGCAACATAGAAATAATCACCGGGCTGCGCGGCTTCATACTCATCGACCAATGCCGCATCCACCCAGGTCCCGCTGCCGTCTGCTCTGCATCCGAATAAAAGATGCCAATACGGAGTCTCCGCATCATCACCATCACCCACATAATAGCCGCTCTCTTTATCCAGCACCGGGAGGATACGGAAATAGGCATCCATCACTTTGTTCCTGATGTGCTGATGAATAAACACAAAAATGACGATCGCTGCGATATCGATGAGGAATCCGATCAGTCCCAGAATGATCAGGACCAGGAGACAGAAGAGCCCAAGGAAAAAGCTCTCAAAAGCGATCTTGATCCCGCGCATCACCGGAACACCTTTCGCATTCTTTAAAAGGCGCTCCGGTGTGATCACTTTCTTGTCGTTTGTTTCCATCTCTCGGCTCCTTTTTTTTCGGCCGGAAATCCGGATCCTGCCGCCGCTTTATCGTTCATTATATCATATCACTCTGCCGGAACAAAACGGATGTCCAGATCCACATCGCCTGCGATCCCGTCCACATGTCCCTTTTCCGAATACTGCCAGTACTCGAAGTCATAGGGCGTCTGAGGGACCTGCTCGTAGTCGGCATACCAGAAAGGATACTTCTGAAGCTGCGCCATATCAAAAAGCTCCGCCTCCCAGACCATATTGCTGTAGATCATGGGCGAATAGCCGCCGCTGCGGATCTTCTCGCAGAAGGCGATCGTGTTCTTCGTAAACTGTTCGCCCGTCACATGATCCGTCCGCGACTCCTCGCCGCGGATGAGTTCCGGATCATACACCACAGGGAGTTCGAGGTGATAACCGTCGATCAGTTCCATCACGTACTCTGCCTCTTCGAGCGCTTCTTCCTCATTGACCGCCTGTGCAAAGAAGTAAACGCCGACATCAAGTCCGGCCGCCTGTGCGCCCTCGATATTCTGCCGGTAAAGCTCATCTTCTTTGATCCTGCCTGCGCTGCCGTACCCCCGGAAGCCCACGCGGACGATCACAAATGAGATGCCGGAATCGCGTACCTTCGCCCAGTCGATCGTTCCCTGAAACTTGGAAACATCGATCCCTCTTTGGATAACGTAACGTTCATCACCCTCGTAACGGATCCCCGATGTATCATTGGTAAGACAGTCCCAGCGATACGGTACGGCCCGCAGCCCCGGTACAACCGTCATATCATGCCACTCGTCCCAGGCATCCACGAAACGAAGCGGCCGCTCCGACGTCAGATCCGTGTTTTCCGCCGCGGTCTCATCTCCCGTATCCTGTGCACCGTCCGGTCCGTCTCCGGAATTTCCTTCTTCGTCCGCATCTCCTGTATCTTTTCCTGCAACGTCTGCGTCGCCTGCCACGCCCGCGCCGGCATCATTTCCGGATCCCGCGGTATCCGCCTCCCCCTGCGAAAGATTCAGTTCCATGGAACTTTCCGGCGCTTCATTTTCCGAACCGTTCTGTATATTCGCCGCCGGGCCGCCGCACGCCCCCAGCATTGCGGCGATCATCACCGGGATCCCGATCGCGCGTCCTGCATTTGTTTTCATAGCATCTCTCCCCGCTCACTCCGAAAACTTACACATATCCACATTTTATCCGCCGGTGTCTCCGGCGTCAAATGGTATTTTCCGTTCCGCGGCGGATCGAAAACTTTATTTCACAGATCGTGAAAATATGATATACTTCGCCCATATGTTTATGCGAAAGGAAATCAGGTTATGAGTTTATCGATCCTGCTCCAGCAGATGGGCGTGATCTTCCTGCTGGTCGCTATCGGCGTATATCTCCATAAATCCGGCATCGTAGACGGACTGACTTCAAAGAAGCTCTCCGCGATCGTCGTGGATGTCTGCAATCCCGCACTGATCATGGCATCCATCCTGTCCGGCGATGTCAGTGCAAGCCACGAAGATCTGATCGTCGCGATCCTGATCGGAGCCGTATTCTACTCGCTGCTCATCGTACTCGGATTTCTGCTCCCGCTTTTCCTGCGTGTCCCGAAAGATCACCGCCGCTTCTATCATCTGATGACCGTCTATACCAACGTCGGCTTTCTGGGCATCCCCGTCGCAAAAGCGATCCTGCCCGCCAATGCGATCATCTATGTGATCGTCGTGAATGTTTTTTACAGCCTGCTCTTTTACACACACGGACTCACCGTCCTCGGCGCGGCCCGTCATGCAGGTGGGGAAGCCTCTTCCGAAAAGACAAAGAACCCTCTGCTGAACATCATCAATCCCGGCACGGTCATGGCGATCTTAAGTCTTGTCGTTTTCTGGTTTCATCTGGAATTACCGCCGCTTCTGAAAAATACGGTCAGTTATGTCGGAAACGCCACAGTCTTCCTCTCCATGGCGCTGCTCGGCGTCTCCATCGCAAGATCAAAGCTCGGCAAGGCAGTGAAAGACCTCCGTATCTGGGGATATATCCTGCTCCGGATGATTCTCATCCCTGTCGGCATCGTATTTGTCATGCGCGCGCTGCACTTCGATCCGACCGCAACACTGACCATGTGTCTGCTTGCTGCGGTTCCGGTCGGGAATCTCCCGATGATCCAGGCAGAAAAAATGGGAGAGGACACAAGCATCCTCTCCTCTGCGATCGCCGTTACGACGGTATTTTCGTTATTCAGTATTACGGTATTGATGTCGGTGTTTGCCTAAGATGCACCTGACGGAACGCCGCAGGATATAAGCTGCAATACGTGCAGCACCCCGGGCATCCGTGATATCGTGCATCCGTAGCGCAATATTCCTGCGCATATCCACGTCCGCACAGAGCGCAAATACCTCATCGATCAATGTCGCCGCCAGTTTCTCCGCACCGAGTTCTCTGATATCCCCGCAGCATCTCATCACGCCACGCTTGGAAAAACCTTCCGCGACTGCGATCTGGTTGTCGGCCAGAATGTAGGTCAGGGCCGGCGTCCGGGTCGCACACAGTTCGCAGAGCGTACTTCCCGAGGCCGAGATCGCCGCGTCACAGGAACGCATCAGAGACGCCATATCGGTCACATCAAAGTGCAGCCGGATCTTCTCCGATCCTTCTGCCGTTTTGCGCAGCTGCTCCGCATCCCTGCTCATCCTGCCCACCACAAAATGAAATGTGGGATTGCTTTGACCGGCTGGTCGTCGCAGGATTTCCCGTACCAGTGCAAGCCCCATGTGCTCCGCGTCCGCTCCGCCGGTCGATACCAGTACATCCGAAGCGTTTTCCCGTATCGTACGCTCTTCCTCCGATGCAAACTCCGCCCGCAGCGGTGCATACTCCGCTCCGAGAAGCAATTGCGGCAGCGCCCCGCCATACAGCTTTTCATAGTTTTCACGCCACTCCGGCGCAAAGATATTGTAATTGATCAGAATGTCACAGGGATAAGCAAACGCAGCAATATCATCGAGATACACCAGAGCCGCTCCTTGCCCCCGGCATACGGCATGCAGCGCCTCCAGATATTCCTGCGTGACCGCATAGGAGTCCGCTATGACCGCCTGCGCCCCGGTTTCTTCCAGAGTCTGCCGGATCCGCGCGATCTCCGCCGTCACAAAGGGCGGTACAATGCGCAGGACCTCTGCCCGAAAACCGCGCGCAGCCACCGTCTCCGCCGCCTGTTCCCCCGTCAGAAAAACACAGGAACTGCCGCGCTCCCTCGCCGCATCCGCGATCGACAGGCAGCGCATCAGATGTCCCATGCCGATCACCGGATCCGCATCCACGCGAAAAAGGAGCGCCTTCCTGTCCGGCACTCCCCTGTTTTCGCATCCGTTATCCGCTTTCCTTAATCCATCCACCTGCTCAAAGAGCCTCTTCTTCAAAATCCGACGACGGCGTAAAATCCTCCGGAATATACTCTTCCGCCGAGGTTTCCGATGCCGTCTCGCCGCTCTGTTCGGGAGCCGCCGTCTCCGTCTCCGTCACCGTCGTATTCTTCACCGCGCCCTTGCGGATCGCTTTTACGCCGAAATAGCCGCCCGCAACCACGCCGGCGATCAGAACGACCAGCGTCAAATATGCAAGGATCTGATTCCGGATCCTGCGCCTTCTGCGATATTCCCTGCGCTCATCATGCGCTTCTTTTTTCGTGTTTGATGCCATATTCCGTACCCTCGCTTTTCTATCATGAAACGACGTTTCCACCGTTTCCCGTAAACTACTTATGTAAACATAAGCATCATAACACTTTGTTCAAAAAAATGCAAGGCCCGATTTAACCGTACGGAGTCAACATGACAAAAGCCCTTGCAGATCTCTGATTATCCTCTGCAAGGGCTTTCATGCTGACTCATTGTCCAATGGACCTTACCTCCTAATCTTGAAAGTCATCCGTCCGTTTCTTCCTGAGTATTCATGCGGACTTCCCATATTCGATTGTACCTCTCACCAGACTTTTCACTCGTCATCCTCCACCTTATTGTGCTCTCGCTGCAACGGCTCTCATAACGCCTGTTGCTGATTATAACCGGTGAACCTTAAACAAGTTCTTCGTCTGACTTCCTGCACCCGGATCTTAAGGTGCATTACTTGTCACTTCGGCGGTCCGTACCTCTCTTTCGTCTTAATCTCGTTTTCTCCGCTTCTGTTGATCCTTTCTTTTATGTTGATCAACAACGCTTGTTGTTGTTATGGTTACATCTTACCACATATTCCAGAATTGTCAATACAATTTTTGAAATATTTTTAATTTTTCTTACATTTTGTACTTTTGTACACTTTACGAAAAGCACACTATCAGATATGCACAAAAAAAGGCCGGGCACAGACAGATTTCTCCGCGCCCGGCCTGCTTTTTTACCTGTTTTCCGGCGTCTTACTCCTCGAGCCCGAAGATCTCGTGTGCCGCATTCATCGCCTTTTCCACTTCTTTCTCATCGATCAGGACGGTGACACGGATCTCGGAAGTAGAGATCATCTTGATGTTGATATTGGAGTTGTAGAGGCACTCAAACATCTTCGCAGCAACGCCCGGATTGCTCATCATTCCGGCACCGACGACGGAAACCTTTGCCACGCCTTTCTCGCACTCCAGCTTCTCATAGTCCAAACGCGCCTGGTTGGACTCGATCACTTTGATCGCGTCATCCGCATAATCCCCGACGACCGTAAATGCGATATCCTGCGTATTGTTGCGGCCGACCGACTGCAGGATCATATCGACATTGATGTTTGCCTGCGCCAGCGCGTCGAAGAGACGGAACGCCGAACCCGGCTTGTCGCTTAAGCCCATGACCGAGATCTTTGCACAGTTCTTGTCCGATGCAACACCGCTTACCAACATTCTTTCCACTTTGACTACCTCCTTAACTACGGTTCCTTCTTCATTTGTCAGAGACGAACGTACCACCAGCTGTACGCCGTATTTCTTCGCCAATTCTACCGAACGGTTATGCAGCACTCCCGCTCCCAGAGTCGCGAGATCGAGCATCTCGTCGTAAGTGATCTCCGGAAGTTTGCGCGCGGTCTTAACGATGCGGGGATCCGCCGTGTAGACACCGTCCACATCGGTATAGATCTCGCAGGCATCTGCCTTCAGTGCCGCAGCAAGCGCGACTGCCGTCGTATCCGATCCGCCGCGTCCGAGGGTCGTATAGTCCCCGTATTTATTGATCCCCTGGAAGCCCGTCACGATGACGATCTTGCGTGCATCCAGTTCATGCAGGATACGCTCGGTATCGATCCGCTTTAAGCGCGCATTGGAATAATTCGAAGTCGTATGCATCGCAACCTGAAACGCATTCAGCGAGATCGCCGGTACTCCCAGCGCCGCAAATGCCATCGCCGCGAGCGCAACGCTCGTCTGCTCTCCGGTCGTCAGCAGCATATCTATCTCACGCTTGGGCGGATTCGGATTGATATCCTTCGCCTGCTCGATCAGGACATCCGTCATCTTGCCCATGGCAGACAGGACGACCACGACATTGTTCCCCTTCTGGTACTCGTCAACGCAGCGTCTCGCCACATTGAAGATCCTTTCTTTGTTGGCGACCGATGTGCCGCCGAACTTTTTCACGATCAGCATAGTTTCTTTCTCTCCTTTATCTTCTTCGCAGATTCCGGGTCCGCGAAACCGATCTTATTCAGGCATCACAGCGAAGGTATCCGATGACGCCGTCCGCATCCGCGAGTTTCTTCCGGAAATCTCCCTCGGCCATCTTTTCCGTCACATAGCCAAACTCGCCGTCTGCCCCTTCTGCACGGACGATACGTCCCGCGCCGAACTTCGCGCGCACTTCATTTTCCCGCGCCGCCGCATCTCCGCTGAAGCGGATGAAATATCCCTGCTCATACGTTGCGATATCACAGACCGAAGCGCTTTCCTCCGTCCAGTGCCCGCCCGCAGTCTCTCCGGTACGGATCGCCGCTTCCACCGCATCGCCTACGACTGCGGAAGCCGTCGCCAGTTTTCCCGCGCCGCGTCCGTAATACAGAGAATCATCCAGCATATCCGAATGGACCAGTACCGCATTGAACACATCCTGCGCGCAGGTCAGCGGATTCGCCTCCGGGATCATGCGCGGTGCCACAAATGCGTAGCAACCCTTTTCGGTAAACTCGCACATCGCGATCAGTTTGATCTTTGCCTTCAGCGCTTTTGCATAGGCAAAATCCGCGCTGCTGATCTTCGTGATCCCCTCGCAGAGGAGATCGTTCCAGGAAACTTTCTTTCCCGTGACAAGACTTGCCAGGATTGCGATCTTACGGCAGGGATCATGTCCCTCAATATCGGCCGTCGGATCTTTTTCCGCATAGCCGAGTTCCTGCGCTTCTTTTAATACTGCTTCGAAATCCGCGCCATCCTGTTCCATCTTTGTCAGGATATAGTTCGTCGTTCCGTTCAAGATGCCGTAGATCCGCTCGATCCGCTCCGCCGTCAAAGCCGCCTGTATCGTACGGATGATCGGAATCCCGCCACCGACACTTGCTTCATAAAGGTAACTGCAGTGATTCGCGGAAGCGATCTTCATCAGTTCCGCCCCATGCAGTTCGACCAGTTCTTTATTGGAAGTACAGACACTGATCCCTTTCTCCAGCGCCTTTTTCGAAAACTGGTACGCCGCACCGACGCCACCCATGGTCTCACAGATGACACCGATCTCAGGATCGTTTAAAATCACATCCACGTCATGCACGATACGTGCCTGGATCGGATCCCCTTCAAAGTCACGGATATCCAGCACATACTTTACATGCAGATCCGCTCCGCGTGCCGCGATCAGATCATGATTTCTGTCGATGACCTCCACTACGCCGGAGCCTACTGTTCCGTATCCGAATACCGCTACTTCCGTTTTTTTCATGTTTTTTTCTCCCTGTCGAAATACAACGTCGAGTATTTTATCACATCCGTGTCACGCGTGCAAGCATTTCTCACAGCAAAGCCCGGAGTGCATCGATGTGCCGGCGCACCTCGGAAAGATATCTTTCCCCCGAAAAGACCGGCGCCCGGTACCCGTCCACCAGCAGTGCATCCATCGTATACTCCAGCATGTCCAGGATCAGCAGATAGTCCTCATGGGCCTTCAGTGCCGACATGTCCGCCGACATCGTAAATGCGGCGATCTGCTCCGCATAGCGCTGCCTCGGGACGCGCAGCGTCTCCTCCACGTCCGGATCGTCCTCACGCACGATGCTGTACAAAAAGAGCGGCAGGTACGGATACTTCTCCACCATACGGATCTTGCGCTCCTCGATCTCGTAGCGCAGTTCCAGATAGTCCGCCGAGGGCTTTGTCGGTTTGATCATGAGCTCCAGCATCGCGTATTTCAGACTGTAGCTGGCCACAAAATCATACAATCCCTGCTTGCTTTCAAAGTAATGGAACCACAGGCCCTTGCTGACATTGGAGACACGCACCATCTCGTCGGTGCTGGCCAGTGCATAGCCTTTTTTCGCGAATACCTGCATCGCTCCGTTGATCATCCGGTCCTGTTTTTCTTTTTTCAGCGAATAAAACTTATCGTTCATCTTGCTCCTCATTGACCGTTTCGGTCTAATTCGACATCATATCACATTTTTTTATTTTTTAAAACACTTTTCTCCCTTTTCTTTTCAGACTATTTGCGATAAAATATCAGATACGCACGGGTATTACGTGCAGCAAAACGCCGAAGGAACGGCAGATTCAGAAAGGAGTCATTCACATGAAAAAATTCGGAAGCGCATTATTCTGGGGTCTTGCGGCCGGTGCGGCCATTGCCGGTGTATATCATTATTTCCAGAACAAAGATAAAGAACTCGCTGATATCGACGATTTTGACGACCTTGAGGAGCATGACGGTGCTGCCGCATCCCGCAGCTATGTCAGCCTTGACTCCGCGAAAAAGTTTGCAGGCGACGTCGCCGGAAAGGCAAAAGACCTGACGGACAAGGTACTGGCAAGCGAGTTTGCGGACAAAGCCAAGGGCGTCGCGACCGAAGTCGCAGGGAAAGCCAAGGAATACACGGATAAGGTCCTTTCCAGCGAGACCGCGGGCAAGGTGAAGGAAGCTGCCGTCGATGCGTACGGCAAGGCGAAGGATGTCGCAGTCGATGCGTACGGCAAAGCAAAGGATGCAGCCGTCGATGCGTACGGCAAAGTCAGCTCCAAGTTTGATGCCGCAAAGGATTCCGTATCGGAAGCGGCAGAAGTGGACGAAGAGGTGGAAGTCGTAAAAGACGACGCTGCAGAGGATGCTCCCGCACAGGAGACAGCGGAAGCTCCTGTTTCCGAAGAAGAGAAGACCGAAGCATCGTCAGATGACAAAAAGAACGGGGATGAAGAAGTAGAAGACGGAGACAGCACCGAAAGCTTCTTCGACGACGAGGAATCCTGAATCCCGCATTTTAAATCCGATCAAAATCAAAAACCCCGGCCTGTCCGCTCGGAAGCCCGGGGCTTTTTCATGTTTGGATCATCCTTCGAAAGGGTCTCTTTCTCTCGGTCCGTTTTTACACCTGACCGATCAGTCTCCCTCCACTTCTTTGAGCATCTCGATCATATCCCTCGCACGGTCTTTCTGGGAATTGGTCGCCGTCTTCGAATACAGAACCCCCTGCAGCATGCGGAGTGCATCCTGTTTATGGCTCTTGGTCTCTACGCAGAGCGCCGACATCAGGATATCCAGAGCCAGTTCGTTCATCCCTGCATAGGGCGGCTGCTCCGATGCACGTGCCTTAAGAAAGCCCTCCAGTGCCTTCTCGAGGTAATCGCGCTCTTCTTTTTTCATTTCCGCGCGCTTTGCCGCATCATCCAGAATCTCTGCCTGCCGCGTAAGAGCCAGGCAGTCTTCAGGCAGATAAACGCACGCTCACTGCTCTTCGCCTGCCGTACGAGCGCGTTGGCCAATACCAGCTGGTAACGCGGGAATGCCTCTTCGTAACTGATCTTATTCGGTACCTGGGTCCCCTGCGGCCGGAAACTCGCCGTGATCTTTTCACGGATCATTTTCCGGTGCGTCGGCGCCATCGGCCCGTAATATCTGGTCAGCACACTGTATCCGCAGTGCGGGCAGAGGATGACATCGTATTTCTGCATATCGATACCGTCGTAGACCGGCCGAAGATCCAGATCCTGCGAGATCATCTTCGCCTTGCCGCTGCGTACGACACGCTGCTTAAACTTTTGCTGGCAGACCTGACATTCGTATTCCTTATCGATCAGGAAATCCACCTCGTCCTTCGGCGTCGGCTTGGTCTCTTTCTTTACTTCCTGCTGCTTTTTCTCCTGTTTTTCATCGGCGTAGATATCTTCCACCGGTTCCATGTTTTTTAATCCGAATGCCGCCAGTCCGTCAAATAAACCCATAATCTTTACCCTCTCTGAAAAATTGTTCCCACTCGTTAAGCGTTCAATTTAAAACTTGACTTTAACCCCACGATCCGGTTGAAGACCGGTGCCCCGGGCTTGGAATCCTTGTAGTCCACGCAGAAGAATCCCTGCCGCACAAACTGGAAACTCTCATACGGCTTCGCTTCCGCCAGCGCCGGCTCCAGCATGCAATCCGTCAGTACCGTCAGGGAGTTCGGATTCACGTTCACGTTGCCGTTCTCGTCATAAACGCCCTTTTCCTCGTCCACGAGGTTCTCATAAAGCCGCACGGTTGCCTTCAGCGCGGAGGATGCCGGTACCCAGTGGATCGTCCCTTTGACCTTACGTCCCTCAAAGCCGCTACCCTGTTTTGTCTCGGGATCATAGGTCGCATGTACGACAGTCACCTTTCCGTTCTCATCCTTTTCAAAACCGGTGCAGGTCACGAAATACGCACTCATCAGACGGACTTCATTGCCCGGGTACAGACGGTAATACTTCTTCGGAGGCTCCTCCATAAAGTCGTCGCGGTCGATATACAGTTCCCGTTCAAACGTCACGGTACGGGAACCGAGCGACTCGTTCTCGAGATTGTTCGGGATCGTCAGTTCCTCGCTCTGTCCTTCCGGATAGTTGTCGATGATCAGTTTTACCGGATCCAGCGCCGCCATCATACGAGGTCTCGAAAGTTTCAGATCCTCACGCACACAATACTCGAGCATTGCCATATCCGAGGAGGCATTCGCTTTGGAAAGCCCGGAAAGCTCCACAAACCTCCGGATGGATTCCGGTGTGTAACCGCGGCGGCGGAGTGCCGCAATGGATACGAGACGCGGGTCATCCCAGCCGTCTACGATCCCGTCCTCGACCAGTTTCTTGATATAGCGCTTGCCGGTCACGACATTCGTCAGATACATCTTCGCAAACTCGATCTGACGTGGCGGTTTTTCAAAACCGACCTCATGCACCACCCAGTCGTAAAGCGGGCGGTGATCCTCAAACTCCAGCGTACAAAGGGAATGCGTGATCCCTTCGAATGCGTCCTCCAGCGGATGCGCAAAGTCGTACATCGGATAGATGCACCACTGATCACCGGTATTGTGATGCGTCATATGTGCCACACGATAGATGACCGGATCACGCATGTTCATATTCGGCGAAGCCATATCGATCTTCGCGCGGAGTACACGCTCGCCGTCCGCATATTTTCCGGCCTTCATTTCTTCAAAGATCTTCAGGGATTCTTCCGCAGGACGTTCACGGTCCGGATCCTCTTTCCCCGGATGTTCGAAATCTCCTCTCGTCTCGCGGATCTGATCTGCGGACAACGCCGATACATAAGCCTTTCCCTTTTTGATCAACGATACGGCACATTCATACATCCGTCCGAAATAATCCGATGCAAAGAAGAGCCGGTCTTCCCAGTCTGCGCCGAGCCACTTCACGTCGGCCTTGATGGACTCGACAAACTCCGTCTTTTCCTTCGTCGGGTTCGTATCGTCAAAGCGCAGATTGAACTTTCCGCCGTACTTCTGTGCCATCCCGTAGCTGGTCAGGATCGCCTTTGCGTGTCCGATATGCAGATAACCGTTCGGCTCCGGCGGGAAGCGCGTATGCACCTCATCGTATACGCCTTCCGCGAGATCCTTGTCGATCTCCCGCTCGATAAAGTTGCGCGACTCCTTCGCCTCGCCCTCGTTTTCTTTGATCTCTTCTGCCGCCATTTCTTCCATCCGTCCTTCTTCCCTATCCTTTTTGCGCCCCCGCTCCGCAGGATACACGCTTAACATAACACTTTATATATAAACAGAAATATTATACACATATCCCCGGAAAAGTACAAGAGCGAACGCTTTGCGTATGTTCCGCTCTACTCGGCACTTTCCGTCGCTTCCGTCTCCTCTCCCCGCGTCGGGTTCTGGGTCAGATAACGCTCATAGGCATTGATCGTCGCGGGCGTGGAAGCGTGGAACGCGTTGTTCGCAAAGAGCAGATCGGTGATCCCGAAATCCTCGATATACTCCCGGATGTTACGTGTAAAGTAGCGCGAATCGACCACATGCACCTCTTCGAAGGAACCGAAGAGGAAGCCCGGGATCGCGTTCCCGAAGCTGTCCTTCAGGATCAGCAGCTTCCGTCCGTTTTTCGTCGAGGTCTCGACGCGCGTGATCTTTGCATCGCCGCCCATGAAGGTGCAGTACGCACCGCCGCTCCCATCCGGATAGTGCTGGAAAAACTGCCCCTCAAAGGGCTCTCCCTCCATCACCGGCCGCCAGGAAGCATCCAGCGCATAATTGACATAGGTGGTCTTCCACTCCACATCCTTCGGCTCGTACCACACGAAGTCCTCCGGATTCGAGCTGACACGGATATCCTCGGAGTACATGTACATACTGCCGACATAGCCGTGTACCACGAACTCGTCATATTCCGAAAGATCGAGGAACGGCACCCCTGCCGCCTCTGCGATCTTGGATGCCGCGTAATACGCACCGAGCGGCGCCCAGTGATGGTCCGTTCGCAGATAGATCGGCTCATCCCGATGTTCCCCGAGGATCGTGTAGATATCGATACCGATCACATCGTCGCTTAAACACTCCATCACGTTATTGATCTGGTCCAACTGGCTTCCCGTATAGGCAAGCGCCTGCTGTGGGCAGTAATACGATACCGCCGTCGGGATCACACAGACATAGACGTTTAAATCCGGCATCAGTTCCTTGTAGTGATTCGCGCACTCCGCATAGCGTGTCGTGGTCGCTTTGCTCCCGCCGTAGAGCATGATCGCACGGGTATTTTCTCCGCTGCCCGTGACAATGATGCCGTTCGAAGCCGCGGAAAAGTCTTCCGTCACCGGCACATAATTATCCTCGATCGTATGGTTCTCATGCGCGGGAGGCATGTTCTCCGAAACGGAATGCTCACTGACGCTTTCCGGATCCGCCTCCGCGGAATACGGATCGATATCCGCCGGCACCGCAGCCGGCGAAACGCTGCCCGGAAGTCCTGCGGAAGGATCGATATTTCCCGCCCCCGCCGAGTTGGTCATGATCCCCTCTCCGGCTGCCGGTGTTCCGGCCGCCTCATCCTCCGCCGCCAGTACGCCGACATTGTGAAAACTGATATCCTCACCGTCATCGGTCTGCCGCACCCCTTTGATCTCTGTCACGGCCAGTGCCGCCGTAGTAAAGACATCACGCTCGGGTACGGTGTCCGCGTACCAGTTTGCGATCCCGGCGGTATAGCTGCCGTCCAGCCAGGCCCCGGTGCTCCACGCAGGAAAAACCGCAAGCTCACGCCGTTCTTTTTCAGAGTAGCTGCTTCGCCCGCCAAAAGCCAGATACCCTCCGATCCCGAAGAATACCAGCAGCATGATGATGGTATATACCTTTGCGCCTTTCATCCTAAAACCTCGTATACAAAAACGGATGCGTGCTCGCGCCGATGAGCAGCAGCACGCTGACGATCAGCAATGCCGCCGACCAGAGAGCCCGCAGGATCCATACCGGTGCACCTGCATCCTTCCGTTTTCCGCTTCTGTGATGTGCCGCTTTTTTCCCGGCAGCCGTTTCTTTCCGCGCCGGCAGACCACAGAGCAGGATCGCCGCCGCAAGCAGGAATGCATTCTGGGACAGCAGGGTCTTCAGCAGGAAACCTCCGGCCGCCGCATTCGACGCCGCTCCAAAAAGGATCCCGAAAAAGACACGCATTTTCCCGAAATCATCAAAGTAAAAGATCCCCCAGCCGAGAACAATGAGAAAAAGACTGAAGATCCGGTATAACGCGCCCTTATGGGTGACCAGTGCCTTCTCCAGCAGCAGCAGGATCCCGAAATACACACCCCAGATGAGGAAATTCCACGAAGCCCCGTGCCAGAAGCCGGTCAGTGCCCATACCAGAAGGATATTGAAGACCCACTTGGCCTTCCCCGTACGGTTTCCGCCAAGCGGGATATACACATAGTCCCGGAAGAAACTTCCGAGCGAGATATGCCAGCGTCTCCAGAAATCCGTGACCGAACTGCACAGATACGGACGGTCAAAGTTCTCCGGGAAGGTAAAGCCCATGCAGCGTCCCATACCGATCGCCATATCCGAATAGCCCGAAAAATCGTAATAGATCTGCAGGGAAAAGGCGATCAGACCGAGCCATGCCATTCCTGTTGTCAGGCCGTTTAAGTCCGAACCCATGGTCTGCTCCACGATCACGGCAAGCTGATCCGCAAGGATCACCTTCTTCGCCAGTCCCGTGATGAAACGGCGGATGCCTTCCGCAAAGTCCCTGTCCGAAGCGCTGCGCTTTTCGATCTCCGCAGCGACAGAGGTGTACCGGACGATCGGGCCCGCGATCAGCTGGGGGAACATGGAGATATACAGCAGGAGCCGGAAGAAACGCTTTTGCGGCTCACACTTTTTCGCCCGTACATCCGCGAGATATGAGATCGACTGAAACGTGTAAAAGCTGATCCCGATGGGAAGACGGATGGAAACCGACGTAAGAGGAGACGTCACCCCGGCCGACGCGGCCGTGGACAGCAGGAGATTTCCGTACTTGAATACGGCGAGCAGCAAAAGATGCAGAACGATCCCCGCGATCTCCTTATGCGTGCGTGCACACACATAGTCGATCAGCACGCCGCCGATCAGCAGCAGGATATAGACCGGCTCGCCCCAGACATAAAAAAACAGAGAAAACAGGATCAGGACCGCATTCCGCGCTTTCGTATCCCCGCTCCTTTTTTCCAGCAGATATGCCCCGCCGTACAAAAAAATAAAAAGCGGCAGGAATACATACAAAAAGAATAAATCCGCAAATACCATATGTGAATAATTTACAAAATTGTCGGGCCTTTTTCAATATTTTGTCCTGCTCAAAAATCACGATTTTTTACAGCATTTGCCGCGCTCCTTTTGTGTATTATTTTTCTGCGGTATCGCGGCTGCCGGATCGCGGGAAAGGCGCAAAAAAACGGACAGATCTCTCTGCCCGTTTTCATTCGTCTCTTTTCGCCGTCTGCCTGTCTCAGTTTTTGTTCGAGAGGATGTGGATCCCTTCCGGCTTATTTTTGTCGCTGTTGACCGTTCCGTCCGGGAAGTTCTTGTCGTAATTCACCAGATCATCCAGAAGGAGCGGGATATTCGTATCCATCGTGTCATCGGCAAACTGGCAGGTACCGACCTTACGGTGTCCGCCGCCGCCATATTTCAGCATCAGCGCGCCTACATCCACATGGCTCGTCTTGTTCAGGATGCTGTAGCCCGTCGCGCAGGAGCAGCCCTTTCCGCCCTTGCCGGAAACGATCCAGCAGGAGATATTCTGCTCGGGATACATGCTGTAGATCATGAAACGGTTTCCGGAATAGATCGGATCCACACCGCGCAGATCAGAAATGATCACGTCTCCCTCTACACGCGTATGTGCCTTCACCATCTCTTTAAACTTCGCATCCTGCTCACGGTATACTTCGATACGCTCAACCACATCCGGCAGTGCCAGGATCTCCTCCGTATTCATCGTACGGCAGGCTTCCATCAGCACTTCCATCAGACGGTAGTTCGGGATCGTAAAGTTTCTCCAGCGTCCGAGTCCGGTACGCGGATCCATCAGAAGG
>Ga0310694_10002141_pt1 | contig 20789 bp, 24 predicted proteins | sample 174DNAGHGhighgp2_FD_203884 | JGI IMG/M metagenome (GOLD analysis project Ga0310694, IMG submission 203884) | Sheep rumen microbial communities from Palmerston North, Manawatu-Wanganui, New Zealand - 1742 DNA GHGhigh gp2 (v2) (version 2) | ecosystem: Host-associated > Mammals > Digestive system... | reverse complement strand
TTTTCTGCATCATATCAGCATGGTTTTTATATCCTATTCTCTTTGCCAATACATCTTGATATAGCCACTTAGCATTGAAACAGATAATAAGGATAATACGATAAGCAGCTGCTATGAGCAAATGGATAATGTTGCGAGTTATGATTTTGGCAATTTGCCATTTTGATTTCTGCTTCATATTTTTAAATATTATCATATTTCAGTTCTACTGTTTCGTCTTCTCTCGTGCAGAATGTAACTATGTTTTGTACTCCCGCAATCGTTGTCTCGTTTTTATCCAGCAAAAAACAATCTGCATCTTGGTTGGACGATAAGTATTTTGCTTTAACGCATCGGCTTACGCTCTTTTTTACCCAATGCTCCTGGATTAATCTTGCAGCTTCGTCAGGGATTTCAACCTCCACACAATTATTACGAAAATTGTTCCCGAAATACGTTTTTACGATTGTTACCAACTTTGCCATAATATTAAATTTTTAAGGTTATTTAATCATTAATTTAAGTTCTGCTTTAATGCGCTCGGCATCTTCACCTCTCCAACACGAAGCGTTTGCCAGAAAATACCTTACAATAATATCAGCAGTTTCAAATAAGTAAGGAGCATTTTTGTCACTTGAGTTAATGGTCTTCATTGCCTGCAAATGAGGCTTTGCACCGAAGTAGACATTTTTCCATGTCTGTTCAATTTCACGAGCAATCTCTGCAAAAGTTCTTTTGTTCTGTCCCATAATATTAAATAATTGAAATTATACTTGTGCAAATCCACTTTTCATTGATAATAATGTCGAAATAATCATTTGGCTCAAAATACTTTTGCATTATTTGGCATTCAGTGTCAAACAGCTCATTAAGCTCAGCATCACTAATTTCATCATTATTATCCACGTTAATTAATGATAAGCTTAATTCCTCGATTTGTTCAGCTCTATCATTCGTGCCACAATAGCGCTCTGCGAAATCATTGAATTTAATTGTTGCCATAATCTTATTTTTTTATTTTGATACTGCAAAAGTACACATTTATTTTCAAACTGAAAAATTATTTATGTTAAAAAATGCAAAATGAAATGTTAAAATTTATATATCTGTTTTGCGAGTCTAAATCCCAATAATATTCCATTCAAGTACTCAAACATTTCTGAAAATGGCATCGAGATTGTTTCCAAATAACTGTATTTCTTTGATGCTTTGCCCAAGTCTGTAAGTGAGAGCTTGTACTGGCGTATATGTGCGTCATACAGTACCCTGAAGTGCTGTTCACCAATGATTGCATTGAGCTCTGCACACATATTAGTAATTGGGTTGCTCTGAGTTTGTGGATAATATCCCATATTATTTCAATTTTACGTAGCTTCCAAATTCTTTATCAAATGCTGTGGGCGTGGTATGTTCTGCGGTCCAAATATCGAGCCAAGCGTTGAATGGCTGTATGCAGTTGTTCCCGAATATATAAACGAGGAGCACACCAGTCGCAAACTGTACGCGCCCATGATATTCAAATTTGTTGGACCTACAGAACTCTTTAAGAGCCTCAATAAATTCTTCTTCTGTCATTTTTGATTTTTAATCATAGTAGGGCACTATTGCCTTTGTACCCAACGGAAGAGTCGAACTTCCGCTTGTACCATATTGGGCTGCGTGAGTGGTGATTTAGTCAATCACCACTTGCTTTGTGTCACTATCGCCATATATGGTCGATATGAGTGTGAAGCTTTTTGGATTTCCATTTTCATCCAATTCTTTCGATGTCTTATACAATAAATATGTATATGGACATTCGTCGCAATTCTCTAAATAATGAGCGACCATATCAATAGCGTCTTTCTCTGCGCAATAGTGCACATCAGATTTTTTGACAAATTCGCCCAATAGCGTTAACTCTGCTAAATTACGTGAATAATCATCATTGGCGACGACGAAAATTTGGAATGTGCTCAAACGCACGGGACGAGATGAATTAGACTTAGCCATAATCTTAATTTTTAATTCGACATTTATTTTATTAATCACATTGCAAAAGTACAAATTAATTTCGACATCCCAAAATTTTTGATGTTAAAATTATTAAATTAAATGTTAAAATTCGTTTAAGATTAAATCAAATTATTTTCATTATCAACAATAAAAGATTGTGAATAATTGTGATTTTGTGTATAAAGTGTGAATTTTTCACCTTTTTTCACTTCTTCAATATATATTATAAATTTATGTAAATTTTTATAATAATATGCATATTTTGAACTTTTTAACAACATTTTAAGATTGTTAATTTTTTTATCATAGATTTGTTCAATTTCATCTTTTTTTGCAATGTTAAATTTTTGTGAATTTTCCATAATTCTTAAAATTTTAAATTCGACATTTATTTTATTAATCACATTGCAAAAGTACACACTTTTTTCGACATTGAAAAATTATTTATGTTAAAAAATGTAAAATTAAATGTTAAAAATGGTTAATGACTTTTTATTTATTTATTTATTTTATTTTATTTAAAAAGGCGAGTTACATAAAATCGTTCTGAACATACTTCCAGTCGTCCTGGATGCGCTGAGAGCTTGTCGGACACACGAAGTATCATAAGAATAATTTGAGCGCGACAGAGATGAAATGAGGCATCATGCCACTTTGTCATAAAAGTAAAATTTAAAAATATGACATTATGGCATGAATTTTAGGCCCCTAAATGCCAAAATGGCATGGTGCCCCCTATAGATAAACACAGTTACGCATTCTTGCTCTCATCTTAAAAATTTACAGGTTTAAAAGAAAATTGGCCTATAAATAATGCTTAGTCATATAAGCAATAATAGGTATAAAAGAATATAGCCATACAACTCTATTTCAATAAATTCACGCCTCGGTGACCTCAAGCTAAGAAAAATTTTTGCCTGGAAACAAAGTTTTCTTTAAATAAACAAAATAAACAATGTATTGTTTCTCTCCAAAGCGCTGAAAATCAAAGTGTTTTAGCTAAATAAACAAAGTAAACAATAAATTCTTAATATAGTTGAAATAGAATTGTATAATATAGCTTTTATAGGTATATAAATAGGATATAATAAAAAGTAAAAAATAGAAATTTTAATATAGTATAGGGGGAGCGTTGTTTATTTGTTTACTTTGTTTACACACGTTGTAACTGACTGATTTTTAATAACTTAGAAATAAACAATAATGTAAACAATAAAAATTTTTGTTTCCACTAAGAAAAAATCTTATTTTAACACTTTTTAATAGCTATAATTTTTATATCTCATAATATTTTAATACTTTTGCACCAAAATAATAAACTTCATGCATAATATGGACGATAAAAATTCTAAACTTAAAAATAGCATCAGCGCTATTCTGCCAGACTACGATGACAATGACCCGAACCAATCAGTAAATTATGAAGAGGTTATTGACCAAGAAATTGAAGCCGAACAACAGCGGTTATCCGCTGCAGACCTCGCGCGTATCAAACTTAAAGAGAAACAAGCCCTTGAGTCTAAGAAGGTAAAATCGGAACAAGAAAGACAGCAAATTGCCCAAAATATTGCAGAAATAGAAGTGTTACAGGACTCTCCAGCAGCACAGAGGTTCTTAGCTGGAGGAGAAAATGACCTCTCACCATACGCCGGAACTACACGTAGAGATGTAGTGAAGCTTCTTAATAGCCTCAATATAAATATGTCTTTGTACCTCACACGCGCAGATACGTATAATTTATTGAGTTGTCTGCTCACGTGTAATGAAAATCAGCTTGATGCTATAAACAAAAATCCAAAAGTGCCACTCGCAATCAAGATTATTATCAAGAGGCTTAAAGAAGATGCCAAATTGGGTAATATTGATACACTTGAACGGCTTTGGGACCGGGTGTTTGGCAAAAATCAAACAGCAGCATCTATACAGTTACCAGAAGGCACTCAACCCGGACTTCTTCCAAATACACTTGTATCTCGTGAAGCATATATGATTATACGTGACACGATTATAGGAAACAAAAATTAAAAAGCCGATACGACTATGAACAATTTGCTAAATGATTTAAAAATTAATTCTGTGAAGCAAGTAATTGTATGCAGAAATTTCCAAAAAGAAATAATTGGAATATATGAATCAGTAAGTGATGCGGCTGATGATTTCCTAATTGATGTTAATGACATATTTAAAGCAATCGATTCAAAAAAGCAGTTGCTTGGCTCTGGTTTTTGGAGTAGAGGTCTTATGGTTTTAGGTCAGCCAACTAAAAAGAAGATAAAATATGAGACAATACAAAACAGGGGTAAACATCGGCATCCAACTTCATCAGTTTCAGTAGTTCAGCTTGACTATGAAACAATGGCGTTTATAGCTCGTTTTGATAGCATGTATGAAGCGTTTAGCAAAACAGGTGCTCGTAACATCTCAATGTGCTGTAAAGGTAAAGCTCAATCATCAGGAGGCTATAAATGGATGTTTGAATCAGAGTATGAAGCCTTGACTAATGAAAGCAATAATGATTTGATGTAAAATGGCACAGAAAACAACACTTGAACAGCTGCAAGCTGATGTAAGAAGCAGAATACGGACTGAGAAGCTGGACCCAAAAGAGCTCCTTAAACTTGAGTTGCTCTCATCACTTGAAAAATATACAAAGGCAATGTTTAAAGCCCAGTATAGGCGCTCATTTGTAATGAATGACCATTTCAAGATGATATTCAAGGCACTTGAGAACGTGGTCGACGGAAAATGCAAGCGACTTATAATAAATATGCCACCGCGATATGGTAAAACGGAAACAGTTATCAAATCTTTTTCAAGTTGGTGCTTCGCACTCAATCCAACGTGTAAGTTTCTTCATTTGTCGTACTCTGACCTTCTCGTTACTGATAACTCGACTACTGTACGAAACATAATGATGGAGCCGCTGTATAAGCAGCTTTTTCCAGATTCACAACTTGAGAAAGAAAAAGGCTCATCAACACGATGGAAAACAGTAGCTGGCGGAGAGTTCTACGCAGTATCAACGCAAGGCCAGGTAACAGGTTTTGGTGCAGGACAAGTAGATGAAGTCGATGAAGAACAGCTTTCTTATGAAGACCTCACATTTGATAAAGAACTCGACCAAATATTAGGATTGATTGGTGCGAAACAGAACATTTTCCAAGGTGCAATTTTGATTGATGACCCAATTAAACCTGAAGATGCAGAGTCAGACCTTATACGAAATAGAATCAACGCTCGATTCGAGTCAACGATTCGTAACCGCGTAAACTCACGTAATACACCAATCATTATAATCATGCAGAGACTACATGAAGAAGACCTCTGTGGATTTCTGCTTAATAAAGAGCCAGAAGAATGGACAGTTCTTAGCCTTCCGGCAATTCATAAAGATGCTGAAGGCAATGATGTTGCACTGTGGCCAATGAAACACACACTCGAAGAGTTGTATAAGCTTCGCGAGAATGAGCCTATCGTGTTTGATACACAGTATATGCAAGACCCAAAGCCAAAAGAAGGTCTTATGTATCAAGAAGGTTTTAAAACATATAAGCCTGAACAACTGCCAGCTGGTAAAGATGCTCTGTGTAAGTGGAATTATACAGATACTGCTGATACAGGTGCTGATGCATTGTGTTCGATATGTTTTATTGATACACCTGAGTTTTGTTATGTAACAGATGTATACTACACAAAAGACCCGATGGAAGTTACTGAACCAGCAACAGCAAAAATGCTTAGCAGAAATAACACTAAAAGAGCCCGTATTGAAAGCAATAATGGCGGAAGAGGCTTTGCAAGGGCTGTTAAGAGGATTTTGAGAACTACACTTAATAACTTTGCATGCGCAGTTGAATATTTTACGCAAACTGAAAATAAATTTTCTCGTATTTATTCAAATTCTGCAAATGTAATGTCTGATGTACTTATGCCAGAAGGATGGGAAAGGCTTTGGCCGAATTTCCATAACGCGCTTATGTCATATCGTAAAGATAATAAGCGAAGAAGCCAGCACGATGATGGTCCTGATTGCCTGACAGGCGTATATGAGATGCACGCACGGCGTAATAATAGAAGAGGGATACGCCAGCGTAATTAGAAATCGCTCCAGAGTGCTCCAGTTCGTTCTGGTCGCGCTCAAAAGTTTTTTATAATAGTTTATACGCCGAAAAAATTTGAGCGCGTCCAGAATAATTTTTCACATATTTTAAACATTTTATAACAATGGAAAAAATTATTTATAACAGTGCTATTCCTTTTAAAGGCTTTGTGGCAATCAACTTATTTGGTTTAATCTTTGTTCGTAAAGAGTATAAAATGGACTTTGAAAAAGTTCGTTTTAGAAAAGCCACTTTGTTGAATCATGAATTAACTCACACAGCACAGTACAAAGAACTTCTATTCATATTCTTTATTCTTTTATATTTGCTAAATTACATTATTAACATCTTCATATATTTCAATTTTAAAAAAGCGTATAGGAACGTATGCTTTGAAAGAGAAGCGAAAGATAATGAACACGACAACGATTATTTTTCAGAAAGACGTAATTTTGCTTGGCTCAGTTATATTTTTATGGCAAAAATTAAAAAAAATAATTAATTTTAACATTTTTTAACGTGAAAAATTTTTTCGTTTGGAAAAAAGTGCGTATATTTGCGCTATAAAAAATATTCGCACGCAACGCTTAGCTAAGGGACGCAAAGTTGTTAAGTCGCACATGTTTAACAAATAAAACTTAAAAACAATGGGAATGAATTGTGGATGCCCAGCAGGTGCACATCTTGCAGACCTTCAGATTGCTGATTGCAAAGAGAGTCTAGGGCAGATTCAGAAAGTTATCATTCAGCGCCGTTATGGTTCTACTGGCGTACTGAACAAGATTGCTGCAGCCGATATTAAGACTAAGACTGCAATGGTGGCTTTGGCAACTGCTGCTGACGGCACCAAGATTATCATTTCTCCGTACATCCAAAACCCGACTACAACTCCTGGTGAAGCCCGCACATTCGGTGGCGGTAACCAGACACTTGGTGGTATTGAGATTGTTATTGGTCGTGAGGCAACTTCTTTTGAAGGTGTCATCTACCAGGAAAAGCAGTCTACCATTAAGACCATGAAGAGTTACAGCTGTGAGGACATCGGTGTTTATCTCATTGATGAAAATGGTAACATCGGGGCTATCAAAGAAGAAGTTACTTCTGGCGGTTCGACCAGCGTATTCTACAGTCCAATTCCTTTGCGTTCGTTCTTTGTGAGCGATAAAAACCTCGGCGGTTATGAAGAGCCCGATAGCAACACTATTCGTTGGAGCTTCTTGCCCAACTGGTCTGATGACTTGGAAATCATCAAGCAGACAGAGATGGACTACAATCCTCTTACAGATTTGATTAACGTTGCCAGCGCCTAAGTTTCACACTCTTTCATATTTTTCAGCTATGGCACGAGGCAAAAAACAAAAAACAGTAACTCTTGTCACTCCCTCAGGTGTAAAGCAACAGTTCGGCATTCAGCATGCCGAGCGGTTGCTTGACCTGGGACCAGCCCTGAATGGAGGCTGGACAATGGACCCTGACAGCGATTATTACTACGACGAAGAAAATGGCATTAGAGTTAAATCAGATAAAGGAGATTCTGCAAAAGCCTAAGAAAGCTCAGACTATACGTCGAGCAGACTTATTGCAGAGGCGTCTCAGATTTCACACTGAGACTAATATCACTTTGTCTGATTCTAACATGCCTACTACTATCTTTTTGGATTGGGTTAAGGGCCTGCTTCCAAAAGATAAGTATAACATATTTCTTCAGCTGTTTAAATTCCCACTACCCACTTCAGCCGTTGTCGAAGATGTCTATCGTGAGCTCGAGCGCGTGTTCTATAGTCGTAATAGCTCGTCTTCATATCAGTTCACTAACTCAGAACTTGAGGAAGATTGGGCAAACTACCGTATCGCTCATTTGCACGAACCAGACGTCTGGAAAACCGAAGGCTGGAAGAGGATGCAAGTATCTCCTAACAGTGTTCTCGTTGTTGACCTCCCAACAGAGCAAACGTCGTTCCGTCCAGAGCCTTACTTCTATTGGTTGGAGATAACCGACGTGATAGACTACGAGACCTGTGATGGTACTTGCATCCATTGGATAGTGTTCAAGCAACCAGAGAATCGTATTGCAGTTTTCGATGACACTTATATCAGAATTTTCGAGCTGGACGATAATAAGCTTAAGATTAAAGCACTCGTAACAGAGGTTCAGCATGGACTTGGCTTCTGTCCAGCTCGATTCTTCTGGTCAACAAAGCTCAACGAAAAAAGCATAGACCTTAAGAAGAATCCTATCACGAAGGAACTCACTAATCTGGACTGGTATCTATTTTTCGCTTTATCAAAACAGCATCTAGACCTTTATGCACCGTATCCTATTTATAGTGCGTATGAGGCTGATTGCCATTTTGAAAACAACGAAACTGGAGACTACTGTGATGGAGGCTTTTTGCGTAACAGTAAAGGCGAATATAAAATGCTCGCTGATGGAACAATTGAAAAATGTCCGTGTTGCAGTGAAAAGCGAATAGCTGGTCCTGGTTCATTCTTGGAAGTACCAATTCCAAATCAGGCTGAAGGCATTGTTGATATGAGTAATCCTGTGCAGATTACAACGATTGACAGGGATTCTCTTGATTATAACGTGGACGAATGCAAACGTCTACGTGATGACATTATTATATCTGTTGTCGGCTCAGGTGGAACTGTTAGTGAAAAAGAAGCTATTAATGAAACACAGGTAGCCGCTAATTTTGAAAGCAAAACATCAGTTCTAAACAGCCTTAAGACCAATTTTGAGCAAGCCCAGAAGTTTGTAGAAGATACGATTTGTAAACTCAGATACGGAAGCGATTTTATTTCTTCTTCTATTAGTTGGGGAACTGAGTTCTATGTATTTACGGTTACTGAGCTATACAAAAAATATGAAACTGCCAAAAAGAATGGCATGTCAGAAGCTGAACTCGATGCAATTGTTCAGCAGATTATAGAGGTTGAGTACAAAAACAATCCACAAGTGCTGCAGAGAATGCTTATTCTTAAGCAACTTGAGCCTTACCCTCATAAAACACTTGATGAAGTACTTAAGTTGTCTGAGAAAAACTTGCTTGATTCAAAAAAAGTTATGCTCAAGCTTAATTTCAGCAGCTACATTGATAGATTTGAACGCGAGAATATCAACATCATACAGTTTGGAGCAAATAAATCACTCAAAGATAAAATATCAATTATTAACAAAAAGCTATTAGATTATGTCGCAGAAGACCAAAAAGCAGCTGCAGCAGGAGCTCAAGGAGCTCAGCAGCGAGAAGGAACAGCTCTTGCAGGTCAAGAAAGCTAATGAAAAAGCCTTCACCAAAGAGCAGCAGAATCGACTCAACGAAGTAACCGAGGCCATCGTTGACCTTGAGGAACAGATTGAGCTTGCTCCTGAGAGTGAAACACCAGAAGCCAAAGTGGCTGCAGCGCCTAAAGGTACTGAAAAACTGGTTCAAGTAAAGCTGTCTATGGGCAACCGTTTTGACCCGAAGACTGGAAAAGAGATTAATAAGCCTGTCACTCAGTCATTCAACTATGGTGAATGGCAGCTGTTCAAAAAGAACTACAAGCTTCTCGGCTACACTATCACAGATGTAATGAACGACCCGTTCAAAGATGCCACTCCCATGATTGGTAAGTAATTAACAACCAAATTCCCAAAGTATTATGTTAACAGTAGAAATGCTTCAGCAGAACACTCAGCTTTCAGGTTTGACAGTTGAGCAGTTCAATGCCATAGCCGAAATGTCAAAAAATGACGAAAATACGGTTATTGGCACTAAAATTGGTGCTTTGCATGGTCAGTATGACAGTGACATTCTGAGTATCACAGGTGTTGCAAAAAACTCTGGTGAGAAAAGTTATGATTATCTCAAGCGTGTGCTTAATGCAAATAAGACCGACCTTGAGACACTGGCAACAACAAAACAAGAATTGGCAACTGCTAAGGCTAAGGTTACAAGCCTTGAGAAGAAGATTTCTGAGGGCGCTCAGGATGAGACTATCAAGAAGCAGCTCAAAGATGCTCAGCAGCAGGTTTCTCAGCTTCAGAGTCAGCTTACTACTAAGCAGAATGAGTTTGAGACAGAGAAGCAAAAGCTTCAGGCACAGCTCCAGGCAACTCACGTCGACTATGCCTTTGCTGCTGCTACTGCAGGCCTTAAATTCAAGGCCGGCATTACAGAAGGCATTCAGAAAACACTTCTCAATGCTGCTAAGGCAGAAGTTCTTCAGCATGGAACGCCTGAATTTCAGCAGAATGCTGATGGTACTCAGAAGCTCGTTTTCCGTGGAGCTGATGGTAACATTCTGAACAACCCGAAAAACAATCTTAATCCGTATACGTTCGAGGAACTTATCATGGAAACATCTGTTAAAGATGTAATTGATACTGGTCGCAAGCAGTCTGGTGGCGGTACTAGTCCTCTTGGCGGAGGCAGTGGAGGTGGTTCAGTACTTGACCTCTCTGGTATGAGAACTCAGCTTGAAGCTGATAAAGCAATTGAAACCTATCTGCTTGGAAATGGTATCACTCGTGATTCTGTTGAGTTTGCTGAGCAGTCGATGCAATTGCGCAATGAGAATAATGTGGCAAGTTTGCCTATTCGATAAAGTGAAATAGATGTCTGGGCTGTAAAAGGGTAATGCACCACAGCATCACACTAAATAATAAGTTTAACAATTAAAAACAAAAAGGACTATGAGTTTAGTATTGACTCGCATCCAGAACATTCGAGCAAATTCGAATCTGGACAAGTATGAGTTTCGCCCGAGTCGCTATGGTGCCCTGGATGCTTTTCTCGTTCAGTCAAATGACCCTACAGGTATTTTGACGGAGGAGCTTAAAGCTAAAGCTCGCACCTCTATCGGTAACACGCTCGAAACTCCAGTGATTGACTACGATGGTGGTATCACTATTGGAAACACTCGTGAATTGACTATCGCCGACAGTGAGAACACTTCTCGCATGGTGACTATCACGTTTGCAACCTACTCGTTCGGCTTTACTATCGCTCCTGCGATGTACATGAACAACGAGATTGGCATTCAGCGTGATTTTGAAACTAAGCTGATGAAGTACATCTACAAGTTGGCTCAGACCCTTGATGAGGCTGCTTTGGCTAAGCTCGCTGCTGCTAAGACAGTCGTTATCAAAAACCCGCTTCTGTACGACAAGACGGGCAATGTAATCAACGCTAAATGGACTGAACGTGAAAACCTGTTCGGTGACTTGAATGTCATCATGGGTGCTAACGACTTCTACGGCCAGTTGCACATTGTAGGTGATGCAGGTGTTGAGAGCATCGTGAAGAAGCTTTCTCAGAAGGACATCTACAACATCGAGAACAAGCGCAATGAGTACAGCGACAAGATTTTCCACTTCACTAACCACATTGCTGCCGCACAAGGTAAGTATGCTCAGGGTTATGCTATCAATGCTGGCTCTCTGGGTCTTCTGACTCGTTTCGAGCGTGACTGCTTGCTCGGTACTGTTTCTGGTGATGGTCACGAGTGGGGTATCGCTACTCTGCCTCTGCTGAACATTCCGTGTGGCACTTACTTCTACGACTCTGTCGGCAACTACTCTGGTATCGCAGGTGCAGCTACTGCTGATATGACACGTACTCGTAAGGAGCACTACGGCTTTGCAGTAGATATTGCATTCCTGACTGCTTACAACAGCGTTCCTTCTGGTGAAGGTGCTCTGGCAAGTCCTATCATGGCCTTCAACATCTCGAGCGAGAATGCTTCGTACGGTCTGCCTGTTCAGGTAACAGCACCGCTTCCTACGGCTTAAGCGTTCTTTTCAGCAATGATTTCAAGAAGGACGCTTAGGTTAAAAACCTGATAGCAGTTCATAATTGTTATCACTTTGGGTGCGGGAGCGTCTGGTAGAAATACTCAGATGCTCCCGTTATCCAATTAAAAAAGCAAATACATCTATGGTAAGAATTCAAGAAATACAAGAAGGTTTATTACACCTCATAGGTTGGAGACAGAGCTATGATTCTAAAGATGGTGTAATTTCTGAAGCATTAACTCAATCAGAAAGTGGGCTTTATTATCAAGATATGCATCCACTGTTAACGCTTCAGAATTTGCAAAGCATAGCTCCTGATTTCAATAATATATCATACCCTGTACATTCAACAGAAATAGCATATGCCAAAGGTGTAGTTGTTACTGACAATGATAAACATTACAAATCCTTAAGATTGGTACCAGAAAATACAGAGATAACAAATAAAGATTATTGGGTCGAAACAAATCCTTTTTCCGAGTGGCTTGAAACTAAAACAAAAGCAAGTATTACTAAAGCTATCAATTCATACGTCAATGAGAAGGTAGCTAAAGGTACATACAAAACACTGTGCGAAAAGAAAACTTTGTTTGACGGCACAGGCCGTATATATGATACTATTAAAAACAAAAACAATCTCGTTGGCTTTGAAATTATACCGATTAGAGCCAAAGGAGTCACTACTAAAATAAATAGAATTGGCTTACAGTTTGACAGCATAGGGCAATATACAATATACATAATGCACTCAAGTCTAAGCACTCCATATTATGTTGAAAAATTTATTAAAACTAAAGCAAACAGCATGGAGTGGTTTACTCCAAAACAAGAGCTGTATTTGCCTTATGAAAGTGATGAAATAGATGCTGGTGGTAGCTGGTATATATGTTATATGCAATCACAACTACAAGAAGGAAGTCAAGCTATTCGTAAAAGTCGTGATTGGTCAAAAGGCCCGTGCAATGAATGTTCTCGACATGAATATGAGGCTTGGCGCATTTGGTCAAAATATATCGAAGTTCATCCTTTTTATGTGAATGGAGAGTTTGTGACAGAGTCACATACAGTTTTCAGCAACGATTTTAATAATGATTATACCAAATTAAAAATTAGGCTGTGGGATATTGAAAATAATCTGTATGACTACAGTACTAACTACGGTCTTAATTTAGATATTACTATAGCCTGTGATATAACAGACTTTATCATTGAGCAAAAAGCAATGTTTACTGATTATATTAGTAAATCACTTGCAGTTGACTTCTTACGTGAATTTGCGTATAACCCGAATGTCCGTACAAACAGACACAGCATAAATGCATCAAGGCCTGATATTCTATACGAAATTGACGGTGATTCATCATCAATGAAGAAATCAGGTTTGAGTTATCAACTTGAATTAGCTTTAAAAACAATTCAAGTAAGCACAGAAGGTATAGATAGAGTATGTTTACCATGTGTAAATCATGGTATTAAATATAGAGTCGTATAATGCCACAATACTACAACGCCTCAATTCGTAATCTCGTTTATAGACTTAGAAAGTTTAAAGATATTCTCAGTGATGAATTAAAAGACGAGATAATGAAGCACGAAGATGTAATCGTGCAGATGGTTGCAAGAGACCAACTTTATGAACAAGGCATTGAGGGTAAAGGCATTTCGATTATGAGTTATCAACCCTATGCTATTCGTACTATAAAATATAAACAGAGAAAAGGACAACCTTATGACAGAGTAACGCTTAAAGACACAGGTGAGTTTTATAACTCTTTACATGTAGAGTTTGACAATGAAGGCTTTTATGTAACGTCCACTGATGATAAAGCAAAATATCTTTTAGAAAGATATGGAAGAACAATTTTTAGACTAACGAATGAAAATTTTTCCGAACTATTAGCTAATTACATAAAGCCTTCTTTAAAAGAAAAACTAAAAGAAAAATTGCTCAATGGTTGAACGTAACGTAAAAGTAATTACTAAAGAAAATCCTGTTTTGCTTGATAAAGTAATACAAGATATTCAAGAAACTTTAGCTAAAAAGCTTAAGTGGCTTAATTATGCTTTTGGTCGAGCTTATAAACTCGTTGAGCATAGAGACGACGGCAGTAAATTTATATATCCTGCTGCCTATATAGGAAATTCCGAATATGTTTCTCTTCTTCCAAATGATAACTTTGGCAATTTCTGTTGGTTTGACCTGTATGACCCACAGGAAGTAACATCTGTTGTCCAGTCACTCCCTCAGTTTACATTTAGTGGAGCGATTGTATTTTGGTTTGACCTTAATAGCATATTTGCAGATGCAGATGCAATGTATACTGAAGAGGTTAAAGATGAGATTGTACGAGTGCTTACTGGTCCTGGTCTCATACAATCTGAAGGTCGATTAAATCTTACTAAAGTTTACGAGCGTTTTGAGAATATTTACAAAGGCTACGCTCTTGAAAAGATATACAATAATTACACATATAAAGGTGAAAGCATTCAAGCTATTGACAAACAGTTTTTTATGCATCCTTATGCTGGTTTACGTTTTGAGTTTAATATAACAACGAGAGAATTATGTCAACGCTACATCAAACCATAATTGTTGCTTTACTTGCAGCATTTATTATTTTGCTTCTTGGTAAAACTGGAATAAGGACCAAGTTGAGAGATTTTCATGATAAAATTGGAATACACATAGTTGCAGAAATGCTTGATTGCGATTTTTGTTTAAGTTTTTGGATGTGTTTTATCATAACACTTTGTATGTGGCGCTTATGTTGGGAGCCTCATGCATTTGTTATATTTTGTGCACCTCCTATAACAAGATACTTATTATAAATTTATTCATTTAGCACCCAAAGTAATATGAAAACTGTTATTTTAAAAAACAAAAAGATTAAGTTGTATGATAGCATAGATGAAATGCCAATAGTCAACTTTCAAAAATATAACAAGTGTATACTCATCGATTCTGGCTTGGGCTCTGATATAGATTCAGTTGATAGTCACATAGTCAGTATAGCTAAATATATAAATAAAGGAGATAAGAAAAATGCTATGCAAGAACTTCAAAACATGAGGCAAAACATGCACATGATTGTTAGCAACGTGTCTCCTAAAAATTTAGCTTTTGCTGCACTTATACACAGCATCAATGATAAAGAACAAAAAGACCTTTCTGATAGTCATCTTCAAGAGCTGGTAGATGAATTAAGTGAGATGCCACATAATCTATTCATAGATTTACTAAACGATTTGAAAAAAAAACTTTCGACTGAATTAGAGCTCTATTTTCCGAGCGAGTTCGACAGTGCTAAAGAAAAAGAGGCTTACGCTAAGCTGAAAGCAAGAACTCTACTTCAGCTTCAAGAGCTTATAGAAGATAAAGATTACGCTGAACAGATAGCTGAAATTGATGAGTTTCTTTTCAGCTTACGTAAACCTAAAAACTTTGTTGGCAAAGATTCAGAAGAAATAAAATATGATAAGCAATTTGAGAGTGCTTGCATGATAATAAGTCAAAAGACAGGAATGAACGCAAAGCAAATGACTGTTCTTGAGTTTTACAATACTCTCGCAAATATACAAAAGCAAGCAGAAGCAGAGAAAAAAGCATATAGTAAAAATAACTTTAAACGCCATTAAGTATGGATGACAATAAGATAAAATACGAGGACTTAATTAGCCCAGATGATTCTATCAAGAATCTTATTGAACAATTAACAGAGCTCAATAAGACGTATGGTGCTATGCTGGATGTAGTAAAATCCGGAGCAAAAGACATTGTTACCCAACTTAAATCGATGAGCACTGCGACCAATGAAGGCAGAACAGAAATCGATGAGGCAACAGCTGCAGCTAACAGGCTTACAAGAGCTCAAAAAGAGCTCAAATTTGCTATGTCTGATACTGGTAAGGAGGTTGCTTGGCTAAAGTCTCAGACAGCCTCTCATAATAAGATGTCAGTTGAAATGCAAAAAGCTTCTGCTGCTCTCATAGGGTCTTATGATAAACTTAAATTAGAACTTAAAGACCAAATAAGTCTGTGGAAATCACTAAGTGAAACAGAAAGGAAAGAAGCTTTTGGCAGAGATTTGCTTGCTGATATTATGGCTACTAAGCAGAGACTTTCTGATTTGGATAGCCAGCTAAAAATTCACGTTCAGTCGATATCAGCTATTGAAAAAGCTGAACAGCAACTCAATTTCTTACGCAGCGAAGAAGGCCAAAGACTTATTGAGCTGAAACGACAAATTCATGAATTGACATCAACTCATAAAGAAGCAAAGCCAGCTGTTGATGAATTAGCAAGAGCTACTGAAAAGTATATGTATGCTTCGAGTGAGACCAACATTCAATTACAAGAATTGAACTTGAAAACACGAGAAGCTAATCAGATTGCCAAGCTTACTGCAAGAATGAATGCTTCTGAGGTCGGTTCGTATAATCAGCTTGCAGCACAGTATGAGCTTAATAAAATAAAACTTAATGCTCTATCGCATGAAGAACGATATGCTACAGCAGCAGGAAAAGATTTAGAGGAACAAACCCTCAATATCTATAAGCAGATGGTACGAATGCAAGAAGCTACTGGTAATCATAGATTATCAGTTGGTAATTATAAACTTGCATGGAATGGACTTGGTAATGCGGTGAATCAAGTTGTTCGCGAATTGCCAGCTGCTACTATGGGAATAAACACGTTCTTCTTGGCAATTTCTAACAATATTCCAATTCTTGTTGATGAAATAGATAAAGTACGCCAGAAGAATAAATTTCTTGCGGCCGAAGGCAAAGCAACGACATCTGTTGCTAAAACTATAGCAGGAGCAATTTTCAGTTGGCAAACAGCTCTTATTTTATGCCTTACTGCGCTGTCAATGCACGGTAAAGCTATTATTGATTGGATTAGTAAAGCTATTAAAGGAAGAGCTGAAGTAATTAAATACACAGAGGCTATCGATAACATCAACAAAGAGCTTAAGACTACTAATGATTCTTATGGCAAAAATATAACAACAGTAAAGAAATTGTCTCAAGAATGGAAAAATCTTTCTTCTCAGAAGGAACAACTTCAGTGGATTCAAGATAATAAAACTGAGTTCGACCAACTTGGTATATCTGTAACAAATGTAACTGATGCCGAAAACATCTTTACAAATAATACAGATGTAATGATTAATGCTCTTAAAGCTCGAGCTAAAGCTGCAGCTGCTATGAAGCTTGCTGCTGATAAATATGAAGAAGCTCTTACAAAAGAAGCAGAGGCTGAAGCTGAAGCAGCTAAAGGACCAAATTGGGCTGATAAACTTGTGGCTGGTACAGCATCAGCAGGAGCATCGTCGGTCGGTCTACGTCCTGGTGACTACGGAGCTATAGCTGAATCACACAAGAATAGAAGAATAAAAGGCCTTAAGGATGAAGCTGCTGCAGCAGAAGCCACAGCTGACCAATATTTTAAAATGGCTCAAGCTATAACTGAAATGTCAGATGCAGAGCTTAAGGCAGCAGGAATTGATTCAGCACACAAGAAAGGTAAGAAAGACCCGAAAGGACCTCGCCAAAGAGACCTTACTAACCAGATATGGCGTAATGACCTGTCTATACGCAAAAAATACGAAATTAGCTTGTCAGAATTACAGCGCAATGAGTTTGAAAAACGCCGCATAGAAGCTGTAGACCAAGCAAACCAAACTATCAGAGAAATGCAAGAAAAATTCCGTAAAAATGAAGTTTTCTTAACAAATCCTGATAACAAGTTTAAGCCACTTACGCCTGAGCAAAAAGCACAGATTGAACAACAGCAAAGAGAAATAGGTGCTATAATTGAAAATACAAGACGCAAGCTTGAAATAGACCTTACGAATCTGCAATATGAATATGAGATTGACAGAAACAAAAAGCTGCGTCAGGTAATGAATTGGCGTCTCGAAGATATATCTAACAATATTGAAGAAGAAAAGAAGTTACGTCTTAAGCAACTTGAGGAACAAGAAACCTTGTATGGAACTAAAGGTATTACTGAAGAAGGCAGTGAGATTGTAGTAACAGGCTCAATGACACCTGAAGAGATTGCTGCATTCCAAAGAAAGCGCCAGCAGATTATTGCTGAATATGATACTATTATTTATAATATGAAAGCAAAGAGCCTTGAGGCTCAGCTTGAATTGGTTAAAAAAGGCTCAGATGAAGAACTCGCAATTTTGATGAATCAAAATGAAGTTACTCGACAATTAGCTCTTGCTCAAAATAGATTGAAACCTGCTGAACAGCGCCAGAGTGAATCAGAGATAAATGCACAGTTTAACAAGCGTGGAGCTCTGATTAAAAGCCAAACACAGATGACCAACTTTGACCAAGCCCAAGCTGCCACAGAAGCCGAGTTTAATATAGTAAAAAGGAATGAAAATCAGATAACAATCTTTAAGCTTAAAGCTGAGCGAGATAGATGGAATGAGATGATTAAGCTCGCAAAAGAAGGCGCTATTGATTGGTCTGATGCTCAGATGAAAGAAGCCGAAGCTACAGTTAAAAAACTACAACGCCAAATCAAAGAGGCAGGCAACTTCATGAATCTTGTAGGCGAAAAAGGCCTTGGTGGAGCATTGCTTACTAAGCTTGGATTTGATGATAAGCAAATTAGTGCTTTTTCAGAGGCAGCAAATGTAGTACTTGAAAATATAAAAGCTATTGCTGATGCTGAAGTTAAACTTGCTGAGCAGGCAGTAGCGGCAGCTGAAAAACGAGTAGAAGCTGCTCAGTCTGCTTATGATGCTGAAGTTGAAGGCCGTAACAATGGCTATGCTAATAATGTTGCAACAGCCAAAAAAGAACTACAGCAAGAAAAGAAAAACCAAGCTCAGAAAGAAAAACTGCTTGAAGAAGCTAAGCGCAGGCAAGAAGCTATAAATTCTGTAGTTCAGGCATCTTCGCTAATTACTGCTTCTGCTAATCTGTGGGCAGCATTTTCACCTATACCGTTTGTAGGTCCTGCTCTTGCTCTTGCAGCTATAGCAGCTATGTGGACGTCATTCACTGTAGCTAAAGTTAAAGCCGCTCAAGTGACCAAATCAGCAGCTTCTGAAGAATATGGAGAAGGTGGTTTTGAAATACTCGAAGGAGGCTCTCATGCATCTGGTAACGATATAGATTTGCAGACGAAAAACTCAAAAGGCAAGAATATGCGAGCTGAGGGTGGAGAGGCTATGGCTATTATAAATAAACGTAGCACAAAAAAGTATCGCAAAGTACTTCCGCAACTTGTTGATAGTATTAACAAAGGTACTTTTGAAGAAAAGTTCTCACAAGCATTTAAAACAGGAGAAGAACTCGCACAGAATATAAGCATTAATCAATCTAACATTGATTTGTCTCAACTCGAAGAAGATGTTAGAGCACTTAAGCGTAATAGTGAGAATCAGTATTATGCAATGCCAGATGGCACATATATTGAAAAGAAAAGAAATGTTTTACGCAGAATACATTGTTAAGCTATGAAAACAGAAAACACTTTTTACGTATTTAAAGAAATTAGCGTTCCTCTGAGGTCGGGCTTTGATTTTAATATTGAAACTGGGCAGATGACAGAAGGCAGCGCAGGTTCTGCTGTATTAAAAAGAAGCATAGATAGTGGAATAAAAAAGATAAGAGCTTATTATAATGATAGTAATGCTACTTCTATAATGTGTCTACAGTGGGATAAAAATGACAACTATCTCGGATACGATGAGTTTATCGATAATGCGAATGTATACGCTGATTTCAATGTATTTAGCAATACGAGATATGTTGCAATTTACTTTGTTGAGTTTTCTGCCAACAAATATATAAATATGCAAACCGGGTTTAAAGTAAATCCACATTATAAACAGCTCAAAAAGAAACTTAAGAAAGAAAGCAATCAAATGTTTTTCAGAGAAACACTTGATGGCAAACTTAATTTGTTCGGAACTGATTATTTAATAGTTAAAAATGCATCCATTGAAGAAAATTTATACTTTTATGTTTATAAAAATGAAGCACTTTATGCTTCTGCTTCTTTTAATAAATCTGATTGTAAATTTGACCATTTTAAGAAAAATGTTGAATTAAAGCTTAATTATAATGATGGCTATTCAAAAATACTCGATGCTTATGAGAATACATACGACCTTATAAAGCTTGCTCCAGCTTTGACCAAATTGACACTAACAAAAAGGACAGTACTGCAAATTTATTTTCAAGGAGAAAACACCATTTCTAATTATGCTGGTGGTACTTATTGGGAAACAGAAGTCGACGAACAGGTGGATGATGAAAATAATCTAAGAGACAAATATCATTTTGCCAAAGGACCAAAATATAAAGAAATTAGTTTGTCAAATTTTAATTATGAACGACTAAATGATACATACAGAATTGTACCAAGTAGCAATACGTGGAATGCTACGTCTAAAAATAGCTATATAACATTTACAAAAGTAGCAAATGCTGGCCAAATAATTTCAGTGCCAGAAACAGATGTAAAGCTTTTAAGTAGTGGTGATGGAAGTGGTGTATCACATGTAGGTGGTCCTGGAGGTGGAGCAGTAATTTATACATATGATACATACAGAATAGAAATCTATGGAAACGGCGTCAAAATATATCAATCTGATTATTTGTATGGTAAAGATGGCTCCGATTTTAGTATATCTGCTGGCACTGGACTTTATCCAATGACTAGCATGAGCCTCAACCCTTCTCCTTCTCCTAGTACATTTCATATTGGGCATCGTATTATAGAATATCAGTTGTGGGGACGTATATTATGTGATGCTGATACATTTATAGATACAGAAGGCCAAATACAAAACACTTTTGACCTACCACGAGATGATTTTGCTACTCCACGTAGAAATTACAGAAAGTGTTTTGGCGTAATAGGTTTTGATAGAGAAGATGCTGTAGTCAAAATATTTCAA
>Ga0310694_10002139_pt1 | contig 20803 bp, 17 predicted proteins | sample 174DNAGHGhighgp2_FD_203884 | JGI IMG/M metagenome (GOLD analysis project Ga0310694, IMG submission 203884) | Sheep rumen microbial communities from Palmerston North, Manawatu-Wanganui, New Zealand - 1742 DNA GHGhigh gp2 (v2) (version 2) | ecosystem: Host-associated > Mammals > Digestive system... | reverse complement strand
CCGTCAGCAACTTGATGGTTTGGGGGTCATAGTGGTCGCCATGCTCGTGGGTGACAAAGAGATAATCCGCCTTGGGCATCACGCTGTAGTCCACCGTCCTGTCACGCAGTTTGGCACAAGGGTCGACCTCTATTTCCCTGCCGTCGTACTCAATGCGTATACTTGCGTGCATCAGAGCATAGAACTTGACGGTTTTCCCGCTTTTTGTGTTGAACACATCGGTTTCATAATTTCCTTGACCGTAGGCAGTTGCCAGTCCCACCATGGCCAATAAGCATGCAATAATCTTTTTCATTTTTGTCTATCATTAAAACGTGTGGTACAATCCTCCTTCATTTCCAAGCCTTATTCCGCCTTTCATTATCAGGCTACAAAGATAGTAATATTTTATAGGTTGTCCAACGCATTGTTCAATTTTTTTCATCATCCCTAGCGGGTAAGGAGAACCTACAGAAGAAGCATACCTTCGTCCTGCTCGCCCACGAGCACTCTATGATAGTCCCATGCAACCCCAATTCGAAGTGATTCATTCAATTATTTACTCAACTGGCTTAAAATATCCGATTTTTTATCTAAATTTGCACCGAGATTGGACAACGTTTTTCTCATAAGAGCATAAATATAATAATCATACCAATAAAGCAAAGAACCAAAAAGACTATGAATTATCAGAAAGTATTTGAGACGATGGTAAGCGAGACGGCAAAGTATCTTACCAACAGCGGACTGAAGACCATGGTGCTCGGCATCTCCGGTGGCTTGGATTCCACCGTGACGGCTGCCATCTGTGCCGAAGTAGTGAAACAATACCCAGAACAGCAGTTAAAATTCATCGGCGTCAGCCTGCCTTGTTCATCGAACACGGTGGAGGAGAACGACTCTGCCAGCACAGCAATGAAGGCATTCTGCAATGAATACTGGGTGGAGAATTTGCAGGCCCAATATCTGTTGCTGAGGGCCACCTGCGAGCAGCGCTACGCCTCAACACGCATCTCTCAGGGCAACATCAAGGCCCGTCTGCGCATGATCTACCTCTACAACATCGCCTCGGTCACCAGCGGGTTGGTGATGGACACCGACAACTTGACAGAGCACAACCTGGGCTTCTGGACCATCCACGGTGACGTGGCTGACTACAATCCCATAGGTGGACTGTGGAAACACGAGGTCTATGAACTCTGCAAATATCTCTTCACCGAGCGTTATGCCGATGAGACCGACGTACGCCATCAAGCCTTGCGTGCAGCATATGGCATCATTCCCACCGATGGCAACGGTGTGGAAGCCGGTGGCGACATGGCTCAGATTGCTCCCGGCCACACCTACGAGGAGGTAGATGACATCCTTTGCACCTATTTGCAGAAGGGCAACGACGAGAAGGAAATGAAACGCTTGAACGATGCCTATGGCGCAGAAACCGTGGAGCGCGTCCTAACCCGCCACCACCGCTCAGCATTCAAGCGCAAGCGCATGCCAATCGTCATAGAGAGGTCGCTTTACGAGTAAGGGGAGTTGAAGGTTGAAGTTAAAGGGGAGTTAAAGATTGGAGTTAAAGGGGAGTTAAAGATTGGAGTTAAAGGGGAGTTAAAGAGGAGTTAAAAAGGAGTTAAAGGGACGTATGTCCACTTCATCACCATTTTTGATTGCCATAGGGACTTACTTCCTGAATGTCTGCTTCTGTGATATATGTCCCGTGATACAGAGTAATTTTTGGAGGTGAACTTCACTGCTTTGACGATATCATTCGCCCCACCATCCAAGAAGCCCTGCTCTATTGCTTCACCACCACATCGAGGAATGTGATCTTTGTGGTTTCACGAACCCTGACGCTTGGCGAATATCGTCAGCATAAAAAGAGGCGGTGAAAACCGCCTCTTTTTATGTGAAGATGATTTGAATGTCATGAGTTGTATTCCTGCCACGACTTGATTTGGATGTCCTCCATCTTCATGGCGCAGAAGGCCTCGATGAACGCCTTTGCCAGACGCACGTTGGTCATCAGCGGGATGTTGTGGTCGATGGCGGCACGGCGGATTCGGTAGCCGTTGGTGAGTTCACGCTTGGTGTGGTTCTTGGGCACATTGATGATGAGTTCTATCTTGTGTGCAGCAATGAGGTCCATCACGTTGTCGGGCAAGTCCTCGTCGGGCCACGACACGGCCTTTGCCGGCACGCCGTTGTCATTGAAGAACTTGGCAGTTCCCGCTGTACCGTAAATCTCATATCCGTTGCGCACCATCTCACGTGCAGGTTCCAACAAATCCACCTTTCCTTTTGCATCACCCGAAGAGATGAGTACGCTCTTCTCTGGCAGTTTGTAGCCAGTGGCAATCAAGGAGTTGAGCAGGGCCTCGTTGAGGTCTTCACCCAGGCATCCCACCTCGCCTGTACTGCTCATATCCACACCGAGCACGGGGTCGGCATTCTGCAAGCGAGCGAAAGAGAACTGCGACGCCTTGACACCGATGCGGTCGATGTCGAACTCGCTCTTCTCCGGCGTGGTGTAAGGAACATCGAGCATGATCTTGGTAGCTGTCTCGATGAAGTTGGTTTTTAGAATCTTGCTGACGAAGGGGAAGGAACGGCTGGCCCTGAGGTTGCACTCGATGACCTTCACCTCCCTGTTCTTCGCTAGGTATTGGATGTTGAACGGACCGCTGATATTGAGTTCCTTGGCTATCTTCCGTGAAATCTTCTTGATTTGACGGATGGTGGAGAAATAGACGTGCTGAGCAGGGAACACCATAGTGGCGTCGCCGGAGTGTACGCCGGCATATTCGATATGCTCGCTGATGGCGTATTCCACAATCTCACCCTTGTCGGCCACGGCGTCAAACTCAATCTCCTTTGTCTCAGTCATGAACTTCGACACGACGACGGGATACTCCTTCGACACCTCCGTTGCCATCTCCAGGAATCGTCCCAATTCCTCATAGTCGTAGCAGACATTCATCGCCGCTCCGGAGAGCACATAACTCGGACGGACGAGGACAGGGAATCCCACCTCCTTGACGAAGGCCTCGATGTCCTCGAGCGAGGTGAGCGCCCTCCATGCCGGTTGGTCGATGCCCAATTTGTCGAGCATGGCCGAGAACTTGTCCCTGTTTTCCGCCCTGTCGATATTCACCGGCGAGGTGCCGAGGATGGGCACGCCCTGACGGTAGAGTTTCATTGCCAGGTTGTTTGGGATTTGTCCACCTACCGAGACGACGACGCCCTTGGGCTGCTCCAAATCGATGACATCGAGCACCCTTTCCAAGGAAAGTTCATCGAAATAGAGTCGGTCGCACATGTCATAGTCAGTCGACACCGTCTCCGGGTTGTAGTTGATCATGATGCTCTTGTATCCCAACTTCCTTGCGGTGTTGATGGCGTTTACTGAGCACCAGTCAAACTCCACCGAAGAGCCGATACGGTAGGCACCCGAGCCCAAGACGATGACGCTCTTCTCGTTTTTGTAGTAATTGACGTCATGGAACTTGTAGTTGCCCGGTTTGGCGTTGTAATGGTATGTGAAATAGAGGTAGTTGGTGAGTTCAGGATGCTCGCTGGCCACGGTGTTGATTCGCTTCACGGAAGGTACGATGCCCTTTGCCTTGCGGTACTCCCTGACGGCGAGGTTCTCGTTGTACATGTTGGAATCTTCTGGCTTGAGCACGAAGCGTGCAATTTGGAAGTCAGAGAAACCGGCAGCCTTCACCGTAACGAGGAAATCGTCGGGCACCTCTTCCATGCTGTTGTATTGCATGAGCTGGTGCTTGAGGTCGACGATTCTCTTGAGTTGCGAAATGAACCATTTGTCAATCTTTGTCAGTTCCTCGATGCGCTCCACGGTGTACCCCTCTTCCAAGGCCTGTGCGATGGCGAAGATGCGCAGGTCTGTCGGATTCTCCAAAGCATCGTCGAGGTTGTCGAACTTAGTGTGGTCGTTGCCCACGAAGCCGTGCATACCCTGCCCTATCATGCGGAGTCCTTTCTGAATCATCTCCTCGAAACTCCTTCCGATGGACATGATTTCTCCCACCGATTTCATCGATGAACCAATTTTTCGCGACACGCCGGCAAACTTGTTGAGGTCCCATCTTGGAATCTTGCAGATCATATAGTCAAGCTGTGGCGCCTCATAAGCAGAATTGGGAGTACCCATCTCACCGATTTGGTCGAGCGTATAGCCAAGAGCTATTTTGGCGGCCACGAAGGCGAGAGGATAACCTGTAGCCTTGCTGGCGAGGGCAGACGAGCGCGAGAGGCGTGCGTTGATTTCTATGATGCGATAGTCGTTAGTCTCAGCATTGAAAGCGAACTGTATGTTGCACTCGCCCACGATGTCGAGGTGCTTGACGCATTTGATGGACAACTCCTGAAGCATCTCCACCTGCTCCTGGGTCAGCGAACATGTAGGTGCCACGACGATACTCTCGCCTGTATGGATGCCCAGCGGGTCGAAATTCTCCATCGACGCCACGGTGAAGCACCGGTCGTTGGCGTCGCGGATGACCTCGAATTCTATCTCCTTCCATCCCTTGAGGCTTTCCTCGACGAGGATTTGCGGAGCGAAAGTGAAGGCACTCTCAGCAATCTCAATGAATTTCTTTTCGTCAGGACAGATGCCCGACCCCAGTCCTCCGAGGGCGTATGCGGAACGAATCATGATGGGGAATCCGATAGAATGAGCAGCGTTCAGCGCGTCTTCCATATTCTCCACGGCATGGCTCACGGGAACCTTGAGGTCCACCTCTCCCAGTTTCTTGACGAAGAGATCGCGGTCTTCCGTGTTCATGATGGCCTCGACAGAAGTACCCAGCACTTTCACTCCATATTTGTCGAGCGTGCCATTAAGGTAGAGTTCCGTGCCACAGTTGAGTGCCGTCTGTCCGCCAAAAGCGAGAAGGATGCCGTCGGGGCGCTCCTTTTTGATGATTTCAGTGACGAACCACGGTGTGACAGGTTGGAAATACACTTTGTCTGCGATTCCCTCCGATGTCTGGATGGTGGCGATGTTGGGGTTGACGAGGACACTTGAGATACCCTCTTCCCTCAATGCTTTCAATGCTTGAGAACCAGAGTAGTCAAATTCACCAGCTTGTCCGATTTTCAGGGCCCCGCTGCCTAAGACGAGGACTTTTTTGAGATTTTCTTTCATTTGATATGATGACAAATTATCAGTTCTTCTGAAATTGACGGTGCAAAATTACACAAAAAAGATAAAAACGGTGTGATTATTGTCATTTTTTTAGCGTTAAAGGTTACATTATACCTTTTTCCGCCCTTTGTTCTGCTACTCCGTGTCAATTTTCACGATGTCAGGCCTGCAGTCAGGCGCTTCGGTAGTGATGACGATATTGTCCAACTTGACATTCCTTGCGTGCCTGACGAAGAAGCCTTTGGCGGGTAGCGTTCCCAGCATGGTGGCTTCCGGGTATTCCTTTTCCTTGTCGTCGGGCGGAATGGGAGCGTCGTCGATTCCCCCATCGTGATGGATGCGTATGTTTGAGACAACGACATCCTCCACGGGATGCCCCGCCATGCCCAGGATGGAACACCCTGTTGGGCCGGCGTTTCTCACACACACATTGTCGATTCTGACACCACGTATGATACCCACATGGTCGATGATGTCGCCTTGCTTATAGGGTCGTGCACGGTTGCCGAGCCAGATGAAGATAGGCGCTTCCGTCCCTTCAGCCACGATGTCGCATACGCAGACATGCTCCATCACGCCGCCATCAGTGATTTCCAAAGAGAGGACCGACGTCCCTCTCCACTGCCCGAAGAATTTCTCTTTCTGGTCGTAGCTGGGTTTCACCACGATGCCAGAGATGGAGATGTTGCGGAATCCTCCGTTGGTCTCCGTTCCGAGTTTGATGGCGTTGCAGTGGCTGCTGACCACGCAGTCGCTGATGCGTATGTTCTCGCACAACCTTGGCGAAGTGCTCTTGAGCGTGATGCCATCGTCGTCGCTATCGGCAATCATCCCCCTGACCACCACCTCATGGCAGCCGTCGAGGTCGAGCGCGTCGTTGTTGAAGTTGTTACGGTTGAACACCTTGATGCCGTCGATGGTGAGTCTGTCGCAAGCGAGGAAATGCTGCATCCAACATCCAGAGTTCCGCAAGGTGATGTCTCTAAGGATGATGTCGGTGCTCTGTATGAAGCGCAACAGGTGAGGCCTTGTGATTCCCTCGTCGTTCCAAGACAGTTTCTCGAACCCTCTACCCCTGCCATCGATGGTGCCTTGCCCATCGATGGTGACATGGTGTACGCTGTCGGCATAGATGAGTTGGATAGTGGTGGTTTGTGTGCGCAACGACACATAGTTGGATTTCACTGGGATGTAGTCTTCCAGGCGTGTGCTTCCATAGAGAGTGGCACCTTGTTCCAAGTGCAAGTTGACATTTGACTTGAGAAAGATGGTCCCGGTCTTGAAATTTCCCGCCGGCACGACCACCCTTCCTCCTCCGTTCTTGTTGCAAACGTCTATTGCCTGTTGGATGGCTTTAGTAGAAATGACGGTGGTGTCGGAAACAGCACCATGGTCAAGTATGTTGTAATCAGCAGCTTCGGTGCTTATGGCAAATGCCGTCGCCAACACCAAGAAAAGAAAAGATTTCATAAGGTTGTCTTTTGGTGTGCAAAGTTACTTATTTTTTTTGTAATTCAAGGAAAAAGCGTAATTTTGCATGGAAAACGTGAGGTATTGAACAACGAACCCACAATGATTTACATCAATGACGACATAGAAGCCTTTGATTTCGAGGCAGCGCTACCGCTCCTTTCCGACCAGCGTCGCAAGGAAGCGCTACTCTACACCTTTGAGTTGGGGCGTAAGTTGAATGCTGCCGCCTATCTTCTTTTACGCCAAGGACTAAAGGAGGAATACGGCATCACCGATGCTCCCGTGTTTGAGTTTGGCGAAAAAGGGAAGCCATTCTTATTGGGTAATAGCGACCTTCATTTCAACCTGAGCCATTGTCGCACAGCGGCGGTTTGCGCCCTCTCGCGCCACCCAGTAGGCATCGACGTGGAGCATATACGTCCCCTCCGCGAATCGGTGGTCCGCTACACGATGAATGATGCGGAAATCTCCCGCATTATGTCTGCCGAAAATCCTGATTTGGAGTTTGTCAAGCTATGGACCCAGAAAGAAGCGGTGCTGAAGCTGCGTGGCACAGGCATCACTGACGACATCAAGGAGGCTTTGTGTGGCGAGGAGCGCCCCCACACGGTGGTGAACCTTGAGAAAGGATATGTGTTTTCCGTAACGGGAGGCGATGAGACCATGGTTTTCAAGAATGCAAACTTAGGAATATTCCAGTAACCTCGCATCTCTTGTCGATATGTTTCAGCCTCACTGCCCTCCCCTATTCTTTTGAATTTCTCTTCTTATAAGCTTCACTGTTCGGAAGCACGGCATCAAAATAGATTTTCGGAATCTCTTCGACTTTCAACCCGGCAGGAACCATCCCTGACGAGTTAATGACGGTACCGTCGCTGTATCTGGCCTCGAAAGTCCAACGTTGTCCGTCAAGCATCCGATACTTTGGAATATCGGGCAGTTCCCAATCGTTGAAGTCATAATTACCGTGCAGTTGGTATAAATGTTGCGAGATGATGGCCTCATGCATCATTTCGAGGTATTTCACATCCACTTTGAACTGTATGTCTTTATAAGAATAGGTGACCAGCGCTGAGTCGCCATCAACTCTCTCAATGGCGAAAGGCAGGTCTGGATTGTATCTCATGCCAGATGAGCCATAGCTCACCGAAATCAGTTCACCAGTAGGTTCCGTTCTTTGATCCGCCTCTCTTTCACTTGCCAAGATACGGCATTCCTTTTCATACAAATCATAGCGCAGTTCCTCTCTTTCTATCTGACTGACGATTTTATCATACGTTCCTGATTTCAAGATTTTGGGTCCCGCCCAGTCCCGATGCTCTTGTATGAATTTGTTTTCCTCATGACGCCTTTGGATGCTGTCGTCTTTGAGTTTTGCTGTTTGTTCGTCCCACTTGGCCAAGTCGTGGAGTTCATCAATACAAAGCTGGTCAAAGCTCATCAGTTTGGGAAGCGGTGCGCGCGACTTTGTTTGTGTGACCAGTCTCCTCAGTCTTTTCACCTCATCCTTGGGGTATGGTGTCTGGGCAGACACCTCCCATCCCATCAGCATCACCATTGTCAGCAAAACCAATTTTCTCATCATATCATTACATTACGGGTAAGTATATAGCACCCTATTGTTCACATCCACGTGTTCCACCTTGACATTCAAAGAGTTATTGAATATTTGCCCTGCAATCTCCTTTTTCCATCGAGCCACTTCGTCAGTATTGGCATTTTTCAAGATGTCAACAGCCTCTTTTGAGCCCGATGTAAAACGGTGGCGCAACAAAACGAGGAGTGTGTTTCCCTCCTTCTTCACCTCCACATCACCATCCTTAAGATTGCGGTTGAAGAAATCGCCCAGTGCGAAGAGTTCAGGGTAGCTGTAGGTGGCTCCAGGGAAATACATCCTCCGCTCCCCTTTTCCCTTGAGGAGCAGGAATCGTTTTCCTTGTTCCTGATAAAATTTATAAGGAGTGGTGCAAGCATAAGGTTCCCCCAACAGAGCCAGTCCGTAACTCGACCGTGGCTGCACCTCGACGATGACGGTGGTGAATCCCAACTTCCTCACCAATGTTTTCATCATCACCTTTCCCAATTCCTCTGCCTTTCGGTAGCAACTGTCATACTCACAGCTCCTAAGCATGATAGCCTCCGCCCGTTTCTTGAACACGTCCATGGCCTCGTTGTTCCATGTCCCTTTCTCGATGGCCGTATGCTTCCCAGCTTCATCTATGGTATGACCTTTCTTGTTGAGCACCTCCACTGGTGGCAACGTGACCAAGACGGTGTCCTCTCCCAATCTTCTGAATGTCTGTTCGTCACATTTGGAAAGGTCGAATCCCAGGTTGAGCGTTGCCGGATAGATGACATACAGTTTGTCTTCCGTGTTGGAAAACAATCCTTTGCTGATGCGATGCTCGCAAACAAGGATTTCCTTGTGGAAGGAAGCCACCTTGAGTTGCTCCGTCTTGGAAATCTGGTTGATGGTAATCGGCCACACTTTGTAGTCAAGGTCGTTGGAACGCCGCAACATGAAATAGACGAATCCGGCGATAAGCAACAAGACGATTACAGTGGCTATGGTCAATGTCCTGTTCATGGCATACCCTCCACATCATTGATAAGCCTGACAAAATCGAATTCTTCATATACCGGCTTTGCCCTGAAGACAGGCTTGTAACCTAACGCCGAGATCAAGTTTCCCAACACTTGTTCGGCATGCTCTTGTGCCGGCTCCACCAGGTCCATTTGGGGCAATTCCCCCATGATTTTCATTTTCCCTTGCCTTGTGAGAAATTCCTTCTCCTTGGACGAGAAATTATCTCTCATACCTGTGACATCGCTCACCACCTCATCCCAAAGGATTTCCGTACTCTCCAAATCAATGGTTGGGTCGGGCAATGTGACATACACCCTGTCGCCCTCCACTTCCATGTTTGGGATTTTAGAGAGGTCAATGCCCACCTTCACATGCGCCTTCACGGGTATGATGATGTCGCGCTTTCCGAAAAGCCCCTTCCATTCGTTGGTGCCATCCTTCCCATGGCCCTCCACCAAAACCTGCACCTCGGCTTCTACGGTATAAAGCATAGGTATGGCACTTATTTCGTTGCGTAGTTGCTTCTCTGAGACGCGCGATTGGCACGCCATAAGAGCAAGCAAGACGACAGGGATAAGGATTCTTCGCATATGATGGGAGGTAGGGGGAGTTTAAAGGGAGTTAAAGAGGAGTTAAAGGGGAGTTAAAGGGGAGTTAAAGGGGAGTTAAAGGGACATATGTTTACTATTACTGTTGGTTACTATTACTGTTGGTTGTATGTAACTTATTGTTCGATACGTAAGAGGCTTGTCAGGATGTTGCCATAGGTTTTGGGAGAATCCTTTTGGTCAGGTGTGCCATCATGACAGCCGCGAGGGCCGCTGTCTCCGTGCGAAGCCTGAAACTCCCCAGCGAGACAGAGACAAAGCCATGGTCGATGGCCGTTCGTACCTCGTCGATAGAAAAATCGCCTTCGGGTCCAATGAGTACGGTTACATGATCTGAAGGAAGGATGACCGTCGGAGTGTTCATATCGCAATGACGCGAAGTGTCGAGGTTGGCATCCACAGATGCCCCACCAAGGAGGCTGAAAAGGTCTTTCCTGGGTATCTCCTCATAGCAGTGAGCGATGCATTTGAAACCATCGATGGGTCTTTTCACGAAAGACTCGAAGTCCACCATATCATTGACGATGGGTTTCCAAGCCTTACGGCTCTGCTTCATAGCGGCCACCACGATTTTTTCTATTCTCTCCACCTTCACCACTTTCCGTTCAGAAAACCGGCAGGAGAGGAATGAGATTTCGTCAAAGCCTATTTCCGTGGCTTTCTCCACCATCCATTCCACTCGGTCGATGACCTTCGTGGGTGCCATAGCAACGTGTATTCTTCCCTGCCATTCCCTTTGCCGGGGCAGCTTTTCCACGATTTCATAAGCACAATGCTTGTTGTCTGCCAATGTCACCCTCGCCCGATAGAAATGTCCCACACCGTCGATGAGGAACATCTCGTCGCCCGTTTGAAGGCGCAACACACGCAAGGCATGGACGGCTTCCTCCTGTGGCAGGCGGTCGGTTGTCTCAGCATCCGGGACATGGAAAAACCTCATCTCTTTCATGACGCCACGCCTTTGTCTCCCCTTCGTTTCAACTCGTCACGCAATTCCGACGCTTTCTCATAGTCCTCCTCTTCCAAAGCCTTGTCCAATGCCTTCTTAATCATCTCCTTGCTCAGGATATTGACCGGCACAGGCACGCCGAGTTCTCCCTCCTTGTAAGGTACACCTTGCCGCATGAGTAGTTTTTCCTCGATGAGTATGGGGATGTCGGAGACGAGAGACAGCAAGACGGCGTCGCTGGCCCTTATGGGGATTGCCTGAAGGATGTCGGGCATGTACAACAGCGTCTTGTATTGCCCGTCTACGAGGTCGTTGATAACTATTTGGTATCGCATGTCCAGGTTTCTCGTGATGACCTGCCACAACACCTCCGGCAACAGTTTCTCCCTGATTTCCACCTTCGACTGGCGCAAGCCAAGTTGAAACACCATGGCCTTGTCGGCGATGATGGAAAGTTGGCGGCTACCATCCTCATCGACGAGGATGATGAGCCCCACTTCCTTGGCCGACGTGATCTCAGCCACTTGTTTGAACACCAGCCTTACCAGACTCATCCCTTCTTGTTCTTGTCAGGATTGAACACCAGTGCGAAGGCCACACCCACCACCAATGCGAAGGCTGCGAAGATGAACCAACAAGTCTTCCAGTCTCCTAGGAGATAGTCACCCTCCCATGAGCAGAATGAATTGATGATGGCTCCGGCCGCCAACGTGCCGATGGTTGCACCCACGCCGTTTGTCATCATCATAAACAACCCCTGCGCAGAAGCCTTGATGCTTGGTTCGCACTCCTGGTCGACAAAGATGCCACCGGAAACGTTGAAGAAGTCGAATGCCACACCATAAACCACACATGAGAGGATGAAGAAAACGACACCCGGCATAGTGGGACTGCCCACGCCGAAGAAGCCGAAACGGAACACCCATGCGAACATGGACATGAGCATAACGCCCTTGATACCAAACTTCTTAAGGCAGAAAGGAATCATCAAGATGCAGAGAGCCTCACTCATCTGTGAGATGGACGTCAGCAACGTGGCATTATTGGCAGCAAAGGAATTGGCGATTTCAGCGATTTCGCTCCCCTTGAAACTTGTAATGTACGGTCCGGCATAGCCGTTGGTGACCTGCAGGCACATGCCAAGGAGAGCGGAGAAGATGAAGAACAGCGCCATCTTCTTCGTCTTGAACAACTTGAAAGCGTTCAAGCCAAAAGCCTCCACCAACGATGTCTTTCCCTCCTTCTTGGACAACGGACATTCGGGCAGCGTGAAGCAATAGGCAAAAAGGACAAAACCAAGCAGCCCGGAAACAAAGAACTGCATATAGGTATACTGGAACTTAAATGCGTTTTCGCCCAAGGTGAACAGGAACGAGCCATCGTTCCAAACAGCACAGTTGACAAACCACATAGTGGCGATGAAGCCGACTGTCCCAAGCACACGAATGGGCGGGAAGTCCTTGACGGTGTCCATACCGTTGCGTGTCAAGATGGAGAATGCGGTGGTATTGGCCAGCGCGATGGTTGGCATGTAGAATGCGACACTCAACGTATAGAGCGTGATGAAAGTGGTCTTGTCGGGTGTGGGATTGTTCATACCCATCCACCAACATCCCAGCATGAATGCACCAGCGAGAAGATGGCAGATGCCCAACAACCGTTGCGGTTGAATGAATTTGTCGGCTACTATACCCATGAGCGTAGGCATGAAAATGGATACGATGCCTTGGATGGCATAAAACCATGGGATCAGGTCTCCCATTCCAGCCTTTCCAAGATAATTACCCATGCAAGTGAGATAAGCTCCCCAGACAGCGAATTCCAAGAAATTCATTACTGCCAAACGAAATTTGATGTTCATATAGTATGCTATTTGGTTATTTGATTCATTTAAGTCGCAAAGATGGAGCAAAGTTAAAGATTATTTAAGGAAAAAGCAAGTTTTTGTCATAAAAAATGTGTTCTTTCACATAGCTTTCATAAGAAGGGAAAGCAATATGGAAGAACACACCTTGATTTGAAGGCGCCTGGGCACCTACCTCATCGTCAATATCTGTGGCTCTCGAGGAACTTGAGTTGAGCTTCCAGCATCTCCAGTTTAGGCATCCTGAATCCTGCCTTTCTCGCCTCCTCGATGGGTCGCGAGTACAGGTAATGGATTTCCATGGGTCGGTGGAAGTCGTAGTCAAGTTTCATACTCGGCGAATAAGGTGTCATGGCCTTGGTGGTGGCAATCATCTTGTGTGCGAAGCTCTCGTCGATGTTTTTCACACCAAGGTGCTGCGCCGCCTCGATGACCTCCATCATTTGTTCGAAGATGAGTTGCTCAGTATCGGGGAAGGCGAGCAATTTATCGGTCTGAGTGTCGAGAGCGACAGTCATGCCGTTGAACGGCATGTTCCACACCGCCTTCTTCCACCTCGCCTCCTGGTATTCCACGAGATGCGCCTCCACTCCGGCTGCGGTGAAATCCTCAACCACCTGGGGCACCATCCCCTCTTCCTTGCAGGAGTAATTGCCGAAATTGATGCTTCCATAGCATTGGTGATCCACTCTTCCCGGCTCGGTCTTAGCCGAACAGATGAAGGCGAGCCCGGCAGCGATAGCCACACCCGGCATCTTCTGTTGAAGGTCATCCTCCAACCCTATGCCATTTTGGATGAGCACCACGAGAGAATCTTGATGTAGCAGTGGCTTGAGCAAACCTGGCAGCATGTGGTTGTTGACCGACTTGAGTCCCACAAGCACCACGTCGCACAAGGGCATATCCTCCACCTTCCCATAAACGTTGGGGTGGTCGAGATGGAAGGATCCGTCGCAGGAGTCCACCTGCAACCCATATTGTTTTACAAACTCATAATCTCGATGCAAGAGGAAATGCACCTCCTTGCCCGCATGGGCAAGTTTTCCGCCGTAGTATCCTCCTATGGCACCTGTTCCAATGATTCCGTATCGCATATTCTACCTATTATTTTCCAAATAATCCATTCGCCCTAATTTCAGGAGTTAAAGGGGAGTTAAAGAGGAGTTAAAGAGGAGTTAAAGGGGAGTTAAAGGGACAAATGCCCTGTTTTCCGCCCTTTGTAGCCATGAATGCAACCATGCATCTTCAAACCTTACTACACACCTCATTTTTCCTACTTGTGAAAGTCATGTGCATGTATTTGCAAAAGCCCCATCCTTTACGGACGGGGCGTTATGACTATCTGACGACCATCTTTTTGGTGGTACCGTCGTTTTTTCGTATTATGTATGTGCCTTTGGGCAGGTTTCTCACCTCGCTTTCGTCAACAGCTTCCTTCACTTTGACGCCATTGATGGAATAAACGGCAACAATGCCCGCCTTCTGATCAGTCCATTCATCTATCCTGTCCACCATTTGGCTTCCTCTCTTGTTGTTATTGTTAAAGAAGAATGAAATGTTTGCATTCTGCCTGTTGCGTTTGATTTCCGTGACCGGCTTGTGCATGAGTTTGGTGCCGTCGGTGTTGGTGTGGTAGATGGAAGCCTTTGGAGAGGATTTGTCGGTTAGGCTGTCGTTGCCGTTGTAGGGGTAGGCGTCATGTCCTCCATGAGTGGAGTTGCTGGCATGGAAGACGGTCATTCTCTGATGACTATTGCCATACCCGGTTGTATTCACGGAATTGCTTTCCCAAATGGCTTGGTTGTAGTCCACGTGGATGATGAGCAAGCCGTTTCCCGGCACGTAGGAGTCCCATTTCGTCTTGTTCCTATTTTCCAACAGGAAGTATTCGTTTCTATTGTTGTCGTTGTAGATGACGTATGCATTTCCTCTTTCGTTGAGTGGTTTTTGGTTGACCACCCATCTATCATAGGTAAGTTCATTGTATTTCAACCACCCGGCATACGCCCTTTCATAACTTGTGTAGCCAGCGGGCACCCATCCGATGCCCTGAGGACCGTTGTAACTCCCGCTGTCGAGGATGTCCCATTCCCCCATGCCGTAATTGCCGGCATAGCTGGTGTCGTAGAAGTCGGGGAGTCCGAGGCAGTGTGAGAACTCGTGGCATATGACCCCAAGCCCCATCTCCGTGTTGCCATAGTTTGCATATAGCTCGTTGCTGCAAGCATAAACATCTATCAATGCTTCGTCGAGTTGGAATTCTGCGGGGATTTTACTATTATAGTAAGCCGCATTGGACAAGGTCCACATATGCGGCCAGATGGAGTTTGCCGGTCCCCCGGTGGCCTCGCCGTATCCGGCATAAAGCACAAACACTTCCTCCACCACTCCGTCACCATCCCAGTCGTAGTCGTTGAAATCAACGAGACTGTCGGCGAGTTGGCAGCACTCCATGATCATTTCAGGAGCATTCCTGTCATCACCGTTGGCATTGCTTCCGTAATAAGAGAAATTTTTGGAGAGTTGCACGGGCCCCACGACATCGAAGGTGAGGTTGAACTTCCCATAACTTTGGTCGTAGTAATAGTCATGCACGCTTCCGATGGCTCCATATTTGCTATTGGTGTACCCCACCTTGTTGGCGATGTCGTTGTATCTTTCCCATGTCGCCTGCCCTCCGTCCTCGGCGGAGTAATCCCAAAACTTCTTATCCTTGAAGTTGGCAAGGATGATGAGTCCCTTCTTGTGTCCGAGGTAGTCGGGATGATCGCTCTCCCCTAACCTGTTCACTCTCCTCATCCCGTTCATGATGGAATTCGCCCTGATAGCTTCCATCTCATCGATGGTGTGAATGGCAGCGAGGTCCTCCGGTTGGCGTAATTGCTGCTCACGAGCCATCACTCCAGTAGACTTGACCATGTTTTCTTCACTCTTTGCGAAATAGAACACATCATCGACCTCGATGACAGGCACCTCGTCCCTTGTGACGTAATAGTGGAGCCTCTCATCTCCGATGAGCATGAGTTCAATGGATGTTCCGTCTGGTTGTATGAATGTGCGCCACACTCTTTTGGCAGGTATGGCCATGACTGCAACTGCCATAACAGTGAAGGCAACAATAAGGAATAACTTGCGCATGCGTATAATTTTTGTGCAAAATTAGTGCAAAAGTATGTAAAATCAAAAAAAAGTAGCAAAAAAGATATTAATTAATGTAAGTAAATCACTATTTTTGCACTAATGTTGACATCTCCCCATATAAGCATCCTCATTCCGACCTACAACGATGTATGTGTTGACTTGGTGAAATCCCTTCACCATCAAGCCGTTTCATTGCCAGATTTGTCATTTGAGGTGTTGGTGGGCGACGACGGGAGCACCGACATGGCAATGGTGTCGGCCAACCGCACCTTGGAAGCCCTTCCCCACTGTCGTGTCTTGCGCCGCGAGACGAACATCGGCCGTGCTGCCATCCGCAATTTCTTGGCTCGAGAGGCCCGGGGCGAGTGGCTTTTGTTTGCCGACAGCCATATGTCCGTGGTGCGCGACAATTACCTTTCCACCTACCTTTCCTGTCTGGGCGATGCTTTGCTGTATGGAGGTTATGCATTGCCAACGGAAGGGCCGCGTGGCAGTTTGCGATATCTTTACGAGCTTTCCTGCATCAAGGGTCAAGAAGTGGAGGTACGCTCCCGTGCTCCTCATGCCCGTTTTCACACCTGCAATTTCATAGTTCGCCGCGAGGTGATGCTTGCGCATCCTCTCGACGAACGTTTTCGTCGTTACGGCTATGAGGACGTGCTTTTCGGCAAGACCTTGGAAAGTGCAGGCGTAGACATCAAGCACATCGATAACCCATTGGGATTCAATAGGTTTGAGCCAAATGAGCGTTTTATGAAAAAGACCGAGGAGGGTTTGCAGACACTTTATTCCTTTCGTGAGGAGTTGACAGACTATTCCCGTATGTTGGCCGTCTGCCGTCGTCTGAAAGCTCTTCATCTATCATGGCTTTTCCGAGGAATCCATCGCCTGGCGGGCACGCGCATCCGCCATCTTCTGACGGGCAACCACCCCTCAGTGTTTTGGTTCAAAGTCTATCGCCTGGGGTATTTTTTAGATTTGTACAGAAGAGGACAGGGGGAGATAGGAAGTTATAGGAAATCATAGGAAGTTTTAGGAAGTTATAGGAAATCATAGGAAGTTTTAGGAAGTTATAGGAAATCAGGAAGTTTTAGGAAAAATAGAAAACTAGGAAGACTAGCCCCCTAGGAATAAAGCATCTTGAAAAAGGCCTCAATAGATGACGATGGTTTTCAACCAGTCGGAGAGAATGCCTGCGTATTGGTTTTGGGAGTCGGCGATGAGGACGATGACTTGTCCACCGTCGGCCAGTTTCGGCCCTAGACACATCCCCTCGTAGTTGGCAATGGAGAAGTCGAGCAATCCGATGGCAGTCATCCACTCGGCAACCAGTTTTTTGGGGAGAAAACCATCCTTGTTTTTCGGCCTTGCCTGTGAGGCCTGACGGCTTTGTCGGGGATTCACCTCATAAATCTTGCAGTTGACAAAAGCGCCCAATTTGGCCTGTGGTACAGCAAACTCCCTCTCCAACACTAGCAGTCGTCCATCGTCGAGAGCCGTCAACGCACTCACTCCCATGGCATAACGTTGCGGCTGCATTTCAGCCTCACATTCCGGTTCGTCCATCAGATACCAATAATGTGCCACCGGTTTCAGGTTGTCGTTGAACGCCTGCAACCGCAGTGCGTTTTTCACGCCGTTTGTAGCCGTGGCTCTCTCCCCATCACCGTTGAGAGTACTCTCGCTGGTGATCCAGAATCGTTGTGTGACAGCGTTGTAGGTGAGAGCCTCCAAGCCATAGGCTTTCGTGGTGCCTTGAAACACCTTTGGAATGGCCAGTTTCCGTCCTGTAAGTTTGCCATTCTTGGACAGTTCCACCACTTGGCTGCCATTCTCCCTTGTGATGAAAAAGGTGTTGGTTTTCTTGCGCCACGCGATGCCTTCGTTGTCTCGTCCCTGCCCATTGTTCCCTTTGAATCCCACTTTTTTTGCAGAAACGATGTCGCCTTTGGAATTGAGTTGGATATTGAAAAGGAAGAAGCCCTCATAGGTGGTGTTGTCCGACACCACGGCATAGCGGTTGTCGCCAAGCCATGTGATGCCGCTATAGCCTCCCGCCGGTATGTCTTTAGGGAAAGCATGCTGTTCATGCTCAACCACCTGTGCTCCAACCGGCAAGGACACGAGCCATATGGAAAGTAAGAGTTGTCTGAAAGCAAGTCTCATAAGAAGAAGATGTAATGAGAACCTAATGGATGACGACCTTGACTTTCGAAATGCGGCGCTCCTCAATGGCCATCACCTCGAAGGCGTATTTGCCAAAGGATATTTTGTCGCCCACCTTTGGGAAGTCGCCATTGAGTTCCAACAACAGTCCGGCAATGGTGTCGGCATCGCCCTCCACGTCGGCGAAATCGTCATCAATGTCGAGAGTCTTGTAGAAGTCGGAAAGGGAAGTCTTTCCTTCGAAAACATAGGTATTGTGGTTGATGCGGGTGTATTGCTTCTCTTCCTCGTCGTATTCGTCATGTATCTCACCCACAATTTCCTCAAGGATGTCCTCCAGGGTGACGAGTCCGCTCGTTCCGCCAAACTCATCCACGACGAAGGCGATGTGAACCTTGTTTTCCTGGAATTCCCTGAGCAGGTCGTCGATTTTCTTGGTTTCAGGGACGAAATATGGCGGCCGTATGAGACTCTGCCACCTGAACGAGGCTGTCTTTCCAATGTGCGGCAACAAGTCCTTGATATAGAGCACCCCCCTGATGTTGTCTACATTTCCTTGATAGACAGGGATGCGGCTGTAGTTGTTCTCCACAATGCACCCCAGCACCTTGTTGAAATCGTCTTTCATATTCAGATAGACGATATCCTGGCGTGGGGTCATGATATCCTTCGCTGTCTCGTCCCCGAAACGTATGATACCTTGCAACATGCGCTGTTCCTCCTTGATGTCATCCTTGTCGGTGAGTTCCAAGGCTTGCTCCAAGTCGTCCACGCTGAGCACATGCGACTCCTTCTGCACGATTTTCCCTGCCAAGGCGCCGCTGCTCATGAGAATGGTTTCCAAAGGCCAGAAGAGTCTTCTTAGAAACATGATGCCACCAGCCGACCTCCTGCAATATTTGAGGGGGTTCTGCCTTGCATACACCTTGGGCATGATTTCTCCGAAGAGCAGGAGGAGAAAGGTAAGGATGACGGTGATGCATATGAACTGCAGCCATAAAGCATTCCCGAAGTCAACCACGCTGGCAAAAACATAGTTGCACAACATGATGATTGTGACGTTGACAAGGTTGTTGGTGATAAGGATGGTGGCAAGCGTCCTCTCGCTGTCATCCCTGAGTCTCTGTATTTTCCTGTCGTTGTCGTCGCGCTCAGGGTCAAGTTCGTTGAGGTCGTTGGGTGAAAGGCTGAAGAATGCGATTTCAGATGCGCTGGCGAATCCGGAGAAGAAGAGCAGCAACACTGCAAGTGCTGCAGCAACCCACACGCCTAAAGTGGGGGCGTTGCAATGCACCTCCTTCAGTGTTTGTAATAAAACCGTCATGCTATCCACTTCGCTTTGGGTAAAAGGGGTCAGAACGGTGCCTCAGCGTTTTGACTGTCAGCCTTCGTTTTTTCCTCTGCTTCCGTCGGCTGTTGTGACTTTGGAGATAGCAGCTCCATATTCTCCACCATGATTTCGGTCACAAATCTTCTCACCCCTTTCTGGTCGTCATAGGAACGATACCTGATGCGCCCCTCGACGAAGAGTTTGTCGCCTTTGTGAACATACCTTTCCGCAATTTTCGCCAGTCCACGCCACAACACGATGTTGTGCCAATCAGTACGCTCGGGTACGGACGTCCCGTTGGGTAGCGTGTAACCTCTCTCCGTGGTGGCCAAAGGGAAGGTGGCAACAGCCTGGTCGGCATCATAATACCTGATGTCGGGTTCCTTTCCCACATTGCCTATCAGCATGACCTTGTTCATGGTTTTTCCTCCTTTTAGATGTTTTTTCCTCCTTGATAAAAAAGAGTCTTGTTATTTCCACATACCAAGATACTTGAACTTGAAATTCTTCCCTTTTGCAGATGGGAACTGACTTCTTCCGTCAACACGCTCCCTGAGATGCTCCACGATGCGGTTGTAGCAATCAAGTCCGGAGACAGCCTTGCACCTGGCGACGAAATGAGTGTCGCGGTACTCATGCTTTCCCGTAGCAGCAATCATGACGACGCGCTTGAAGTCAAGCGAGCCTTCATACCATCCCCTCCGCTCTTCCGTGAGTCGGTTGGTAGCCACATTGATGGCGGCCTTTCTGTCGTTTCCTTGCGTGGGCTGGGTGTTGGAACGCAGTGCCTTCTTCTGTTTGAAATCAAGCATGGTGGAAGCCTCAGTCTTGATGATGATGAAATAGACCCTTGGCCTCACCTTGTAACGTTTAGGATAATACACGTCGCTTTCCACGTATTCACGGACATCGGCCTCAATCTGGGGGTTCATCCCCACTTCCGGAATGGAACACAAGAAATCAATGGCCTCATCGGCATTGTATACCAATGTCTCCTTGTCAAAGTATCGAATGTATAAGTTCATTGATTGGGTTTTTCTTATCCTAAAAAAGAGCGGTAAACGAGACTCGAACTCGCGACCCCGACCTTGGCAAGGTCGTGCTCTACCAACTGAGCTATTACCGCAACAAATAAAAATTATGGTGAAGAGGAGGAGACTCGAACTCCCACGTCACAATTGACACTACCCCCTCAAAGTAGCGCGTCTACCAATTCCGCCACCTCTCCATCATATTATGTCTTGCATAAAAATTTGTGCCCAGAACAGGACTCGAACCTGCACGTATCTCTACACACGCACCTGAAACGTGCGCGTCTACCAATTCCGCCACCTGGGCTTGTGAGAATGATTCTCCTTGGCATTTATGCAAGACACGGAGCGGTAAACGAGACTCGAACTCGCGACCCCGACCTTGGCAAGGTCGTGCTCTACCAACTGAGCTATTACCGCATCAACCTTGAAAACAAGGTGCATTTCTCTAAATGCGGTTGCAAAGGTAATGCTTTTTTTTAAACCGACAAATTTTTCTCTTATTTTTTTT
>Ga0310694_10002135_pt1 | contig 20815 bp, 7 predicted proteins | sample 174DNAGHGhighgp2_FD_203884 | JGI IMG/M metagenome (GOLD analysis project Ga0310694, IMG submission 203884) | Sheep rumen microbial communities from Palmerston North, Manawatu-Wanganui, New Zealand - 1742 DNA GHGhigh gp2 (v2) (version 2) | ecosystem: Host-associated > Mammals > Digestive system >... | reverse complement strand
ACATGAACTCGATGTGGCGGTTAGTGAAGGTGAACGTCGATGGCACGGACTACTACCGGATTATCCACAACTCAACAGGGCTGTATGTCACTGCCAATGGGACTGTGGTAGGTCAGTCTGGAAACGATGCCGCTCGCCTGCGTATTCACCTCGAGGCCTTCAACACCCCTACCGATGCTACGCTGTTTCTTATCACTGAGCCCTCAGGTGGTAAGGTTGCTATACGCCCAAAGGACACCTCCTACTTTGTGGATGACAAATGTTGGTGGGACATGGGTAATGGTAACAAGGACAACTACTGGAACAACAACTGGGAGGGAGCCTTGGGGCTTTGGAATGGCTTGTCCTCTCCAGCCTATAACTGGATTTTAGAATCGACCCTCCCCACTTGCGCCATGCCCATCATCACCTACGACGAGAGTGCCGGGAGCATCAGCCTCAGTTATCCCATTGCCGGCGATGGCGGTGTGACCATCTATTACACCACCGATGGTAGCGAACCTACCTCCAGCAGTTCCACTTATAGTGCCGCTTTCTCTGCCACAGGGGTGAAGATGGTGCGGGCCATTGCTGTAAAAGATGGCTATGACAACTCGGCTGAAGCCAAACTCTACAGTCCTACACAGCCCTGGCTCTTCAAGACCACCGATGATGCCAACGTGTCCTACTACATGATACCCCCCACCGACGACGACCGTACCACCGACCTCAACGTCACCACCAGCAACGTGCCCAACGAGCGGATGCAGTGGTACCTCAAGCCCGCCGCACTCCGCACCGGCGTGCAGTACTACTATTTTGTCAACGCCGTCACGGGTAAGTATGCCTATTGCAATGCGAACGAAAATGGTAGCAATGCCCTTCTGATGAAGGCACTGGGAGAGGACGACACTGAGAGCGACCGCTATATGTTCCGCATCATCGACTATGGCACCTATCTGAATATCGTGCCGAAGCACGTAGCCCGTCTGATTCCCAGCAGCAGCAATAGGAACTGCCTGCGCAAGGCAAATGCCACCGACCACACCAACCCGATAGGTCTCTATCAGGACGATGGCGGTCTCTCACGCTGGACGGCTATCGCCCTGCCCGACGACCCGAAGAGTCTCTTTCCGCAGCCATCTGATATGGTCTCGTCCTCAACTAATTCTGTCTATTTCAAGTTGCGTGGTGCTACGCAGACTGACAATGCTGACTACTTCTTAACGCCACCCACGACGGTACAGGGTGCTGCCACTGCAGCCCTTGATGGCGACAATCAGGAGTGGTGTCTGTTGCCCGCTGACGATGACGACACATGGTGTACCTACTATTATTTGCGTAATGGTTCAACAGGTCGGTATCTCTACTTCGACGGCACTACCTATAATGCCAATAATAATAAATTCTTTGCCAGCAATGAGGTTGTTACAGGCAATGAGGACAAATATAAATTCCTTGTACTCAAGACGGCAAACACCACGTATAGCGGTACTTATCACATTGTGCCGAAATCAATAAGGAACAATAACAATCAGGCCAGCATAGCCTTAAACAGAAACAACTCATCGTTGCGCACGCAAAACAGCAGAGGCAATAATAACTCCTGTTGGTATCTGGATGCTGTGAGTGGTTATGTCGCTGCACCTATCATCACCTATCATGCTGCGGACAACACCGTATCCTTCAGTTGCACTACGCCAGGTACGATAACATATTATTACACCACCGACGGCTCTGATCCAACTGACGGCTCCACGCCATATAGCACAGCCTTCGCCCTGCCCGATGACTGCACCACTGTAAAGGCCATTGCCGTGAAGGACGGAGTCAGTTCCAAAGTTGCCACCTATACAGCCATTGTTCATGCCAGCGTGGGGGACACGAAGCGTATCTACTACATCCAGAGCGTAGCCAGCACCGATTTCTATCTGATACCTGGAGATACCAATAACGGCAATGTGCGTGTCAACACCCTCAGTCTGCCGCGACCATCGATGCAGTGGTATTTCATGGATGCAGGCATAGAAAACGACATACAATACTACTACATTGTGAACAACCATGCAGACAACGATGAGTCTGCTTCAACATTGGGCTATCTGTACAGAAACGGTAACGATGCCAATATCAAATATACACTCGACACAAGCGACGACAACTACAAGTTTGCCATAGAGACAAACGCCAGCGGAGGCTACAACATCGTGGCCAAGAATCTCCCGAACAATTCCTTGCAGAAAAACGACGGAAACCACAACAATGCCACAAACATTATCGCCACCAATGGTACAAAGACCAACGACCGTGCCCGATGGAATTTTGTTACTACGCAGCCTGTACTGACAGCTCCTGTCACGCTGTCAACGGCAGAAAATACTACCTACTACACCATCAGCAACGTAGGCCAGACTGGATATATCGCACCTCCTACCGCTACCAATGTGATATTGGCGGATACAGAAGGCAACGATCAGTCGTGGTATTTCCTTTCGGCAGGCAGCGACAACTGGGTGAACTACTATTACATAGTTCATGCCAACACAGGACAGTATCTGTACTTCAGTGGTACAAACAATAACGACGGATTCTACATCACACAAAAGCCATTCGCTGACTCCGATGCAGACCGTTACAAGTTCGCCATCGCTCCCACCGTCACCGAAGGACAATATTATATTGTACCTCAGACATACCGTTATGTCTATAACCACCAGTATTATTGTCTTTACAAAGTAAATAACCAGTTGCAGCTCAAAACCAGCGCTTATCGGAGTGATAACAGGTCGAAATGGACATTCACCTCAACAACATTTAAATGTGCCACCCCTACCTTCTTCTACGACGATGTCAACCTGCAGTTCCATATTTCGTGTACCACACCTGGCGCTAAGATATACTACCTGGGCTACGACAACGCAGATAATCCTCCGACGATTACGCTGGCAGACCTTACGCTCTATACAGGACCCTTCTCCAAGGAGCACGACTACTACATTGCCATTGCTGCAAGGTGCAGCGACGTCAGCGACCAGTCGGACCCGGCCTACGGCGACCCAAGCTCTGCCCGATTCCACTACCACCTCATCGACAAGAGCAATCACGAGGTATTCTCTATCGGCTCCAACGACGAGACGCTCGGACTGCCAGAGGCCTACCGCAGCCCGCTGGTGAGCCAGTATCACTACTATACCACCAACTTCGACACAAGCACAAATACCCCGAAGGGCGCTGAGGCTACGGAGGTGGCTACCCACATCTACGTCACCTACGACGTAAGCCCGCTCGTGAGGCTCGACGGCACGCAATACTACATGCTGCGCTACCAGAACCCCAACAACACGCAACTCTATGAGGAAGCGGGCGACCGGCCGAAAGGCTTCCCGGAGAACACGCAGAACGCGGTCTACTACCCCTACACCAACGGCAAGGAGGGCTTCAACCTGTATGGCGACCAGAAGAAGGATGCCGCCTTCGATGACGGCGAGAACACCCGCACCCGCTTCCTGTGGTATTTTGAGGGCGAAGACCCCTACCGCGTGAAGATACGGTCGTACAACACCACCGGCACCAGCTACCATGCCCTGCCCGGCCCATACCCCTCCTACTTCTACACCTTCTACGGCAACGGCGGCAGCACTACCACCGGCCATACCGGCGCTGCCGTCCACACCGTGCTGACCCAGACCGACCGCACGAACCATCAGCCCACGGAGTACATGATCCTGAACGGCACAGGCACCAACACCTCGGCCTTCCCCTACCGCCTGATGACCACCGCAGCCAGTGGCCCTAACGGGACGCACCTGGTAGTGAGCAGCATCGACCACCAGTGGCTCAACGCTGCCCACGAAGACAGCAAATATTCCAGCCGCATCACTAACTGGTATCAGATGCCAGACCTGGGCAACGACTTCACCCAGTATAACAAGAACCGACAGACCACAGCCGGTGAATCAGATCCTACACAGGGAGTCAACCTCTGGTACGAGACCATCGACCTGGGCACCGACTTCCAGATTGAGCCGCTGCAGCTGATGCCCGTGCTCCACCTCGTGGACAACCACGGATGGGAGATTGCCCACTGGAGCATGGAGAACACCGAAGCCTGCCGCAACCGTATCAAGCAGTTCAACAGCCCCTTGGTGAAGGAGTACCGCTGGTACAGCGGCGAGTCGCAGACCGGCAACAACCGCGCCATCACAAAGGTGGCGGGCTACTACAAATACTACATCAACACCGCCCGGCCCGTGGCCACCACCACCGACCTGACCTCCAACTGGATGCACGTCAACTTCGACGACGTGTCGCAGAACCTCAATTTCTACGTGTTCTACGACGCCAAGGACGAGTATGGCAACGGTAACAGCTACCTTCTGGATCTGGGCGGCAAGATGGCTGAGGTCAGCGGTAGCACTATCAGCTATACGGCCAACGGCTCCGACTACCACGTAGGCACGGAACTCAAGAACGGGGTGACACCCCCAGCCGCCATGCAGTGGCTCGTGGCCGCCAACCCCGACCTCGACGCAGAGAATGCCTATACGGGCACCTATGACTACAGCAGCGATGCCACCAACACCTCCGCGGGCCGCCCTGAGCCTGGTAAGGACGCCGGCCGTTTTGACCCCTATAGTCTGCGCATAGAGAGTGCCGCCACTACCGGTAACTACTACACGGTGAACGGCTCATCCTACGCCATCACGCTGACCGCCGGCACCACTGCGCAGTTCACCTATACCGACCGCGCCGACTTGAGCCGACAGAACAGGGGTACTACCTTCATGGCCGTGCAGGGCACCGACGGCAAGATGCGCCTCGTGTTACGCAACAGCGACCGCGCCGAGAGCCTGAACCGCGCACTCGACAGCGGCGGCACAGCCACCACGACGGCTGCCACCACCACCGAGGCACAGACGGCGATACTCGTGCCCACACGCCGCAACGTCTATACCATCGTGCGCAGCGACGGCACGCAGGTCATCAGCAGCACCGGCTATACCAAGACGCTCCATGTGCCCGACGACATCGCCAGTCCGCTGCTCGACGACACCTACTACTCGTTCTACCCCACGCTGCAGGACGCCGCCGCGAAGACTAATCCGCTGACCAACGAGACCTTCGCCACGCGCTACACCGACCCCGTCTTCGTGCGCTACGACGAGAAGGCTTACACCAACACGCCCATCGACCTGAGCGGCTCGACGTGGTACAACATTCGCAACGGCAGCCAGTTCATGACCTGCGAGGAGGGGCAGCCCGCTTTCACCACCACCACGCCGACCGACGCGCAGCTGGACGACGACAAGTTCTTCTGGACATTCAGCAGCGGCGACCCCTATACCGTCACCGTGAGCAGCAAGACCACCAATGATGCTGTCTTCGACAACACTTTCATCTGGCTTGGCAACAGCACCTACGGTTGGAACCTCGTGGCAAACACCCCGGCGGTGGACAACCAGTATGCCTATCTCTACAACGACGGCGAGGGTCATGCCCAGCAGCACCGCGAGGCACTGGGACAGACCACCGCTGCCGACAACCTCTTCGTGGAGCAGTATGACCTGAAGTCCTACACCTATCACATTATCAACACCGCCGGCACGGAGGCCGTCAAATATACGACACAGCAGCGCAGCGTCACGTCCCTTAACTACGCCAACCTGCCCGCAGCCATACGCAGCCCCTACATAGAGGACGAGACACTGACGTTCTACAGCGACGCTGACCGCACCACGGCCATTACCACGGCGGCTGAAGCCACAGGTGGTCATATCTACGTGAAGTACACCACCAACCAGCTTGCAGACAAGCGGCTCGACCTGAAGGGCGCGTCGGAATACCAGATGCGCGTCAACGGCACCTACGTCTATGACAATGCGGGTACGCTGGCTACTACTGGCACCCCCACCGACAACTGGGTGCTCACCGGCAGCGACCCCTACGCCGTGGAGATCAAGAGCAAGACAGGCGAACATTCCATCGCCTACGACACCTCAGGCCAGACGCTTTCGCTCAGTGGCACCAATAATAAGTTCATCCTGCTTGGCGGAAAGAGCGGCACGCTGGTAGAACTGATGGCGGCCACAGGAGCCAATGTGGCTAATGAGACATATTATAATATTGGTTTAGACAATGGCTCCTTCAGTCTGTATAGCAGCACCACCCATCAGCAAGGCAACGCTGCCCTGCAGATCAATTTCTCCCGCGTGACCGACGACGACGGCACGGTGATGGAGATTGCCTTCTCGAGCGACATGAACGCCAACTTGGCAGGACGCTACAAGGCCGTGCAGGGATTCACCATCGACGAGACCATCAACGGCTTCACCGGTGTGTTCGACGGCGACTTCCAGGAAATCAGCTCCACCACGTTGCCGCTCTTTGCCGAAATCAATAATGCTGTCGTGCGCAATGTCATCATCCGCGAAGCCCGCATCAGCAGTGGCAACAACGAAGGTGACGCAGGTGCCATTACCGATGTGGCCGATGGTGCCTCGCGCATCTATAACTGTGGCGTGCTCGGCGGCTCGGTCAGCGGCAGTGGCCATGTGGGCGGACTGGTGGGCACCCTCAACGGCTCGTCGCGCGTCATCAACTGTTTCAGTTATGCCAACGTCAGAGGTGGCACTTACGCCGCCGGCATCGTGGGCTACAACAGTTATCTCTCAAAGAACAACGACCTGAAGACGATGGTGATGAACTGCATGTTCTATGGCAACGTGGAGAGCGGCACCAACATCTCGCCCGTCTATGGTGGAGAGATTATCGACAACAGCGGCGACACGGGTCTGAACAATTTCAACTATTTCCTGGCCGACAACTTCACTGATTTCGTCAACCGCGTCACGGCATACAACTGTGCCCTGGGTGCAGAGGAGCGCTTCCTGACACGCTTCGAGTTCTACCGCCAGATTCTCAATAGCAACCTGCCCCTGGCCTCATGGTATGCCCGCCGCACGTCCGACAACTATGCCAACGAGATGGCCAAGTGGGTGCTGGAGACCGCCGACCGCAACATAGCCGAGCCCAAGCCCTACCCCGTGTTGCACAAGCACGGCAAGTATCCCAGCATCATCAACATCGATGCCGCCCATGCCGGCATGGCTGCCGACCCAGAGGGTACCGACCGCAACAAAGGCTACCGCCTGGGCACGCTCAACGTCAGCATCGGCCTCGGCACGGGGGCACCGCTGGCCGCCCGACTCACCACGACGGTGAAATACCTGAACATCACCGACAAGGACACCCTGCGCCACAACTTCAACTACTACAAGGTGCAGCTGCCCTACTACAACGAGGTGGGTGTGGGCAACTATACGGACAACCGCGTGGTGACAGGATGGAAGATTACCAGCATCGAGGGTGGCACGCCCGGTTCCTATACCACGGGCAGCGACGTCACCCTTGACGGCGAGGGCAACGTGACAGCCACGCCCTACAACTTTGCCGACCGCAACTGCACGCAGAAGGACCTCTACAGCGTCACGGGCCGTGTGTTCTCGCAGGGGGCCTACTTCGACGTGCCCAACGGCGTGACCGGCATCACCATCGAGCCCGTCTGGGCCAAGGCCGTCTATCTGGCCGACCCGTGCTATGACAAGACGTACACAAAAGATTTTTCAAATAACAACGGAAATGCTTCAGACATCACCGCGATGGGTACACGTTATACGAATGGTGATAACTACCTCATCAACGGTAGTAGTCAGAAGGTTTATACTACGATGAGTAATGCCATCACGGCACTTAGCCGGCCTTCGGGCAGCAGTGTCTATGACTATGCCGTGGTGCTGGTGGGCAATTATCATCACTACTACGGGAATAGCTCTATGATAAACGATAAGATGGGCTTCACCATCATGTCGGCAGACCTTGACTTCGACAACGAGCCCGACAACTGCTTCCTCTACCAACATCAGCAGCGCCAGCCCGTCTCGCCCATCCGTTTCGACTTTCTCTGCTTGTCGGGTATCGGCATGGCACAGAAGCCCAGCAACAGCACTCGTATGCCCGGCATCGGCATCTTTAAACCCCGTGGATGGTTCGAAGTGACCAACACCTGCCTAGCTCAGTTCTACCAATTTGAATACGACTGGAGCACAAAAGATGCAGATCAAGATGGTTCACCGCTCATCTTATTGGGAGGCATTTACGAACAATTCGTTTCGTCGAACGACGGCGCTCCCACCCACACCAAATACATCCACCTCGGCAGCAATGCATGGTTCAAGATGTTCAACAACGGCATCCATGCCGACAAGGTCAACTTCACCCCTCACAAACCTATCTCCGTCACCGGCGGCGACTACGACCTATTCTACCTCTCGGGTATGTTCAAGCCAAGTGCTACCGTCAATGCCGACAATGCGGAGTGCTACATCACAGGCGGCCGGTTCGGCGAGGTGGCAGGTGCCGGCCAGGAACAAATCAATGGTGATGTTTATTGGCAGATTGACCGTGCCGACATCGACAACTTCTACGGTGGAGGCATCAATGCGGCGAAACCAGTGACAGGCAGCATCGATACAGATATAAGGAATAGCCATGTTACTATGTTCTGTGGCGGACCGAAATTCGGTGACATGATTGTTGGGAAAACTGTTAATACGGTTGCTGAAGGTTGTACATTTGTACAATATTTTGGAGCTGGTTATGGCGGTACGTCGTATAACCGAGTACGTACAAGAAACGCGACAAATCAAGTAAACTACAATTTTAGCGGATGGGCAAATTCTGACTATACGAGGCAATATTATAGTGGCAATGGCGGCATCGCCACAAATTACGAGTACGAACTCTTTCCCTACTCCGGCTTTGCCGACGACAACAACGTGGGCCGCTTCTATGTGAACTACGCCTCGCTGTCGCTGGCCACCACACACGACGTGACGAGCACACTGACGGGCTGCAAAATCACGGGCAACTTCTATGGCGGCGGCAGCCTTGGCAAGGTGGAAGGTAACGTCACCTCTACGCTGACAGACTGCACAGTTAAAGGCAGTGTCTATGGTGCAGGATTCTCGGCTACAGCTCCTACCGTTGACGTGTTCCCCAAGGAAGGATTTGCTACAGAACCACATTATGATGGCAACTCAGGCTCCTACACGCAGGGTGTTTATCCCACGCCCGTCACCTACACTTGGCACCAGGTAGAAAGCGTGTCGGCTGGCAAAGAGTTTGATGAGACCAACCATCTCATCTTTACCACCGTTGATATGAACTCATTAGGTACGGTTGACGGCGACGTGACACTCAACATTGCTGGTACAACGACAGTGGCAGGCGATGTCTATGGTGGTGGTGCCTTGGCCAGCTCGAACACCAAGACTGGTGAGATTACCACAACGACGGTGAACCTGAAAGGTGGCACCATTAATGGCAGCGTCTATGGCGGTGGTATGGGCCGACTGGCAAACGACAATGTGACTGCTGTTGAAGCCAAGGTGGGTAATGTGCATGTTATCCTGAATGGCACGCCAACCACAGAGACCGTCGATGGTCAGGAGGTAACGACCTATCTTGACAACTGTGTAGTAAAGGGCAATATCTTCGGTTGTAACAACCTGAATGGTACGCCCCGAGGTTCCGTAACGGTAGAGATCTTCAAGACAGCCGGTGACAGCCGTACAGCACAGGAAAACCTGAAGAGTATCGATGACCAAAAACATAAATACCAGTTGGCTGCCGTTTATGGTGGTGGCAACCTTGCAGAGTATCTGCCTGACGATCCAAATAACACAAAGACGAATGTCATCATTCATGGTTGCGACCTGACGAGCATACGAACCGTCTATGGTGGTGGTAATGCTGCCTCCACACCAGCCACTCAGGTAGATGTCTATGGCACCTACGAGATTGAAGAGGTGTTTGGCGGAGGTAATGGTAAGGACCGCATCTCCCGTGACGGCGGTACAACATTTATTGACAACCCAGGTGCCAACGTCGGATTCCATGCGTATGCTGATGATGACGAACATGCCCAGACAGTTGCTGACCGTGCCACCAACTTCCAATATGGTTCTGGACAAGCCTCAGTAAATATCTATGGTGGACTGATTCACCGTGTCTTCGGCGGTTCAAACACAAAGGGTAACGTTCGTGTTGTAGCCGTGACGATGCTTGACTCAAAGAGCGATTGTGAGTTCCAGGTGGATGAGGCATACGGTGGTGGCAAGAGTGCTCCAATGGATGGTGCGGCACAACTCATCATGGCTTGTATTCCCGGACTGAAGGCTGCCTATGGTGGTGCTGAGGAGGCCGACATCCATAACGATGTCATTCTGAACATTACCAATGGCTCGTTCGACCGTATCTTTGGCGGCAACAATGTCCGCGGTACCATTGATGGTACCATCACCGTGAATATTGAAGAGACAGGATGCCGCCCCGTCATCATCGGTCAGTTGTATGGTGGTGGCAACCAGGCACCCTATGAAGCGCCCTTCGTGGAAGGCTCAACGACAGAGCGTCGTCCTGGTCCGACACTGAACGTACGCTCATTCACCAGCATTGGCGAGGTATATGGTGGCGGTTATGGTGCCACTGCTGTTGTGACAGGTGACACCCATGTGAACATCAATGTCAGCGAAGGCAAGTATAATGATTGGGACGACAACGTGCTGGAAGAGACCATCAGGGAAATCTCCTATACAGAGTTCAGACGAACAACTGACGGCGACTTCGTGTTAGACAATGACAGTAATCGTGTTGAAGACAAGAAAACGATTGCCGTCATCATGCCATCACATGCGAAAGGTGCCATCGGTGCCATCTATAACGTCTATGGTGGCGGTAATGCTGCCAACGTAATAGGTAACACCTTCGTCAACATCGGTACGGCCACGGATGACCAGCAGCTGTTTGCTACTCCTACCGATAAGACTGAAGCTGAGCGCACCAAAGCAGTCATTGGTGCCGACATTCGAGGCAATGTCTATGGTGGTGGTAATGCTGCCGATGTGACAGGAAATACAAACGTGAAAATAGGTAGATAAAATAGACTAAAAAATTAAACCAGTTGCATTGGCACTTGCAACTGGTTTAATTTGGCATTTAAACCGGTTTCATTGGCCAATGAAACCGGTTTCATTTTTTCTCTTATTCTTCGTCAAGCAAAAGCTTCATCATAACGACAGCAGAATAAGGCACTGGAGTACCAGGGCCGAAGATAGCTGCAACACCTGACTTATAGAGGAAATCGTAGTCCTGAGCAGGGATGACACCACCGGCAATCACCAGGATGTCCTCACGACCCAGTTTCTTCAGTTCCTCTATCAGCTGTGGAATGAGTGTCTTATGTCCGGCTGCCAATGACGAAGCACCAACAATGTGGACATCGTTCTCAACAGCCTCGCGCGCTGCCTCGGCAGGAGTCTGGAACAGTGGTCCCATATCTACGTCGAAGCCACAGTCGGCATAACCCGTTGCCACCACTTTTGCACCACGGTCGTGACCGTCCTGACCCATCTTTGCAATAAAGATACGTGGACGGCGACCCTCGCGTTTCGCAAACTCATCGGTCATCTGACAAGCCAGTTTGAACTGGTCGTCATTCTTACTTTCTGAACTATACACGCCTGAAATTGTTCTGATTACTGCTTTATAACGACCTACGATTTCTTCGCAGGCATCTGATATCTCACCAAGAGTACAACGCAGCTGAGCTGCCTTCACTGCCAGGTCGAGCAGGTTGTTCTTGCTCTTACGACCTTCCTTGAAGTCACGCACACACTCCGTGATAGCCTTCAGAGCAGCCTGACAAGCAGCTTCGTCACGTGTGGAGCGTACCTGTGCAAGACTCTCCTCCTGCTGTTTACGAACAGCCGAGTTGTCAACCTCGAGGATGTCAATAGGATCTTCGTGGTCCAAACGATACTTATTGGTACCGACAATCGTCTGCACGCCAGAGTCAATACGAGCCTGTGTACGGGCTGCTGCCTCTTCAATACGCATCTTAGGCAGACCAGTCTCAATAGCTTTAGCCATACCACCCAGCTTCTCAATCTCCTGAATGTGCTCCCAAGCCTTATGTACCAACTCGTTGGTCAGGGTCTCTACATAGTAGGAACCTGCCCATGGGTCAATCTGCTTGCACACCTTTGTCTCGTTCTGAATATAGATCTGCGTGTTACGGGCAATACGTGCCGAGAAGTCGGTAGGCAGTGCAATGGCCTCATCAAGAGCATTAGTATGCAGCGACTGGGTATGACCCAGCACAGCTGCCATAGCCTCGATACAGGTACGACCAACGTTATTAAACGGATCCTGCTCAGTGAGTGACCAACCAGAGGTCTGTGAGTGGGTACGCAGTGCCAGTGACTTAGGATTCTTGGCACCAAACGACTTCACAATCTTTGCCCACAACAGACGGCCGGCACGCATCTTGGCAATCTCCATAAAGTGGTTCATACCGATGGCCCAGAAGAATGACAGACGGGGTGCAAACGCATCCACATCGATACCGGCATTCACACCAGTACGCAGGTAATCCATACCATCAGCCAACGTGTAAGCCAGCTCAATGTCGGCTGTTGCACCAGCCTCCTGCATGTGGTAGCCAGAGATAGAGATTGAATTGAACTTCGGCATCTTCTGTGAAGTATATTCGAAGATGTCGGCAATGATCTTCATCGAGAATGCAGGGGGATAGATGTAGGTATTACGTACCATGAACTCCTTGAGGATGTCATTCTGAATAGTTCCTGCCATCTCTTCGAGTTGTGCACCCTGCTCCAGACCTGCCACGATGTAGAAAGCCAGGATTGGCAGTACAGCACCATTCATGGTCATGGAGACGGACATCTTGTTCAAGGGAATACCGGAGAAGAGCACCTTCATGTTCTCTTCGTTACAAATACTTACGCCTGCCTTACCTACGTCACCTACCACACGGGCATTGTCGGGGTCGTAACCACGATGGGTGGGCAGGTCAAAAGCTACTGACAGACCTTTCTGTCCAGAAGCCAGGTTACGGCGATAGAAAGCATTTGACTCTTCTGCCGTAGAGAATCCTGCATACTGACGGATGGTCCATGGGCGGAAGGGATACATCATTGAATACGGACCACGAAGATAGGGAGGAATACCGGCAGTGAAATCCAGGTGTTCCATTCCTTCCAAGTCTTCTTTTGTATAAACTGGGCGCACCTCTATGTGCTCAGGGGTCTTCCAGTTTTCGACAATACCATTGTCTTTTATCCACTTGGCTCCATCTTGGGGATGAATGCCAGCGTAAATATCTATTTTACTAAAATCTTTTCTCATCTTCTTTATTTACTATTTGACGATTTACTATTTACTATTTATTTACGATTTATTTATTTTACTATTTCGACAGTTTGCAACTGTTTTCTATACGATTTTTTGATTTGGCTATTTCATCCGAAGTCATTCTTGTCTTTGTTGTGACTATCGATTTAGCAATGATATTCAGCAACTCACAGCACTCTTGATGGAGGGGTTTCATGCGTGACTCTTTTACCATCTCACTGCGCATAATAATCTCTAGCCAGTGACAGGTTTCGTCCAGTTCTTCCTCTACCATTTTTAACTTGTTGATAAAATCCTTGTCGGATTTTGCCAGACATGCTGCACGATAGTTGGCAGAAGGAGAAGTGCCAGAGCGGATAATCTGACGTGCAATGGCTTGTCCTGCTACACTTGAGGGCATAGCGTCAACCATCTTAATTATTCTGACTGCAAAAACAGTCATCCTCTCACGCAAATCATCCTTCGTCATAAATAACTAAATAACCAAATCGAAAATAAATCGTAAATAGTAAATAGTGAAATCGTAAATTAATTAGATTCCTAACTTGGCATTATACTCTTTGAGGGTTTCCAATACGTTGCAACGGACATGGATGAAGTTCTCGATACCAGCAGCCTTCAGGTCGTCCATGCAAGCAGGAGCACCTGCTACAACGAACATGGCACGTCCGTTCAGGTACTTGAAGGCAGGAATAGCATACTCTGCATATTCGTCATCAGAAGAACAGATGACCACAATGTCAGCCTTAGCCTCTAATGCAGCATCAACACCCTCCTCTACTGTCTTGAAGCCAAGATTATCAATAACCTTGTAGCCAGCACAAGCCAGGAAGTTGCATGAGAACTGTGCACGAGCCTGACGCATAGCCAGGTTACCAATAGTCAGCATAAAGGCTGTTGGTACCTTTGTCTCTTCTGTATGGATACGCAGGTCTTCGAAGTCGGCTGCCAGACGTGTGCTCTCAATTGTCTTGAAGGGATGTTCACATCCTTCGTCATTGCCACAGCAACATCCACATGCCTGAGCCTTCTTGCCTTCACTCTTCTCGGTGAAGTTAGGGAACTGGTTAGTACCCAGAATAAACTCTTTACGCTTGGCTGCATCGCCATGACGCTTCACATTAGTTGCATTGATGTCATCCTGTACACTACCAGCCTTAATAGCAGCAAGGAAGCCACCCTCCTCTTCTACTTTCAAGAAGATTTTCCATGCTTCCTGTGCTAAAGCATCGGTCAGATGCTCAATGTAGTATGAGCCTGCACCTGGGTCAACAATGGTTCCGAAGTGACTCTCTTCCTTCAGCAACAGCTGTTGGTTACGGGCTATACGCTCTGAGAAGTCTGTTGGCTGCTCATAAGGAACATCAAACGGTGTGACTACCATAGAGTGAATACCTCCTAAGGCAGCACTCATGGCCTCGGTCTGCGAGCGCAAGAGATTCACGTAGCTATCAAACAAAGTCTGATTATACGTTGAGGTTGTGGCATTTACAATCATCTTGCATGCGCAGTCACACTTTGGTTCATACTGCTTGACAATCTGTGCCCACAGCAGACGTGCAGCACGGAACTTTGCCAGCTCCATAAAGTAATTCTCTGACACGCCCATGTTGAATTTGATGCTCTTTGCTGCAAGGTCAACATCGACACCTGCATCAACCAACTGCTGCAGATACTCGTTACCCCATGCCAAGGCATAACCAAGCTCCTGGACGATATACGCACCAGCGTTGTTCAAGGCATCAGAGTTAACAGCCACACAACGGAAGTTAGGATAATCCTTCAGGGCTTCCACCAATTGAGGACCATACGTCAGAACCGGCGTAGTATCTTTACCCTTGAGAAGGATTTTCTTCATGGGGTCCCATTCAATGGAGCCTACAATTTTCTCCTTGTCATAACCCTTCTGCTCGAAATAAGCAACCAACAGCTCTGCCAACTCCAGCGAGTGACGTTGACAGGTAGAGAAATTCAGTTCAACGATATCGCAATAGATACCATCGAGCAGAGTTTCTACTGTCTCCTTGCTTACCATCTTGCCCGGCAGTTTGAAACCTAACGAGTCGATACCCTTGTTCAGGATATCAAGAGCCTTTGCGTTAGCTTCCTTGGGGTCGGTTACTTCAATGTTCTGACGGATATACCATACGTTCGAATCTTTCTTGTTACCACGAACAAACGGGAACTCACCAGGTAATGCATCAGGGGTTTTCAGATTCGCCAAATCTTCACGGCGATAAAAGGGTTGTACATTGAAACCCTCATTGGTTCTCCATACAAGACGTTTCTGGAAGTCAGCACCCTTCAGATCGACTTCAATTTTGTCGAGCCATTCTTGGGTTGTTGGCGCCTGAAACTCCGTAAAGAGTTTTTCTTTGTTTGCCATATTTGCTTTGTTTATTATATAATAATGTGATAATTGTTGTATAAGCGTTGCAAAGTTATACATTATTTTTCAAACTTACACCCGTTAAAGTGTGAAAGAAATTAAAAGAACACTTTTCCATGAAAAATTATTGCATAAAAATTGCGCAAAACCATATAAAATGTGTAATTTTGCAGCACTTTTTGATAAGTTAGTATTTTATGGAATCATTTCATTGGTTAGTTAACCTGTTTACGACAACGGATTCAGTGGCACATATTGCATTACTATATGCCGTTGTTATCGCTATGGGTGTTTATCTGGGAAAGATAAAGTTTTTTGGTATTTCTTTAGGTGTTACCTTTGTGCTCTTTGCTGGTATCGTGGCGGGACACATTGGGTTTACAGCACCGAAGGATATTCTTACTTTCATCCAGGACTTCGGACTCATTCTCTTCGTCTTTATGATTGGTCTGCAGGTCGGTCCAGGTTTCTTCGAGAGTTTCGGTAAAGCCGGTATTAAACTCAACGGACTGGCAACAGTAGCTATCTTGCTGAACATTATAGTCATGTTCGCATGCTACTATATATTCTTCGACACTTCTGACATTACGAACCTACCCATGATGATTGGTACACTCTATGGTGCTGTTACCAACACGCCTGGTCTTGGTGCTGCAAACGAAGCCATGACGACAGTCTTTGGCGATAAAGCACCACAGATTGCTACGGCCTATGCCTGCGCTTATCCGTTAGCCGTGCTGGGCATCATCGGAGGAACCATTCTCATTCGCTACCTGTGCAAAGTAAAACTGGAGAATGAAGAAGAGCAACTCAAGGCAATGGAAGAAACCAATGCCAACAAGAAGCCATACAAGATGCACCTGGAGGTGACAAACAAATACTTGGAGGGAAAGACATTGCTGCAGGTACATGACTTCCTCAACCGTGACTTTGTGGTATCACGACTGGTACATAACGGTGAACTCTCTATCCCCAACCGTAATACCATCTTCCATATGGGTGACCAGATGCTGATTGTATGTGCAGAAGCTGACCAAGAAGCCATCATGGCATTCATCGGCCCGAAACTGGATATTGACTTCGAACAGTCAGACCAGCCACTGGTGTCGAAACGCATACTTATCACCAATCCGAAAATCAACGGAAAGTCATTGGGAAGCATGCACTTCTCAAGCATGCATGGCGTGAATGTGACACGTGTCACACGTCATGGTATGGATCTCTTCGCTTCTACGAGCCTGCCCTTACAGGTCGGTGACCGTATCATGGTGGTAGGACCAGAGGATGCTGTTGACCGCGTAGCCAACAAAATGGGTAACTCCATCCGTCGTCTTGATGCACCAAACATTGCAACCATCTTTGTCGGCATCATTATCGGTATCATCTTCGGTTCACTGCCACTGGCTATCCCAGGCATGCCCGTTCCTATGAAACTCGGTATTGCCGGAGGACCACTGATTATCGCTATCCTCATTGGACGATACGGATACAAGATAAAACTGGTAACCTACACCACTACATCTGCCAACATGATGCTACGTGAGATTGGACTTGTCCTCTTCCTTGCATCGGTAGGAATAAAAGCCGGAGAAGGATTCTTCGAAACTGTTGTACAAGGCGATGGACTACTCTATGTCCTTACAGGTTTCCTGATTACTATTATACCTATATTAATAGTAGGACCAATAGCACGCATCCGCTATAAGTTCAACTATTTCACCATCATGGGTATGATAGCAGGTACCTATACCGATCCTCCTGCATTGGCTTATGCCAACAGTGTGTGCTCCAAGGAAGCACCAGCGGTAGGCTACTCTACGGTTTATCCGTTATCCATGTTCCTCCGCATCTTTACCGCACAGATTTTGGTACTTTTCTTCTGCGGCTAACTCATCAGACCTATAAGACTCAATAAACTATAACAAAACATGAACAAATTCGGACTACTGCTAAGCACAGTGCTGCTGACGGCAACAACCTCGGTAAGAGCGCAGCTATCACAAAGCATCAAGCTGAACGAGGTATTGACAAACAACACAGCAAGCCTGCAGGACGAATACGGCAACAGACAAGCATGGATTGAGATTGCAAACATCTCCTACTCTACCTATGACATCCGTGGCATGTATATTACTACTGACACTGCCGTACTTCGTCCCATGAGTGCACCTGAGCGAATGAAGCGAATGAGTATCATTCCTAACGAAGACGAGCGGACACTATTACACGCACGTCAGCACGTGGTACTCTTCTGCAACAGTAATCCTTCGAAAGGAGCACTCCACCTCACCGTTAACATTGATCCAGACAAACCAACCTGGGTTGCATTGTACAATGGTAATGCTACTGAGCTCATTGACTCAGTAACCATTCCTGTACTGGAAGAAAACCACTCTTTCGCAAGAAAGAGCGACGGGTCACCTGTCTGGCAAGTCAAGAATACAGATGCTGTAACACCCGGTATTGAAAACTTCATCAAAACTGATGAGTCTAAAATCGACAAGTTTAAGCGTGAAGACCCTTATGGAATTGGCATGACGCTCATGGCCATGGGTATTGTCTTCTTCTGCTTAGCTACATTATGGCTCTTCTTTACCGTCTTCGGTCTCATCATGAAACATCAGGACACCGCCAAGAAAGTTGCTCACCAGCAACCTATAAAGCCTATTACCAAAACCGTCGAGAAAACTGCAGAGCTGGGACATAAGACGGGTATCATTCTTCAGGAAGGACTCAAGACAAAGGGTATCGACCGCGAAGTATATATGGCTGTCATTGCTATGGCACTGAAGCAGTACGAAGACGACGTCCACGACGTGGAAAGCGGTGTCATCACCATCAAGGAAAAGGATACAGGATGGGACGATGAATACTCACAGATGACACAGTTCCACGATCCCGTCATCCCTATTGCCCACACAGCGCCCAAAATACCTACTGGTCCCGAAATGAGATAGAGGTCAGGGAATTTACAATTTGACGATTTACAATTTACGATTGATTTTTCAATTTAACAATTGAGCCATTTATCTGTGAGGCGTAAATCTGAAAATTGCAAAATAGCCCGATTAGTAAATAAATAGTAAATAGTAAATTTGAAAATTGTAAATTACATCAATGAAGAAGTATCAATATAAAGTACAAGGTGTTGACTACACTGTACAGATAGAAGAAGTTGAAGGCAACATTGCTAAAGTCAGCGTTAATGACATACCATTTGAAATAGAGTTACAACAGCCTATCAACGCTGCCAAGCACCCCACCATTGCCAAACCCGTTGTCGTTGCACCACAAACCGACAATCAGGCATCCACTCAACCAGCAGCTGCACCTGCACAAACAGCAGCAGCACCTGCATCAGGAAATGCAGTAAAAGCACCTCTTCCTGGTACAATAACCGAAATTAACGTTACCATCGGACAGCAAGTCAACGTTGGCGACACCGTTATCGTGCTTGAAGCTATGAAGATGCAGAACAATATTGAGACCGAATATGCTGGTACCGTTAAGGCTATCAACGTAAGCAAAGGAGACTCTGTAATGGAAGGCGCCGTGCTCCTCACTATCGGTTAATCCAACCGAGCGAGTAACCTTATAACCTCATAACCTCACAACCTCACAACCTCACAACAATGTTTCAATTCATAGCAGAAAACTTCAATGAGTTCCTTACCTACACAGGATTTGCCAACGCATCAGTAGGTAACCTCATCATGATTATTGTCGGAGTAATCCTTATCTATCTTGCCATCAAGAAAGATTTTGAGCCACTCCTTCTCGTACCCATCGGACTCGGCATCATACTTGGAAACATTCCCTTCCGCGCTGATGCTGGTCTGGAGATTGGACTTTACGAGGACAACTCCGTGCTCAACTTCTTCTATCAAGGCGTCAGACTCGGATGGTACCCCCCACTCGTCTTCCTTGGCATAGGAGCTATGACAGACTTCTCGGCGCTTATTGCCAATCCCAAACTCGTGCTCATTGGAGCAGCAGCTCAGTTTGGTATCTTCGGAGCATACATGACAGCACTCGCCTTAGGATTTGAGCCCAACCAGGCTGCAGGTATCGCCATCATCGGTGGAGCCGATGGCCCAACAGCCATCTTCCTCTCCAGTAAGTTGTCGCCGAACCTCATGGGAGCCATTGCTGTATGTGCTTACTCTTATATGGCACTCGTACCACTTATCCAGCCACCACTCATGCGACTGCTCACCACCAAGAAAGAGCGCGTCATCAAGATGAAGCCTGCACGTGAAGTAAGTCAGACAGAGCGAATCCTCTTCCCTATTATCGGACTACTCCTTACTACCTTCATCGTTCCCAGCGGACTGCCACTCCTTGGTATGCTCTTCTTTGGTAACCTGCTCAAGGAAAGCGGAAAGACTACACGACTGGCAAAGACTGCAGGAGCAGCACTTAACGACATCGTCGTCATGCTCCTCGGACTTACAGTAGGTTGTTCTACGCAGGCTTCAGAGTTCCTTTCACTCAACACCGTATTCATCTTCTTCATTGGAGCATGCGCATTCATTGTTGCAACCATGAGCGGCGTACTCTTCGTGAAATTGATGAACCTCTTCCTGCCAAAGGGACAGAAACTCAACCCGCTGATTGGCAATGCCGGTGTGAGTGCTGTTCCTATGGCAGCCCGCATCTCCAACAACCTCGGACTGGAGTATGACCGCCACAACTTCCTGCTCATGCACGCCATGGGCCCGAACGTGGCAGGCGTCATTGGCTCTGCCGTGGCAGCCGGTGCCCTGCTGGGCTTCCTGTCGTAAAAACAGACCGTCAAGCGTATGTTTGCCAAACTCAATCCTTTCCGTTCGATAGCAGGCCGTCTAACCTTCCGAGTGACAGCTACTATTCTGGTGATATTTACTATCATCACGGCGGTCATCTTTGCTTTTGTCTGGATATTGGGAGTCGGAGCTGGCATGTACTACTACAAACAGGAAATAAACAGCTCTAACGACAAGATAAGCAATATTTTGTTATCTGTTGAATCAGCAGTAGCCAACAACCGGCTTGAGGTGGAAGAGAATATCAACGATCCTGACAAGATGTTTAGCATGACGGAGCACATATTGGAGCAGAACAATGACATCGTTGGTTCAGCTGTAGCTTTCAAGCCCAACTTCTATCCACAGAAAGGCCGTCAGTTTGCTCCCT
>Ga0310694_10002134_pt1 | contig 20818 bp, 15 predicted proteins | sample 174DNAGHGhighgp2_FD_203884 | JGI IMG/M metagenome (GOLD analysis project Ga0310694, IMG submission 203884) | Sheep rumen microbial communities from Palmerston North, Manawatu-Wanganui, New Zealand - 1742 DNA GHGhigh gp2 (v2) (version 2) | ecosystem: Host-associated > Mammals > Digestive system... | reverse complement strand
AAAAGATCCTGGAGGCAAAGTATCCGGGGGTAAGGATCACGTATGTGACCACGCGGGAAGTAAGATAGTACGGAGCAAAAAGGGGAGACGGGAAAATGTATTGTCCGAAATGCGGAAAGAAAGTACAGACCGGGGTAAAGGTCTGCGAATATTGCGGAACAGCCGTGCAGATGGGGAAGTCCATGCTTCTCATCGAGGAGGAAGAGGAGAGTGTAGAAAACGCTGCTGCGGAACAGGGTAAGGAAGCGGCGGAAAGCGCAAATGTGAGTGTAACCGTGACACCGGCGGCATCTGCGGTATCGGCGGCACCGGTTCAACCGGCAAAAGCGGCAAAACCCGCAAAGAAGAAACGATCGGCTCTGCCGGTCATCATCGTACTGCTTGTGATCGCGGTACTGGCCGGCGCGGGCGTCTTCATTTATCTGAAGTTTTTCACCTATCGCACGGTAAAGATCGAGGACTGCAAAGGCGATACCGAACTGGAGCGGAAAGGGGACGAAAAGGAGATCTTTGAGGGTCTGAAACTGATCCCGGAGGATGTCGTTACGACCGGGGATAACGGGCTTGTCGAACTCTTTATCGATTCCGACAAGCATGTGGTCGCTGAGGCAAATACCTGCTTTTCGATCAACGCCGTGGGCAGCGAAAACAGCGGTAAGGTCACGATCTCACTGGAATACGGGAGCACCCTGATCGAGATCGATGAGAAACTCGCGGAGAATTCCGAGTTTGAGGTCGAGACCCCGAATGCGACCTGCAGTGTGCGTGGAACGACATTCAGTGTGTCCTATGCGGAAAACTCCGATAAAACGAGGATCGAAGTCAGCGAGGGTGTCGTCCGTGTCAAAGCCGGCGGGGAGAGCATCGATCTGAACGCCGGTGAGTCGGCGAGCGTGACCGGAGACAAGATCTATACCCCGGTCAACTTCGCAAAGGCGGAAGTGGTCACGATCGGAAACTTCGAGGGGACACCGCTGGAGTGGTATGTGCTGGAGGATACCGGAGACGAGAAACTGCTCCTTTTGAAAGATACGATCCCGACGGAGGGAGGAGATATTGAGGCTGCGGTGGCGCAGGACGAATATGCGGTCTGGGCGGATTCGAAGCTGCGAAGCTGGCTGAACACGGACTTTTACAATGACTGCTTTACGGATGAGGAACGGGGACGGATCCTGTTAAGCACGGTGAAGACGGCGGAAGTGACGGATTCGGATCCGGCGGAATTTGCCTGGGGCAAAGAGACGGAGACGCAGGACTATATCTACTGTCTGAACATTAAGGAATACACGAATTATTTCAAGATCGACAATTACGGCTGCAACGGACTCTATGCCTACAGCATGGACGGCATCCGTCCGGACATCTACGGAAACGGATCGGTGCTGCAGCGCGACTTTGTGACGACGGAGGTGTATCATGACCGCTGTGTCGGGATGACCGGGACGAGGTACTATCTGCGGGATACTTCGCCGGACGGGGTTCACGGTCTGACGGCGGAATCCATCTGGACGATCGATATCTCGGGTGCTACCCATGCATTCCTCCCGGGGACAGCAAGTTACATCCGTCCCGTCATGCGCATCTCGTATGATGCGTCGGAGGAAAACCTGACGGAGCCGGCAGAACCGGGGATCGGGGCGTTGGATCCGGAACCGGAAGAGCCTTACGAGCCGGAGACGCAGGACGGCGCGGAAAAACCGGCACACGGGGATGCGGGAAACGGATCCGCGGATGCGTCCGGTACGGACCATACGCTTGGGCCGGACCAGCCGGGGAACGGCGGCAATAACGAAGGAAATAACGGAAACGGCGGCGGAAATCTCCCGGATATCCGTGTAGTCACGGCGGACGAGATCATCGGGACCTGGCGCGGAGACGGAAAATGTACGAACTATGAGTTCTATGCGGACGGGACCGGAAAGTTCCAGCATGACAGTTTCGGCGATCCGACTTACTTTACCTGGAGTGTGGACGGCGGGAGATTTACCTGTTCGAGCAGCCAGGTCTACTGGTTTACCGGGGACGGGATCGACGGATTGTGTGAAAATTATATGGGCGGGAACTGCCTGCTGCGGCGTCTTAACTGATGGGAAAAACTGAGGCACATATTCGCTTATTATGTGTTGCAGCAGCGGCTCTGATCCTTCTGCTCGGCACCGGCTGCGGAAGCAACGCTGAAAGTGCCGGAACGGGAAGCGGCGCCGGGACCGAAGCGGTGCTTCTGAATACGGGTGATCCGCAGGGCGTGGCACCGGAAACGGAGGCAGGAAACAGCCCCTCGGAAGGTGGACTTTCCGATGAGTCCGAAACGGCCGGAGCTGCCGGGATCACGGAGACGGCGGATCCGGAGCACAGGGGGATCACTTCGGAGGAGATCGCTTTAGACTGGTTACTTAAGCATGATCTGGATCCCTCGGCAGAGGAACTGGATCTGAGCGGGATCAGCGTAAGGGGCGTCGATATGGATGCGGTGTTCGCGCAGTGTCCGCAGCTGAAGCGTGTCACCATGATCGATTGCGGCCTGACGAATCGGGGGTATTCGGTCCTGCAGGATAAGCATCCGGAGATACGGATCATCTGGGAGATCGTACTCTCCCACTGGACGGTGCGCACGGACGCCGTGGCGTTCGGAACCTTCAAGACCACGGCGGACACGTTCTTTATGGACAACGAGGAAGCGCATTACCTGAGGTACTGTACGGATCTCGTGGCGCTGGATCTCGGGCACAATTACGTGTCGAACCTGTCGTTTCTGGAGTATATGCCGGAGCTGAAGATCCTGATCCTCGTGGATAACGTGCGTCTCGTGGACGGCGATCATCTGCGGCATCTGACGGACCTCTCGGAGCTCCGTTATGTACCGAAGCTGCGCTACCTTGAGTTTTTTGCAAACAATGTTTCCGATTTTTCCTTCCTGCAGTATCTGCCGGAGCTGGAAGATCTGAACATCAGCTATAATTCCGTCTACAGTATCGAGTATCTGACGGATCTTCCGAACCTGAAGCGTCTGTGGATGGAGCACACCAATATCCCGGAATACGCCTGTGCGCAGCTGCGGCAGATCTATCCCTATACACAGATCGTCTCGGAGGGAGAGGGTTCCATCGATCAGGGCTGGCGCAGCGGGCCGCGATACAGCGCGATGCGTCACATGCTCCGGGAAAATGTGATCGACGAGATCTATCAGTAACCGAAGACGCTGCTCCCGACACGTAGCGGGAAATGAAGAGGACAAGAGAAAACGATGTATTGTAAAAAATGCGGAAATAAAATGCAGGAGGGGGAAGCGTTCTGCGTAAAGTGCGGAACCCCGATGCAGTCTCAGGCAAAAGAGGAGCCGGTCAGCAAGACGGCAAAGCCGAAAAAGAAATCTCCGGTGGGGATCCTCATTGCCCTGGCGGTGATCGCGGTGCTGGCTGCAGCCGGCGTGTTTATCTGCCTTCATTTTTTTACCTACCGTTCGGTCAAGGTAGAAGACTATGAGGGCGATGTCGAACTGGAGCGCAAGGGCGGCGATAAGGCTCTCTTCGAAGGAATGAAGCTGGTCCCGAAGGATGTGGTCACGACCGGCGAGGACGGGCTCATCGAGCTCTTCATCGATTCGGACAAGCATGTGGTCGCCGAAGCGAATACCTGTTTTTCGATCAATGCCGTGGGAGATGAAGACAGCGGGAAGGTCACGATCGAACTTGAATACGGCAGTACGCTGATCTCGATCGATGAGAAGCTGGCGCAGGATTCGGAGTTTGAGGTCGAGACGCCAAACTGCCTCTGCAGCGTGCGAGGGACGATCTTCCGGGTGACCTATGGGGAAGACAGAAATTCGACTTCCATCGAGGTCATCGAGGGAGTGGTACACGTCAAAGCAGGTGATACCGAACTGGATCTGAATGCCGGAGAAAGCCTGACGATACGGGATGACATCCTTCCGCAGGTGAACGCGGAGGGCTATGTCGAGTTTGGTGCCTATGAGCAGGATGCAAATCTCGCGAACGGCCCGGAGCTGATCGAATGGGAAGTACTGGATACGAACGAAGAGGGGATCCTTCTGGTCAGCCGCTATGTGCTGGACGGGCAGCCGTACCATACCGAAGCGGAGGATGTGAACTGGGCGAACAGTTCGCTGCGGCAGTGGCTGAATGATGATTTTTATCATGCGGCATTTACGGAGAATGAGCGGGAGTATGTCCGGCAGGTGACGATCCCGAATCCGGACAATGCATTCTGGGGGACGCCCGGCGGCGGGATGACGCATGACTCGGTATTCCTTCTCAGTGTAGAGGAGATCTTGAAATATTATCCTTTTGAAACATGGGATGTCGGGAACAGTCCGCTGAACGGATATAGTTCGGCGTTGATCACGGCTCCGACAGAATATGTAAAAACAAAGATACCATATGCAACGATCGATCAGCAGTGCTATGATGATCTGTTGGAGGAAGGGAGCGGCTACGCTGCCGATATCATAGGAAAAGAGAGTACCGGTTGGTGGACAAGATCGCCGGCAATTACAAATGATGAAGCAGCTCCGGTTTCCTGTTTTGGATTTGCAGGGTGGAATTTCTCAAATAAAGTGGATCATGCAGATTACGGTGTCCGCCCGGCATTATACATCCCGGCAGACGCCCTGGACCTGACAGATGAGAGTGTCGCCGGACCGGATCCGTCGGGATCGGCAGTGCAGACGGTCCCGCCCGCTCCGGCGCCGGAGACGGAGATCACGACCGGGCACGGGATGGGAACGGACGGTTCCCGCCCGGAGACGGGAGGCGGCGTGGCCGCGACCGGCACGGATCACGTGCTGGGCCCGGGACAGTCGGGAAACAACGGCAACAACAGCGGGAATAACGGCGGACATAACGATGGAGGGGCTCCTTCCGGTCAGACCCAGGGCGGCGGAGGAGCACGCCCTTCCGAGGTGGCAGCGGATCCGGATCTTTATTCGGAGATCGCAGGACACTGGCATATGGACGGAGCGGGAGCGGACGAAGATCTGTATCTTTACGAAGACGGAACCTGTACCTATTCCTCCCGGGGCAAAGATCTGTACGGAGTATTCACTTATACGTATGATGGCACTACGGTGACGTTCAGTCTGGAAACCGTCATCGGAAACCAGCTGAAACACGGGACCAGCGGGGGTGCCGAGGTGCTGGGACAGGGAAACTTCGGGACAGTCTGTTTCTGGCGGCGATAGAATGGCTTAAAACGTAAAAGGCTTGCAGAGGAAAACGATGGACAGTTCGAAACAAGGAAATAAGAAGCGGGCGGGGATCCTCATCGCCCTGCTGGCGGTCGCGGTGCTGGCTGCAGCCGGCGTGTTTATCTACCTTCACTTTTTTACTTACCGTTCGGTCAAGGTAGAAGACTATGAGGGCGATGTCGAGCTGGAGCGCAAGGGCGGCGATAAGGATCTCGTCGAGGGGATGAAGCTGGTCCCGAAGGATGTGGTCACGACCGGCGAGGACGGGCTCATCGAGCTCTTCATCGATTCGGACAAGCATGTGGTCGCCGAAGCGAATACTTGCTTTTCGATCAATGCCGTGGGAGATGAAAACAGCGGCAAGGTCACGATCGAACTCGAATACGGCAGTACGCTGATCTCAATCGATGAGAAACTGGCGCAGGATTCGGAGTTTGAGGTCGAGACGCCGAACTGCCTCTGCAGCGTGCGCGGGACGGTCTTTGAAGTGGCGTATGATAAGGACAGCCGCACGTCGGAGATCGCCGTTACGGAAGGCGTGGTAAGGCTGAAATCGGATGGTGATGTGACCGAGCTTACGGCGGGGCAGAGGGCTGTTGTGACCGACGATGGGATACGGACATTCGTTTTTTTCGGAAGTTACGAGCAGGACGGAAACCTGTCGAACGGTTCGGAACCGATCGAGTGGGAAATCCTGGATGCCGGCGAAAACGAAACCCTGCTGCTTTCGCGATATGTTCTCGATGCGCAGCCATATGGCGCGGAAGATACGGGTGTGACCTGGGAGAACAGCACGCTGCGGCAGTGGCTGAATGATGATTTCTATAATGCCGCATTTTCGGATACGGAAAAAGCAGGGATCGCGACAACGACCGTCCGGACCGCGGACAATGAAGTATGCGGGACTCCGGGAGGAAATGATACGCAGGATAAAGTCTTCTGCTTAAGCCTGGAAGAGATCGGTGAATACTACGATCTGACGACGTGTATGGCAGGAGAGGTGAACGGGGAGCCGCAGGCGGTATTGGGAAACCCTGCTCTCATCGGAGCGGTAACTCCTTATGCTGTGGACCGTGGGGTATACCACACAGCGATCACCCGGGAATATTTTGATGAGTATCTGGAAAGGCACGGATACCGGGAGGATGTGATCGGTGTGGAATGTGCCTACTGGTGGCTGAGATCCCCCGGAACCGCAGAAGGGTCCAATCTTTACATGGGTTATCCGGGTACGACGAGTTGGAACACAACTATAGGAAGCTCGGCCCGCGAAGACGGCGGTGTTCGTCCGGCGATCCGCGTGACGAATGCCGTATTGGAAGAGGAGGGCAGCAGAGCGTCCGATAGAAACACAGCAGATGCTGCTCCGGGATCCGGTGGAGACGTTTGGGATGAAGAACGCGCATGGGCCGACCGTGAGGATATCCTTCCGCACCGGGAGGGGGATTACACCGTCTTCGGAGCCTATGAACAGGACAATGACCTGAGCAACGGTCCGGAACCCATTGAGTGGGAGGTCCTGGATCACAATGTAAACGGCACCCTGCTGATCAGCCGCTATGTTCTTGATGTGCAGAAGGATAATGAAGGGGATGAGGATTTTACCTGGGAAACCAGTTCGCTCCGGCAATGGCTGAACAATGACTTTATCAACAAGGCATTTACCGCGGCGGAGCGGGAGCGGATCAACAGCGTAACGATACAGAATCCGGACAGCGAATACTATTATCATCAGCCGGGCGGCAATCCGACGACAGACCGGATCTTCCTTCTCGGCGTAGATGAGATCTTAAATTATTATTCTTTTGATGAATGGGATGATTCCGCAATGCGCGGCAGCAGCTCCGCGTTGGTCATACCGCCGACAGACTATGCGAAACATCAGGGGGTGCCGTCTGATGAGGGAAAACCGGGCGCATTCTGGTGGCTGCGCTCTCCCGGGATTGCCGGCAACTCCCTTTGCGTGGTCGACAACACAGGGAAAACAGGCTGGAACAGCAGCATTATAGCCACAGCGGGGATCCGCCCCGTTCTGTATCTCGTCTCCGACGAAACGGAAGCTTCCGGCCGGGAGACGGGGGGCGCCATGACCGCAAACGGCACGGATCACACACTGGGTCCCGGTCAGCCGGGAAACAGCGGAAATGACGGCGGAAATAATAACGGACATAACAATGGAAACAACGGCGGACATAACGGCACGGATCCGCAGCCCGCGGAGGAGGTTCCGAATACGGGATCAGATACGATCCGGACTGCCGATGATATTCTCGGAGAGTGGAGTGGCGGGATCAATGTATTTGTCTTCAACGCGGACGGAACATTTGATTCCTATGAAGGGTATGCGGATGAAGACCATCGTCTGAGCGGGGGCACGTGGAGTATGAATAACGGAGTGTTTACCTGCTCCGATGACCGTATCCGGGTGAAAGACGGACATCTTCAGTATAACTGGTATGATTGGGAAAACATGATCCGTTAGTTGCAGGAAACAGTAAGAATACCGGGGGAGGATCCCGGAAAAAACAGGCAGGAGGAGCAGGGATGCGTAAGATGGATTTTAAGATGGAACGCCCGGGATTGCTGGAAGAAGGGCAGAAAGTGACGGTCACGGAGGGGATCCTGCCGAGCAGTTACTACTACACGATCGACCCGTCTCTTGCGATGTCCGCCAACTATAAGCTGGCAGAGCGCCTGTATGTGAAAGAGGGCGTTGTCGAGCGCGTCGAGGAGACCCCCCGGGGGTACTACGTAACGGTAGTCTTTGAGAACGCGGACTAGGACGGATCCGGGACAAACCCGGAACCGGACGCGTTCTTTTCAAAGCGATATTATGATCCAAGGAGGAAAAAAACCATGATCAAGACCATCAGCACAGACAAAGCACCGGCGGCCATCGGACCGTACTCGCAGGCAAAGTGCGCGGGAGGATTTCTCTACGCGTCGGGACAGATCCCGATCAACCCGGCTACGGGAGCGATCGAGGCGGAGGGCATCGAAGCCCAGGCCGAGCAGGCACTGAAGAATGTGGGAGAGATCCTTAAAGCAGCAGGTACCGATTACGATGCGGTCGTCAAGACCACCTGCTTCCTTGCCGATATGAACGATTTCGCGGCATTCAACGAAGTCTATGCAAAGTATTTCACGGAGAAGCCTGCCCGCAGCTGCGTCGCAGTTAAAACCCTCCCGAAGAACGTACTCTGCGAGGTGGAAGTGATCGCATACGTCGGAGAGTGAGACCGATCTTCCGACACGGGGTGGTCCGTTCCGATCTTCGGGCTGTCACCTGATCTATGCGTGTAAGCGTCTGCGGCTTTGGCACAATCAGCCCGCTTTCTTAACGAGATGGAGCACGATAAAAAAATCCGAGCCCGTATCTATCCGAAGGAAGATGCGGGGCGGATTTTTTTGTTTATCGTGCGAACATCGAGTTTAGAAAGCTGTAGCCGTGGCAAAGCCGCAGATGCATCATGCAAAGATCGGGGAACACCCCCCCTTACTTCTTCCTCCACGTCTCGGGTGAGATCAGCACCAGCATGGGGAAGAGCTCCAGGCGCCCGGCCAGCATGTCGAAGATCAGCACATACTTGGCGAAAGGCGAGAAAAATGCGAAATTCTGCGTCGGTCCCACGAGCGAGAAGCCGGGACCGATGTTGCCGAGCGCCGAGGCGACGGCAGTAAAGTTTGTGGTAAAATCACAGCCGTCGATACTGATCAGGAGCAACGACACGGTAAAGATGAATCCGTAGGTGATCAGGAAGATGTTCGCCGAGCGGAGCACGGTATGAGGAAGGGCTTTCCCCTCCACCTTCAGGATCTTGACGATATGCGGGTGGCAGAGCTGGGAGAGCTCTTTTTTCAGGCTCTTTAAATAGATCAGGATACGCGAGACTTTGATACCGCCGCAGGTCGAGCCGGCACAGCCGCCGATCAGCATGAGCAGGATCAGGATCTCTCTGCAAAGCGCCGGCCAGGGTGCAAAATCGGTGGATGAGAAACCGGCTGTTGTCATGATCGAGGAGACCTGGAAAAACGCATGGCGGAAGCTTTCCTCGCCGCCCATGCCGCCCCGTAAGAAGAGGGAGGCCGTAATACAGGCTGTCGACAGCCAGAAGATGAGCGTATAGAGGCGTATTTCCTCGGAACGGAGCGCTTCGCGGAAACGCTTCGTCCAGATCAGGAAAAAGAAATTGTAGTTTAAGCCGGCGAAGAAAAGAAAGATTGCGGTCACGTACTGCGTGGCCGGACCGTAGGCTCCGAGGGAAGTGTTCCGGACACCGAAGCCGCCCGTGGAGGTCGTTGCAAATGCGGTACAGACGCTGTCGAAGAACGGCATCCCGGAGATCCACAGACAAATGATCAGTGCGCCGGTTAAGGCGAAATAGATCGCATAGAGATAGTAGGCGGTCTGCCGCACCTTCGGGGCGATCTTGCCGACGGAGGGCCCGGGGCTTTCCGCTTTCATGAGGTAGAGGTCCTGTCCGCCGGTGGAGGGGAGCAGCGCCAGTAAAAATACCAGTACCCCCATACCTCCGATCAGCTGGATGAAACAGCGCCAGAAGTTCATGCAGTGGGACAGATCCTCGACGGCCGGTACGATGGAGGCCCCGGTCGTGGTAAAACCGGAGACGGTCTCGAAAAATGCATCCGTAAAGGACGGGATCTCACCGGAGAGCCAGAGCGGCAGGCAGCCGCCGAGCGAGAGGAAGAGCCAGGAAAGCGCAGTGATCACGAAACCTTCACGCGCATAAAAGCGCCCCTCTTTCGGGTGGCGGATGTTGGCGAGCAGCATTCCGAACATGAACATCAGCGCGCCGCAGGCGACGAAATAGACGCCGTTAAACTCGCGGTAGATGAGAGCGACCAGAGCGGGCAGCAGCATCATCGTGCCGACGATCTGCAGTACCCGTCCCAGGAAAGAGCGGATCATTCCGAAGTTCATGCCAGGATATCTCCGATGTCTTTTAAGCCTTTGTTCGTCGTGACAACAACGACACGGTCCCCTGCCAGGATGCGGTCTTTTCCGCCCGGGGTGATCACCTTGCGGCGCCGGACGATGGCGCAGATGAGCAGGTTTTTCTTCAGTTTCAGTTCCATCAGCGGGACATCGACCACACGGGAGTCGGCCCGCGCGATGAATTCCAGAGCTTCGACGCGCCCGTCCAGGATGCGGTAGAGGGATTCCACGTTGCTGCCGCGGCTGTTTTCCAGCGCACGGATATATTGCAGGATGGATTTCGCCGTGATCTCCTTCGGGTTTACGACGACATCGATCGGAAGTCCGGCGATGACCTCACCGAACGAGATATTGCTGAGTTTGGCGATCGTTTTCGCTTTTCCCACTTTGGAAGAAAAGAGGGAGAGGATGAGGTTTTCCTCGTCCATGCTCGTGAGCGTGACGAAGGCATCCATGGAGTCCAGGCCCTCTTCCATCAGGATCTCGCGATCCGATGCGTTGCCGTTGATGACCATGGCACCCGGAAGATTTTCACTTAAGTATTCGCAGCGGGCACGATCGAGCTCTAGGATCTTGACGTCCATCGGGAGTCCCTCGATGTGCTTGGCGAGATAAAACCCGGTCTTGCCACCGCCCGCGATCATGACGGAACGGATCGGTTTGGCTTTGATCCCGATCTTCGGGAGCAGATGGTGCAGCTCATGCGGCGGAACGATCACGTACATATCGTCGCCTGCGAGCAGTCTCGTCGCGCCGTTCGGGATGATCACTTCGCCGTCGCGCACAATGGCACAGATCAGAGTTGCATTGCTGACCTTGGTGGCAAATTCAAAGACGGAGAGGCCGTCTGCGGGGGAACCCTGCGAAATGGGCAGTTTGATGAAATCGATCTTGCCGTTCGCAAAGGAGGAAATGTCGAGTGCGCTGGGGATCTCCAGCAGTTTTGCGATATACCTCGCGCAGGACAGTTCCGGATTGATCGTAAGGGAAAGCCCCATCTCGTCGGAAAGATAGCCGATCTCTTCGTTGTAGATCGGGTTACGGACCCTGGCGATCGTGTGGCGGGCGCCTACCTTTTTCCCGATGAGGGAGCAGAGCAGGTTGACCTCGTCCTGTCCGGTCATGGAGATCAGCAGGTCGCATTCCTTGCCGCCGGCTTCGATCTGGGCACGGAACGTCGTACCGTTTCCTTCGACGCACTGGACATCCAGCGTGGACTGTGCCCGTTCGAGCTTCTCCGCATTTGTGTCGATCAGCGTGATCTCATGGTTTTCTTCCGAGAGCTGTTTCGCCAGGTCGTAGCCGACCTTTCCGCAGCCGATGATGATGATCTTCATGGTATTCTCCAAAATTAGAGCACCGGTTATACTCACGAGCCCGCGTGCTTCGCACGCTCTGACATCCGCTTTCGCGGATGGCTCGTTCGTTGAGGGCGCGGCGGAAACAAATACTCGCTCCGCTCGTGCTTGTTTCCGCTTCGCGCTCCTCACATGATAGTTACTTTATCCGAGCCGATCAGGTAGGCCGCGATGATGATCTGCAGCGCCATGATCAGCGGAAGACCAAAAAGAAAGTACCAGTGCTTTGTCTTGTGGCGGAAAAGGTGCATCCCGAGGAACGACCCGATGCTGCCGCCCATCAGCGCCACCAGAAACAGGGTGAACTCGGGGATCCGCCAGGCGTGGTGGATGGCCTTCCATTTGTCCAGCCCCATCGTGGCCAGTCCCAGTATGTTCATGACTGCCAGATAGCAGGCGATGATCTTGATGACTTCCATGATCCTCCCGAAAAAAATACCACCCCGGTCCTGGAAAGACGGGGTGGTATCAAGTGACTTACTTCTTGCTGTTCAGCTCCTGCTGCTTCATTCCGCGGACCTTGCTGGCCAGACCGAAGAGGTTGATGAAGCCTTCCGCGTCGTGGTGGTCGTAGAGGTCGCCGGTCGTAAAGGAGGCGATGCTCTCGTTGTACAGGGAGTACGGGGAAGTCTCGCCGGCTTTGATGATGTTGCCCTTGTAGAGCTTGAACTTCACTTCGCCGGTCACGTACTTCTGCGTGCTCTCGATGAAGGCCTGTACGGCTTCGCGAAGCGGGGTGAACCACTTTCCTTCGTAAACGATCTGAGCGAAGAGGTTGCCCATATCGAGCTTGGTCTTCGTCGTCTCGCGGTCGAGGATGAGCTCCTCGAGCTGCTGGTGTGCTTCGTAGAGGATCGTTCCGCCCGGAGTCTCATAGACGCCGCGGCTCTTCATGCCGACAACACGGTTCTCTACGATATCAACGATACCGATACCGTGCTTGCCGCCGAGCTCGTTCAGCTTGCGGATCACGTCCGATACCTTCATCTTTTCGCCGTTGACCGCCGTGGGAACACCCTTTTCAAAGGAGATCGTTACGAACTCGCCTTCCTCGGGTGCCTTTTCCGGAGTCGTGCCGAGGACGAGCAGGTGATCGTAGTTGGGCATATTTGCCGGATCCTCGAGCTCCAGTCCCTCATGGGAGATGTGCCAGAGGTTACGGTCACGGGAGTAGCTGGAATCCGCCGAGAAGGGCAGGTCGATCCCGTGCGCTTTGCAGTATGCGATCTCGGACTCGCGGGAGTCCATCGTCCACTTGTCATTTCTCCATGCAGCGATGATCTTCAGGTCCGGAGCAAGTGCCTTGATGCCGAGCTCGAAACGGATCTGGTCGTTGCCTTTGCCGGTAGCGCCGTGGCAGATTGCCGCTGCATTTTCCTTACGGGCGATCTCAACGAGCTTCTTAGCGATCAGCGGGCGCGCCATGGAGGTGCCCAGCAGATACTTGTTCTCATAGACCGCGTGCGCCTGTACACAGGGCACGATATATTCGTCGGCAAACTCATCCGTTACATCTAGGATGTAGAGCTTCTCTGCGCCGCAGAACTTCGCTCTCTCCTCGAGTCCGTCGAGCTCCTCGGCCTGTCCGCAGTCGATGCAGACGCAGATGACCTCGTAGTCGAAGTTCTCTTTCAGCCACGGGATGATGGCAGTCGTATCAAGACCGCCGGAATATGCCAGGATCACTTTTTCTTTTGCCATAGTCTTTATCCTCTCTTTTCCTAAGATTCCTTAAAACACCACAACTATACACCAAAGCCCCTGCATTTGCAAGAAGCAGTTGTTTTTTGAGGGATTATTCTATATACTTGTGCCGTGATGGAAAAAAAGGATGCGACGATCGGTTCGTGGCTGTTTCTGGCGCTCTTCGGAGCGTTTATGTTTGCTGTTTTCGCACCGGTCGATATTTACTATGCAAATGAGGGGGAGTTCTGGTTCTATCTTTATCAGATGCTTCCGTTGATCCTCCCGGTCTTTGCCGGTCTTTTTGCGGTTCTCGCGGCGCTGTTTCTGGGACTCGGGCGGCTGTTCAGGGAAAAAAAAGCCGGCTATATCCTGTATACGGTATTCTTTCATCTTCTGATGTATTTCTATATCCAGGGAAACTACGTGCCCCGGAATTACGGCGTATTAAACGGAATGACGATCGACTGGAAGCGGCATCCGTTCTACGGACATGCGAGCATTTTCCTGATCGTCTGTGCCGTGCTGGGAGCGGCTTTCTCCATATGGAAGATCCGGGAGAAGATCTTTGTGATCGGTCGTTTTCTCTGCGTTATCCTGCTGCTTTCGCTGCTCGTGACGATCGGGGTCACGGCTGTGAAAAACATCGAAAAGGACGATGCGCTGCACACGGACCTGATCGTGACCGACCGGGAACTGGATACTCTGGGATCGCAGGAGAACATCATCGTCTTTGTGCTTGACCAGTACGACTCGAAGCATCTGAGGGATCTGATGGAGGATCCGGCCGAATGGGGAGATGTCAGGGAGATCTTCCGGGATTTCACCTATTATCCGGATACGCTGGGGGTCTATCCCACGACCAAGGGAGCGCTCCCGCAGCTTCTGACGGGGCAGTGCTACTATAATGAAAAGCCGTATACGGACTATATCACGGAAGCCTACGAAAACACCACGTTTTACGATACGCTGAAAAATGAGGACTGGCAGGTCTGCGTGTATACACAGAATACCTTCGTGGATCCGGACTGCGATAAATACGCCAATATCGAGGCGGGAAGATACCGGATCGGCGACAGCGCCGCTTTTCTGAAAAACATGTATTCCCTTGTGGCGTTCAATTACATGCCGCATCAGTTAAAGCATTACTTTTTCGTGGATACCGAGGACTTCGAGCGTCTCCGGACGACGCCGGAGGGCGGCGACGGCTATATGATGGATGTTCAGCAGCTCTACGAAAAGCTCTCGCGTGACGGTCTGCATACCGGCTCCTGCGAAAAGAGCTTTCATTTCATCCATACGAACGGGACCCACAATCCCTATACCTATGACCGGGATCTTCATACCGAACGGGACGGGGTATACGATGTCCTCGATGCCGCAGCGGGAAACTGCAAGGCGATGGCACTGTACCTGGACGACTTAAGAGCCTGCGGGGCATATGACAATGCGACGATCGTGATCACTGCCGATCACGGGAAATGGGGCTACAGCCAGAATCCGCTTTTCCTGGTAAAGACGCCGGGGGAGGAGCATCCCTTTGCCGTATCGGAGGTAAAGATGTCGAATGTTTTCCTGAACGGGATGCTGGAGCAGGCCGCGTGCGGCAGCCGGATCGACGAAACACTGATCGCAAAAACCGTCGGGGACGGTTCCAGACGTTATCTGCAGTATGTCTGGGATGACGGCTGGGAGAAACAGTATTTGCCGGAGATCGAGGAGCGGATGACGGAAGGGGTAGCATGGGACGACGATGCACTGCTCCCGACGGGAGAGGTCTACCGGCCGCAGGCATCCGGCCATACGGAACCGGGTATCCTCGTCCGGCCGCTGATCGCACTGATCAAACAGTGCTACCGCATCTGCGGGAATTACGCGCTGGCGATCGTGCTCTTTACCCTGATCACCAAGCTCGTACTGCTTCCGATCTCGGTATGGACTCACAAAAACTCGATCCGCATGATCGAGATCCAGCCGGAGATCAACGAACTGAAGGCGAGATATTTCGGACAGAACGATATCATCGGGGAAAAACAGACACAGATCTTTAAGGAAAAAGGATACCACCCGCTGCTGTCCGCAGTACCGATGATCGTACAGCTCCTGTTGCTCATCGGCGTTGTGGAGGCGGTAAAGGCGGGCATGGCGGATCCGGAGATCTCGATGCGTCTGGGAGCGGTACGCCTTGATGCGATCCCCTCCGAGGAGGGGCTTGCGCTGCTCTGGTCACCGCTTTTGGCAGCAGCTTCCGCGTGGTTGTTAAGCGTCACCCAGAATGCATCGAATGTGCTGCAGGCGGAGCAGTCCAAGCTCAATCAGTACGGCATGATGGTCCTGACGGTCGGGCTCTCCCTTTTCCTCGGATATTTTGTGGCGGTCGGTACGGCGCTCTACTGGATCGCGAGCAATGTCTTTGCCATCCTGCAGATGTATGCGCTGAATGCCCTGATCCCGCCGAAAAAGTACGTGGACTACGAGCGGCTGGAGAAAAGCAGGGAAGCACTTGCGGCACTCGGCGAAGTCGGCGGGGAAAAGAAGAACGGATGGTTCTCGGAGGCAGCAAGACGGGAACGCAAGGATTACAAGCGCTTCTTTTCGGTCCGGAATAAGCACCTGGTCTTTTATGCTGAGGGGAAAGGTTTCTACAAGTATTTCAAGGGTTTTATCGAGTATATCCTGAAGTATACAAACTTAACGATCCACTACATTACGGGGGATCCTTCGGATCCGGTCCTGACGTCGGAAGAGGAGCGGATCCGGGCATACTACATCGGCGAGAAGCGGATGATCACGCTGCTTATGAAACTGGAGACGGATGTGTGTGTGATGACGACGCCGGATCTCGAGCATTATCATCTGAAGCGGAGCCACCTCCGGAAAGACGTTCATTATATCTATGTCCAGCATAATATCGGCAGCAACAATCTGACGATGCGGAAAAAGTGCATGGAGTGTTTTGATACGGTATTCTGTGCGGACGTCCTGCAGGCGGAAGAGGAGCGGGCAATCGAGACGACCTACGGACTGAAGGAAAAGACACTCCTGCCGGTGGGCTATCCGCTCTTAGACGAGATGAGAGAGGCTTACCGGGAAAAGGCAGCGGAAGCGGGCGCGGAGTCGGAAAGCGCTGCAAAGAAGATCCTGATCGCACCGTCCTGGCAGGCGGATAACATTACGGATACCTGTCTCGAAGAGATCCTGAGAGGTCTGGAAGGAAAGGGGTATGCGATCACCGTACGCCCGCATCCGCAGGAGGTGCGCCACAAGGCTGCCTATATGGAGACGCTGAAAGCAAAGTATGCGGAACAAGGGATCACGATCCAGACGGATTTTTCTTCCAATACCACGGTGACGGAGGCGGATCTGTTGATCACGGACTGGTCGGGGATTGCCTGGGAATACGGTTTTACCACGGGAAAGCCCGTGCTCTTTATCGATACGCCGATGAAGATCATGAACCCGGATTATAAAGAGATCGGGATCGAACCCTTCGATCTGCGGATCCGGGATGAGATGGGCGGACGGCTGGCTGTCGGGGAACTGCCGCGGATCGGAGAAAAAGTCCGGGAGTTGCTGGATGGCGGAGCATCCGGTGCGGAAAAAGCGGAAGCGCTGGTGCAGCGTTATATCCCGCATCCCGGGGAGTCGGCGGCGGTCGGCGGAGATTATATCGTAAATGTCATCCTGGAAAAGATCCGGGAGAGAAAGGAGCAGGCGTAAATGAAACACGGAAAATGCCGGAAAGCGATAGTAACGATCCTGGCAGCGGCGTATGCGTTTTTCTGCGGCATGCTCTTTTTCGGTGTCACGGCAGCGGCCTATATCGATCCTTCCGTGATGACCTATCTCATCCAGGCGGTGGCCGGTGTGGCGATCGCGCTCGGCGCGGTCTTCGGGATCTACTTCCGCAGGGTGAAGAGGTTTCTGGCGGAGCTTTTCGGGATCGATACGGGTAAGGGCAAAGAGACCGAGAGTGATGACGTTGTATACAGAAAACCGGAAGGCGGGGAAGAAACATGAAGCAGTCGTCCGGACAGGAGCGGAAAAACGCGGGGAAAAAAATGTGGGTGCTGCCGGTCCTATGCGTCGCGGCGTTTCTGGCCGCCGGTCTGATTTCGAAGTGTTGCTTTCAGCTGGTCCTGGTACAGGGCGATTCCATGGAGCCGGCCTATCACAGCGGACAGCTGGTGCTGATCGATAAACTGGGCGGGCACTATGAAGCCGGGGATGTGATCGCTTTTTACAGCGAAAAGGAAGGAATCTGCGTGATCAAGCGGATCGCGGCAGGCCCCGGAGAGCCGGTCCCTATGCTTACGGCCGGCGGGGAAGGAACGGAAACTCCGGCAGAGGACGGAAACGGTGCGGCAGATGTGCTGCCGGAGAACGGATACTTTGTGCTCGGGGATAACCTTGAGCACAGCATCGACAGCAGGGATCCCCGGATCGGGATCGTAAAGCGGTCTGCCATCCTCGGGACAGTATTGACGGGATTATGAGGCAGGGGCACATGCTGCGCGGTTGCATTTTCAAAGGAAAGGGTTTATGATGTTGCCTATGAAAATACGGGAAATGGTGAAAGAAGACTACGATAAGGTGCGGGAACTGTGGATGACGATCCACGGGTTTGCGATCCGCAGCATGGACGATTCGCGGGAGGGTGTGGAACGTTTCCTCGAGCGAAACCCCGGCTGCAGTGTCGTCGCTGTCGAAGATGAGCGTGTGGTCGGAGCGATCCTCTGCGGGCATGACGGACGACGGGGATGCCTTTACCATGTCTGCGTGGCAGAGGAGCATCGTCTGAAAGGGATCGGCAAAGCGATGGTCATTCACTGCATGAATGCGCTCAAGGAGCAGAAGATCAACAAGGTGTCGCTGATCGCCTTTACGAAGAATGACATCGGGAATGCGTTCTGGAAGCAGATCGGATGGACGAAGCGAGAGGATCTGAATTATTACGACTTCACACTCAACGAGGCGAATATTACGGCGTTCAACAAGTGATTTACGGAGGAAGAAATACAATGAAAGAATATATGAAGAAGATAGACGGCGGGGTGACGGCACCCAAAGGGTTTTCTGCGGCGGCGTGCGCTGCGGGGATCAAGTATCAGGGCAGGACGGATATGGCGCTGATCTACAGTGACAAGCCCTGTGTGAGTGCGGGAACCTTTACGACAAATGTGGTGAAGGCGGCGCCGGTACAGTGGGATATGAAGATCGTGCACGGAGACGGACCCGTGCGTGCGGTGGTCGTTAACTCCGGGATCGCGAATGCGGCAACGGGAAAGCCGGGCATGGAGATCTGTGAAAAGACGGCAGAGGCGATGAGCGCCCTGTACGGCGGAAAGCGGGACGAAGTGCTCGTGGCTTCGACCGGTGTCATCGGGATGCAGATCGATGCGGGAAAGATTACGGCGGGATGCGGATCGCTTTATGAGCAGCGTTCGGACAGCATTGAAGCGGGGACGCAGGCGGCACAGGCGATCATGACGACGGATACGCATAAAAAGGAGATCGCCGTAGAGGTCAGCTTAAGCGACGGGAAGACGATACGGATCGGCGGCATGACCAAGGGCTCCGGGATGATCCATCCGAATATGTGCACAATGCTCGGCTTTGTTACGACGGATGCGGCGATCGCAAAGCAGTGGCTGCAGCGGGCGATCTCCGAGATCGTGGATCACACCTTCAATATGATCACGGTGGACGGGGATACCTCGACCAATGACACTTATGTGATCCTGGCAAACGGTGAGGCGGGGAATACGCCGATCAATGATATCGGCGAGGATTACCTGCGCTTCCGTGAGGGGCTGTTTTTCGTCAGCGAGTACCTGGCGAAGGAGATGGCTGGCGACGGCGAAGGAGCGACGGCACTTTTCGAATGCTGTGTAAAAGGCGCGAGAAGTCTGAACGATGCGCGCACACTGGCGAAATCCGTCGTGGGATCGAGCCTGTGTAAAGCGGCGATCTACGGACATGATTCGAACTTCGGGCGTTTCCTGTGTGCCCTTGGCTATTCGGGAGTATCTTTTGACCCCGACAAGGTAGATATCGATTACGAGAGTGCGGCCGGAAAGATCGCGATCGTGCGCGGCGGCATGGGCAGCGGCTACGATGAGGCGGAGGCAACGAAGATCCTCTCGGAGAATGCCGTAAGCGTCCAGGTGGATATGCATATGGGCGGAGAGTCTGCGACGGCATGGGGCTGTGACTTAAGCTACGATTACGTAAGGATCAACGCGGACTATCGCTCCTAAGAGGAGTGGGTGATGTCATTTCTGCTGATAACATTTCTTCCGGCTGATGTAAAGTAGGAAAAAATGCTTGACAAAAACGGCATCCATGGTGTATCATTATATTCCGTGAGTGCGGGTGTAGTTCAATGGTAGAATGGCAGCCTTCCAAGCTGTATACGTGGGTTCGATTCCCATCACCCGCTCGCAGAAAGCCCCGTATTTACGGGGTTTTTTGTTTCTGGAGTTGGTACGTTTTGGTACGGTGCCCTTCCGGCAAGGGAAAGAGCGTTTATTACAAGTCGGTCTCTTTCTTCTTTGGTCTTCGTACAGAACTCATAATATTTCATTGTTGTAGAAATATCTTTGTGTCCCAAAATCCTCTGTACGACCTTATGAGGAACTCCGTTCGCAGGATCCATAAGAATTGTTGCAAAGGTTTTCCGACACTTATGCGGAGATTTTGTTTTGGTTCCGATCCGTTTACAGAGTTTCCGGAGCTTCCGATCTGCTGCATTGTAGGATAATCTTCCACCATAGGAGTTGGTATCACAACTTTGGAAGATCCATTCTCCGTCAAGACCATGATCCTCCTTAAAAGTATTTGACGCTGTATTGGATCCGCAGGGCTCTCTGCCGATGTAACCTCGTTCTACATAAACCGTCAAGCGGTATCTAACTGATTAACATTGTGACAAAGAGGCTGTGGTTGGAGCCTTTCTGTAACCGTCTATGCGGTAGGAGAATTTAACCAATCCACAGCATCTTCAACAGCATACCCTATGCCTAAGAACAGGTAAAGAGTGGGTATGACTTTATAATACGAGGAGAGTTTGTGCTATAATATGATGTGTGTCTCAAAAATATGAAATGATTTCACAATCAGTATATAAAAGTAGACCCATAATTTTATTAATAAAAAAATCAGGAGCAGTATATTATGAAATGCATCAGTTGCGGCGCAGAGATAGGGCTCACAGACAGTAAGTGTCCGTATTGCGGCCGTGAGATTACAGAGAATGTATCTCACCGGAGGGACCTTAAAAAATATAAAGATAAAAATAAGAAAATAAAGAGTGAAGCAGATAATATCGTATCTTTAAACCTGCCGATAGTAATCAGTGTTGTAGTAATGATATTCCTTATCATAGCTTTAATCTTCGCAGCTTATCTCGAAGATAATGCATACACATTAAGGAGCGAAATGATTCGTAAAGAATCAGAAAAGAAGTATGATGAGTATTCCGTTATTATTCAGGAGTATCTCGATGCCGCAGATTATATCGGATTTAATGCTTTTATAGATAATCATTGTATCTGGGTGCATGAAGGCCCGTATGAAGATTTAAAATATGTGAAAGCGATTGCAGGTAATTTTACG
>Ga0310694_10002133_pt1 | contig 20834 bp, 13 predicted proteins | sample 174DNAGHGhighgp2_FD_203884 | JGI IMG/M metagenome (GOLD analysis project Ga0310694, IMG submission 203884) | Sheep rumen microbial communities from Palmerston North, Manawatu-Wanganui, New Zealand - 1742 DNA GHGhigh gp2 (v2) (version 2) | ecosystem: Host-associated > Mammals > Digestive system... | reverse complement strand
TGTTGACCAGATTCATTACCACCAGACTGTCCTTGTTGTGATGATCCTATCTGGGGAGAAATAGCCTCTGCTTCAGACCATAGCAAAGTGCTGGGATAGTAAGTTTCCATCGCAGCGTCAGTCTTACGCGCCTTTAGGTAATATGTTCCTTTATATAGTTCGAATGAGACCATATCCCGTCCCAGTTCGGCGAATGACTTTGAAGCGACAACCGTTTCTTTGCCATCAATATTCTTTGTCAGCACATCAATGGTCGTTTCTGGGACATCCACCCCATTGAGTTGAGCCTTCACGTTAAACTGCCCAATATAACGATCTGTCAACAACTGAGCCTCACGATATGTCGGCTCTGGATTACCCATATTATAGACAAATGCCAATGTATAACCTGAACCTGCAATATTTATCATACGATAGGAATAGTCATCCTTATCCATACGGATGGCATATTGTCCGGGTTTACGCTCAGTGACATCCATCGTCTCGCCGTTTTTGTGGTCCTCGCCCCAATCCCGAGCGTTCACCATGATGAGATTATTCTTGGGATCAGGCAGAATATAGTCCGTGTTCAATATGAATCCATCGTCAAAGAACTGCTCCACTGAACCTTGGACAGCCACGTAAGTCTTACCAAAATTGTAACGAAGCGTAAAGCTGCAGTGTATGTCATCACCGCTAACATCGAGCACGAGCTCATATCCAGCATCGTCAGTGACTGGAGTATAGGCCCTTTTTGTAGCACCACTAATGGCTGTCATTTCCCAAGTATTGGGATTTCTGCGATACCATTGATAGGTATAGTAACCGTCATCAGTAGTATAATAAGCGTCATCTTCATAATCCTTATAGGTCGCCACAGATACAGTAAAATCATTACCGACCTCTTTTCCAACGATATTATAGTCTACCCAACTGTCGGCACCCCATTTTATATCACCGGAATACATTGATGGAGATTTGGCTGTAACAACGTTAGACACCCAACCGTCATATTTACCACCGTGAAGCACAAGCCTGAAATCGGTAAGACTAAATTCTAAGGATGGAGAGCAGCCTGTGATGATTCCCCCATCATCGGTTCTAGCCTTAAAATCCTCATATTTTACCCAATCTGTTGTTCCATGTTGACGATATTGAACAGTACAGGAAGTCGCTTCCAGAGATTCCAGGCCATCCATACTCCATGACTCCGGCCACCTAAGGTCGGCCCTTACATAATGATACCCATTAATTGTATAACTAACCCCCACGCAATATAGTTCCAGGCATTTGATTTGCCCTTCTTGAGCAGGGGCCACTGTGGGAGTTTCAGGAAGTGCTCCCTTCGTACCTGGTTCTACATCAAATGCTCCCATTCCATGTTGAGCAAAAGCCGTACAGACTGCCAGCGCCATGACTAAAAACAGCCAAATCTGTTTTTTTGTAAAAGTACTCATAAGCTAAAAAATTAATAGTAATTACCTAGTTTCAATCTGCTACAAAAATATGAAAAAGGGATGAAAATCGGACTAACATTTTTAGCAAATCGACTAACACTGCATAAAATGTTAGTCGATTTCTGGTTATTTTCAGGATTATTGTGATTGCATGTTGGCTTTCCACTCGTTTGGCGTCATGCCTGTAACAGCCTTGAATATACGGAAGAATGTCGTTTCGTTGGCAAAACCTGAACTTAGGAATACTTCTGTGATTTTCATGTTAGGCTGGAGGCGCATTAACTGCTTAGCATAGTCAATACGGTAAGCATTAATGAAGTTTGCAAAGGTCTTGTCTGTCGAATGCTTGATACAGTCAGAGATATTACGGCTGCTGGTGCCGAGCATGTTGGCCAGGTCTGACACCTTCAGTTCACTACTAAGGTATGGCTTTTTCGTGTCCATGAGTTGGATGATACGATTCATGAGTTCGTCATCAACGATGGACTGAGGTTCTGACGTTTGCTCCAATGCTGGCGATGGTTTCTTTCTCAGGACGATGCCTGTCACAATCATGATAAGTACGACTAAGCACAATCCGACCCATAGCCAGCCTTTGGCGTGGCTTGCGGCTGTCAGGCTTTCTTCGTTGAAACACAGTAGCCAGATTTGGGATGTCGGATTAAAATTGAAGTTGTACTTGTCGATAGGTTTGACACCTGTTAAGATCAGATTGCCGTCATCCGTCATGACTGGGATGGTTAAGGCAATGACATCTGTCAACGGGTCGGTATGGTAGAGTGTCAACTGTGCTGGCACCCTGGCGTATTCCACACAGAGGGCATATTGACGTCCCGTACTATCGCAGCCCATCACATAGCCACGCTGATGTTGGCGGTCAGCATAGAAGGGTGAATAATAGCAAACCTCGCCCCACTGGCTTACTGTGGGCACGGGGCTGTCTGTAGGGAGGAGGGAGAAGACGGTATCGCGCACTTCAGCAATGGCTACCTGACCATCTTTGTTCATGACTGGTAATAGATAGGCGTAGTCGCCTTTCTTCCTATCGCCAATAAAACTGTCATCACCATGTAATGGTATCTCGCAATGAAGAAGCCGCCAATTGTCAAACAAAGGAACTCTGAAAGCCTCGCCCTTCATGCGTTCCACGATAAGGGAATCAAGTTTCTTACCTTTATTATCTAAGGAACCCACCATCATCACGTCACCATCTGAAGTCCTGAAAAGATGAGGTAGATAGCGGGGTTGATGAATGGGCTTGAGATGATTGAAACGATGATGCCCGTCGAAAACCTCCATTCCATCGTCAGCATACCAGTTGCCCGTAATCAAGACACGTCCGCTATCCAGTTCCAAAGCTGTTGCAGAAGCTCGCTTTTGGTCCAAACAACCGAAGCCATCGAAACGGTGGGAGACGGGGTCATACATTTCCACCTCATAACTTTGTCCGATGCCTAAGTTGTCCCTGAAACCTCCTGCCAAGAGCACCTTGCCTGATTGGAGGACAACGGAGAATCCGCCATCATGAGGATAGACCGTCTGGAGCAGATGCCATCTTCCATCCTTGAAGTATTCGGCAGTGGGGGTCAACTTAAAGCCAGAAGTATGTCCGCCAACTACTGTCAACTCGCCATTCACGATGAATGCCGAGTGCCCGCTTCGAGGAACATTCAAGCCAGGCAGCTTCTCAGTCTCAACTCTGACGATAGGGCAGGTCTTTTCTTTAGTTTTGGCGTCGGCCTGTGCCACAAGTGGCAGCATAGCAAGCAGGCTACATAGTCTAAATGTCTTGACTACCTTAATGGCATTAATCATTTTCCTGAATATTATTTCGTTGGCAAAGATACGAATAAGCGAGCAGAAAACCAAATTACATTTGAGTTTTTTCAAGCAAGAGTATCTTCGACGAAGTCAAATTTAAACAAAAATCCCGAAACGACCAAACATTTCGGGATTTTTTATATGCAATAAGGTATGGAACTATTTGACGATGACCTTGAGCTACGCTCGAGCTCGCATACGTTCGATAAAGCATGAGCGAGCTCAGCTTTATTCTCACTTAATCACGACCTTTTTACCATTGCGGATATAAAGGCCCTTACCTGGCTTGGCGACACGCTGGCCTTGCAGGGTATACCATTCCTCACGGTCCACTCTTTCTCTTTTCGCTTCATGGATACCTGTGGTATCACCTTCGCCACTGATACTACGCGTATCAATCGTCATAGAGATCACCTCGGGCTCATCAGTGAAACGATAACTCGATGATGGTGTATCATCTTTTGCAGAACGCGTCATCGCCAAAGCCGCCTTCGGAATACGCAGATAAGCCATACCTGATGGAAAATCTATAGACGAGTCAAAACTCCAGAACTCACCTTTGTTCATGACCATATAGGTGTAAGTCGCATCACTCGGAGCGAGGGAAACCGAAGAACCGCTATTGTTACCTACCAACATATTGGCATAGCTCGTCTGAGCACCTGAAGAGGGAACACTATATTCACCCTTCGGACCCTTTACAATCAAACCGACACCGGCTGAGGCACGGGTCACACGAGTCAACCAGATCACTGATGAACTATTGTCATAGCCCGTCACAATGAAGGCCTTCACACCATCGCCCTCCAAAGAGGAGAAATCAAGGTCTACAGTACTACACAGCGTCACCTTACCCTTGTCATTATTAATCTTTACCGTCTGGGATGAACCTGGCGTGGCAGATGGCATCGCTTCTGGTTTCGGCAACTGCAGATAGCTCATGTTGGCTGGGAATGAAATAGGAGATTCAAATGTCCAGAACTGACCTCCCTGCATCACCATGTTCATATAGTCACCCTCGGTGGGATTCAACGTGATGGCACTGCCTGTGGTATTGCCCTTCAGCATGTTCTCATAATAAGATGAAGAAGAGGCCTTCACTGGTATTTCGTATGTAGTACCAGCCGTACCCTTCACAATAATCGGCGTACCTGCGGGAACATCCTTCACACGAGTCAGCCAGATCGTACTCGTCTCACCCTGATAGTCATAACCTGTCACCACGAAGGCCTTCACATCCTCCCTATCACTGAAATCCAAGTTCTTGTCGCTGCAATAGGCCAATTTGTTGTTCTTGAGATAGACAGAAACAGAGTTGATTGCCACGACACCCTTAAACGTGTCCCATGGTTCCTCAGCCTTATAGGCATCTACACATCCCTCTGGCACATGTAGCGTAATAAACTCTGGATAAGAATCAGTAAATGCATCTTTATTGGTTCCAGGCACTTCTTCTGCATAAATATACACATCCTCCAACGCTTCGCATGAACTAAAAGACAACGAACCAATTGAGTAGATGCCAGTTCCTATCCTCACAGTCGTCAATTTTGTACATTCCATGAACGCTCCTGTGTGTATGTATTGCACGCTATTGGGAATCGTCAGGGTGGTCAGTTTTGAACAAGCTTGGAATGCATTGTTGCCTATTTCCGTCAGGCCTTCAGAAAGCGTCAAAGTTGCCAACGAAGAACAATTGCGGAAAGCAGAACTAAGAATCTGAGTCACATTGCCAGGAATGGTGACAGACGTCAGATTGCTACAACCTTCAAAGGTATAAGGTTCTATAAGATTCAATCCAGTACCAATGGTCAACGACGTCATACCACTACAACCGCTAAACACGCGGGATCCAAGTGTGGTTAAACTATTGGGAAGAACGATCGACGACAGACTTTTACAATTCAAGAATGCTTCGTTATCAATTTTTGTTACGGTCTTCGGGATATTCACCGTAGCTAGATTTGCACAATTTCTGAAGGTCATACCATAGATGATTTTCACGCCTTCCTCCATCGTTACAGTGGTCAAACCTGTACATTCGTTAAAAGCAGCACTCCAAATTTCAGTGACAGTTCCCGGAATGGTTATCGAGGTCAGACTTGTACATCCAGAAAAGGCTGAGCCAGCAATCCATGTCACGCTTGCAGGAATCGTAAAAGAAGCGAGCGAGCTACATCCAGCGAAAGCGCTGTTAGGAATAACGGTCAAAGAATTTGAATACGTGACTGATGCGAGGTTAGTACAATTATTGAAGATGCCATTGCCAACTGTTGTAACACTGGCAGGGATAATCATAGACGTTAGACCTGAACATTCATTGAAAGCAGAATTGCCGATGGTTGTTACACTAGCTGGTATGGTGAGGGATGTCAGTGCCTTACACTTTTGGAAAGCATAATCGCCAATCTTTGTCACACTTGTGGGGATTGTAATGGCAGACAAACTACCACAATTATGGAACAGATAATTGTCAATGACCGTCAGATTCTTTGAAAGTGTGACGGACTCCAACTTGGTGCAACCGGCAAAGACATAATCAGCCATCGTGGTGACATTGTCGGGAATCGAGATTGTGGTCAGACTTGTACATTCAAAGAAAGCCCTCTTACCTATCGTATTCACACCACTACCTATGGACACTGTTGTCAGACCACTACATCCATTAAAAGCATTTTCGCCAATAGAGGTGACACTATTTGCGATAGTTATAGATGTCAGCCCTGCACAATAAGTGAATGCGCCATCTAATATTTTTGTCACATCATAATTGACATCCTCATACATCACCTTATCGGGAATCGTAATGGCTCCTGAATATTTTGTGGCTTTGGCTGTCACATAGGCAACTTTACCTTTAGGAACTACCTCGTAGTTAATTCCGTCAATCTCAACTTCAGCTGCAATTGAAAATAACGACAGAAACAGCATGAAAATCAAAAAAACATACTTCTTCATATTTGTAAACTATTTAATGATTATCTTCTTACTTCATCACGACCTTGAGCTATGCTCGAGCTCGCTCACGTTCGATAAAGCATGAACGAGCTCAGCTTTATTCTCACTTAATCACGACCTTTTTACCATTGCGGATATAAAGGCCCTTACCTGGCTTGGCGACACGCTGGCCTTGCAGGGTGTACCATTCCTCACTTCTCACTCCTTCTCTCTTCGTTTCATGGATGCCTGTGGTATCACCTTCGCCACCGATACTACGCGTATCAATCGTCATAGAGATCACCTCGGGCTCCTCAGTGAAACTATAGTTCGATGATGGTGTATCATCTTTTGCAGAACGCGTCATCGCCAAAACCGCCTTCGGAATACGAAGATAAGCCATACCTGATGGGAAATCTATAGACGAGTCGAAGCTCCAGAACTCACCTTTGTTCATGACCATATAGGTGTAAGTCGCATCACTCGGAGCGAGGGAAACCGAAGAACCGCTATTGTTACCTACCAACATGTTGGCATAGCTCGTCTGAGCACCTGAAGACGGAACACTGTATTCACCCTTCGGACCCTTTACAATCAAACCGACACCAGCTGAGGCACGGGTCACACGAGTCATCCAGATCACTGAAGAACTGTTGTCATAGCCCGTCACAGTGAAGGCCTTCACACCATCACCCACCAAAGAGGAGAAATCAAGGTCTACAGTACTACACAGCGTCACCTTACCCTTATCATTACTGATCTTTACCGTCTGAGATGAACCTGGCGTGGCTGATGGCATCGCTGCAGGCTTTGGCAACTGCAGATAACTCATGTTGGCTGGGAATGAAATAGGAGATTCAAATGTCCAGAACTGGCCTCCCTGCATCACCATATTCATATAGTCACCCTCTGTGGGATTCAACGTGATGGCACTGCCTGTGGTATTGCCCTTCAGCATGTTCTCGTAATAAGATGAGGAAGAGGCCTTAATTGGTATATTGTATGTAGTACCAGCCGTACCCTTCACTATAATCGGCGTACCTGCAGGAACATCCTTCACACGAGTTAGCCAGATCGTACTTGTCTCACCCTGATAGTCATAACCTGTCACCACGAAGGCCTTCACATCCTCCCTATCGCTGAAATCCAGGTTCTTATCACAATAATAGGCTAACTTGTTGTTCTTGAGGGTAATGGATTGAACTGGCTCATAATGGTAATCCTCAATCATCGAACCGAATGACAGATCCCAGATATCTTCATCTGACGTTCCGGCACCTGGAGTCTCAACGGGATGTGAATCCTCAAACGTAAAGTTTAGGGCCACTTCGTCCTTTTTCCCAAGTAACAGCCAAGAACGACTCTCATAGCCAGATATTTTCTGACTTGACGCACCTGGATCATCCCAAGTTACATCCACAGCATACCATTTATCGTTTTCCATCTGAACTTCATTCCACATGTGGGCACCGCCAGGATCGGATGAATAGCTCTTTGCATTACCTGTTGCCAGAACACAGGGAATTTCAATCTTATCACACAGCACCTTAAAGGCCCTGGCATACCCCTCACAAACCGGACCTAGCGGACCAGTACTCTCACGCAAGGCACTAAGAGGACTCCAAGCTATATCGTCGGCAGTACCCGTTTCAATAAGATCTGAGTTATAACTATTATGCTCTGTCAGCCAGTCATTCAGGCCAATCACCTGTTCATAACGGCTCATACCAACAAATGGATCTGAAACAGCCTTTACCTTCGCATTAAATTCTGCAACACCATCCGAAATCTGCTGCTGAGTGCGGAATCCCTCAATCCGATAGTCATAATCCTCTATTTCTAATGTGTTGCCATTTTGATACTTTTCCTTTAATGTAAAAGTCAAAGGTATAGTATAGGTAACAATACCAGTGCCTGCTGAAGGATCATATTTGCCTCCATAGTTACTTCCCCATCCCCATCGTGCTTCATTACCCGTCCAAAACGCCTCTGGATAATCATAGTTCAGACAGAGAATCAGATAACGCATAAAACAATTGTATTCAGCAATGATATTATTAAACTCCGCATTCAGCGCATCATGGAAAGCCTGATAAATTACATCTTCACTTGAACCAACAGGGAAAGTGAAGTCAACAGAACCCGATAGGTTCTTAATAATCACAAAATAAGTATCGGAACCATCGTTCTCCGCCTTGGTCGGATCCGAAAGCCAGTTAGCGCCTCCATTCATAACCTCCTTCACCTGCTCTCCAAAGACCTGATAGAAATCTATCAAATAGTCCGGCATATTTCCGATACGGTCTATCCACTTCCATCCTGGTCCATCACCTCTTGTGACAGCCATGCGACTGGGCTGAAGTCCTGTAAAATCAGACCAGTTGATATGGCGAGTATCCATTTTGAACTGTTGAGTCTCCTTAGAGAATGGCCCAATACTGACGGTCTGTCCCAATGCAACAATGCTAACGAAACATAGCATAGAAAGGACGATAAATTTCCTAATCATATTCGTAAAATTTAGAGTTTTAGATAATTTGGGGCAAATATACGAAAAAATCCCGAAATGAGCAAACATTTCGGGATTTTTTATTCGGAACAATACTATATTAAGATTTTTGTTTTAACCGCCAGAAGAAATGCCATGTACGGAACACTGGTTCGCATAGCGCCTCATGAGGATACTGCCGTACAAAATGGAGGTTACGCCAAATCTTAGCAAAATACTTTCCTCCTGTAGAATGATCAGTCAATCCAGAACTTTTTCCAAAGTTTCCCCCTTTCAGGATTTCATCCAACAAGGTCTTACCCCGTATGTCATCCACTGGTGCAATCATGAATTCCTCCCTCAACGCAAACACCTCTTGCATCACATACATTGCCGCCCCAGCGAATTTCCATAATCCCAAATGGCGGAGCAGCCTTTCCAAATCATCTTTCTTTATTTCTCTATTTTGCTTTGTCGTCTGCAATAGATAATAGTAATCCACAAACTGTCGTAATCCGATCCCTTCATCAAAGAAGTGGCGCATCATGTGAGCCAGCAGAAAGACAATATTAAATGATACCGTCGGCACAGCAACCTTTCCTGCACCCTCTGGTAATTCTACCATATTTTGACATTGCTCCATCATCAGTCCTTCCATCCATGTCTGGATGCGATGGTTATACAGCGGGTTGTTCATAAACGTTGGAACGAAATGTATCTCTACCTCTACATCAGGGAACAGATGATAGTCGATATGCTGATAGCGAATTCTAGTATGGGGAAATTTCTTTCTGACATAATCCGTTACAACCCTTCTACGATCACTGACATTCTGCTTTCCACCCGTAACCATCATGAATATATCGATATCTCCAGAAATCCTGACAAAAGGGTTGGGGTACATCATCGCATTCCCCTGGCCTTTCAGCACTAAACTGTCAAATCCGTCCTGACGTAACTTAGTAACCAATTCTACACAACGCTGATTAAGGAGTATATTACGTTTTTTTACTTTTTCGACATAAAAGAACCACTTCATTTTCAACTGGCGAGGAATCGTGACATCTTTACCCATGCGTTGCAATACGCCATATACGATGCCTAATACAGCTTGTTTCTTGGCAAAATCAAACATGGTCTCCCATTCCTGTTCTTCAATCTGAGGAACCTGATCGCTCGCTCCAATTGCATGGCGAACAAGATAAAAGAAATCCTGATAATTATTTTGCGCCATGACGTGTAATAACTGCAATAATAGTTTTATAGATACACAATAGATCAAGTTTCAAAGAAAGATTCCGTACATAATAGTACTCCAAAGCAAGACGTTCCGGATAATCAATGTCAGATCTTCCATGACATGCCCACCAACCCGTAATACCAGGTTTGACTTTCTGATACAATTCAAGACCGTCATGAGCTTCCAACTCACCCTCTACCAAAGGTCTTGGCCCGACTATTGACATTTCCCCTTTTAATACATTGATTACCTGTGGTAACTCATCAAGCGACGACTCACGAAGAAATCTACCCCACTTCGTGATTCGGGGATCGTTCTCTATTTTTTGGTTCGTCTCCCACTCTTTTCTATACCGCTCATCCTTTAACAGTTCTTCAAGTAATACATCTGCATTCTGAACCATCGTGCGGAATTTATAGATTTGGAATTCTTTCCCATCTTTTCCGATTCTTTTATGTGTATATATCACATTCCCCTCATCACCCATCAATATATACACCAATTTGATAATAATGCTTATGGGGATCAGGATTACAACACCAACAAGACTCAAGATGATGTCAAGACATCTCTTAATGAAAAGATACATCGTTATATGGTTATATTATGATTGCAAGAGAATTCAGCAGACTTAGTCTCTACAAACAATCTGATTTCCTTCTTAAATCTCTCTTCCGAAAAGCCCTCTGCCCACTTTCTACAAACATGATAGTCAAACGGCATCTCGCCTAAGGATTCGAATCTGTTCACTGCATCCATAATAGCCTCAGAGGTCTGCTCATAGAAAAACAGACCTGTTTCCCCTTCTGAGACCGTTTCTAAAGAGCCTCCATGTCCTAAGGCAATCACTGGAGTTCCGCATGATTCAGCTTCAACAGGTATCATCCCGAAGTCCTCATCTGCAGCAAATATGAACGCCTTTGCATGTTGCATTTTCTCCTTCAGTACTGCAAATGGCTGATAGCCCATAACCGTTATATTGGAACCAGCCATTTTTTTATATTTTTCCAGATTAGGCCCCCCTCCAATAACAAATAACCTTTTGTCAGGCATCTTGTTGAAAGACTCTATGACAACGTCAATCTTCTTGTAAGAGACCAAACGACTACTAGTCAGATAATAGTCCTCCTTATCTGTGCATAGCTCAAAATTGGAGATATCGATATTGGGATGTATTGTCGTAGAGTCCCTGCGATATGTCTTTTTGATACGTCTCCCCACATAATCAGAGTTACAGATAAAATAGTCTACCCTAAAACTGCTAAGCATATCCCATTTCCTGATTCTGTGCAGAAGGTAGCGAGCCAGCCAACTCTTCAGTCCATTTGTTAGATGTGATTCTTCCAAATACTCATGATACATATCCCACACATAACGGATGGGAGAATGACAATAACAGATATGTAGCTGATCCTCTCTTGTCAGGACACCCTTCGCAACACAATGGGAAGAAGAGATAACCACATCATATCCCCGCATATCAAACTGCTCGACAGCCATTGGGAACAATGGAAGATACATCCTGTGTTTTTTCGTAGAAAACGGTAATCTTTGAATAAAAGATGTATGCACTTTTTCCCACGGGATTCCCAGTTCTTCGCAGATGTCCTTTTTCGCAATCAGCGTGAAGATATCAGCATCAGGAAAGACATCAGAAATGGCCTTTGTCACTTTATCGGCCCCGCCCACAGTGACCAACCAATCATGTATGATTGCGACTCTCATATATTAACTTCAGTATAATGACGGATTGCTTCCATGTATTCCTTCACAGTATTCTCAAAAGTTGGGTGTGACATGTCCTCAATAACAGATATTTTTCTTTGATATTCCGAATCACTTAAGTTCTGAGAAATATCATACCCATGTAAAAAATCATCAACGCCATTTCCATCAACATTAATACAAAACTGATTATGGGAATTCTCTTCATCGAAATGACCTATCGGAATACAATTGTAAAGCAGTGCAGTTTTATATGTAGCGTTAATTGAAGAAACAGAGGGAATGATAGGTAACACGCAAAAACCTGCCATACAAAAATAACGGGAAATATCCGCTTCCTCAAGACTTGCCAAATACTTCACTCCAAAACCTTCATAATGATTGACAAATGGAGAACTTGTCAGGATATATAAAGTATTCTGTTGATCCACATTAAATATTTTCCATGCTTCTAGCATGTTGTCTATCGCTTTTGCTTTCGTTATTAACCCAAAATAGATATAGATTCGTCTATTCTTTACAATTCCTTTTGAGGTATTCATAGATATATTGCTTGGGATAGTACGCAAAAAGACAGGCTTACCATATTTTTGCGCAATCATCATTTGGGTATGTTTATCAGTAACAAGCACTACATCAGCAGAAGCTATGAAATGTTTTATGATAAACCTACGAAGGAAATGAACCCTATCGTATTCATGAAGAGACATAACAAGAATTCCTTTTTGACGTATAACTGCATATCGGAGTTTCGCAATATATCGAATAATAAAAACATTGCATTCAGCAAAAGGATACTCTATAACAACTATATCCGTTTGCTTGATTTTATCACATACTTGTGCAAAAAGCTTAGACATGTTCATTGATATAAGTTTATCAACGAATCCATTTGTCCCAGAATTAGCAGAGTGAATACACACTTCACATTTCTTTACCCGCTGAAAACTCTTATATAAGTTATAAGAATAGTCACCTATTCCGTCCTTTTTTGTATTTGCATTATTACAAATTATATGTATCATTTAGTCATTCAAGTTCTTCTATAATTTCCTCAACAGGACATTCCTCTACACCCTGTTGTCGATTGATAATGATAATGAAAAAAATATAAAACCAAAAGAAATAAAGCCATAGATTTCCCACAATAAAGTATTGCAATAACTGAGTAATGAAGCCTACTAAAAGAGCCATAGAAGAAGTCGTCTTTTGAGCTTGTCTAAATACAGAGAAAAACATCAACAGCAGCAACACAAAGCCTATAAGCCCTTGATTCAACAAAACAGATAAATATAAATTGTTCGCTTCTTCTGCTGGCTTATATATTTCGACATTATTTTCTGTATGATAAGCTGTAGCCCCAACACCCTGTCCTAACAACATTCTATTCCATCCTCCCTCTAAAAAAGCATCTGTTGCAACAATTAGATTCTCAGCCCTCTCCGCTCCAGAGTAATCCATCTCTTCTTCATCAAATGAAGAGAAAGCTATAATCTTTGTTGAAATACCTTCATAAACGTCTTTAACTTGGGGGAACAAAAAAAATGCTGTAATAAGGGCCCCCACCCCCACAGCCCCCAATGCAAAAAAACTCTTTATAATAGAATAGCGCTGTAACATAAACAGCTTTAGGAGTAAAACTACCAGTATGGCAACATATCCAAAAGTTGATAATGATAAAATAGCTATAGCGAAAGACAATATTGCCCAAAAACTATACTTCTTTAAATCCGATATGAAATAGTATATACATGGAGTTATTATCGGTATCAGATACCCAGGTTCTGATGCCGTACCAGAAAGCCTTTTAAAACCGAATGTCTCAGATGCTTCATAAGGCCCAAATTCACCATACAACATGGTATAACCAAACATTTGAATTAAGCAAAAAACGGCTTCAATGATAACCGTATATTTAAATAATAACACAAAATATTCTTCTGAAATACATATATACTTGTCTTCGGCAATTCTAATAAGTACAAAGAGTAGTATTCCTCGAATAAAATATTTAATCGCAAACATTGGTTGAATGTATTCAGCAAAACCAATGCCTACTATAAAAGAATAAGCCAAAAAGATTAGTAACAGATTACTAATAGTATTATCAGATTCTACATATTCCTCGTTAAAAACAAAATATAGCAAAGGACTCATAGCCATAAGTAATTCACCAAATCGCATAGGAGTGTTTTCGCCAATCATCAAAGCGAATGATTCACGTAAAGGAAATACAATTAACAAGAGGAATAGAAATATTTTTAGGTTTCTGTTTTCAAGCATTTTTATTTACTAGTAGCAATTTCAATAATCCATGAGGGAATCTATCTTTTATGGTGGAGGTCATTTTAAAAAAGGATATCTTCCACAAATACCAGCAAAAGCACAGAATACGACTTCCTCCGTATGAACATTGTATTTGATATGACTCTTTGCGTGACTTTACAAAATTATCATAAGTAGCACCTCCAGATGCATCAACAACAGAAATAGGAACATCAATATATCTAAATGAATAATTGTTAATATATGCCCAAAGTAAGAAATCATAATCAGCAGCAAGACGATAGCTTAAATTAAAAAGTCTCTTCTTCAAGATTTCTGATTTAACAAAAACGCTTTGATGAGAAAACACCATATCATATCTTATTTTACTCAGTTTTTGAGAAAAGACATATTTTTCGCCAAATACATATTTATATATAACATCACCATATATAATATCCGATACGGTCTCACTGGATCTTATTTTATTCTCTACCTCCTCTATAATCATTGAATGTATAAAAACATCACCTGCATTCAAGAAAATTAGGTATTTCCCTTTCGAGGCTTCAATTCCTTTATTCATTGCATCATAAATACCCAGATCAGGTCCCGATATATAATAATTGATACCACTTTTGTACTTACAGATGATATCATTTGTACCATCTGTACTACCACCATCAATGATAATATAATCAATGGACTTTGATGTCTGAGAAATGACCGAACATAGCGTTCTTTCAATAATGTCGACTGAATTATAACATATAGTAACAACACTAAACAACATACAGTCATTCCTCAGTCTATATTAGATAAAATGTCTATGTTCTCCTGTAAAGGAATACTTCAAATCACGATTCCTTTCACCGATTTTCTTAGCCGGAATACCAGCTACTATGGTAAATGGATCCACATCATGAGTTACAACAGCACCTGCTGCAACTACAGCACCTTCTCCGATATGAACACTATGTAGTATAACTGTGTGTGAACCTATCCATGCACGATTATCAATCAAAACAGGACCATGGTTCTGAGTTCCACAACGAAAGAAAGGATCGCGATGATCATGTTGTTCAGTCCATACTTTTACCCCACTGGCAAACACAACATCCTCTCCAATTGTTATTCCATTTCTTGCATCAAGAATTGAATGATCACCAATAATTGATCCACGTCCTATAGTAATTTTGGAAGGTTCTCGTACTTCTGTTCCATAATAAATGACAGCATCAGCACATAGGTTCACACCACATACATGCCGATAAATATAGTTTCTAATATGATGCGATGGAGTGTACGACAAACGATATAAATAATATGCAGTAAATCCAGAGCAAAGCCCTTTTATCTTATACCTTACAGAAATGTCATTTTTCACAATCTCTACTTTATTCTCCTTATTATCACTCATATAATTGTTTTTCACAAAAAAAAATATTTTTATCATCGGGGAGAATAAAAGAACGAACGAAACATTCTTAAACAGAACGATAAAAGCCAATAATACAATTAACAGAAGAGTAACAGTATTCATAAACTATCGGAATTATTATACTATCTGAGCCAAATACCTTTTGCAGTTTTATCTAACAACTTACGTAACTGAATTTTCCCAAATACTGCTTGGAACAACATGACTATAGTTGGGATAACAACCACCCCTGCAACTCCCCATAACCGACATGCAACAGTCATTAAGGGCCATGAAACGAAAGCAAACGATAAATAAATAATGAGTTGTATTCTAACCGTACCAATGCCATTGATAAGATACATATATAGATTCCCCAAATTCAAAATGATTACATATACACAAACACATAACGATAATTCTTGACTAACCTCCACATTTGCTCCTACCCAAAGAAGATAAACATAAGGAGCAAGTATACACATCAGAAGTCCAGTGGCACTATTACCAACCCAAATAAATTCTAATGCCTTAATAGTTCTTTTCATCCACGAATAATCATTTCTTTTGTATGCATCGGTGAAAGCAGACCAGAACGGTGTTAGTACAATAATATTGATAGTATTTAATAACGCAAAGTACTTATATGCTATATTATACTCAGTAACGGCTTCGGGGCCAATCTCTCTAGATATTATAATATTGATGATTTGAAAAATAAAGATCATACATAAATAGATTATAAAAAACTGGACTCCTATCCCTAAGATATCTCGAATCAGCCCCATCTTTATATAACGGAAATGAGGAGCAATATTTTTATATTTATCAGAAGAATATACAAAAAGCGTAACCACTATTGTCAGCAAACAAGGCATTCCTGCATAATATAAAGCCAAATTGGTTAGACTTCCTTCACTAATCCGAGTAAGAATCCAAACGGAAATCAGAGACAGCAATTGACCTCCTCCCTGTATCATCGATGCAAAACCTGTTTTTTGATCAGCCATAAGCATCGTAGAAACAAGGTTTGCAACCATCGTCATGCAGAAGAATGCAGACAAAATAATAAATAACTCACCTAATTCTTCATTATAAGCAGGTTCGACATTTATAACCATAGACCAATCAATAAATACACTGCAAAGACAAATAAAAATATAAATGATTATGACGATGAAAGAAACAGAAAAATAAGTAGTACTCAAATAACATCTTGCTAATTCGATATTGCCTTCAGCTTTAGCTTCGGCAAATCTATTCCTAAAACCATTCCCAAGTCCCAAATCAAATAAGGTTACCCATCCGATAATCGAAGACAATGTCAACCAAATTCCATATCTTGTCGCGTTAACATAATCAATCATTAACGGAACAGTCAGAAAAGACGACAACACATAAATCATCTTTGCCACCACAGATAGCACGACACCCTTCACAGCTTCCTTTGAGCGGCCAGAAGAATTAGCGTAGATTGTTTTCAAACAATATTTCACGATTGCTGAGGAACAGGTTTTGACAGTAACGCCTTCAGGTCACCCTCTTTATAGAAAATGTATATCGTTGTAGCGATGAATGTCAAAAATAGAACAACAAGACATATCAGCGAGCGTTTTGGTCCTGTCTTCCTAACAGGAACCGTCGATGCCTGAACAACTGCAAAAGCAGGAGTGTCTTCCTGAACTTTCATTTCTGCCTGCTTCAGACGAGCAGAGACCTGCTGATAAATGGTGCGCTGAAGCTGCATCTCTGTTTCTTTATTCAAACGTTTCTGACGGACTTCTTCCAAGAATGAGTTCATGTTTGCATCAGCATACTGGGCATAATCCTGACATGCCTTTTCATATAAAGCCTTTGCCTCGTCGTGCATTTTCTGATTATGCTCCAAATCTACACGAGCCTTTCGAGTACGATAGTTGGTAATGAACCGTTGTAGTAAGACCATGGCTGAGTCTGCAATGGTGGTACAAACTTCTGGATCATAATCTTCAACACTGATTGTAATGAGACTGGTCTTTTTGTTAACGGAACATGAAACCTTTTTTCCTACCAACCTAGCAATAGCAGTTTGACGTTTTGTCATGCGATGAGGATCAAGCTTTGCAGTATCCACTTTCGAAGACCTTCCGAATATTTTTTTAATAGCAGAAGACCACCAAGGGCTATTTGGTCCATTCTTCAGGTAATCATAGTAGGTTAGCTCTGCATCGGTATTTTTCGGCTTTACTTTCACTTTCAATAATTCTGCCTTGAAATCTACTGATGCCATCAATTCTGGATACAATGCCGGACGTAAAGCATCCGAAGTGCTACTTATGGCCGAACCCAAATCAATTCCAAGGCCACTTGCTAAAGAAGCCAAACTACCGCTACTCCGATTACCTGAAAGTTCTGGACTTAATTTTACCGTGCAATTATAATAATTAGGCAATGACAGCATATACAGTGCTGTAAAAAGAAATATTACAGGAAGTACTATCATGTACAATTTCTTATGTTTAAGCATAAGTTGATAAGCTTTAGACGGATCCAAAATAGAAGCACGTCTTATTCTTATATGTTTATCAATCATAATCGTATTATTCTTATTTTAACAGATTTGCTATCGTGGCAACCATTGTGGCAAGAGAAGCAACACTTGTACCTATGCCAAGCCATTGGGAGATGACCTGCGCATCACGAGGTCTTTTGGTCGGTACTACAACCTCACAACCTGGCTCTATCTTTCCCTCCTTGGCCAATGCCATTGTACCATTCTGATAAACGATATAAGCATGGGATTTCTTCGCCCTTTCTCCAAAACCACCAGCTTGCTTAATATAATATTTATAGCCCTTTCCTTCATCAAAGGCCACCGTGTTGGGTGCATTGACATCGCCGCTGATACGGACAGTATGGTTGAAACTTGGAACTATCAGACGATCACCGTCCACCAACTCTACATCTTGAGTGGAACCGGGATGGGCAAGTGCCTCATCCAAATGGATACCGATAGTATAAGTATCAGATATAGCAATCTTATCAATGTTTATAGAATCTTTTCCATCAGCACCCTGACGAGCCACCTGAAGCACAGCCTGCATACGTGCCTTTTCGTCATCATTCATTTTTCGTAACAATCTGGCACCACGAGCATTTGAGCCAGGAATCAAACCACCCGCAGACTTAACAACATCTGAAAGACGTTGATTTTTCTTTTCTAGTGAGTAAACACCCTCAAAAGTCACCTCCCCTTCGACAAATACATTAATCACTTTCTTAGAAATCGGACTTCTTCGAACATGAACAACATCATAAGGCTCCAAGAAAAAGCTATTTGAATAATCTATCGAAAAACCTGGATTTAACTCAAAACTATAAACTTTCGCCACCTCTTCACTAGCTTCACGAGCCTGAGGATCAATAATCCGCCGTGACACATCGATTTTCACCCTCGAAGCATCATCAGTAAGACCTCCAGCCATCAGAACCAGATCTTCAATCGCCATTTTGTCTGAATACTCATAGGTTCCTGGGCAAATTACTTCTCCGTCAATAGTCAATGTACGGAGATTCTGATGCTCTGCCAACGTTGGGACGAAAAGAACATCTTCATTCTGCAAAGGAACGTCTGCAGCGATGCCATTCATGATACCATCAAGATCTATGGGAACGACTTCATGAGTACGATTAGACTTAACCCGTCTGACAACCGCACGGGCAGTCATGGCTTCCTCTGACAATCCACTCGCATATTCTATCAGCGAGCGTACACTGCTGATTTTCCCTCCGAGATGATACATCCCAGGACGATAAACTGCACCTCTGACCTCAACCATGTTCTTATAACGATTGATAATAGAGTCAACAATAACAGAATCGCCATCGTCCATCTTAAAATCGCTCAACTCGAACTCTTCAACATTATAGACACTTTTAAGGTCTTCGCTCTTTCGAAGCACACGAATAAGTTTCTTGTAGGCGTCACCAGTGAAACCTCCACTATATTTTAATAATGTGGCGAGGCTTTCCGTCTTACGCATCTCATAGGCCATCGGACGCTTCACTCTACCAGATATATCTACAATACATTCATAAGCGCCAACCTGAACAACATCATTGTCTTGCAGACGCACATTACCAGACAGACGACCATTGAGGATGAATTCATAAATATCTACTACAGAGATCTGTCGACCATTTCGGATTACTTTTACATTCCTCAACGTTCCTAAATCACTTATGCCGCCAGCCATATAAAGTGCGTTAAAGACTGTAGAGAAGGCACTCAAGGTATAGGTGCCTGGTGCCTTTACCTCGCCCATGACATTGACAATAATAGTACGAGTCTGACCAACAGTCACCTTGATATCGGAATCCGTATAGAACTTTCCCATTTTGCCACGAATACGACTCTGAGCTGCAGAAACCGTCAGCCCACTTACCTGTATGGGCCCAACATTCGGCACGGTTACTTCACCATCTGGACTAATTGTCAAAATCTCACTCTGCTGCGTATTACCAAATACATCAATAACCAACTGATCACCAGGACCAAGCACATAGTTCTGAGGTGTCGCAATATTCATCTGTGGTTCAAAAGTCAGATACTTATTATTGAAGATGTCACGACCGAATACTTTCTTTTTCTTCTCAGCTGTTGATTCAAAATAGAGAGAATCAGCTTTTATAAAATCCATTCTTGATTCCAGACTATTATCATAAAGCCATTCTGGGGGGCGGTTTTGCATTCTCTTGCTATATATCTGATCGCTCTCTTCAATCTCACGCAGCGGTGCATTATTCTTGCGCATCCTGCTTGAGGCATCCCCTATGGCCTTGTCAACAACACCGCCCATACTGACCTTCTCTAATTGCTGGCTATACTTCTGACGCATCTGTTGGATTTGGGCTAACGTAGCACCTTGCTTGAGCAGTTCAGTTGCAATCTCTGATTCAGCCTTGCCTAATCGCTTTTGTTGGATGACATACTGCAGAATCTGAGTATCGGTCATCCCAGACTGGGCCCATATATCTATTGTAAATAACAACAAGAGAGCCATCATCGAAAATAAACGCTTCATCATACTATTATTATTTATGTGGATTCAAAAACTAGTAATGGATGTAAAAAAGAGGGTCACCCCGAAAAGAACAGGGTGGGAATACTCTACCTTGGAAGCGTAATTATGTCTAAATGTACTGACATTCAGCGACATCTGACGATTACATGATTGGTTTCCGGGCATTTTACCTTGCAAAGGTAATAATTATTTCTTAGAAAAAAGAATAAAAAATATAAAAAAAATCCCTAAACGACCAAACGTTTGGGGATTTCTTGTTATTTTTACCAAGGGAAGTCATCACCCTCGCTTTCTTGGCAAGGGGGATTTCTTATCTGATTCTATCCATCGAGCGGACGAGCTTCTCGTCGGCGAGGATGCCCCGACGGGCGAGAAAATAGCAGATCAGGGAGATGGCAGGGAAGACGGCAGGCCACGTAGGACGGAAGTCAACTGCTCC
>Ga0310694_10002131_pt1 | contig 20838 bp, 53 predicted proteins | sample 174DNAGHGhighgp2_FD_203884 | JGI IMG/M metagenome (GOLD analysis project Ga0310694, IMG submission 203884) | Sheep rumen microbial communities from Palmerston North, Manawatu-Wanganui, New Zealand - 1742 DNA GHGhigh gp2 (v2) (version 2) | ecosystem: Host-associated > Mammals > Digestive system... | reverse complement strand
TGTTCCGTGTCATCTTACCGCATCCAATTCGATCCATTCAAAAATATCACCGGGTTGCAACTGGATTTTGTTTCCGTTTACATCCGAACCAATCAAAATCCCTGAGGCATTGAAGCAAAAGTAAAAGGCATCGCCAATCTTCACCACGTGAAAAGTGTAATCCTTCTCGGGGAACCTGGCACGGGAATCATTCCAAACTGTCGTTTCGCCATTTTCCGCTTTCTTAAAGGCTTCCTTGATCTCCCAAAGAATTCCTGTGGTTGTCATATCCTGAGGAACAAAACTATTTGACGATAGCATCGTATAGTCGTTCTTCAACATTTTGAATGCCGCGTCCGAAAGAACCATCGTTTTAGACATCATTCCACCTCAAAATTAATGCATCATTGGCGTAAGAATAGCCCAACGTGCCACGCCCAAAAGCGCATGCTCGTCGGATGCCCCACCATTAATGATTTCGAAACTATATCGAATAGCATACTGGCTATCATCAACACGCGGCACATAACAAATCCCTATTACGTCATGCACGATGTTTCCATCTTCGAATTGAATTGCAATATGCATCCCGTTGATCAATTGGTTTGCGTGTTCCTTGAATGAACCATGAATGATATGTCCGGATTCATCCCGTTCGACCTTTATCCATTCAATAGGCTGGGGAATCTTACCGCTTTTAGTATCATCCACGATTTTTCTAAAATCATCGCAAGTATGATACACCATATCCTGATACTTCGGAATTTGTGTATTAATTCCATACTGATCAATTTGACACAAAAGGGTATCCAATGCATCAAGATCAACACAAACTTTCATTATGGTTCTCCTTACAACGAATCGTTCGTAATTTTTCCTAATGTATATTCCAACCCAGTTTTACCCCTCCAACGTCGCACGCACCCAGGCGCCCATGTTCAAATCGTACAGGGTTGGCTGGGCATTGGGGTCGGGTTCTTGACCCGGAATGTATGCCCACTCACACTCTGCAAAATCGTTCCAATAACCATGTGCAGGCACCACAAGTTTACTAAAGTATCCTTCTGACTCGTACATTGATGCCATTTCAACTGTGGTGATTTTACCGTGCTTGTCCTTCACCAGGATATACGCAACATCTTCCGGTGTTTCGTTTGTAGGAAGAAGTGTTTCCTCATCAATGGCCAAGGTATGCCAGGTAACTGCATTGAGATCGATATCGATGTCTTCGCAACCGATATTGAACATGGTCATGATGAACTCCCCATATTGTGTTTGTTTGAATAACATCATTATAACACAAAAAAGGGGAATTGTCAAACAATTCCCCAAAATATCGTGACTTATGATTATTAGCCATTACGGCATCGGCTCACCACCATTGCGCCAAATATCTTCTCGATTTTCGTCACCAAGAATAAACGTACTGCCTCTCTTGATCCAGAAAATGACAGGTCTTCCACCATCACAATCATCAAAATCCAGAATATCGTTCTTCAGATCCTCGACGCCGATCCCAATTTCCTCCAGATCCTCATCATCCCAATCGAATACTTCCTTAGCGGCCTTAAGAATCGCCTTTTCGTCGCTTCTTGCCTTGATAGTCGTTGTGTAATAATGATCCTTACCCCATCCGCGATTTGCGCAACGGGCATTATCACACCAACGAACCTTATATTCAACCTTCTTCTGCTTTTCGTGCTTCGTATCTTCCGCTTCCACGATTCGCGCAATCCTGGATTGGAAGCTTTCATTGATCTTTTCCACTGCTTCATCGGACATTTGGGTACTCCTATGCTTGTTTATCTTAATGACCACATTATAACATCAATAGGGATCAAAGGCAACGTTTTCCAACTGATCCGTGCCGAACAAATTGATCATATTCTCCTTTTGCTTCGCGAGGGTTATGAGATCATTTTCCGTGCATGGAATGTCATATGCCTGATCATCGGTAACGGGCTGTAGTGCCCACATGGATTGGGTAAACAGGCTTGTTGGCAATTCATAAATGCCCACGGATCCATCTTCGAGGGAAGTTGCACCCACTGTAAACATGACGATATCACCATAATCGTTCATCCCAACAATCGCGGGTGTCGTGGCCATTCTCCCAGCCCGCGGAGCACAAACGAGGATATGCTTGCCGAGCATACTAATGCATAACGGATCATTCTCCTCAAAGGTGTACCATGTGATATTGTAATTTTGAACAACAGGCATAATACAAATTCCCAATTAATATGCACTCATCGAACGGACAAGGGTGTTCCGCTTATACCCATCTTCATCAATCGGCAGAATATCTTCATACATCGAATAACGATTCGCGAAGTTCACATTACGCGTCTTAACTGCACCCTTCTTATTTGCCTTAACCCGGCAAATATCGTATCCGTCGTCATGGCGAAGAACCTGAACAACGTACCCAGTGCCTTCAAAAAGCTTTTTGGCCATGTCGCCATACATATCGGCTTCGGCCTTCGTTGTGACCTCGCGAAGAACTTCCCAATCGCATTCGACGTACTTGATATATTCGTACGTCAGCACGACGGGGAACATTTCCCCGATATCCTTAACAGTAACACCAACCACGTCGGCCTTATGGGGAACATCACCAGTCTGTTTGTCCGCGATGGCCTGGGTGAATGCCTTCGAATATTCGGACGAATCCTTGTACAGCGCATCGTTAGGAGCGATTCGGACACAACGGCATGCAACAAATTTATTCTCGTCGTTCCGATACACATGGAAGCCAAAGCGCTTTTCCTTGTAGAAATCTTCATCGCTAATGCTCGTATCGGTGGACGGATCGTAAGACGAGGTAAAGAAGGCGAAATGCTCGAGCTTTGAATTGGAAGTGTTGGTCATCTTAATACTCCTAGTGCGTGTTTGTTTGAATGACACCATTATACACGATTTGTACCAAGGTGGCAACAAAATATGTGCAAATGTTTTATGTCATTTTAGACATGGAAGGATTTGCCTCGGCTTCAGTAAGGATTACAGACATTCGTATTCATTGTTTGATTGATGACAAGATATATACGTAATCCGAAACGCTGGAAACATTAAGACTGGTGAGACGATGTGAATTCCTTGCGAGCGAGTTCACGCGTTGCGTTCTTAATCTTTTCCTCGAGCATTGTGACTTCGTTAACAAGGGTTTTGGAAATTACTGGCGATGCCGAGCGAAGAACACGAAGGGCCAACGCAAGAGCGGTCAGTTCGGATTCACAGAGTTCCATAGACACCGTTGTTTCAGTGGTCGTTGTCATAATTAACTCCTTGTTAATAGTTAAGTTCCTCAACTACGATTACTGCCAGACAAAATGTCGCAATTACAATGGCCCATGAAATTTTCGGATATTTTCGGAAAAGCTTTTCCTGCACCAGAAAACATACGTAAATCCACAGGAGGACAGTACCAATACTACAAATCGTAATCATTTAATATCCTTATGTTAGTTCTGCTTAAAATGAGGGTTTCATATCACTGCATATGCTTGTTGCTTAACTTATACTTCCACTTGAGGACGATTTTATCAAACAATTCACTGCCATTTTGTCTGTCAAACATCGACGCGACAACACCAATACAAAGAACAATAAGGGCAAACGCGGTTGGCGCCCCGAGCGAAGGATCATTAAACCAAGTCTTCGCCAACCACGCGGCAAAACTAAACATACACGCCGTCAACCCCAAAATGCATGCCATAATACATGCGGCAAATAGCGCAATGCCGATATAAACGATAAAAGCCTTTAGCCACCTCATTTAAATCTCTCCATTGGGTGATTCGGAAAATACGACCAGGCAAAAACGTCCTTCCACTGAAGGGTTTTGTTGGAAAGCTTTCCGTGTTGATAAAAATCCGTAACAATATATCCATCATTAAGGGCAAGCAAAACAGCATCGGCAACTTCGGGCAAATTACCGAAGACATATTCACCCTCGCCGTTTAATATGGTTGTAACGATATGCCATTCGATTACTGCAGGGATAATTTTTGAGCGTCTTAGTACCTTTGCGTTGTATATCGCCTTATCCAGTTCCGTGGCAGAACGATTATACACCTCAGCGACTTCCCCATCTTTCTCCATGAGAGCTGCAGTGGTAAGGTTCGCCTCTGCATCAGCCAACACGTTCTCATCAATCAAAACTGCACCCAATTTGTTATACTCCATTAGGCTGTCTGATTTTCCGATGCATCAAATCTAGGACGTTCTGCCCATCCCAAAATCTTACTGCTTGAAACTGGTTGATCGTGGTCGTAGAATTCACCCTTCCACCAATGGCACATCAACGCCACGTTGCAGTTAGAAGCCTTCACCAAATACCATCCACCATCATATCTCGGCTTTTCTTTCGCGAAATCATGCCATTCGATAACGCTGATATTTTGAGGTGCATTATTAATGGCATTGTCGAGTACCCACGAATATCGTTGACAATACTCCTCCACAGGAAGCCACGATATGTGGGTCGAGACCTCGCGAAGAACGTCAATGTCGACAAGTATCATCTTACCCATACGCATTCCCCTTTAATTTTTGTACATATGATTTTATCAATGCAAGATCTTACAAATGTCTAATTTGCGGTATCGTGATCGGGAACGATAAAATAATCGAAATCCCATCCATCAGATAGGGAAACGGAAATTCCATCTGCATCACAACCAACTAGACAACCGTCACCGTTGAGTGTGCAAAGGTAAACATCGGAACCCAGCTGAACCACATAGATCGCTGCGTAATTGCGAGGAAAACCGTTGGTGACGCTATTCATCCATGCCATGATATCTCTCCTATTTCTTAATTGTTGTGGTCATTATACATGACTGTGGTAAAAATGTCAACCCGAAAACGGAGCAATTGCAAAATAAAACGATTAAATCGTATGAATTTACGATATTACAAATTGATTATTCTTGCTTGTCGTCCGCTACCACGTTTTCTTTCTTGACAGTAGCGACCCTCTCCTCGATTTTCTTCCAAAATTCGCGAAATTCGTAATATTTTGCTGCGCTTTGGGGAAGCAACATATCGACTTGCTTAAAAATACTGATGAGATAATCGTATTCGTTATCAGTTAAGGCGATAAATTTTGTGTATTCTGACATTCGTTTCACCTATACAAATCATTGATATGGGACATTGTCCTATTTTATTAAGATCTGGAGTGTGAATCAATAAACTCGGCAAAGGTGCCAGCACTAACCATAACTGCGATGGAAACTCCGTCGCTTTCAAGACGGATTTCCCTGACAACGGAACCATCGTTAACCAGTCGACGTGCGGTGACCATGAAATTTGCACGATGAATGAGAATACCGTCGTGAAGCTTCACCACTTCGACATGCTGCTCAGCGATCATGTTATTGATATATTCAATGAGCCAGTTGACATCTGCCATGTTATTACTCCTTGTTTGAATGACACTATTATACGTCAACAATGACAGTATGGCAACGTATTGTGCACCGTTAGTTTAATTAATCAAAAAGCGTTGTGTGTTTGGTATCACTCGGGCAAATATGCCCATTCGTCACCATCCTTACAGAACAGAGTATTTTCCCACATGACAACATCCGTTTTGTATGTTGGTGTTGAGTTGATCGGGTGTCGAATTAGAATGGCTTTTCCGATCGTTGGTTTTTCTGAGGAAGGATGCCACTCCAAGATGCTACAGCGTGACTGTTCACTGGCCATTTTGGCTATTCTCATCGCCAAGTAGGTACGCACATTCATATCGGTGCACGTCAAAAGCGCTTGCAGATCTTCAGAATCAATTAAAACTTTACTCATCTTTCATTCCTTTACTCAGGCAAATATGCCCACTCGCTTACGTTTTCCTTTGTGGAATACGTTGTAGTCCAACCATTATCATCATAGCAGTAAATAGAATCTGGAAAACCCTTCCGTTAATCCTTACCAGAATACGCGCGCCGTTTCTCGGATTTTCATCGAGACCGTGCCATTCAATACCATAACAATTTCGCTTAAAAGTTCTTCATCGATTAAGCGCTTTTTACCCATTTTGTTACCTCAGCACATGAACGCCTTGATCTTTGTCTTCTTCTAATGCCTTCGTTATCTTGAAATGGATTTCCGCCAATCGGTCAAAAGCAGGATCCTCTTTACTATCATCGTGCTCTTCTGCCAAATCGAAAATGTACTCAGCAAGCGTTTCCGCTTCTTCCCGAGTTAGATTAAGAAGTACGTTTTTGCTCAACATGCGATAATGCCCACGTAAAGTCATATACATCCGACCATGGCGAAAATCTTTGCTTACTCGAAATCAAAGAATCCAACAAACTGTCGTTAAATCTATTGGATGAATGAATTTCCACGCCTTCAGCAAAGAAATAGTCAGGACACTTGCTCAAATAAGCATTTGCTTTATGCTTTGCGGAATCCAGACTTACAGAATCAATCTGCTTTACCTCAGTTCGATACTCATTAGTTGATTTGTCAAACCCGAAAAACAACAAAATATACTGCATGGTTTCCTCTTTTCGAAAGTCCATTAATCATGTGCGTCGTGGCCAGGTAGATGCGCCCACATCTCAACGACGTCGCCACATCCCTTTTCAAGTTCCCAAACTATGAAATCATTATCATGATACCCAATAAAGGTGTCGGCGCAAATGTTTCCATACTTGGTTTTGACAAGAATGTCCTCATCAGGTTCGGGCATTTCGGTAACAGGTCGCCATTCGATGAAATCAAATGATTTCTGCTTCGATGCCTTTATTTCCTTTCGAAGCCACGTGGTCAAACCATCAAATCGATCGTAATCCTTCTGGTCAAAACACAAATTAAATTGTGCGTAGATCAGGTTGTCCAAAAACGCATCCAAAACGTCGGAATCGATTAAAACGGTTGCCATTTGTGATATCTCTTTGTGAATGACATCATTATAGGGGAAAATACTACAAATGGCAACCAACTAATTTGTTAACGCAGTTTATTAAAAATGCGGAATAACTGGGTTTCTACTCTGGACACGGCACTTTGGTGAATTTGGTCACGAATAACTTTTTTGGCATTTTCGTTGTATGAATTTGCCCCACTATCATTGAGGGTATCATATACCGCACGCATCACGGCATGCACAACCACGGGCAGCATTTCATGTGGGATCACCACAACGTCATCACCACCGCACTTTTCTGGATTTCCCTGACGAATAATGTCCCAATCAATAAGATATTCGAGATAAGTTTGTGCGTTTTGTGCAAAATCCTTATCATTAAGCGCATGATAAAAACAGTCCTTGTGGGACTCAATCAATGCATTTTCCTCCGACGATACCATCTTCCCGGCCAGCTCACCAATATCCGACAAATGATCCGGATTGACCGCGTTCTTCGCACCATTAATCTTGGCGTTCTCGATTAGGGTTTTAAGATTCTTCTTCACATCCAAGGGAAGAGTCCATGCGTTATCGGGAAAGCCCATGGATTCGTATGCCTTGATTTTTTCTGAACACTTGCCCAGTACAGACATAACGTCATCCAACACTTCTTCGTCAATGGGGATTTGCATATTGATTCGTCTCACTTTGCGTGCGGGAACTCAGGAATTTCCGCCCAATAGTCGACATTGTAACTCGTGTGATGAAATTGGTTGCATGCAAAAAAGCATATATCAATTTCGCACCCCTCTTCGACCACGAAATAATGTCCATCTGCACACGGCCGTTCCTTTTTAATGTCGTGCCATTTGATTACGCTTATCATTTCATCATCGCAATCCACAATATCCTCAGGATTCATACCACTAGCCACAATGGCAGACGGATTGTCCACGGTTATGACATAATTTCCCGTGCGGTATTCTCCACCAGCATTCGTAATCGTTTCATTCATGTTTATCATCCAATTCGTTATACTCGATCATATAACTACGCATGCAATGCATGGCATATTCTCTGAGTTTTTTGTTATTGTATGCATTTAACGGACGCAATAACTCGTCGGCCAACATAAAGGCTACTTCCCAAGCGGCGCCTTCATCCGTAATTTTTGAAAAAGATCGTGATCTTCTGAAAAATCTTCGTTGAAAGAGAATATGGCCGAGTTCATGGAGAAACGCGATTGCCATAATTTCCATATCATCGAATTTCGAAAGCCAGATTTGTTCTCCATCCGTGGTACCGATGTTGAGCTCATCCTCGCGGAACATTTGCGAATCGAATTCGGCCTCAACACCATAGGCGATGGCTATGTCAGAAAGGGTCTTCTTCGTGATTTGCAATGTTATTCCTTTTGCTCAAGCCCCATTGCGCCACACACAAGTTCGTTTACACTATCGCAGAGGTTTGCCATCTCATGCATTTTGTCGCGACACTGTATCATGTTGGATAAAACCGTATCAGAATGCTTCCCACAACTTTCGCAACATGCCACGAAATCCGCACACAACTCACTCGTTACAAAAATTTCGTCGTAAATTATGTCAATTTTGTCGCGAAGTTCCCGCAATGCTTTGATCTTCGCCATCCGTGAGGTTATCATCAATTTAATCCTATTAAGCTTAAAATAAGGCGTTGTTAGGTGGTTGGCGCAGGCGTGCTATTTGTCGCGACCCTCGTGATTGCGTTAACACGATCACTAACCGTGTTAAAATGATGGGCAAATGCATCCATGGCCATGCTCAATTTAACCCATGATCCGTCTGACATTGCGCCATTAAAAATATCTTCCATCTCATTTTTGAGATCACGTAAATCATCCGTTACCTGATCCATTACATATGCATCATAATTTCGGACCTGTTCCTTCAGCCAATTATACGATTCAAGTGATTGCTGGGAGGCACCGTTTAAATTTTTACCTGCTAATGCCAAAAGCGTGCGAGCGTCGGAAATCTCCATTGTTATCTCTTCTGGAGCCTTCTTATTCTCTGCAGATTTCGCGATTAGCGTATCAATGTTTATTCCTGTCATTTGTCCCGTTCCTCAAAATTAGACCGGCTTTTCGCATCGGACTGCAGCTTCCTTCAGCTTTTCCTGTAATGTCCGACGCATGGGGTTCGACGACTTGCTAATCGCGAGTATGGCGCGAAGAAACGCGATTTCGGTCTCGGTAAGTTCAATCCTGGTGGTCTTAAGTTCATATGCCATTATTTCCACACCTCATCAATTAATGTTTATTATATGACATTATCAATGATAATGCAATATCACAACGGGATTACGATGCTCAACTCTGCATATGCCAAAGGCTTGCCATCCGGAGCATAAATTCTAATTCGTGTCCACATCGGATCGGTATGGTCAAATTCGATTCTCAACTCGTCAAACGAATAATTGCATTCAAATACCGCACAACAACCCGCCTCAATAGTAGGTGTCATATCCTTGTCCTTCGGCAGTTCAGACACACATACCATCCCGGCATCTGCGGTAAACCTACTACATCCCTTTAATACAGACGGTCCGCATAATCGATTACTCCAATCGCCGTACCCGGTTGACGCAGATTTGATTTTAATACCCAATGCTTCTCCGAGTTTCCAATCAAAGGAGTGATGTTCCAATCCACAAATTCTTTGCCATAAGCCCTTGTGAATTTCATCATCAATCAAATAACACGGATCAGTAACCAAATATTTCATTTTATCTCTTTACACGGCGAATACTAACGGTGGCGAGACTGAAGACCACGAAGACCAAAAATTTTGGTAACCCAATCGCGATGTTCAATTTCCTTATCAACTTCTTCAGAAAATTTTACGAAAAAATCATGGCCCATCTCTCTGGATGATGTTGTGTATACGCAATCCATGAAATGATTAAAACAATTTTCACTGGACAAGTATTCACGCAATTCCACGAGCATCTCGAGGGTCATATTATCGTACCAATCGTGCGAGTTTTCCCCGCTCTGGACAAGATCCTTAAAAGTCCAATTCAGAAAATCCACCTTAAATTTTTCGTAATTCATTTCACACCACTTCTATTTTTGTGAAGCTTCGTTAACCCATCCATCACCAGTGCGATATACGATTTTTTGAGTATTGATATCACTCACAACAAGGTAATCGTGCGCCTTTAGCTCTGGATCATCGAGAATGCATTTTATTTGGTCATCGATGTAACGACGGTTATTACTTGAAGCGTATACAAATGAACGGTCTGGCACACGATCATCCATAACGCTGAGCACATATCGGTTAAACGTCATATGGTCACTCCATTATCCAGTATACCATGTTAATGGTTAATTAATGCACCATTAACCATGATTTCCTATTCACGTTCGCCCTTATTACCCCGTTCCACATATTTCCAGTTTTGGCCAAAATTTTCCTTAACATAACGGATAAAGATCTGTTTTGCCTCTTCAAATGAATCAGACGGATTGTATTCGTAAATCGAATAACCCTGTCCAGTAGCATTTTTCATTTCTGGCGTTTCAAACACCCTAAACAGGTTCACCTCCGTGTAAATCTTCACAGTCATCTCACCACAATCCACATGCACGAAAAGATATCCGAGTAAGGTAAGGGGGTGATCTGCATCAAACATATCCCATAATCTGGCCCGCACAGAAACTTGCTTGCGATATACGCGATCACAAATCCATTGCGTGTTATCGACTTTAAAACCAAATCTGCCACATCGAAGACCGGTAAAGTATTCGAGTGATTCAACTTTTTCAGATGGTGGTATGCAATTTTGCATATTTTGATCGGGATGTTCGCGCACTAAATTCGACATTGTTATCACGAAACTACGGCTTCGAAATTTCCTTGAGGGCGTTGACAACATACATTGCACGAACGCGGTCACAACGAACATTCACGTCCTCAAACATGCCGCAGGTATAATGAACGTTGTACTCGTTTTCTGTGTGTTGCGTCACAATAACACTGGTAAGAATGTCCTTCACATCAAAACGATGGCGTTCCATCCCACATGCATTCGTCACGGTGTGAGTGATGGTATTATCTGCATACTGCTCACGGATATAATCAATCAGTGTGCGAAGAATGAACAAGGATGCGTTAGCCATTTTGAATTCCTTTTCGATGAATTTGAGATTTAACGGACACCTATGGGCATGCCCTTTTGCGAATGATCCCATTATACATGAATTGGGAGAAAAGAGCAACGTTTTGTTGTCAATAAAACAACAAAGGCTTTATGTGGCTAAGCGCAAATATTACCAGCCTCTCGGAGACCAATCCCAACGATTTTCAATATCGATTTCGTCCGGCTCTCCCTTTGACTCGAGGAATTTCTTGGCAAGAATCTCGAGGCTCGCGAACGCCGCGTCACGCTCTTCCTCGGGCATATCCTTATCGTACGCTACCCTTTCGATATCATCAACATCTTCACAGTCATTATCGGCACACCACTCGAGGAATTCGGCATACATCGATTCGGGCTCTTCATCGTCATACTTCGCTGCAGGAACGAAATTGACGGCATTCCAATTCGGATATTCGTGAAACTTGACCATGATTCTTCCTTTCCTTTAATCTACGGGGTTATCACGATAGTAATTGTCCCATTTTTCTTTTTCAAGGTCAACCATAGGTTCGTCGATGTTAACCGAATTCAGGATGTCCTGCAAACCGTCAAACATATCCTGAAGACGCGTCTCGTGCTTCCAGTATCCGTTTTCAGAAGCACGGTAAATCAATTCAGAGACAAGATTTTGTGTCAACATAATGATCTGATCGCTGGACATCTTCCGAAGGGGAAGTTTTCTGACGATCGCTTTCACATCCATGGACATTGTATGCTCCTATACTTCAAATCCTTCACAACACCATTATACAGATTTTGGTGGAAAAGATCAATCCTCGGATTCTTCGGTCTCTTCTGATTCTTCGGATTTTTCAGATTCTTCGGAAATCCCAAGACGTTTATGGATATAATCCGCATCGAACCAAACGAAATCATTAATCTGAGTGAGGGTGGGGGTTTCTCCAAACTCAAAGACTTCCTCGACAAGTTCGCACAATTCATCGAAAACCCCGTGTTCCTTTGCATACGCAACAGTATTGCAAGCGCCACCCCAAAGTTTCTCAGAAAGAAGCGTATCGGTGCTAATGTTGTTCCGGTATTCCATGGATATCTCCTTTTTGAATCTTTTTGGGTTAAAGCTCGGGTGCGCGGTCAAGCGTGGAAGTCAACTCGTCCATCGCGTTGAGCGCCTTGGCAATTTTCTCGCGAAGGCTCTTTGCGTAGGCGGTTGCTCTTGCATCCTTCTCTTCGATGTAAAGGAAATTTCTCATTTCCTTACTACCGATGGCGCGCTGCAACTCCGCCCACACATCGATAACATCGCTCTTTGCCTTGTTGATCATTTCGTTGGTCTTCGATTCTTTCATCTCACTATCTCCTTTGTTTGAATGACACTATTATAACACATCATTTGAAAAAAGGCACGCAAAAAGGAAGTGCTCAAACACTTCCTTTTTAGATTAATGATGCAATGGTTGTCCTTCTTGGGGATGTCTTCAATTATTCCTTAGCTATCGAAGCCTATTAGGATCTCGACGTCGTCATCTGTCAAAGTATTATCCCTGACGTTAAGGAAATACCGCTGAGTGTTATACAAATCGACCATTGACACAACACTGTGTTTAACGGACTTCAGACAATTAATTGCCTCCACGAGATCGGCTCTACAACGGTTCCATACACGACGATCATCATCTACCTCCACTTGAGTCTTGTCACCCCATTCCAACAGTTTCTGCAAATTCTTGATCAACTTACGCAACTTGCGTAACGTAAAATGGTTGTGGGAGTGATAATTATCACTAAACCAGTACGACATGAAGTTGAATGTTGCTGGATCAATGTCCTTTGGCTTTGAGTCTTCATTAGGAACTTCAAATTCATTGTTGTTTGCCGCGGCATAAACCTCACCCATCTGTTGTTCAGTGAGATCCTTGTATTCTGCGCCAAATCGAGCCCAGTTGATCTTGTTCCAGTCAAATTTCCCATTATATTCAATGGCCATAAAGCTACGATCGTGCCAGCTCTTAAACTCATCTACGATATAATCGGGAACAATGTTATAGATTGAGCTGTAACGAACTTTACCTTCAGTCAACATCCCGAAAACAGGATACCATCTAAAGTAGGGTGGTTCGCACTGCGATTCTGCAAATGGCAGATTTGTGTCATCCGTCAGGTGTTTTTGAAGGGTTCTGACAGAACAAATTACCGGGGCATACTTGTCGCCGGGCTTATCCTTAACCACAACCAAGAAGTGAATATCGCATCCCATTGTGTTATCCTTTAATCATATTATTCTTTATCGGCATTGTATCACCATCGCGGATGCTAAGGCTTGGACATTTGCTTCAGGGAATTCACAAAGAACTTGGCCTGTGCACGATCGCATTTGATCTCAATGTCGTTCATCATTCCTTCATCAACCTTGATGGTGTAATGATCGTTTCCGACCTGGAGAACGGAGATGTCAATGGAGAAGTCATCTGAACTGAAATAATATGCTTCTAATCCCCGAACACCAACCAGCCCGTGGATTCCGAAATATCGAAATGAATAATCAAGCGGGGTGCGAATGTTTTCGCGAACATACGCAATGACACTACGAAGAGCAAAAGCGGAAGCCTTAAACATTGGTTTTCCCTCGTTTCCTTTAAACCTTAGAACTTCTTTTCCTCGCGGAGACGGTTGAAACCCGTCGAAATAAGCACAATCCACACAATGTAGTCAATCGTAACAAGCCCCATCGTAACGAATACCTGGGGGAAGGCCTTCATGATCAGAATGTTTCCTGCAAGCATCACAACGAGGGTGGCGAGGATGATAGTAAGGAACTCTGCAACAGAAAGCGTCTTTTTCATTTTTATCTCCTTTGTTTGAATGACACCATTATACATGCATTCCCAAGGAAAGGCAAGCGATAAAAAATTATCGTTCGACACGGTGCTTCCACTCGGCTATTTCCCAAACAGGGATTACCTTGCGACCAAGGGTTATAACCGAACGACGCCAATATTGCCAACGACCTGAAAAGCGGTGACCATTCTTTGTCAGAATACGAACGGCTTCACCGTCCTGTGGGATATCCACATAAAAGTCATCGAAAGAACCACCACCTTTAAACACACAGTGAGGAGTGTACCAAACAGCCTTTGCCATTTTAATCACCTTTTGAACAATATATCTTTTAGAAAAAGGCAAGGGAAATTCCGTATCCAAGAAGCGCCAGAGTTTCAACTGCATAAAGCATAACAACCATATATCCGCCAACCACCTGACGCTCGTCATCTGACTCGGTCCACTCGCATGCTAGTACGGTAAACAGAGGAACAATTCCAAAAAGAACGACGCACATGAACGCGACATATAGGATATTGGAACGATAAAACTGGCGAAAAAGATAGATGGCGAAACCAATACCAAGGGCAATGTGGAAAATAATGGCGATTTGAAGAGCAAGAGTCATTTTAATTTCCCCTTTTTAAAGAATGCGCTCGATCCACCGAACCCAGACGCGAAGTACCACAAAGAAGACAACCAACCAAGCAAAGAAAAGAATGGTGAAAAGAACAGGCGATTGATAAAGCGCCCACGTCTCACTGATGGCCCAGGTAGTGCCAAAAAGAGAAGCACAACCAAAGAGAAACATTAGAAAACCACTGAACCAAATAAGCCAAACCTTCATTTTTTAACTCCTTGTGATCGTTTTTCTTAATGACACCATTATATGTGATTGTGGAAAAATGTCAACTTTTTTTAAAGTTTTAAGAAGAAGGCATTGATCGCGGAAAACGTCAACTTTTTAGAGGAGGGTGACAACTGCGGAGTAAATTCCGAACCACGTCACGGCAGCAACGGCAAGGTAAACAACGACCGCGGCAAGGAACTGCCAAAGAGCACTACCACCAAGACGAGTACCCTTCGCCTGAGATTCCTCACCAATCTTACCAGCGACCGTGTATCCCCAGAAACCAAGAAGAAGAGGAGCACCGAGACCAAAAACAACGATGGCGAGAAGAGCGCGAACGAGCTTTTTCATTTTGAACTCCTTGTGTGTTTGTTTGAATGACACCATTATACGTGATTGTGGAAAAAATGTCAACCTTTTAGAGGTGGTGGCAACTGTGGGGTAAATTCCGACACAATCAATTGTTCATTACAGATATGACATGATTACGACGTATGTGCCATACCAAAAAACGAGGCTATAAAGCGCTATGATAAGAGGCGCAACCAAGATTAGGATAAAGGAACTACCCTTAGGACGCACACCATTCTTCATGACCTCATCACCAATGGATGAGCCAATCAAAAATGAAAATCCCACGGGAAGCATCGGAAGGCATAAAATTGTCAAAACCATCGTAAAAACAATGCTGAAAGCCTTTTTCATTTTGAACTCCTTGTGTGTGTTTGTTTGAATGATGCCATTATACAAGAAAATTGATAGGAAGTCAACAACAAATGCAAAAGATGTTAGAGCACTAATGCCTTTTCTGCTACTCCACTATCATCAACACACTTTCCAGTTTCCTTGTCTTCCTCCCATGCATCGTACGCAACTTTTTCTTCGACATGCATGAACAATTCAGCATCGCAACCCGTATAGCAACCACCATCGTCACGATATTGAACCACGACATCGATATCGCCATGTTCAGATTTGATTTCCTGCAATGCCTTGATCATGTCGGAAACTTTCATGCGCTTCATTTGGTTTCTCCTTTGTTTGAATGACACCATTATACATGTCGTTAATGCAGTTGGCAACAAAAAAGCCAGATTAAATCTGGCCTTTTTATGAGGAGTTACCCTCAATGTTATTATGGCGTTTCCGTCGTTTCCTTTGTTACACCCTTCCTTGCCTTTCTTGTGCTGGCCCGACGACGAGACTTTGCAGGCTTTTCACCTGGGGCATTTTCTCTGGATGCGTCATTTTCTGACTTCGAAACGCCGTTTTGCGAAACGCCGTTTTGTTCCTTTTCCATCATGGCGGGAATTGTCACATTAACGGTATAATCCAACTTATTTGTAACCTCTTCCAAAGCCTTTTCGATATCATGGATGCGAGCATTCATATCAGTACACATACAGAGAACATTCGCCGATTCCTTTGTCACATCTTTGAAATATGCGCGGATTGCAGTGAGAATAAACGCAATCACGCCGACCCATACCAATATTACGATAATCGATTCGATATTCATTTATAAATCCTTTTTCAAATCTTCAATAATACAATTCACCTTATCATTCATTTTATGTAGATCGCGAATTGTTTCCTGTTGAATTTGAAGAAAATATGCTGCATCCTCATTAAGCCGCCGCAACAAATTATGATCCGCGAGACGGATGCGAAGAATTATATGCAATGCAATTGCGGTGATTACCATCACAGATATCGACGCGACAAGGAGCGAAAGTTCAATCATTTCTAGATTTCCTTTTATGGTTCGTTATCGACAATGGTCCGCATGAATTGGCGCCATACGAAATTCATTTAACTTTCGCAGAATTTTTATCCGGCATAACGCTAACATTAACAATGCCGTTATCCGCAGGATTTACCTTAAGTGCAAAAAGATTACATTTGGTACATTGATCATTATGCGCATAGTACCATTGGGCGATCTCATGACCCTCGGGGATCACCACAACCTCAGAACGAAGCGCGGTATTAATATCATTTGTAATTTGCGATATTTCGTCCATTATGCGCATTGCCAACGCACTCTGCAGGTAGTCCCTGTGGGATTCAATTAATGAACACACTGCACCAAGATCGTCGCGCACTCGTTGCATTACGCTTTCCTCGATAAGAAACTGCATGATATTCTCCGAATTTAATAACACTATTATTATAAGTGATATCGAAAAAAATATCAACGATCCATGCATAAAAAATGGTGCATTACGCACCATTAATGATTTGGTTACAAATTATTGTCAGTTGGCCAAATATTGCTCGATAAGACTTGTGAAGGTGGCCGATTCGGCGACCGTAAAAAGCTTTTTAAATTCGTCAGGCGCCACACCATATAACTCGCCCATTACTCCTTTGACGATCCATGTCCCCTTCTTGTATTCCATCGGCACTGGATTATCAATCGTTTTCACCTTAATGATATCACCGTCAATTTCAACGAAATGATCCTTATCCTTCTCACATTGCAATTCTGACATTATGTCATCTTCGCTTTGACCATTCCATTGTACCGCATCAATTTTTACTGGTAATTTGACATAAACGTTTCGTTTATTCGTTTTGCGGTATGATGCTACAAAAGCATGCTTATTACAGGTATACACATTTTTGCCATTAAAGCAAATCATGTCACCTGGTTCACATTCCATATCACCCCATTCCGTGGTCACCGTAAACTTTTCATCGGTCACCTTCATGGATTGGTTACCTTTATAACCAAGAATCTCACGGATCTCGTCAACGGCCAACCCACCTTGAAATTCAGTGGCCACAATTTCAATAGGTTTTTTGGAATATTTCATGATTTTGCAAAATACCGTTATGTTATCAATTATCAAGTGCACGGCCAGCAGCGCGCATTTCCTTGGATGCCTTGTCGAAATAATATGCGATTGCATGAAGTTCGTCGACAAGATCGTCATAATCCCCTATCTGGGCGAAAAACAAGGCCGGATCCTTTTTATACTCTGGATCCTTGAGCATATCGCGCATATTCTCGACCACGTCACTCATACTACGACCAAAACGTTCTGCAAATTTTACAATTGCCCAACGGCCATCAACGAGATCATCCTTGACCTGCTCCAGATGAGCAAAAACGGATTGCGCAGATTCTTCCAACTGCTCCTCGGCATGCACTTCTTCGTTTTCGTTCACCTCATTTTCCATGGATTCGATGAGTGCATTTTTAAATTCGTCAGCGTTCATTTTTGAGCTTAAACCAAACAAAAGATAACAAATTATTTATCCATTGCATACGCACTATTATGATATGACATTCCATTTAAAGGAATCACCAGGAAAAAAGGATCTCCACACTTCGCCAGAACGCTCATATGCCCTACCAACCAAATGGGCAGGCATAAAATTGTCACCATCGACAAGCTTACAAATGTAATAAAGGTGCTTATCATCCTTAACCAAATAGGTAGAATGTATGACTGCAGGAAAAATCATCGAGCCATCATTCCATTCGGTGATTGCGTGATATCCGGGTAAACGAGCAAGAGTGTTTAACCTCTTTGTAATCACCACGACGGCATTGCGAATGGCACGAGATGCGTCGGAATCGGATACGCGACCATCATCAACAAGGCCATTAATGTGTCGCAAATGCTCATTGATTATATCAATACCACCCTTATCGATAACCTGTAATCATCACCAAGTATACCCAAATTATCCAAATTCGTCATTATTCCTCGCTCCATAATACGCGTTTTGCAAAATAATTCGCGATTGCCTCGTTGTTCATTATATCGTATTTTCCTGCGGAAATCCACGGGCACTGTCTGCGTGTCCAGCGTGCCAATTGATCTCCTGTATACTGTCCAAAGAAATCGATTACGGAATTTAAAAATTGAACCACATGTGAAGGCAAACACACAACATCATTCGTATTGATCAATGAGATTTCATCAAACGTAAGGGTCTGCATGACCTTTAATGCAAACGGGAAAATTGGGCCGGTACTCCATGCCTCTGGCCTTTCATCCAATAATACCCTATGATACGCACCCAACATCGCACCATAACAACAATACAACATCTTTTGCAACTTCGTCACTGTGATTTTGTCAGGACTTGTTGTTCTGAGTCGCTTAATGATATAGGCACTCATCCGTATCGAACTAATCGGCTCAAAATCCGGTAATTCCCGCGCGAATTCATTCATGTTAATTCTCCAACTTCGCCCATCTTTTGATACAATCGAAATTAACCACATCGCCGCCAGATAGGCGCTTAAGCACCTTGCCCTTATCACTCACAAGTACTTCGGCAATATCGTGGTGGCCATCCGCATATTCGAGCAGGACTTCATCGAATCCTCTCAATGTTTCGATGACGGCATTAATCACCTCAGAACATGGATTGGAAGTGTCGTGGTGAACAACATTATGCCAGCCAAGTGTTTCATTAGTATGGCACAATGATGCCTGATTGATTTTGGCTTCCAATTCCTCAGCAATATTAATCAAGTCGGCACCATACCCATCCGAGTAATAATCGTCCACAACGAATCGGATCAAATTTGCGAATAAAAGGGCCTTTTCAACGGAAATCGAAACCGTTGAAGTGTTGTCTTTTGGAAGGATAACTCTACTGGAGGAAACGAGACGATCGGCAAGATCGCAATAATCTGGGTACCGGACATCAGTACCTTCGTTATCCAGTTTATTATATTCAAAATGCATATATTATTCTGGTGCAATCAATGTTCATTACAGGTATGGTGTGATTATGATGTATGCTTCGTACCAAAAATGAAAATCTCACAGGAAGCATTGCGTGGCATAACCATACCCCATATTCATTGTATTGTCTATACCTTGTTATATTATAATGCATTTTCGTCATTTTGCCAATAAAAAAGGCCGCAATAAATGCGACCTTTTGGTCATTCCGTAGGTTCACATATCAATCCAGCGTGATATGGGGAAGCAAGCTGGACGAACCCGTGTTGTTGCGAATTTCCTTAATAATACGGTGTTCCGTCTTTTTAAGTTCATCGACAAGAAGGGCCCTCAATTCAATTTTCATGCTTTTCATGGAAATAAAAATTACCAATAAAAGCACAACATTGATCAATAAAAGAATTGCGATTAAATTGTCCATGTAAGCCTATCTATTGAATTACCCCCTATACTTATCTGGTTTACATGTTTTGAATACTGATATATGAGCTCATTTTAGAATTCGGTATGTTCAAACAATCCGAACCATGTCGCCAATTTACCCAGGTATCGAAGTGTGACCATGATCCAAATCGTGGTACCAAAAACCGTAAGCATATCAAACGCAATGCCTTCGAATTTAGTCGCATTGTGATAGATAAACCACCATCCTGCGATGATGATTATCGCTGGCCCGATATTGACTAACACGTCGAGCATATCAAAGACCCATCCCGCTTGCATTACTTCACCCAAAACCTACTGTAAAAGGATTACTTCACCCACAAAGCCTTAGTGACGTTGCGGAGGGCAACAAGAGCAATACCACACATCTGCAGGGAACCGTCGTAGTTCTTCTTGCAATAGCTAAAATCAACAACCTTCTGCTCGTGGCCAGTGAGCGGATCCTTGTAAACGCGAGGCTCGCTGAACTTGATCTTATACGAACGATAGCTCTTACGAAGTTCTGCCTTTCTTTCCTCAAGATATTCAGGATCATCGGCCTGGATCGTACTACCCCACCAGGATTCGTGGAGGGACTTAATAATATGACCCCTTTCGATCACATGGACGACTTCGCTGATATCTTCCGTGGTAACTCCGGGAATATCTTCCTTGACGGACTTCAGAACCTTCGGCGTGATCTTCTTGCCACTTTCAATAACGGTTGCAACATCTGCGTTAGGGGCAATACGTTTGCACTGAACAACATAGTATTCCCCGTCCTCATCCTGGAGGAGACGGAAACAAGTCGTATCTTCGCGAAGACTGGATTCAACCTTACCATTACGGATTTCACTCGAATAGCAATGAATCGTCGTGCCCACATGCATATGTGCGAACGTGGTGAAATAACCGATATGCTTGAGGTTCTGTTCCATGATATTGACCTTGATTGTTTGTTTGAATGACACCATTATACACGAAGTTTAGGTTGTTGGCAACACAAAACCGCAATTTTATTCCTCAAAAGATGACATATCAAAACAATC
>Ga0310694_10002129_pt1 | contig 20862 bp, 19 predicted proteins | sample 174DNAGHGhighgp2_FD_203884 | JGI IMG/M metagenome (GOLD analysis project Ga0310694, IMG submission 203884) | Sheep rumen microbial communities from Palmerston North, Manawatu-Wanganui, New Zealand - 1742 DNA GHGhigh gp2 (v2) (version 2) | ecosystem: Host-associated > Mammals > Digestive system... | reverse complement strand
GTACATTCTATTGTATCTATCCATATATTCCTCTATTGCCAATATTCCTTCTATCCGTTCTATCAAATCTATGGAACATAATCATTCTGACCATATCATCATTCGCGACGCCTACGAGAACAATCTAAAACATATAACTGTCAAGATACCAAAAGGACAGATTACTGTTGTGACAGGCGTCTCCGGCTCCGGCAAATCCTCTCTTGTTCTCGACACCCTCGCTGCTCAGTCACGACGCGAACTCAATGACACGTTCCCTTCTTTCACCCAGCAGTATCTCCCCAAATACGGACGCCCTCATGTCGCCGAAATAGAGAATCTGCCCATCGCTATTGTAATCGAACAGCGTAAACCAACAGCCAATTCACGCTCAACAGTCGGAACCTATACTGATATCTACGCTCTGTTGCGTCTGCTCTTCTCCCGCGTCGGAAAGCCTTTTGTCGGCTATTCTGACGCATTCTCTTTCAACCACCCATCTGGTAGTTGCCCTCGATGCGCTGGTCTGGGCGAGATACGCGAGCTTGACATTCATAAACTTGTAGACTTCGACAAGTCACTTAACGACGAGGACACTATCCACTACATCGCCTTCCACAAAGGTGGATGGCGTTGGATTCGCTATGCCTATAGTGGTCTCTTCGACCTCAACAAGAAAATCCGCGACTACTCGCCCGAAGAACTAGACCTCTTTCTCTATTCTCCTCAAATAAAGCTCAAAAATCCGCCTTCCAACTGGCCTAAGACTGCCAAATACGAGGGCCTTGTTCCTCGTATGTATCGCAGCATCATCAACTCTGAGGAAGGACTTCTTCACGCTGCCGCCATCAATCCTATGCTCACCATGGGCACTTGCCCCGACTGTGGAGGGTCTCGCCTCAACGACAAAATTCGCTCCTGCAAGATTCTCGGTCTCAGCATCGCTGATGTCTCGGCAATGTGTATCAGCGACTGTCGGCACTGGATTCACTCTATTAACGACCCTCTGGCCGATGACATCAAACACGCCGCCTCCGAGCGACTCGCGGCTCTCGAGGAAATAGGGCTCGGATACCTCACCCTCGACCGACCTATCGGTACTCTCTCGGGTGGTGAGGCTCAGCGATGCAAGATTGCTAAATACATCAACTCGCCTCTCTCCGATGTGATGTACATTCTCGACGAACCCAGCGTTGGACTGCACAATCACGACATTCTACTCTTGCAGAAGTCTTTGCAAAAACTAAAGAACCACGGCAATACTGTTATACTCGTCGAACACCACAAGGAAATCATACGCATCGCCGACCACATCATCGACATGGGCCCTGGCGCCGGAATTAGTGGCGGTGAGGTCGTATTTGAAGGCTCATATGGCAACCTCCTGAATAGCAATACTCTTACGGGTTCCATGCTCAGTTCTTCAACTGTCATGAAAGATCGTGTTCGCCGCCCCTCGGATTTCTTTCACCTCTATAACGCCACTCTCCATAATCTCAAGAACTTGAATGTCAGTCTTCCTCTCGGTGTCTTGTGTGGCATAGCAGGCGTAGCGGGCTCTGGCAAAAGTTCCTTGATGGATTGCTTCCGCAACGCATGGCCTCGTCCTGACGAGATTGTCTATATCAGCCAGAAAAACATAGGTATCAGCTTGCGCTCCACTCCAGCTACCTACATGGATGTCGCCGACGATATACGCAAACTTTTCGCCAAGACTAACAAGACAAAGTCTGACCTCTTCTCTTTCAACGGAAAGGGCGCTTGTCCTGTGTGCCAAGGCAAAGGCGTTATTGTCAACGATATGGCGTTCATGGATGCCATCGAGACTACTTGCGAGGCTTGTGGCGGTCTGCGCTATTCGCCCGAAGTCTTGTCTTTCAAGGTCAATGGATTGAACATCGCTCAGGTGATGGATCTCACTGTCGACAAGGCCAGCGATTTTTTCGCTGGCTCTATCATTGCCGACAAGTTGGAGCCTCTGCGCAAGGTCGGACTTGAATACCTGCACCTCAACCAGTCGCTATCCTCTCTCTCTGGCGGTGAATTGCAACGTCTTAAGCTGGCTTCCTATCTGCTCGATGCCGGCAAGCTTTTTGTCATCGACGAACCTTCTGATGGTCTGCATGCCGGCGATGTCCGTCGCATACTATCTCTCTTCGACTCAATGGTCGATGCAGGCAACTCCATCTTCCTCATTGAGCATAATATAGAGATGCTAAAGTCGTGCGACTGGCTCATCGAACTTGGTCCGGGCGGTGGCGCTATGGGTGGCACTGTCATCTTCGAAGGTACGCCTTCGGAAATGAAGCGTTGTACCACCTCTGTTACTTCTCCCTATCTATAGTCTTATCTTAAAGATATGACTATGGTCTATTTTCTCCATGCGCCAATCACCTCGCCGATATATACTGTGTGTATACCTGCCTCGAAGCCGTCATACCATTTTTTCGCGGTCTCGTTACGGAAGTCCTTTTCCGTCTGGTGCCATGCTGTCATGGTCTCGCACTCGATGACTGTCTTTGCCTCTTCGTAGTATGGCGTACCGTGCTCAGTATAAGCTACGTGCAATCCCAGAGCCTCGGCTTTGTCGCCGTCGCGGCCACTATTCTTGCCCATATACTGCCACACTTCAGGGTCTTCAAATTCCATTACTGTGAAGCGTGGATGTCGCTCCATGAACTCGTATGTGTATCGTCCGGGAGCCACATACACCGTGACGGCTGCACGGTCATGACCAAGATAATTGCCTATTCCTCCCCATCCAATGGTCATCGCATTGCTTTCAGTGCTGTCTCCACAGCAGAGTATGAGGTTTTTAGTGAAAAATGTGAATCCGTTGTCGGCAAAATCCTTCTGTACGTCGAAGGCCATGAATTCTGTGTTCTTTGTCATTTCGTTTTCTGTTTTCTGCTCTTGTTTGCTGTTGCATCCTGCCATCATTGACAGCAGTAACGCGGTGCTAATTAATGTGTAAACTTTTTTTTTCATATTAAGTAAGTAGTTAAAATTAAGCTGCATAATAAGAGTGTTTAACAACCAAAGATGTTCCAACAGAAGCCAATGCTCTGTTGGTTGCGCAGAAGTGAGTGCCGGTGGATGCGTAATCCTGTGGGCGAATCCATTTGCCTTTCAGCATTCGCCAGAGCGTCTCTGCAATGTTGAGATGTGGCTTTCATCGGCGTAGAAGAGGCCCATTTTCCCCTTCTTCTGCCTTCTGTTAAAGTTCATGCAGCTTCTCAACCTTGTATTCGTCGAGCCGTGGCGAGTTTTTTCCCTTCGGGCATTTTCTTATACGCTTATATCTTGCGCCAGTGCGGCTAAAAACATAACGAGAACCGCAATTTAATATTATATGTAAATTAAATTTGAAGGCTCTATAGATTCAACATGTTGAATCTATATCCAGCCAGTTCCCTCACCATAAACAATAAATATGACGCAGCGTCGTTTATACATTGCAAATAATCCCTTATTATGCATGATGTAAGAATCACAGCAATACGCAAGTCAGACTATAAAGATTTGCAGCAAATCTACGAAAATCCGATACTCCACACCTGCGACATTCAGATTGGGCAGGTATGGATCTCCCGTAATGCACAAAAGCCCGAAACAATGTGCGACAGCGCTTGGGACTCCATGTTCTGGTTTGTCAACGAGCTCGCCGAGGGTAGGGGAAACTTTTTCGACGGATGGATGAAAAACCCTTACAGTGCAATGATTAGCTGCAACGATGGCTTCCGTCCCGTAAGTTTTCTGCTTGAACGGATATAAAAAAAAGCGATCCTTTCAGGACCGCTTTTAAATTCTATTGAAGATCAATTATTAGTTCTTCTTCAGAGCTTTCAGACCTTCCTCAACGCCTTTCTTGGCAGCGTCTTTGGCAACTCCTTTGCCTTTCTCGACAGCAGCGTCTTTCACCTTGTTGGCGATGCATTTCTCAGCCTCAGCCTTGACAGCGGCCTTGAAATCCTCGTCGTTGGCATACTGAGCGAAGCTCTGGTCGATAACGGTATTGACGCAGTTCAGAACGTCACCGCAATTGCAGATCTGCTGAGCGGCATCCATGATGGCGGCCTGACGGGCGTCGTCGTTGACGGTAGCGACATCCTGTGCGGGAGCGGCAACCTCGGTCTGCTCCATAGCGGTGGTGTCCATAGCAGTGGTGTCTTCAGCCTCGGTGTTGCCGCCGCAAGCTGCCATAGCAACGCAAAACATAGCGCTGGCAAAGAATAAAAATACTTTCTTCATTGTTTTTTAATGTTTTAATTGGTTATTTGCTTATTGAAAATTTTTGCAAAGGTACGCATCTTTTCTTTTTGATTCTCTTTTGCTCTCTTTTTTTATATTTGTTTAACAATTGAGTTGCAGATTTTTCTCTCTCCTTTCATCGTTCCGAACCTTTTTCTAAATCACTTTTTCACTATTTTCTTTACACTGTCTCCACTTTTTACGACGTATACACCCTTGGACCAGTGACTTATGTCTAATGTTTCTTTCCCGGACATGGTGGTGATTTTCGTTATCTCTTTGCCGGTCATGTCGTAGATTGTTATTGCCATGCCACATTCTGTTTCTATAGTTATTATGCCTGCCGATGGGGTGGGGTAGACCTTCATTCTGTCATTCCCTTCGGCCTCTTCTATGGCGGTGTTGCGCATATATGCGGCCACAAGGCTATGTCTGCCGATTGTCGGCGTCAGTGTGTAGCTGTATTCGCGCTCTCCCGTTTTTGTCAGTTCCGATAGCGCTATCTCTTCGCCGTCATAACTAACGCTCTCCAGCTTGTAGCCTGGCTCCGCATGCATCTCGAATGTCGTTGGCACAGTGTCTGTAATCAGCGCTCCATTGGGCTCTATCGTGCCACCAACACCGCTTGCTGTCGCCTCCAGCAGCACGTTGCCTTCTGTGAGGGTAATATTGTTTATATATATTATTCCATTGTCTTCTGTCGAAATCCTTATCTTGCTGCCGTCGCCGACATTGGTGAGGAATGCATAGTGCTCTTCCCATTGTGTGTTGATGTTTCCACTCTCCACCCTCGCCACGGTGTCCCATTCGTCGCTGATACTTGCGCGGTATTCAACTATGAATTCTCCTTCCATGCATCCGCGGTCTGCTCTGTCTTGCATCTTCATAATCATGTTTTTATGCTCTGATGCTATCAGCGGGCGGCTTGTGAGTACGGCATATCCTTGTTCATTGTGGCCTGTCGGCGTAGCTACGGCATTGCCGTTCCACATTGCCGTTCCCCAGTTTCCGCTCCAGCAGGATGGCAATTTGCCGTTCTCGCATTGCTCGAAGTTCTCTTCGGTCCACATCTCGCCTTCGCAGTCCAGGGTCGTGGCTTCCACATCGGTACCTGTCGAGTAGTTGTTGTGTATGTCTCTCACGAAGATACGATAGCTATATTGGCTGTTGTTTTCCAGCATCAGGTCTGTGCATTTGTTGCCGTTGCCGTAGTATACCACTACGCCACCGCCCTCCAGCGTGTCGCCTGAGGCGTATGTCCTGTCGGGCACTCCGCAGCTGCCGTCATTCTCTTTTCTCACCACCAGCGTGCGGTACGACCCGTAGCGTTTCCATCCTATGGCTACACTGTTGACAGTCAGTCCTTCAGCTCGAGCCTCTATCACCTCGGCCTTCTGTCCTATTGTGAAATATAGGAGGCCGCTCTCCGTATTGTCCGATATGTCGCGCAGTGAAATGCCTGTGCTCGCTCCGCTCCATGGCCTTAGCCACGGCTTTGAGTTTTCGGTCAGTGTATCGCGTCTCGATTCTCCTGGCAACGTGGCGTTCACGCTATTCACCGCACCGTAGCTCGACGGCTCTGACGTGGGATGCGACACGCTACCAGCCGCCATGATGAATATCTCCTGCGGGTGACGATAGTTGCTCACCGATGCACCGCTGGCGTTAGGATGCACATGGTACACCAGCATTCCATGCCCCGGAACATACTCGTCCCAGTTTTCTTGCTGGCGGTTCTCTATGAGGAAGAAATCGCCCTGTGTGCTTGTGTTCACTCTGTGTATCGCGTTGTTCGAACGGCTGATAGGCTCCATCGTGTAGACGCCGGGGGTGTTGGTCAGCGTGTCGCATGTCGACCATCCGTAGATGTATAGTTTCGTGTACGGATTGTGCTGTGCCGGCGTCTTGCCTCCGTGGTTCCAGCTTCCGCTCGACATGATGTCCCATCGCCCAAGTCCGGGATATTCTCCGCCGCTGCCGGAATAGTCAGTGTCGTAATAGTCAGGCGCTCCGAACACGTGGCCCAACTCATGGCATATAACGCCGATAGCCGTCAGGTCACTGCCGGCATTGCCCGACAGCTCCGGTGAACAGGAGTAGACGTTCACTATCGTGTTGTCGTACTCTGGTTCGCTGAAGATGTTCCATTTGTGCGACCAGATGCAGGCAGCGCCGCCACCGGCCTCCTCGCCATATCCCGCAAAGATTATGTGCAGGCCGTCGATATAGCCGTCATGGTCATTGTCATAGTCAGCAAAATTCACATCGTTAGACGCGTATGCAACAGCCTCTGTAGCAAAATCTTGATAGCCGTAGTCGGTGTTGCCGTAGTGGCTCATATCGTATTGGCCGGTGTACGGACCGGCAAGGTCCACTTTCAGCGAGAACAGGCCTCCGCTCACCTCATAGTAGTAGTCATGCACACTGCCGGAACTACCGTAGCTACTGTAATTCACTTGATTGAATAACTTCTTGAAAGCATATTTGCCGTAGGTGAAGCTCTTGTCTTGGAATGCGAATAGGATGACCAGAAACTTCTTCTCGCCACTCACGTCGCTCATTGTCTTCGATTTACTCATCGAACGCTCTACCATCTCCCATATCTTCAACAGCTCGTCCACTTGTCTCTGGCTGTACCTCAGGCGTTTCGGGGTGTTCTTCAGGAATGCCGCCACCTCGTCGCTTCGAGCCTCTATCTCGGTGGCCATGTACTCGCTCGCCGTCATGTCGCCCTTCGCATCCTTTGTCGCGTACATCAGCCGCCCTTCGTCGTCATACAGCAGGCTGTAGCCGTCCATCGTCTCGGCCCAGTGAACTCGCTCGTCGCCTCTCATGTATATCGTCACCGTCACTCCCTCTCTCCCTGGCTGCGTGAATTTTATTGCTTCTGTAAACGCCGGTACGGCAATGGCGCTCTTTATTATGGCTGTTAGAACGACAACTATGCTTATTATTTTTTTCATCTTTTTTAGGCTTTCGCTATTGCAAATATTTTTGAGTGATATATCTTTCTTTTAGGGCAAAGTTCCATTTTCAGACTATAGAAATGCCTGACTCTCATATTCCTCAGCTGAGCATTCCTTCACGTCGGCGCCACCGTCCACCCAACTGTATTTTATATACGATGGATTTGCCGCGCGGTATTGGTCTTTCTCAAACTGGCGACGCTGGCTGCTCGTCGGCAGGTTGCGCAGTATGTAGTCGTTCACCTTCTCCACCAGAAAGCATCTCTGTGCTGTGCCGTTGTCCATGTCATATTCCTTCGCAAAACGCACGTCGTTCTGCAGTTTTATCGGGTCGCCTTTCAGGTTGGTCGACACCTCTTTGGTAGCCAACACCCACGTGTGCATCAAGTCCACATTGCTTTTCGTCGACCTCAGCTGGTATTCCAGATATGCCGTCTTCTTTCCGTTGGCATCTTTCCAGCCGTGTATGGTAAGCACCAGCACAGCGTCGATGCCATAGTCCTTGCCCAGCACCTCTATCTCGCCGTTTCTCAGCTGTTTGTCAGACAAGTTCGTCATCGTGGCAATCTCTTTCGACGCTACGGGGCCTATCACATAGTAGCCTTTCTTCTTCAGCGGAGCGCCGGCCGTCTGGAACAGGTAGGCACAGGCGCTGTTCAGCTCGTTGTTATATGCCACGTCGGTAGGGTATTTCTCCACCCTGCGCTCTGACTTGTCCTGCACCGGCGCCACATATATTGTCGTAGGCCGTTCGGCGTAGATGTCGCCATACGACGTAATCTTTTTCTCGCTTTTGCATCCTGCCAGCGTCAGCGCTGCCATTGCTATCAACAATATCTTTTTCATGATGTTATAATCTTTTATTGTTGTCTCTTCTCGCTATTTCTTTTCCTTTGTCTTTTGTTTTTTATCGCTCTTCGCGTCGTCATCCCCGTCTTCGGTTGCCTCTACCTTTGACGCGGCTGTGCTGTTGTTGTCAAGATACTCCGGAATGAGCTCTTTCTTCAGTTTCATCACGTAGCCTCGCGACGACGGAAACTCCTGCATCTCTTTGTTGAACCAACTGTTGGCCTCTTCTCTGCGTCCCATCTTCGCCAGCGCTACGGCATAGTCGCTGTATATCCCTGACTCTTTCACTCCCTCTTTACGGCTCTTGTTGATAAGCGAACTGTAGCTCTTGGCCAGATTCTCCATGTTCTGCTGAGTCGGCTCTTTGCAGTATGCCAGTTCTACTGTCTTGTCCACCACCGCTTTGCTACCACCGCAACCTATGGTCGCCGCCAGCATTGCAGCCATCGCAACTCTGTACATTCTCTTGCGTTTCATTGTTTTATCTTTTATTTGTTTTTCTTTAACTCCGTTTGTTTTCGTAACTCTCGCTATCTCGCTGATGCTCTGTGTTATGATATGCTTCTCAACAACACCTGCTCTCCTGCCTGTGCATTCAGCTGTTCTTTTTTTCTTTTACAAAACAAATTGCAAAAATACTCATTTTTTCCTATTTTGATATATTTTCTCATTATTAATTGCTCTATTTTTTTTCTTCTCTCCTCTTTTTCATGCTGAAACTCCGTCGCTTCCGTTCTTTTTTCTACTATTTCTTGCTCCGTTTTGTTCTTTTTTGCTATCTTTGCATCCTCAAAAATAAGCGACAACTGCTCTATCGCCGGCAACCCTCACTCCGAGGGGTGCGGGAGGAAAGTCCGGGCAGCACAGAGTCACCATACTTCCTAACAGAAAGGAACTCGCCATGCAAATGACGGGTTACAGACAGTGCCACAGAAAATATACCGCCTCCGGGTAAGGGTGAAAACGCGAGGTAAGAGCTCACGACGGACGCAGCGATGCGCCCGCTTGGCAAACCTTATGGGCTGAAAAACCAAATATACCGACTGTCAAGGATTGACTCGTCCGTTGTCGGGGGGTAGGTTGATTGAGGCTGGCGGCAACGTCAGTCCTAGATTAATGATAGAGGTTCGGCCTCATGCCGTTCACAGAACCCGGCTTACAGGTTGTCGCTTTTTTTTGTTTTTTAGAGTGAACAAATCAAACCAATTACTCCCATTAAATTCATAACCTCCTGTATAATATGAACATCGAACTCGTCCTTTCGCCAGCTCTCTACGATTTGCGCTCTCTTCGTAACGACCACGCCACCGTCGCTGTCGACATACTACGCGCCACCTCTGCCATTTGTGCGGCATTCATGGCAGGCGCCTCCGAGGTGCTTCCTCTCGACTCTCTCGAGCCTCTCGCCATTCTCAAGCAGAACGGTTATATCGCTGCCGCTGAGCGCAATGGAATGAAAATTGACGACGCTCCTTGTGGCAATTCGCCAACCGAATACCTCTCCATGAACCTCCACGGCGCCCGCATCGCCTATTCCACCACCAACGGCACTGTGGCTATCCTCCGTGCTGTCGATGCCGCCAAGCTCTACATCGGAGCCTTCTCCAACATCTCCACTCTCGCCGATGCCCTCGCAGCTGACAACACGCTCCGCGATGTCGTCATTCTCTGCTCCGGATGGAAGGGCGATCCCTCCATCGAGGATACACTCTTCGCTGGTGCCCTTATCTGCAAGCTTAAATCGCTCACTCCCAGTCTTAATCTCGTCAACGATGCCGCCTCTATGGCTCTTGACCTATGGCTCATGGCTGAGGAAGACCCCATGGGCTACTGCTCTAAGGCTACACACGTCCATCGTCTCCGTCGCCTCGGTGTCGACGACGACATACGCTGGGCCTTCCGCCTCGACACCTGCTCCCTGCTCCCTGTCTACGACCGTTCGGTCTCCTCTATCCGTCTCGCCTGACTATCATGCGACTACTTCTTCTACATATTCTCCTCGCCGCTCTGCTGCCACTGTCCCGTTCTATGGCTGTGGCTCAGACCGACTCTGCGTCCGCACCGCCTCATTTCGTCTGGCAGAAACCGCTACCTGCCACTCTCACCGTCACTTCCCTTTCTATCGGCGTCTCTCCTTTCTTTTCCGACTACGCCTTCTCCCACAACCTGCTCATTCGCGAGCATGTTCAAATGTGGCGTCGCAACAGCTTCGATTTCCGCTCGTTCCCAATCGACAACGTCATACAGTTTATCCCCTTTGTCTCTGTCGTCGGCCTCAATCTCGCAGGCGTCCCTTCGCGCCACTCCACCGTTCCGCTCCTCCGACGCTCACTCTCTTCTTTCCTGCTCACCACGGCTATCGTTCAGTCCCTCAAATGGTCTGTCAACGAGATACGCCCCGACTACAGCAACGACAACAGTTTTCCATCCGGCCACACCGCCTTCGCTTTCTCTGGCGCCGAGCTCCTGCGCCTCGAGTATTCCGAGACCTCTCCGCTCATCCCTGTCGCCGGTTACGCCGTCGCCACTCTGACGGCTTTCCTACGCGTCTATAACGACCATCATTGGTGCTCCGACCTCTTCGCTGGCGCCGCCATTGGCATCATTGCCGCCGACCTCTCCTCGTACCTCAACTCTCTCTTCGAATGATTCTTATTTCGAAATTCATTCTACGGTTAAGGTGGAAGTCAGAGTTAAGGTTGGATTCCATATTTCATAATTTCAATTTCATAGTTCTCTCATGCCTGCCATCAATCCCATAGCTCATATCCAATCGCCCTACAACGAGAAATTCGGCATCCCACGACAGAGCGGTCTCGCTGCCGACGTCTATTCCACCATCATCTTCGAGCCGGAATATCGCCACCCTGACGCTCTCCGTGGCATTGAGCAGTTCGACTATCTGTGGCTCATCTGGCAGTTCTCCGAGAATGCCGACCACCCATGGTCGCCCACTGTGCGGCCACCCCGCCTCGGTGGCAACACCCGCCTCGGTGTATTCGCCACGCGCTCCTCGTTCCGCCCTAATGCGCTGGGCCTCTCATCGGTACGCCTGCTCTCGGTTTCCTCGTCACCTGTCTACGGCTCCGTGCTTCATGTCGCAGGTGCCGACCTCATGGACGGCACCCCCATTTTCGACATCAAGCCATATATCCCTTATTCGGACTCGCATCCCGACGCACGCGCAGGATATGCCTCTCAGCCTCCACGCAAACTCACTGTCTCATGTCCCGACCACATCGCCAGCACCATCGCCGACGCAGTCCGCAACGAGCTTTTTCAAGTCCTCGCCTTCGACCCCCGTCCATCCTATCACGACGACCCTGGTCGCATCTACGGATTCAAGTTCTATGGCTACAACGTCCGCTTCTCTGTCGATGCCGACGATATCCTTCATATTGTCTCTGTTTCATAGCGCTATCACATCTCATTTTCCCTTCTTTATTCAGTAAATTCATCATTCCAAACCCTTTCCAAGGTCAAAGTTAAGTTTATATATAAAACTGAAATTCAGACTTAAAAATTCAAAAATCAAATTTTTTTTGTTCCCCACGCAACATTATCGACCCTTTTTGCGACTTATATACAATGAACATCGAGGATGAACAACTTATAAAAGCTTGCCTTCGCAGGGACCAGAAAGCCTGCAAACAGCTCTACGACCGCTTCGCGCCTGCCATGTACGCCGTTTGCCTGCGCTATTCACCCTCTGTACAGGAGGCCGAAGATGCTCTCCACGATGCTTTCATCAAGGTCTTCGACAACCTAAAAAATCTAAAAAGCACTGATTCTCTCTTTGCCTGGATGCACTCGCTCGCCGTACATACTGCCATCAGCAACTGGCGACGCTATCGTCCGACATCCGACATCGACAGCCTGCCCGAATCACAGCTGAGTGCACAGTCCGACGAACAGCTCATCTACGACGGCATCGACATCAATTTCATCATCTCTGCTGTTCAGCAACTGCCTCATGCCTACCGGCTCGCCTTCAACCTCTGCGACATCGAAGGATACCATATCGCCGAAGCCGCACTAATACTCAAAGTCTCCGAAGTCACAGTCCGCTCCAACCTCTCACGCGCACGGCGCATCTTGGCGGAAAAACTGAAAAAGAATTACTGACCCTTTAAATGATAATTACATTATTCATAACAACTCAACAATAAACAGTTCATCATTAATATATATGAAAAATATTAAAGACCTTTTCGACAACCTCTCCATACAGCCCGACCAGCACGTCTGGGCCGACATACAGCGTACCCTCGTCGTCCGTCGTCGCCGTCGCATCGCCCTCTCTGCCGCAGTGGCAGTGACTTTGCTCGTGGCCTCCGTTTTCCTCGTCCGTGGCATCGGTACCAGCCCTTCTGCTCCTCAACTCGTCGCCATCAACGACAGTCCGGCATCTTCTGAATTCGAAATCCTAAATTCAGACTTCACACCGACCATTGCTTCTTCAGAATCCGATATTCAAAATTCAGATTTCACCGCTCCAGCCACTGCTGTTCAGGATAATTCAAAATCTGATATTCAATATTCAAATTCCACAGCAGAGGCTACTGCTCTTCAAAAGAATTCAAATTCTGAAATTCAAAATTCAGATTTCAAAATACAGGCCATAGCTCCTTCAAAATCTGAAATTCATAATTCAAATTCCACAACAGAGGCTACTGCAGTTCAAAAGAATTCAAATTCTGATATTCAAAATTCAAATTTCACAGCATCGGCTTCGGCCTCAGCGTCTTCGGAATCCGAAATTCAAAATTCAAATTCCACGGCAGAGGCTGACAACCCCGTCGAAGACAAAATCCTCGACCCGAAGCTCGAGACCACCGAGACAACGCTCTGGATTCCAAACGCTTTTTCACCAGATGACCCCAACGACGATAATGTACGTCGATTCAAGGTCATAGCCAACTCCACTGCCGACATCAAGTCTTATAAGATATACATCTACTCTCGCGCCGGCCGTCTTGTCTTCCACAGCACCGACATCAACAGCTCATGGGACGGCACCGCCAACGGTCACGCACAGCCTATGGGCACCTACGTATACATCATCGAGACCCTTAACGCCAATTCCAAGCTCCAGCACTACAAAGGCACCATAACACTCATCCGCTAACCGCTTTTCTCAGAAGGTAATGACTAATAAATAGCCTTGTCTTCTCTGTTGCAACTTCTTCCCGTTGCGGCGGATCTGAGATCCGACGCTTGTTAATATAAGGATTTGCAATCCGCATCACAATAAAACCCCCGTTGCGGCGGATCTGAGATCCGACTCAGACGGTTTCATCATTCCGATCTGGTGAAATAAAAGCCCAATGAAAAAGCTTATAATAATCTCGGCTTTAGTTGTTGTATTATTCCCGTTGTGTTCGTTTGGACAGGACTCGTTATTGAATAATACAAATGACTCTCCGCTGTTTTTTATCGGCGCGGATTTCTCAATAATTCCCTTTTCTTATGGGGAAAATAATGCAGACGCGCTGAGTTTTAGTACACCTCTGCAGTATTCCTCTGGGCTTAACCTCAACCTTAAAGTAAAAAATAAACATAACAGTTATGCTATCTTCAAAACAGGCATATTGTTCGATGTACTAAACAATCATGTTCATTTGTCAAGAAGCACTGTCGATGATAGGTTTGAACAGGCTGACCTTTTATTCCGAAAACGCTATCTTGGAGTACCTGTTTTATTGGGTCGTTCTGCCCATTTGACAGATAACACATGTTATATATTCCAGATGGGGCTGGCCTTATTTATTGAGATAGGGAATAGTTTTAGCTACACATCAACCGGCAATTGGGAACAAGCTTTGGCTAATTGGGAAAATGCCTATGACAATGAGAAAGGTAGGTGTGCCACGATGTTGTACCTTAGCTATGGATATGAAAGAAGATTGAACAAGTCAATATTGCTTAAATACGAGGTCTATTGGCAACATCGTTTTAATCAGCAAGGTTTCTCCAATGAAGACACTGGTAGGCCTTTCCGACATTACGACGTCCTCGGTCTCGGAATCGGGGTGGGTTGGATTCCTGGCAGATAAAGAACGGATCCCCCGTTGCGGCGGATCTGAGATCCGACGCTTATTAATATAAGGATTTGCAATCCGCATCACAATAAAACACTTGCAACAGCGTTAATGTTGGCGGATTGAAAATCTTGATACTAAGCAGTATCGGATTGAAAATCCGATACAACACACGAAAAAAATAGAACAACCGCCGTGTCGGGCCCGCCGCAACGGGAACATCCGCCGCAACGGGTAGCCTTCCTCGTAATGCAGCCGTATCGCTTCCGCAAAATACTTGCGTTGCTTTTCTGTGTGTAATTGGTACATCGTTGACTTTCCTTTCTGTGTCAACTTTTTTCAGGAGAATACAAAACAGCCCATTAGCCCCATCCCGCCCATTAGTCCCATTTGTTATGTATGTTGCAACACCGTTGCAACCATAAAAAATTTCACCCCTCATGTCAGATTTGCCTCAAAAATTACGTATATATTTATAGAGGAGCACGGTTTTGAAATCGTGCCCGAAAACCCGCCTGGTATGCCGTCGGCTCGGCCGACAACGAAGAACAGCAAGAAATGATGACACCCGACACCTCCCGGCACGACGCCTACTGCGCCTTCATGCGCCACCACCGCTCCACGGTGTGGCACGTCTGCTGGCGCTATGCCTGCCGCGGACACGGCAACCGCGACGACCGCAAGGCCCGTGCCGAGGACCTGGCACAGGAAGTCTGGATTGACCTCTGGCTAAAGTTCGACCAGCTCGACCCCTCCGCCTCCGAGGCACGGCAGCGCCGCTGGCTCGAAAAGCTCACCGAGACCGTCATCCTCGACCTCCACCGCCGTCAGGTCGGCGACTCGCTGTCGGATGCATCCGACCTGTCCGAATTGTCTGACTCGTCCGACCTGTCCGACAAAACCGCCCTCTCCGACACCCTCTTCGACCTCCTCGCACTCCTCCCGCCTGACGAGCAGCAGCTTATGCAACTCCGTTTCGAGGGCTACGACGCGCAGGAAATCGCCGACCGCCTCGCCACCACCTCAGGCCTCACCCTCTCCCGCGATGCCGTCTACCAGCGCATCAGCCGAATCATGAAAAAACTCCGCCAGTATAAAAACCTATGACAATTCGAGTAATTCGCCCCAAATTACCTGCGTAGCTTCGTATAAATTCGTATAATTCGCCGTTAAAAAAGAAAGGATAAGCAGTATGAATCAATCAAGCATTCAGAATGAGCTCCGCTTCATGACCGACGGCTTCGCCGACTGGGTCGATCGCCGTGAGCGCCAGCGCCAGAGGGTTACGCGCACCCTCATCGGTGTCGCTGCGGTGGTGGCCGTCATAGCCATTGCCGCTTCGCCCGACCCCGACGGCCATTATGTCAGCGGCGCCCAAGCACGCGCCGCAACCATCAACACCATCGAACAGACAACCCTCATCGCCAAACTATGAGACACCGCACACTCATAATCACAATTCTTGCACTGCACCTTGTGGGCGGCGCGGCGGCGTGGAAGTTCCTGCCGCACACGCTGAGCTACGACGAGTGCAGCGATGTCTACCGCCACTTCGCCGACATGCGGCTCCCCGGCGTGCGCGTCACATACGTACAGGACAAGATAATCAACGACACCCTGCGCCTCCCCGTCACCCTCATCCAGGCCGAGAGCGACGAGGGCTGGGCAGCCATCGACAGCCTATTCGGCCTCACGGCAGACAGGAACAAACTGCTGAACGACACCACCCTCCCCGACGAGGTAAAACGGTTATTCCTCAGCAATAGCCCCAGCTTCACCTACCAACGCTCCCATCGCGAAACACCCGAGCAAAAGATTGCCCCGATGGATCTGTGCCCCGACGATGTCACCGTCTATATCTTCCATGACCTGCGTTGCGTCACCATCTACGAAACCGGCATCGTAGAAGAGGAAGCGCAGATACTCTTTCAGAACCATAAGGAACTCGAAGAGCGAGGCCGCACCCAGCAATGGGCCACCTCCGACATCGCTTTCGACCATCTCGATTCCCTCGACGCCGCCCACAAAGAGAAATAACAAAACTTTAACATAATAAAACAATGAAACGTACAAAAATACTCATTGCATTCCTCGCGGTGCTGGCATTTGCAGCAAATATGCACGGCCAATCCGTCTACGACTTTTCTGCCGCCGCGCCGACCGGGCAGACGCTCTACTTCAAAATCTGCGACTCGGCACAGGTCAGCGTAGTCAACCCGCGCACCAACAACAGCGACAGCAACTATGTCGCCGGCAACCTGGTCATCCCCGAAACGGTATCCTATTGCGGAACCACATACACGGTGACCGGCCTCTCGACCCACAACTTTATGATGGGCACTTTCTACAACTGCAAGACCCTGACGTCGGTCTATGTGCCCAACAGCGTGAAAACAATGGGCGATTATGTCTTCGGCTATTGCCCGTCGCTCGTCTCCGTCCACCTGCCCGACAGCATAACGTCCATTCCCAGTATGGCATTCGAAGGCTGCACCAGCCTGCCGTCAATCACCATCGGCCGGTGCGTCAGGAACATCTTCTCCGACGCATTCCTTCACTGCTACGCAATCTCGGAACTGCATCTGCTTGCCAGCGTCGCGCCAACTGTCGGCTATCGTGCCCTATGGAACATCCCCGACACGGCCCGAGTCTACATCCCCTGTGGCAGCACCTCGTCATACGCGGCCGTGCCGGAATGGAACAACCATTTCTCCGCTTTCATCGAAGTACCGACATATGTGCTGGAAGTGTCGGCCGACGATGAAACGCACGGAAGTGCCGAGATTGTCAGCCATCCCACTTGCGACAACCCGCAGGCTGTGCTGCTTGCCACAGCCAACGAAGGCTACCGCTTCGAGGGGTGGGGCATCACCCCCGGCTACCAGAACATTGTCACCGACAACCCACTCACCGTCACGGTGTCGGACGATATGACCGTTGTGGCCTATTTCGCCGCCGACAGCGCCGGAATGCGCGAATACCAGTCCTACTTCGGACAAGAGACCACGGTGTGGAACGCCGTAGGGACCTACTACGACTGTCCCTGGGAAAACTACGTGATACGCATTGCTGGCGACACGGTGGTAGACCAGCAGCACTACAAAAAAGCCGAGTATTCGAGTGTTTACTGGCAAGGCGGATATGAAGAACAACGCGTGCCGGAATACGATTTGCTGCTGCGCGAAGAGCGCACCACGGGACGTCTCTGGGGACGCTATGCCGATGTGGATGAGGACTATCTGATAGCCGATATGTCGCTAAACATTGGCGATACATTTTATATGCGTAACGGATATGGCACCATCGCCCACATCGTCCAAGACACCGCTACGGTCGATTCGCGCCGCGTCATCGTTTTGAGCGACAACACCTACTATGGCGAACCCCTGCGATTTGTAGAAGGCATCGGGTGCACCGATATGGGCTATCTGAGAAACGGCTTTTCGCTTGGCGGCCCCCTTGTCTGCTGCCACAAGGACGGCGAACGGGTGTATCACAATCCGCTGCCCAGCTTCCCCGACGACGACTGCATCATCCGTGCTGTCGGCATCGATGAGGTGCCGGCCGACGCTGTCAGGGTCTATTCCCGCGGAGGCGATATCGTTGTCGAAGGTGCCGACGGCGAGCCGGTGCAGGTGTTCGACATCACCGGCCGCAGCGTCCGCAATGAGGCACTGCACACGGGAGTCTATATTGTGAAGGTCGGCGACCGTCCGGCGCGAAAAGTTGTAGTAATGAAACAATAAACCATCAACAACATAAAACAATGAAACAAATAAAAAAACTTCTCGCATTTCTTGCAGTGCTGACCATGACCACCGCCGCAAAGGCACAGTCAAGTTACGATTTCCAGGCCGTCACCCCGCAGGGCGACACGCTGCTCTGCACCATCGTCGACTCGGCGGCACACCACGTCAGCGTGCGCGGGGACGTTTGGTCGTACAACACACATTACATCCACTACAACGCCGACCTTGTGCTGCCCGACAGCGTGGAGCATGAGGGAGTGAGATACGCTGTCACGGAAGTGTCCGAAGAAGCCTTTAAAAGCCATCTGGAGATTGAGACAATAACCGTCCCCGATGGGATTACGTTTATAGGCAACAAGGCTTTCTCGCTGGTTCCCAATGTCATTTACCACGGAATTGCTACTGGAAGCCCCTGGGGCGCCAACACGGTGAACGGATACGAGGAGGACAGCCTTTTCTATTCCGACAACAGCAAGACCCACCTCACCGCCAGCCGTCACATCACCTCGGCAGTGGTGCCAGTCACTGTTCGTGTTATCGGGACACGAGCCTTCTACTATAAATCATCGCTGACCTCCGTCATGCTCCCCGAAGGGCTCGACACCATTGGAAATCAGGCTTTCGGAGTATGCGACGGGTTGGAGGGAATTACCATTCCTTCGACGGTAAAACATATAAGCAAGTCGGCGTTCTATTCGGCATTCCGGCCTACTGCCACAGTGACTATCGATGACGCGGCTGCCACTATCGGCAACGGTGCTTTCTACTACAGCAACATGAAGAAGATTGAACTGGGCAACCGTGTGACATTCATTGACAATGGGGCTTTCAATTCATGCACTCATCTTGACTCTATAATTGTTCCTAACTCGGTGCAGTATATCGGACGTATGGCTTTCTGCTACAACTATTCGGGCAGCATCAAGAAGATACGGCTCCCCGAGGGCATCGACACCATCCGCTACCAGACCTTCTTCGGCTGCACAGGTTTGGAGGAGGTGAATATCCCCTCTTCGGTGGTATATATCGACACAGCGGCGTTCCACGAGTGTTGGGAGTTGACGAAACTCACGCTGCCTGCAGGTCTCACTCATATTGGCGAGGCCGCCTTCTTCCAATGCCGCAACATAGACACCCTTGTCTCCCTTGCCCCAGAGCCACCCGTGGCTTTCGCCAACACCTTCACCCAGATGAACAGCAACCTTACCCTCATCGTTCCCTGCCATAGCGACTCGCTCTACGCCGCAGCCCCCTATTGGAGCCAATTTCATAATATTCAGGCCGACTGCGGTGCAGGAATTGACGGTATCGAAGAGGACGCCATCAACATCTACACGCTCGGTGGCCGTATCATCGTGGACGGTGCCGAAGGCGAGACCGTCCGCATCTTTGACATCACCGGCCGCAGCGTCCGCAATGAGGCACTGCACACGGGAGTCTATATGGTGAAGGTCGGCGAACGCCCAGCGCGAAAAGTCGTAGTAATGAAATAGTAAACCATCAAATACATAATCAATATGACACACAACATCATCAAATCCCTCGCCGCCATCGCCCTGAGCGCGATGCTGCTGACGGCCACCGTTGGCTGCGAGAAAGAAAACGACCCCATCCAGCCGAGCGACAACGACGGCAAAGTATCACTGGTACACACCGCCTGGCAGGGTAGGATGGTTAATACGACGTTTGATGACACCTATTGGGAGGAAGAACTCGTGTTCATGTCCGACAGCACAGCGCTGCTTTTCCGAAAGGCCATCTTTGAGGGCGAACTGACCGGAGCAAGAACAATTGAGACGACCTACACCTTCGACGGCGTGAGTTCCGGTACCATCTTCGGAGATGAAAACACCCCATTCAGCTACGAGTCCATCAACGACACTCTCACACTCACCATCGAGGACTACTATCCCCATGTGTTTCACCCGATGGACATTTAAGACATACCCGTTGCGGCGGATCTGAGATCCGACGCTTATTAATATAAGGATTTGCAATCCGCATCACAATAAAACACTTGCAACAGCGTTAATGTTGGCGGATTGAAAATCCGTTTGCAAGAGTAAAGAGGCTTTCGTTTTATCTGCTGTGGCTGCTTTGGGGGCTCTTGCTGGTGACTCGATGCATAATATGAATTTTTCTCACTGCACTTTTGTCATGCTGAAGGTGGCATTGTAGAACGTGCCGTCTTCGCGCTGACGCAGTGACGTCCATTTCATTATGCCGTCTTCTATCGACTCAATCTCCCACCATTCGTTGTTCACTGTTTTGTCGTCTTCGCTGTTTGTCCAGCGGGTGCAGAGCAACTTGCCATCTACGAAATAGTCCGAGATGCCTCCGTTGTCCGATCTCCATTGCCCGTTGTTGTCAAGACTATAGTATATATATTTGCCGTCATTCAAATATTCCCAGCGGTGTAGCTGCCCGTCGTCGTACTCCGAGCCCTCCTCGCTGGTCACTCGACCCTCCCACATGCCTAAGATATCTTCGCTGTAATCTTTATTTATTCTGCTCCATAGCACGGTTCCACCGCTTTCATCGAATAGCGCACCGTTTTTGTATAGTGTATTTGTCGACTCGGTGAGCAGATTGGTATTCGTCAAATTCTTCACATTCAGCACTGCCATGTATGATATCGATTTGTTCAGTGAGCCTTGTAGTGTTATCGTATCCTCAACCATCGTGACGTTGCTCTTCGCGTGGTTAGTCCACAGCATATCAGTATTGTATCGCACACTCGAGGCGCTTATGTATCCTGATGTGGTCGATTCCAATGTGTAGACCACCTTGTTGTTCGTGGGTATTGTGGCTCCGTTGAACTCGGTCATCATCCATTTCCCTATGATTGAGGCTTCTTCATCATTCTTTTCTTTGCCACAAGCCACAACAAGCAGCGCTACTGTGGCCATAATCATTATTTTTCTAATGCCATTATGGCAATTGTCTCTGTATGTTTTCTTCATCATGTTAGTTTTTATTATGATCACCTCTAAAAATTCGACCAATTCGCGTTTTGCTTGCAAAACA
>Ga0310694_10002128_pt1 | contig 20867 bp, 18 predicted proteins | sample 174DNAGHGhighgp2_FD_203884 | JGI IMG/M metagenome (GOLD analysis project Ga0310694, IMG submission 203884) | Sheep rumen microbial communities from Palmerston North, Manawatu-Wanganui, New Zealand - 1742 DNA GHGhigh gp2 (v2) (version 2) | ecosystem: Host-associated > Mammals > Digestive system... | reverse complement strand
TTTGGGTGACTTTCGGGTCGCGGCTCCTCCAAGCCTCAAGTTGTGCCTCATACTCCGCCGTGCTGTGGGCGTTGGTCATGAAGTAGCTCGGCAGATTCTTGTAGTAATCGGGACGTGGGTCTTTGTCTTCACCCCATTCGAGGCCCGTCTGTCCAGCCCTGCCACCGAAATAATAGAACGATGTGTTGAACTCGGTGCGTTTGTTGGGTGTCCAATACCATGTCAGTTGCACAAAAGGCTGATGATAAGTGCTCACACGCGAATTGCGAATCACCTGCTTGCCATTTTCATCGACCGTTTGGTAGCCCCAGTTAGGGTTGTAGTAGTTGGTACCCACCAAGTCGTAAATCTCTTGCACCACGGGAGCCGAGCCGCCACGCTGCGAGGGCGCGCCAAACACAGTGAGGTCGAGGCTGTGCTTGTCGTTGATTTTCTTCTCGACAGAGAGGAAATAACTGTAGGCTTGGTAGAAGGTGCCTTCCGTGTAGCCCATCACGGTTCGATACAGATTGTTCTTCCACTCGGCATTAAAATGGCCTTGGTCATGGATTCCCGCGTAACGCCAGCTGGCATTCGCCATAATGTACCAGCCTTTTCCCAACTCGCCTGTGCCGATGGAAGCCATGGCGCGATGGTGGTAGGAACGATTGCTGAAAGCGTAGCTCAGCGAGATTTGCTTGCGGTACTGCGAAGCACGCGTCGAGTAGGCCGTGAGGCCAGCAAGGTCTCCAAAGCCGGCATAGGTCTTACCCAAGCCTTCAACGAGAACAGAATTGCGAAAAGCATCGTTGAGGCCTCCCCAGTTGGAGAAGACGGGGCGTCCCGTCTCAGCGTCGTTCATCGTGATGCCATTGATCATCACGTCGTTGTACTTCGAGTCGTTGCCGCGGATGCGGTAGCGCAGCGAGCCGAAATTGTAGGCCGCGATGCTGTTGAACACGTCGCGCGACGAGTTCAAGAGCGTTGAGGCGTCGTTGACCGAGGTCGACGACTCCTCAAAGTCGGAGTCGAACAGGATAACTGTCGGCACATCGTTCTGGTTCATGTCGGTGGTGTCGACAACTTGCGCTGCAAGCCGCGACATCATCAGCACGGGAACCGTAAGTAACAGTAAGAATTTCTTCATATTAAGATTGTGTTGATTTGCGACAATACACATTATTATAACTAACCGACAAAAATAGGAAAAAGTTCGATGGCATGACCGAATTTTGTAGTTTTTTTCTACCTTTGCCGCCTAAACCAAAGCAAACAACACACAAACGATGAATAAACACCTCATTTTCGTCATTGCCCTGCTGGTATTCAGCCTCGGCTTGACGAACCTCAATGCTCAAGAGAGACAGGCCTATAAGGTCGGTCTCGTCGGGTTCTACAACCTCGAGAACCTCTTCGACACCATTAACGACCCGAACAAAGACGACGAGGAATTCCTGCCCGAAGGCGTCAACCAATGGAATACGGAAAAATATTTGGCCAAGCTCCACAACATGGCCTACGCCATCTCCACCATCGGCACCGACTGGTCGCCCGATGGTTTGGCGGTGCTCGGTGTGTCGGAGATTGAAAACCGCACCGTATTGGAGGATTTGGTAGTACAGCCCGAAATCAAAGGCCGTAACTACCAAATCGTGCATTACGAATCGCCCGACCGCCGTGGTGTGGATGTGGGACTGCTTTACAATCCGAAGTATTTCAAACTGACGAGCAGCAAATCATACCGCACCGTTGTGCCCAACGACCCCGAATTCATCACGCGCGACCAACTGGTGGTCAGCGGCCTCTTCGACGGCGAGCCGATGCATTTCATTGTGATGCACTGGCCGTCACGTTATGGAGGAGAGAAGCGCTCGCTGCCTGGTCGTGTAGCCGCTGCCACTTTGTGTCGCCACATCGCCGATTCAATCCTTAACGAAGACGCCAACGCCAAAATCATCATGATGGGCGACTACAACGACTATCCCACCAACCAAAGCGTGACGAAATACCTCCGTGCCACCGGCAATATCAACAAACTGAAGGAAGGTGAATTTTACAATCCCATGTACGAACTGCACCAGAAAGGCATCGGCACCAACTACTACCGTGACGTACCTGGTGTGCTCGACCAAACCATCCTCACCCCTGCCCTATTGCCAACGGATTATAGTAGCTATCAACTCAAGAACGCTATGGTACACAACAAGGAATTCCTGAAGCAGCATGGTGGAAAATACAACGGCTACCCCTTCCGCACCTTCGGAAGCGGCGTTTGGATGGGTGGCTACAGCGACCACTTCCCCGTGTACGTGATTTTGCTGAAGAAAGCTTAGTTGCAGTTGCAGCTCTCGTCGCCACAGCCGCCACCACAACCTTCGCAGTTGCCACCGCAACCGCCAAAGTCGGCGTCGGTCGACTCACGAACATCGAGGATTTTGCCCGAGAAGCAAAGATGCACTCCAGCCAGATCATGATTGAAGTCCATTTTCACATGGCTGTCGCCAATTTCGCGGACTATGCCTACCATCGGGCCATGCTGGAAATGTAAAACAAGCTGAGCACCTTCCTTCACCACATCGGCCAGCACGCCATTCTGCATAAAGATATCCTTGTTCAAATCGATGACATTGCGTTCGTCGCGCACGCCATAACCCTCTTCGGGAGTCAGGTAGAAGCAATACGTATCGCCAGGCTCTTTGCCCATCAGGTTTTCCTCAAACTTGGGCAACACCTGTTGCATACCGCAAACGAAGGTAAAAGGATTCTCGGGGGTCGTCTCTTGGATGATACGGCCGTTTTCATCATTCTCGCGCAAGACGTAGGTCATTGTCACAAAGGCTTGATCTTGAATTTTCATAATGTATTTGTATTTAAAGATTTAAGATTCAATATTTCAAGATTTCAAATTTCAGATTTCAAGATTTCAAATTTCAGATTTCAGATTTCAAGATTCAAAGATTCAAGATTTCAAATTTCAAGATTTCAAAATTCATAATTCATAATTCAACATTCAGCATTCCTAATTCCGCAATCTGCATTCCGCATTCATAATTCAGCATTCAGCATTCAGCATTCCTAATTCCACATTCATCATTCTAATAACTGCCAAACATTTTCCGTAGCAACCACTCTATCGCGGCCAAGCCGATAAGGACGAAGAAAATCCATTTGGAGTGAATCAGATCCTCAAAACGGCTCTCATGGTGTTCAACGGAGGTGATGCGTGTATCATTGTGCAAGTCGGCAAAAAGTTGCTGTAATTCACGGGCTGTATAGCATTTTCCGTTGGTCAGGCGAGCAAGGGTGCGCATTCGGTCGATGTCGGCTGTAAGTTGCTGTGCTTCAATTCCGATGGCAGCCACCGTGAACGAGCCACTCACGTTGATAGTGCGCTCGCCCATCTGAGCCTGTACCTTATATAAATATAGCCCCTCGGGCAGAAGACCCACATTCAAGTAATAATCGTGGTCGCGCTTCGAGAAGGTATAGTCATAGGTCTCGTCGGTCAGCTTATTGACAATCTGAATGTTCAAATCGGGTTCGGTGACCAACTCATTGTTCGGATTACGCAACTCCGCCGTAATAATGACTGGCTCGTTGCTGTAGTAAGTTTCCTTGGCATAAATGGCCGAGCCATCATTAGCTGACAGCAGCAAATATTTCAGCGATTTGGAGAAAATCTCATCAAAGACATCGTGATTCTTCGACTGATAATATTCAAACAAGCGCCAACGCCAAATGTTGGTACCCATCATGAAGGCCATCTTGCGGCCATCGTTGGCAAAACTCAGCAGCGGCAATCCCGACTTCACACCCATCACTTCTTGCAAGAGCAGGTCATCGTGCGCTTTCAACGTGTTGATTTCCATGTGGGGCAAAGCCAAAGGTGGGTATTTCGCAATGAGCTGTTCAGCCTTTGCATCAAAAGTGAATGTCGAGAACGACTTGTTGAGATGTGCTTTTACGTCCATCAAGGTGTTAGTAGCGCCTGAGTGGAGCATATACACGCCTTGTAACTTGTTCAACATGTCACGATCCGTTTCATTGCCCACGACAAAGAGCACAGGCAACTTCACGTTTTTGTCGAGTTGCGCCTTCAGTGCATTGAAATCCATCTTGTCGTTAGGCACCTGATGCAGGATGACCAAATCATAATTGGCGAAGTCGGGCAACGGCTCTTTACCGAAGCAGAAATCCACCTCGTAGTTGTCGTTGAGTACACTGCGCAAGGCACCCAAATCGGGATGCGGCGAAGCAGCCACACAGAGCAGCTTGTACTTTTGGTCAAGCACCTCAACGAAAATATGTCGCACGTTGTTCAGCAGTTGCTCTTCACCTTCGATGCCACCAACTTCGATGTCGATAGCCATCACGCCTTTCTTGGTGGCATCAATCATGAAGTCGATTTCCTTGGAAAAGCGGTTGGACGGAATCTCAATGTCGCGCTTCTCAATGAGGCGACCGCTTTCCTTAAGGGTCAGTTGCGCCTTGCGGCCGGCCAAGTCGCGGGCGGCCACCGTCACACGGACAGGGAAAGTCGCGCCGAGCGACACCACCTTGTTATAATGCACATTGCGGATGGCGAGGTCGGGATAGGAAACCGTGTCGCCCAAAACCACAGTATGGATGGGGAACGGAAAATTCTCCGCCACCAACTCCGGCTCGAAGCCTCGGTTGTAGATGCCATCAGAAAAGAGCAGCACTGCACCGACATTGCGCTTGTAATATCTTCTGTCCAAGGTCTTTATGAGCGACGACAAGTCCGTCAGCTGATCGGAGAAATCGAGTTGCTCAAAATCGCGGACTTCCTCGCCAAAAAGGTATTCATCGACTTGGAAATCAGCGTTCAAGTCTTTCCTAAACTGCTCAAACTGTGTCAGATAATCCTTTTTGTAAAACACCGAATCTTTGCAAAGAACGACGGACGAAGAATTGTCGTGGGCAAGGATAATGGTTGGCGTTTCCACCGAGCTGAATTTCTGCCTTATCAGCGGGTTGAAAAGCAGCAAAACCACCAAGCCAACTATCAGTGTTCGTAGCGCAAACAAGATGACATTCAAGGCTTTGCCATAGTGTTGCTTCTTGTTTCGGAAATACAACACCGTGGCCGCTGCCAAACCTGCTAGCAGCGATACGATTAACATCCATATTGGGATTCCGATGTGCATGGATTGTTCAAATAAAAGTGCAAAAGTAGGGAAAAAGTCTCAATCATCAGCCTTTCTTCGGCACGATTTTCCAATAGCCGTTTTTCGACGAGCCGACCCATTCGATGTTGTATTGCTCGCGCAACTTGTCGATGTCACGGCGAATGGTGCGTTCCGTCACTTTCAGTTTTATGGCCATCTCTTCGGCACTGATGTGGATATTAGCAAACATCAATTGAAGCACTTTCAGCACTCTTGGTGCCTTTTTCCCGCCCTTATTTTGGGTGACATTTTGGGTGACATTTTGGGTGACATTTTTTCGATAAATGACCACTCTAAAATCTTCATCCTGAATAAATTCTGGTGATTTAAGCCCTACGCTTTCACATGCAGAAACCAAGTCGGTGGTTCCTGTCCCCATTCGTTCAATGTAACCGGCGAGGTAAATCGGGTTGGCCAAGACAGGATTAGGGGGCAAAGAGGAATGAAGTTGCTTCAATTTTGCTGGCGACAGACCGAAAGGCAAAGAGCCTGGGTTCCACACCTCAAGGCGGTCACGAAAGAGCATGACCTGAACACTGCCGTTGCTTGCATAGTCGCGGTGTGTCACGGCGTTGACGATAGCCTCGGTGACGGCTTCGATGGGAATTTCATAATTCACTTCAGTAGCAGCAGAAGTATGTCGGGGCGCGACATGCGCATCGATATGAGACATGACAAACCCTACGGCTTGGTCTATCATCTCGAAAACACTCCCGTGAAAAACTTGATACGAAAGGATGGGTTTGGTCATCACATTAGTGGGAAACATGGCACATTTCACTTCAGAGGTGATGAAAAACCTTTGAGGGTCTTCAGATTTCTTTGCAAAGCAAATCCCCATAACCAAAGAAAACATTACTTTTGCGGAAAATTTGAGCCATGAACACCCTTTCGGTCATCATCATCACCTTCAACGAGGAGCGAAACATCAAGCGCTGCCTTGATTCCGTCGCGCCTGTGGCCGACGAAATCATCGTCGTTGACTCGTTTTCGACCGATGCCACCGAAACAATTTGCAAAGCCTACCCTAACCTTCGTTTCGAAAAACACGCTTGGGAAGGCTATGTCAAGCAAAAGAACTACGCCAATAGTCTCGCCCACAGCGACTTGATTCTCTCTATCGATGCCGATGAAGCTCTATCTGAAGAATTGACACGATCAATTCAAGACATCAAAAAACAGGATATCGAAGGCAAAGCCTATGCCATGAACCGCCTGATGAACTATTGCGGGAAATGGATCCGGCATGGAGGTTGGTATCCCGACACGAAAGTCAGGATTTTCGCTCGCGGTCGTGCGGAGTGGACAGGCAACAAAGTACACGAAACGCTATCGTTAGCTGAACCCACTGAAATCGTGCACCTTAACGGCGACTTGCTGCATTATTCTTTCTATACCGTCGAGGAACATCGTCGGCAAAACGAGAAATTCGCTATGCTTTCAGCCGAGGAGATGGTGGAAGCAGGCAAAAAAGCCACCTTAGCCAAGGCCTATTCACATGGCATTTGGAAATTTCTCCGCGACTTCATCTTCAAGGGAGGATTCTTGGACGGCAGTACAGGCTTCGTCATCAGCAAAATCAACGCTCGCGGGGTGTGGCTAAAATACAAAAAAGCAGTCGAACTTTCTCAAAACCAGGCAAAATGAGGATAGGATACGATGCAAAACGGGCCTTCAACAACCACCGCGGATTGGGCAACTACAGTCGCGACACGATTCGTATTATCGCTTCGCATTTCCCTGATTGCCAGTTGAATTTGTTCACGCCCAAAGTAGATCCGAGTATCCATTTTGACTTTCTAAGCAATGCAAGCATCATCCAGCCGAAACACACTTTTTTGCACTCGCTTTGGCGCACCTTCGGCATCACCAAGGAGGCCGAAAAACGACACTTGGACCTCTACCACGGCCTCAGCCACGAACTACCCGTAGGCATTGAAAAGACCCACATCCCCACTGTGGTGACCATGCACGACCTCATCTTCGTCCGCCACCCGGAACTTTATCCATTCTTCGACCGTAAATCATACAAAACCAAATATTTGCGGAGTTGCCGAGTTGCAAACCACATCATCGCCGTTAGCCAGCAAACCAAAAACGACCTCATGGAATTGTGGAAGATGGAAGAAGAGAAAATCAGCGTTGTTTACCAAGGCTGCCATCCTCGATTTTGCAAGCAAGTCACTGAAAGCCAAAAGGAAACGATAAGAAAAAAATACAACTTACCTATGTTCTATTTGCTCAACGTGGGTGCCATCGAGCCGCGCAAAAACCAGATGCTCATCCTAAAAGCCTTGAAAGCTGGAGCTATCGACATTCCTTTGGTCATTGCTGGACGAAAAAACGACTACATCGCAGAGTTGCAGCAATATATAACCCAAGAAAGACTCGACAAAAATGTCATTCTCATCCCTGATGTTGATTTTGACGACTTGCCAGCACTTTACCAAAACGCATTCCTTTTCATCTATCCATCTCAATATGAAGGATTTGGCATTCCAATTGTAGAAGCTATGCAAAGTGGATTGCCCATCATTGCAGCCAAAGGAAGCTGCCTTGAAGAAAGCGGTGGCCCCGACAGCCGCTATGTTTCGCCCAACGATGCTGATGAACTTGCCGAACAGATTATGACAGTCGCAAATGACAATGAATTGAGAAACAACATGATAGAAAGAGGAAAAACCTATGCAATGCGGTTTTCGGACGAAGCCATTGCCAATAACATTATGCAGATTTACTATAACCTAATAAAACAATAAAAGATTAAAAATCAAATTATTATGGATAACAATTTTGAAGAAGAAGTGGAACGCACAGTAGCCGTGCTGAAAGCGGGAAAAACCATCCTCTACCCTACCGACACCATTTGGGGCGTGGGCTGCGATGCCACCAACAACAAGGCCTGTCTGCGAGTCTATGCCGTCAAGCAACGCCCTCTCAACAAGAGCCTCATCATCCTCGTCGATTCAGTGGAAAGGCTTAAGGAATATGTCGTTAACGTACCAGAGATTGCCTATGACCTTATCAAAGGCGCCAAAAGTCCGCTGAGCATTATCTATCCAGAAAGTAAAAATTTGGCCAAGGCCGTTTCCGACGACAAGAGCATTTGCATCCGAGTGGTTGATAATGAGTTCTGCAAAGAGGTCATCCGCCGTTTGGGGAAACCCATTACCTCGACTTCGGCCAACCTTTCGAACCAGCCCACTGCGATGACTTTCAACGACATCAGCGAAGAAATCAAAAACACAGTCGACTATGTGGTGCAACTCTACCACGATAGTTTTGCCAAACCCAAAAGCTCGACCATCATCAGGCTCAATGCCGACAACACCTTCGACATCTTGCGGCAATAACCCCTACCAAACATCCAATTTATGGCCTCATCCAACAAAAAGAAAATCTTCAACGACCCCATCTACGGCTTTGTCAGCATCCCCGACGAGCTGCATTTCGACATTATAGAGCACCCTTATTTCCAACGGCTTAGACGCATCAAGCAAGTTAGTATGACCAATATGGTGTACCCTGGAGCCAACCACACACGTTTTGCCCACAGTCTGGGTACCATGCACCTCATGCGGCGCGCCATACAACTGCTGCGTGGCAAGGGCTACACTGTCACCGACGAGGAACTGGAGGCTGCATCGCTAGCCATCCTACTCCACGACAGCGGTCACGGGCCGTTTTCCCACACCTTGGAAAACAGTATCGTGCAAGGCGTTTCGCACGAAGAACTTTCGCTGATGGTGATGCAGAAATTCAACGAAATCCACCACGGGCAATTAGACCTGGCCATCCAAATGTTCAAGGGTGAGTATGAGAAAGGCTTTCTCAGCAAGCTCATTTCCAGTCAGTTGGATGTAGACCGAATCGACTACCTGAAACGCGACAGTTTCTTCAGCGGCGTGGCCGAAGGAAGCGTGAATGCCGAACGACTGCTTGAGATGATGGAAGTGGTTGGAAATGATTTGGCTATAGAGGCAAAAGGCATTTATTCGGTGGAGAGTTTCTTAGTCGCGCGACGCATCATGTATTGGCAGGTCTACATGCACAAGACCGTACTCAGCGCGGAATACACCTTGATGAAAATCCTGAAACGGGCCAAAATGCTCAGCCAAGAGCGCGACCTATTTGCCACTCCTGCCCTGTCGTTCTTCTTGAAAAACCAAAACCCTTTCGAGGATGGCCACGACCCCGATTTCGTCCTGGACCAATTTTGCCAATTGGACGATTACGACGTGATGACCGCAGTGAAAGTATGGCGCAACGACAAGGACCGCGTACTGTCTGAGCTTTGCAGAAGACTGACTGACAGGCACTTGTTCAAAATCGAAATGCGCGATTCTGAATTTGAGCAAGAGTACATTGACAACATACGACTAAAAATTGCACATCTTTACGGTTGGTCTTTGGAGGAGGCGGATTTCATGCTATTACAAGGCGTTTCGTCAAACCATGCCTACCACCCCAAGAAGCCAGCTATCAACATCCTGTACAAGGACGGCACGATGAAAGACATCAGCGAGGCTTCAGACCAACTGAACATCTCTGTACTCTCGCAGCCTGTGGTGAAGCACTTTATTTGTTATCCGAAGGAACTACAGAAATGATTTATCCCGAAAATTTTGAACATAAAATCGGTTTCGACCGAATCCGACTAATGTTGTCGTCCTACTGTATCAGTCAAATGGGTTTGGAAAAGGCCGAAAAGATGGATTTTTCGACCGACAAGGGTCTCATCGTCAAGAGTTTGGAGCAAACCGATGAGTTCATACGATTGCTGCAAACGGGCGTACCTTTTCCCGTGCGCGACTTCCACGACCTAAGAGAAGCCTTCCATCGTATCCAAATCGATGGCACCTGCCTCAACGTGGAGGACCTGTTTGCACTGAAACCGTCGCTGAACGTGCTTGAGGTCATTCTACGCTTCGGGCACTCAGAGAATGCTACGGACTATCCAGAACTCAAATCACTGATTGACAATATCTTTATAGACCGAAATGTATTCACTGAGGTGAACCGCCTCGTCGACGACAAAGGCGAAATCCCCGACAATGCCTCGCCCGAATTGGCCGAAATACGTCAAAGCATCCGCCGCAAGCAAGGTGGCATCGAGAAGCGCATCCGACAAATCATGAGCGATGCCAAAACCGCAGGATGGGTCGACCAGAAATCGGAACTCACCGTGCGCGACGGACGCTTGGTCATCCCCGTGAAAGCCGGCGACAAACGCGCTATCAGAGGTTTCATCCACGACGAGTCGGCCACGGGACAAACCGTCTACATCGAACCCGCTGAAATCTTTGACACCTCCAACGAAATCAAGGAGTTGGAATATGCCGAGCGGCGCGAAATCCACCGCATCCTGATGGCTTTCACCCGATTGCTCCGCCCCTATCTTTCAGAACTACGCAAAGCCTGGAACATGCTGGGTGAACTCGATTTCATTCATGCCAAAGCCTTATTGGCCAAAGAGATAGGAGGAATCAAACCTGAGATTGTCGACACACCTTATATTAATTGGCAGCAGGCGCGTCATCCGCTGCTCGAACAAAAGCTGAAAGCCCAAGGCAAGCAAGTTGTCCCCTTAGACCTGAGGTTGGACGAAACCGAGCGCATCCTCGTCATCAGCGGTCCCAATGCGGGTGGTAAGTCGGTGTGTCTCAAAACCACTGGGCTGCTGCAATACATGCTCCAATGCGGCCTTATGCCCCCCATGCGCATCGACTCGCAATGCGGCCTCTTCGACAACCTCTTCATCGACATCGGCGACGAGCAGTCCATCCTCGACGACCTTTCCACCTACAGCTCGCACCTTATTAATATGAAAGTTTTGTTGGAACACGCTGACGAGAAAACTCTGTTCCTCATCGACGAGTTTGGTACGGGTACCGAGCCTCAGTTGGGTGGTGCCATCGCCGAGGCCATCCTATTGGAACTCAACAAGAAGCAATCCTTCGGCATGGTCACGACGCACTATGCCAACCTCAAGCTTTTGGCCGACAACCACGAGGGCATTATCAACGGCGCCATGCTGTTCGACACCAAGTTCATGCAGCCCATGTATATCATGGTCACAGGCAAGCCAGGCTCGTCGTTTGCCTTCGAAATCGCCAAGAAAATTGGCTTTCCGAAACAAATCCTCGACGATGCTGCCCACATCACTGGCGACCAGCACCTGAAATTTGAGAAGCAGCTGCAACAGCTCGAAGTCGACAAGAAAGCCATCCGCAAAAAAGAGCAAGAGCTACGTATCGCCGACCAGCTGCTCACCGAGGTAGTGGAAAAATACAAAGCCTTGCTCGCTGAACTCGAAGGCAAGAAAAAGCAATATCTCCGCGATGCCGCTGCCGAAGCCCAAGAGCTGATTCAGAGTGCCAACAGTCAGATTGAAAGGACTATACGCGAAATCAAGGAAGCTCAAGCCGAGCGCGAGAAGACCAAGGAAATCCGACAGAACCTGGAGGAGACCAAACATAAAATTGCGCAAAAGGCCAAAGAACTAGCCGAGCCAAAGAAACAAGAAGACGACGAAGTGGTGCTCAAAGTGGGCGACACGGTCTGCATCGACGAGATGCAGGTGGTAGGCGAAATCCTCAGCATCAGCGACACCGATGCCACCATCCTTTTCGACACCGTCAAACTGCGCACCAGTCCCGACAAGCTGCGCAAGGTGAGTCGTGCCCAAGCACGCAAGACGCAGCGCCGTTGGCAAGCCGGACTCATCGCCGACGACCTCAGCGAAAAAGCCGAGCACTTTGAACTCACCCTTGACGTCCGAGGCAAGCGTGCTGAAGAAGCCCTGGACATTGTCGACAAATATTTGGACGAGGCCAAATTGCTCAGCATCAAGGAGGTGAGTATCCTTCACGGCAAAGGCAACGGTATCCTTCGCAAACTCATTCGTGAAAGACTCAGCCATAATCACGACGTGGAACGCTTTTGCGATGCCTCACTGGAAACGGGTGGAACGGGAATAACGAGGGTATATTTTAAGTGAAATTCCCTTCAGGAATGGAGTCGACCCATTCCCGAAGGGAATCTTGGTAAAGCGGAGCCATACTGTTCCGCTTTGTGATTTTTGATATGCGCGAATCTTATTTCGTCTTAATCAGAGAAACAAGCCATAGTAGCACCACGGAACCTACCGTACCCACCAAAAGCCGGCCCCAAAAACTTGGGTTAGGTGAAGCGCCAAAAAGCCCGAAAATCCAACTACCCAAGAAACCGCCGACGATACCGACAAGGATACAAATTAAAAGGCCCATGCCTTTGTTCATGATTTTGCCTGCGATGAAGCCCGCGATGGCTCCAATTAATACTGATACTAGAATGCCCCACATAATGCAAAGATTTTTAGGTTAATACTATAATTGAATGACATAATTATCTGTTCATAAGGTTGGCCACTTCTGTGTTCTGCTGTTCGATATAGTCCAGCACCTCGTCACGTCCCGTTTTCTTTTCCGCCGAAGTGATGAAGATGGGTGGCAGTTCCTCCCAATCTTCCAGCAACTTGGCCTTGAAAGCATTAACGTTTTTGTCCAACTCTACTTTCGACACTTTGTCAGCCTTCGTGAAAACAATGCAGAAGGGCATTTGGTTCTCGCCAAGCCATTCAACAAAGCCGAGGTCGTTGTTCTGAGGCTCCAGGCGCGAGTCGATGAGCACGAAAGTGCAAACCAAATTGCGTCGATGCGTGATATAGTTATTAATCATGACACGCCATTGCTCGCGCTGTTTCTTCGAATGTTGCGCATAGCCATAGCCAGGCAGGTCGACGATATACCATGAATCATTGATAATGAAATGGTTGATGGCCACTGTCTTGCCCGGCACCGATGAGGTCTTGGCCAAGCCCTTGCGCTGCACCAACATGTTGATGAGCGACGACTTGCCCACATTCGACCGACCGATGAAGGCGTATTCGGGTATGTTGTCCTGAGGCAAAAACTCGAAGCGCGTATTGCTCATTAGGAAATTGGCTTTGGTGATATTCATGGCTTACTTGATTTGGATGAGATGTGATGGGGTTGCATCCTTGTCGTAGGTCAGGTGGCGTTTCACCTTTTCCTCAAACATATCGCTGAGGGTCACCAGCAGACCCGTTTCCTCCACATTGCCGAAGCCCGGATTGAGGGCCGTGCCAAATGAGCGAAGTGTGGGCGACAAGTTCATATAGGCATTGACCAAAGGCGGCACGGCAGCACCACGCTCACGCACTTGTTTCACCAAGGTCTTATAGTCGTCACGGTAGTTTTCGTTGTTGAAAATGCTTGCCAACCATTCAAGGTCAGTGAGAATGGGCAGGTTGAGTTCGGGACGCACCGTGACCAATTTTTCTTTGTCGGGGAAATGCTTTTGCATGAAATAGAGAATCATGTCGCGCGAGGTGCGTTCCAGCTGCGGATACATTGTCACCTTGCCAAAATAATACTTCGCTTCAGGAAAAATGTCAAGCAACGATCCTAATCCATCCCACAGATTGTCAAGGGAATACATACCTTTCGACAGATTCTTTGAAGGTTGGTAATCAGGTTGCACAAACGATCGTCCCAACTCGATGGTATAGGGCAAATACTCCTTCACGAACTTCTCGGAATAGAGAAACAGTTCGCTCGTGGGTGTGTCGACCTGCCCCTGCGCGTCGATAGGCAACTTGTCGCACATCAGGAATCGGTAGCCACCCACAATGGCCTTGTCGACAGGATTCCAAACGATGAGTTGATAGAAGAAATTTTCCTCTCTCGTGTCGAAATCATCAATGTCGCAGTCCAGACCCGTGCCGCCGCCAGAGTCGCGGAAACTGATTTCGCGAAGGCGTCCTATTTCGCGCATGATGTTGGGTGAATCGTGGGCTGTGAGGATGTATACCTCGTTGCCCGCGTTGTTCGTCTTGCGGAAAAACTTGTCGCGGGTCAGCTCATCCATGATGGCCTCAACAGAAACAGGGTCTATAATCTTTTGCATGTTCATATTTCATAATCAATTGAAGGGTCAAAATCCAGATTGCAATCCTTGCCCAATTGGTAGGAGAAGCGACGAAGCTTCTCGGCCCATTGCGCATCGGTGAAACGCCGGTCGAAAAACTGGTAAGGAATTGGTTTTCCGAAGCTAATGGTCAGTTGATTGTTGCGCTGCTTGAAGAACTCATCGACGAGGAAAGCCATTTCGATGTTCACCTTGATACCCAGCATTTTGCGCCAACGAGCCAAGTTGTAGAAAAAACTCGAATTGTGGCCTTCGATGTGGACGGGAACGATGTCGCGCTGATAGGCTTTCGACTTGGTGAGGAAGGTCTTTTTCCAATCCAAATCCATGATTTTTCCGCCTTTAGCCTTGCGCGAGCAAAGGCCGAAGGGAAAATAGCAGATGGTGGCATCGCCAGCGAAGGTCTCGTTGAAAAGTCGAAGGCTTTCCTCTCGGTTGGCCGTGGCACTGCCCACCTTGCTGACGGGAATAAAAATTGGTTGCAGGTTTTTGACGAACATCAGGAAGTCGTTGACTGGTGTCAGGGTCTCGCCTCTATGGTTGCCCACCGCACCGATAAGTGCGATGCCATCAAGGCCACCCAAAGGGTGATTGGAAGCCACAAGGACACGGTCACTCGCCATTAGATTGTCGACGCCATGAAGAATCACTTCAAGGTTGAAGTCGGCCACCACCGCGTTGATGAAATCGAGGCCTTGCTGGTCGGCATACTTCGTCAGGATTTCGTTGATGTCGTCCTCGTGCAGCAGCCTTTGAATCTTGCGGAAGAGCCATTCGGGCATGTGTTTCATCAACTTGGGCACCTTCGCGGTGAAGATTTTACGTAGGTCAATCAGATTGCTTTGTTCCGTTTCCATAAAGTAAAATTCAGCAAAATCATGCAAAAATAGTAAAAAGTAAAATGTCAAGTGCAATTTTGGTTGAAAAATCGCCCCAAACGCAATAATAATATCAAAAAGTCGTTATTGTTTTGTCCCCGAATTTTGATGAGATGAGTTATTAACAGGATGTCAACAAAGTTATCAACAACATCCGTTGAAAACTTTTCGTCATTAAAGTGGGAGAAAATGGGGCAAAATGTCAAAAAATGTATATTTTTGCAGCGTAAAAACTCAAGATAGAAAATGAGCTACCCAATCGGACATTTCAACTGTAAACTTGATGCCAAAGGCCGCTTGATGCTGCCTTCGGATTTCAAGGAACAAATGGGTGAGCAAGCGGATGAAGGCTTCGTTTTGCGCCCCAGTTTGTTCGACGACAGTATTTGTCTTGACCTGTATACACGCAGGGATTGGGACGAGCAACAGTTGAAACTGCGCGCCCGGTTCAACATCTACAACGAAGAGGGCATCCAAGCCTTGAGGTTCCTCAACGAAGGTGTCCGTTTCGTCAAGTTGGATGCCAGCGGGCGATTGCAGATTCCCAAAGAGCTGATGGAACGCGGCGGACTATCGAAAGATGTGGTGGTGGAAGCCCTCGCCAACAAGATGGAGATTTGGGACAAAAACCGTCACCAAAAGTCGGTCGCAGCCGTCGACAAGAAAAAAATCCTTGAAATTCTTAGTACAATCTAATGGGGAGGAAAAGCCATGTATCACAATCCAGTTATGTTGGAAGAGTGCATCGAGGGCTTGAAGATTCACCCCGATGGCGTTTATGCGGATGTCACCTATGGCGGCGGCGGTCACTCGCGTGCTATCCTTAGCAAGCTCACGACGGGACATCTCTATGCCTTTGACCAAGACGAGGATGCCCAACAAAACGTCATCAACGACCCACGTTTCACCTTCATCCCGCAGAATTTCAAGTACTTCAAGAACTTCATCCAGCTTTACCACAACGGAAAAATTGACGGCGTGCTGGCCGACTTGGGTGTTTCGTCGCACCAGTTCGACACACCCGAAAAGGGCTTCTCGACCCGCTTCGACGGCCACCTTGACATGCGCATGAGCCAAAGCAATCCCACCGACGCGGCCACCATCGTCAACACTTACGACCAAGCCGACTTGGCCCGTATCCTCAGCCTCTACGGCGAGGTGCAACAAGCCCATTTGGTGGCTGCCGACATCGTCATGGCACGCGACAACGAACCTATCGAGACCACCGAGGGGCTGAAAGCCGCCGTGGCTCGTCGCTTGCCGCGAGGCCGCGAGAACAAGGTGCTGGCTCAAATTTTCCAGGCCCTGCGCATCGAGGTCAACCAAGAACTGGAAGCACTGACCGCCTTCCTCTCGCAGTGTGCCGACGTGCTCAACCCTGGTGGACGACTGGTCGTCATGTCGTACCACTCGCTGGAAGATCGCCTCGTGAAAAACTTCATGAAAACCGGCAACGCCGAAGGCAAGGAAGTGAAAGACTTCTTCGGCAACCTGCTGACACCTTATAGATTAATCACGCGCAAGCCGACAGTGCCTTCCGACGAAGAGATGGAACGCAACAGCCGCGCCCGCAGCGCCAAACTGAGAATTGCAGAAAGGAAATGAAAATGAGAAGCAGAGAAAGAAAACAGAAGAAAGAGCGCAAGGCCAACAGCGAAGGCGGCATCAAGAAAGTGATGAACGTGCTGGGAGGCGGATTCCTTGCCAAAGAGAAATTCGCGAAGCAGTTTCCCTTTTTGGTAACCATTACCGTATTGCTTATGGTGCTGATCACCAACACCTACATCGCAGAGGAACGCAACCGCGAAATCACTCGCACCACGCGCCAGCTCAACGACTTGCAAGTGGAATACATCCAACTGAAGTCGGCCATCATGCAGGCCACGAAGCAGTCGGTGCTGTCGAAAAGACTGGCTGGCACGGGCATCAAAGACCCAACGGAACCCGTGATCCGCATCAACGTCACAGAAGAGAAAAACAACGAAAAACAATAAAAAACAAACAATTAAAGATTTGAAAAAATGAGTATCGACCCTAAAAAAGACACTTTGTGGAAGACCTACTTGGTTTACTTCCTCGTGTTGGCCTTCGGCGTTGCCATTCTGGTGAAGATTGGCATCGTCATGACCAAAGACAGCAAAGAACTCGTTGAGCTGGCCGAGAAACGCGAGTATCGCGTTAGGGAGTTGGAAGCTTCGCGCGGCAACATCTTCTCGTCAGAAGGCAACCTGATGGCTACTTCTGTTCCCGTATTCGACATCTATTTCGACACGAAAGTAGTCGACCAAAACATCTTCATCCAATACGTCGACACCCTGAGCCAGCAATTGGCCCAGATGCTGCCCCACAGAACGGCTGCCGGCTGGAAGAAATACCTCACCGAAGCCCGAGCCGAAGGGAAACGTTACCTACCCATCACCAAGAAACTCGGGCTGAAGGAATACCGCGAGATGCAAAACTTCGCCATCTTCGTTATGGGACCCAACAGAGGTGGCATCATCGCCGAAAAACGCATCAGTCGCACCCGTCCCTACAACGAATTGGCAGGCCGCTTGATTGGCTATGTCAACGAAAACGAGAACCTTTATGTGGGCATCGAAGGTGCCTACAACGACTTCTTGCGCGGCCAAAACGGCCAGCAACTGGTCAGGCGCCTGCACCACAACAACTGGATTCCCGTTGACTCCGACGAAGACGTTGACGCTCAAAACGGTGACGACATCGTGACCACCTTCGACATCAAGTTGCAAGACATCGTTGAGAATGCGCTCAACAACACCTTGACCACCAACAAGGCCGAACAAGGCTGCGCCATCCTGATGGATGTGGAGACAGGCTACGTGAAAGCCATCGCCAACCTGAAACTCAACCACAAGACCAACCAATACGAAGAGTCGTACAACTTCGCCATGGCCGAGCGCTACGAACCTGGTTCGGTGTTCAAAATCGCCTCGATGATTGTGTTGCTCAACAACAACCCCAAGATGAAACTCGACGACAAAGTGAACATTGGCAACGGCCCCATCCTCTTCGCCAAGCGCAAGATGGCCGACGACCACACCTTCACCAAAACGGGCGTCTGCACCGTGCAGGAAGTCATCGAGCAGTCGTCGAACAAAGGCACGGCTGTCCTCGTCACGAAGGCCTTCATGGCTCACCCAGAGAAATATGTCGACGGCTTGTATGCTTTGGGTCTCAACAAGAAAATCGGTACGGGCATCGCTGGCGAAGCCCAGCCTTACATCAAGCATCCCTCCGACAAGACCAAAGACGGCAGGAAACTATGGTCGAATGTGTCGCTGCCGTGGATGTCGATTGGTTACGAGGTCAACGTCACACCGCTGCAAATCATCACCTTATACAATGCCATCGCCAATGGAGGTAAGATGATGAAACCCCAATTCGTGACCGAAGTGCGTCGCGGCAACCAAACCATTCAGAAATTCGAGCCAGTGGTGCTGAACGAGCAAATCGCCTCGCCCGAAGCCATCGATATGCTGCAGACCATGCTTGAAGGCGTGGTGCAACGCGGCACAGCCAGACGGCAGCTCGCCGACTGTGCCTTCCGCACAGCTGGCAAGACTGGCACCGCACAATATTGCGACCCGAAAATGGGCTACAAATACAGAGAACCCGGGGTGGGACACAAGCTCTACAACACCACTTTCGTAGGTTACTTCCCGGCAGACAAGCCGCGTTACACCTGCATCGTCGTGGTGAACCGCGCCCGAGGAGCACATTGGGCGGCAGGAAGTGTATCGGCACCTGGCTTCCGCGAAATCGCCGAGAAGGTCTACGCCCTGCGCTTGGGCATACAAGAAGACGAAACCAACGTGACGACGCCCGAAGTCGACGAAACAAAACCCGCCATTGTCAACCATGAGCAAGCCCTCGCCTACCTGAATGGCATCTCAGCCGACTACACCGACTACGCCCTCGATGGGCAGTGGGTCACTATCGAACAAGACACCAATGGAACAAAGAAAATCCGCAATGCCGAAGTGAAATCCAACACCGTCCCCGATGTAGTGGGCATGAATGTCAGTGATGCCGTTTATCTGTTGGAAAGCATGGGCATTAACACCCGTTTCACGGGACAAGGCACAGTCATTGAGCAGTCGTTACATGCCGGCGACACTCTAAAACACAACAGCGTTATGAACCTAAAACTCGCAATGAAATGAAAATCAAGGATATACTCACCAATTGCAATTTGCTTGAGATAGAAGGCGACAAAGACATCGACATCCACGGCATCGCTTTCGACTCGCGAATGGTAACCCAAGGCACCATGTTTTTCGCCGTGAAAGGCACACAAGTCGACGGACACGACTACATCGTCAATGCCATCGAAAGCGGAGCCATTGCTGTGGTGTGCGAAAAAATGCCCAAGTCAAAGCAAGAAGGTGTGACGTATATCAAAGTCGACAATTCGGCCTACGTTTTGGGTATGGCGGCATCCAACTTCTTCGGCAATCCGTCGGAAAAGCTGCGTTTGGTCGGCGTGACTGGCACCAACGGCAAGACCACAATCGCCACCTTGTTATATCGGCTCTTCAAGGAGGCTGGCTACAAATGCGGGTTGCTTTCCACCATCGAAAACATCATCAACCGCGATGTGGTTCCCTCGACCCATACTACCCCCGACCCCATCGAGCTGAACACCTTGCTCAAACAGATGGTGGAAACGGGTTGCGAATACGCTTTTATGGAAGTCAGTTCTCACAGCGTGGCGCAAGACCGCATTGCAGGCTTGCACTTCGCCGGAGGCATTTTCACCAACCTCACCCACGATCACTTGGACTACCACAAGACAATGGCCAACTATCGCAACGCCAAGAAAAAATTCTTCGATAGCTTACCACAAAGTGCCTTCGCCCTCACCAACTTGGACGACAAAAACGGAGCCTATATGTTACAAAACACCATGGCCCGCAAGCTGAGTTATGCCCTGAAACACGATGCCGACTTCAAAGGCATCGTCATGGAAAGCCACTTCGATGGCATGATGCTCAAGGTGAATGGCACAGAAGTGTACACCCAACTTGTCGGAGGCTTCAATGCCAGCAACCTGTTGGCCATTTACGGAGCCGCAACAGCATTGGGGTTCAACAAAGATGAGCTATTGGTCGAAATCAGCAAGCTGAAAGGTGCCAATGGACGCTTCGACATGGTACACTCCGAATGTGGTATCGTCGGCATCGTCGACTACGCCCACACTCCCGACGCGTTGGAAAACGTGCTGAAGACCATCAACGACGTGCGTTGCCACAAAGAGACGCTCATCACCGTGGTGGGCTGTGGTGGCAACCGCGATGCCACAAAACGTCCCGAAATGGCCGCCATCGCAGTGAAACTCAGCGACCGCGTCATCCTTACCAGCGACAACCCGCGCAACGAAGACCCCGACGAAATCATCCGCCAAATGCGCGAAGGCATCGCCGAAGCCGACAGGCGTAAGGTGCTGAGCATCACTAACCGTCACGAGGCCATTCGTACAGCCGTGGCCTTGGCCAAAAAGGGCGACATCATCCTCGTGGCAGGTAAAGGACATGAAAACTATCAAATCATCAACGGAACCAGACACCATTTCGACGATAAGGAAGAATTGTCGGAAGCATTTAAGGAGGCATAAAGATGCTATACTATCTGTTCAACTATCTCAACCAACACAATTTTCCGGGCGCTGGAGTGTTTAACTACGTCACTTTCCGCGCCGCGGCAGCCATCATCATCGCACTTATCGTTTCGGTGTGGTTTGGCAACTATTTCATCAAGTTTTTGAAACGCAAGAACATCTCCGAAACCCAACGTGATGCTTCCATTGATC
>Ga0310694_10002127_pt1 | contig 20873 bp, 19 predicted proteins | sample 174DNAGHGhighgp2_FD_203884 | JGI IMG/M metagenome (GOLD analysis project Ga0310694, IMG submission 203884) | Sheep rumen microbial communities from Palmerston North, Manawatu-Wanganui, New Zealand - 1742 DNA GHGhigh gp2 (v2) (version 2) | ecosystem: Host-associated > Mammals > Digestive system... | reverse complement strand
AAATGTATGCGGGTTTGTATTTCTCGTAAAGGTTGGCGAAAAGCCCTTCCTCCGTCCTTGCACTAAGGATGAGGGGCACGATTCTGCAGGCAAGGGCGGATGTGTAGCCCAGTAGCGAGCCGATGGTGTTCTCCGACAAGATGAAGATGAGCGACCGTATGGGAAGGTGGCGTGCAAATTCTTTCGCAAAGTCGCACATCTCCCCATAGGTGACCTCTCTGCCGCTGTCATCCACGGCTGCCGTCCGGTTCCTGTCTTTCAGATCCAAGTCGAGAAACATGGCAAAAAGTTTTTAGATGGAGGCGCACCCGTCGACTCCAAGTATGTGTCCACTGATGTAAGATGCCCTGTCGGAGGCGAGGAATGCCACGGCATGTGCCACGTCTTGCGGTGTTCCAAGGCGCCCCAAAGCTATGCGCGATATTCTCCCGTCAATCTTGTCACCACTTGCTTCGTAGAGTTCCTCAAAACGTTCTGTCTTGATGATGCCAGGAGCCACGGCGTTCACCCGGATGTGCGCGGGCGCCAGTTCTTTGGCGGCCGACTTGGTGATGGATACGACGGCCCCCTTGGTGGAAGAATACGCCACCTGCCCTGGCGACCCCACCATTCCCGTGATGGAAGCGATGTTGACAAAACAGCCACCGCCTGTTCGTGCCATCAGTCGTGATGCGATTTGTATCATGTCGATGACGGCGAAGACATTGACGGCGAACATTTTCTCCAACAAAGGTTTCGTCACCATTCCGAGCTTTTGATTGGCTATGATGGCTGCGTTGTTCACCACGCAATCAATCCTTCCCTCAGCCTTGTAGATGGACATCAAGCTTGCCTTCAAGGCCGAGCTGTCAGTCACATCGAAACAGACAGGCACAACACGTGTGCCATGGCTCTCGGAGCAAGCTTTCGCCCACTCCTCCATGTCACTCATCTGCAAGTCGTTGGCATAGACCACCGCTCCGTCGCAGGCCAGTTGCTCAGCAATGACCCTGCCAATGCCACGCCCCGCACCAGTAACAACACAAATCTTGTTTTTCAGCATCTTTAGGCATTAAATAGTAAAACCTCCATCAATGACCAAGTCTTGGCCTGTCACCCATGCTGCTGCATCTGAAAGCAAATAGATAGCACCAAAAGCAATCTCCTTGGGTTCTCCATACCGTTTGAGCGGATACTCCTCTTTATGAGTTTCCCACTGCTCTGTAGAGATGGAAGAAGGCTTGATCATAGGAGTTGTCACCACACCAGGACAAATGCTGTTGACCCTGATTTTCCTTGGAGCGAATTCCTTGGCGCAGAATTTCATCATGGAATTGAGTGCAGCCTTGGATGCCCCGTAAACGGAATTGCCGACATTGAAATTGTAGTTTCCTCCCACGGAAGCTAAGAGCACAACTGCCCCTCCTTTTTTAATGAGTTTCTTCTTGTATATCACTCTCAAGAACTCAATGGTGGAGAAAAAATTGATGTTGAAAATATCATCAAAAACATCCCTTGTGGCAAACTGTACTGGCACTGTTTTTCCTTTCCCAGCACAAAGCACTACTCCATCCAAGGCATCAAGTTGTGACACCAAAGAAGTCAAGTCTTCATTGGAAACCAAATCGGCCTTAATTTGCCGATGCCCTTCACCTTCCAATGTGTCGAAAGTCTCTTGCAATCGTTCACTGTTACGCCCGGTGATGACTACTTGAGCCCCCATTTTTGAACATTCGATTGCTATTGCCCTTCCAATGCCGGAAGAGGCACCTGTGACGAGGATAGACTTCCCCTCTAAAGAAAAAGGATTATACGACATATTTCTTGTCTGCTTCTTCATCCGACACTTCAACAAGTTCGGAAATGACAATGTTTTGATTCTGGAAAGCAACAGTTCCCCACGACAATCCCACACCGAATCCACAGCAGATAAACTTGGTAGGTTTGTCTTCCACCTTGCCTTTCAACTGTGTGACGATAGTTAAAGGAATGGATGCGGAGGAAGTGTTTCCGAAATGGAGCATGCATGAAGGCACTTTCTCTTTGTCAAGCTTCAACTTCTTGACAATCATGTTGTTCATCTTCATATTGGCTTGATGGAATACAAAATAGTCGTAATCCAAGTAGTCGAAGCCAAAATTCTTGCCGAGAGCCTTCACTGTCTTAGGTGCTGTGGAGATGCCGAAGGAAAATACATTCATGCCGTCCATTACGGATTGCAAACGGCATTTCATCAATCCGTTCACGTTTCTCTTCACTATGGAATCGGCATTGAAAGGATTGCGGCTGCCTCCATCGGGAGTGATGATGGCATCGAATCCACTACCGTCGGTTCCAAAATGGAATTTGAAGCCAGGTTCGCCTTCGACAAACTCCACTGCGGTTGCCGTTCCTGCATACCCGAAGAGAGGTTCGCGAGGGTCTGTGTCGAGCAAGACAACAGGTTTGGCATCACCAGCCAAGAGGATAGCCTTGTCCACCCCTTTACCCAGCAAGGATGACACTGTGCTGAGTCCGTAGACCCATCCTGAGCATCCCAGTGAGATGTCAAGGGCCATGCATTCCTTGCTCAACCCTAGTTTGTCTTGTAGGATGCAGGCGGTTGCAGGAAGCAGGTAATCCGGTGTTTGTGATACAAACACCAATGCCCCAATCTCACTCTTCTCCCATCCAAGGTCGGTAATGAGCCTCTCCGCAGCAGCATAGCTCAGGTCGGCTGTGGTCAATGTCTTTGAAGTTCTCCTTTCCATGACGCCTGTAGCCTCTACATATGCTTCTGGCGAATAGTCACTTGACATCAAATCCATATCTGTGGGATGCAAGTTGCTAGCCACATGGGAAGGCACGCCGGCAGCGATGCCGGCGATCCGAACGTTCTTCAATTCCAAGAAAGCCATTATGCCTTGGATTTTACAGCATTGAACAAATCTTCAACGGTTTCGGAGTTTCTGATGTCGTCACCCTTGATGGTGACTTCATATTCCTCATCAACCATGGCAATGACACTAAGAGCGATGAGAGAAGTCCATTCGTCAAGCTCCTTGAACACGGTATCGGCCTTGATTTCACTGGCATCAGTATCGTCAAACTGTTCTGCAAAATTCTCAATAAACTTTTCGATTTCCATTGTTGAAAAAATAAGAAAAAAAATGATTACGATTACAAATATATGATATTTACTTGAATCTAAACAACTTGGCAGGGTTTCCAAGATAGGTGCAGCCATTTTTTGGCTTGGTCATCAGTACTGCTCCAGGTCCAAGTGTAACATCGTTGCCCACGCGGAGGCACTGTATGACTATGGACCCAACTCCGAAAAGATTGCCTTCGCCTATGCTGACTTCTCCCGCCACATGGATGTCGGGCATAAAGACATTGAAGTCGCCTATTTTCACGTCGTGCCCTAAGACGATTTCACCATTCAAAATGTTGAAATTGCCAATAGTCACATCCGTAGTTGCGGCACAGGTGCCTTGGATGATGTTGCCCTCCCCTAATGAGAATGTCTCAATGTCTGCATATTTCATACCCGGTGAAATGAGATTGGGAAAAGACACATTGCCGTTGGTGATTTTGCCTCTAATGGCTTTCAATGTCTTGGGAGAACCAATGGCGATGGCTATGTCAAGGGGACGGTCCCAACTGTTCAGCACCTCCATATCTCCCAAAACAGGTCCGAAATGGGAAACCTGTGCACCCTTCTCCTTGCCATCATCAAAAAAGCCAATCAAGTTCCATTTGGCTTCAACAGCATTAATCCTGCGGACCAGGGTGGCAATTTCCCTACCCAATCCACCAGCACCATAGATAGCAATATCTTTCATCATACATGTTTTAATAAAAAGCATGCAAAGATACATATTTATTTTATCAAAACGAAATTTTTATTGAAAAAACGGTCGTTGAAGCATACGGAACAACAAAAGGAATGTTAAAGAAACTGCAATCATTCCAATGAAAAAACACCACCTTCGTAATACGGAGGTGGTTGGGGTATGGTTAGGACCTATCAGGCTTCAACTCATGCGTGTTACTTACGTAACCGGTGGAGTGTCCTGACAGCAGCCTCGTAGGCACTTAAAATCCAATATCTACCAGGCATTTTAAGCAACGAATAATAAACTTTGTTGGAAGGGACAATAAGGTCCTCTTTTTTGAAGCCTAAATCGTATATGGATGAGACCTGCTTCAAATAAGACTTCTTGTCGGACGAACTTAATTGATTAGAACCCAATACGTTGATGGTCACAAAACCATGCATGTAACGACTGGTTAATATGTAATAGAGTTGGGGCGGGTATGGTGCGCCATTGTTTGAGCGCTTCAATTCCTTGAAATCAGACATGATGTCGTTGAATACTTTCAGGTATAGCTCCATCCTGGATTTTGAGATTTCAATATGAACGGCAGAGTCGCCTCTTTGCCTATAGATGTAACAGACGTGGGAGAGTGTGCAGATGGAACGTACTTTGAATTGCAAGCGAAAGGCAAAATATTGGTCTTCCACGACATGGTGCTGTGGGTTGCAACGGATGTTGTTGTCCCTGAGGAAACTGGTCTTGAATAGTTTGTTAACCAAACCTGCAAGGAAAAACTCCGTCCTGTTGGCCTTGAGCCATTCGGCTATTGCATAATCACCCTTCAACACACCCGGTTTGTATTTGGAATGGGCGCCTTTAGCCAATTTCTCTTCCAAAGACTCGTCATCGGACAGCCATAGAAGATTTCCTACGACCAAATCGACTTCTGTCTCTTGAATGGCATTATAAAACGTGGAAATCGTATGAGGGGTCAACATGTCATCTCCATCCAAGAACATCAGGTATTGACCCTTCGCATTGTCGATGGCAAGGTTGCGGGAGATGGCTGTACCCGAATTTCGACCGGTGCTCAACACCCGTACCTTGCCACCATTTTCATGATTCTTGACAAGGCGGTCGACAACCTCCAAACTCCTATCTGTGGAGCAGTCATCACATACCAGGATTTCAAGGTCGTCGAAATCTTGGTCTAAAACCGATAAAAGAGAACCCTCGATGTAATCCTCCAAATTATAAACAGCAATGGCTATCGTTACTTTACACATAAGAATGTTGAGATTAGAATGATGGTTGGCATTTTCTCGTCATACGGAACCATGACCTTTACCCAGTATGGAATGACGATAAAGGTTTGCCATTATTATAAACAGCACGCAATACACAAGAGCCAAGACAATGGCGAAATAGCTTTTAAGAGAAATATGCAGCAGTGGGAACACATGGTTGCCCAACACAATCAGATAGGTGTGCCCAATGTAAATCCACAAGGTATATGAGCCATATTTAGCCAATCGTCTGACCGCGTGAAAGCGACAAACTCCGACAATCAACAAACACAGATAGAACCCCAGTGCCGTTTGCATCAATCTGATCGGGAGGTCATGGAAGTTGACATATTGATTTTTTGGCATGTATATGGGCATACACAAAGCCAGCAAAAAGCCCAACACCAACCCTGCACACCCCCTTGTCATAGGTAGAAGTTTGAGTTTTTGCATGAGACCACGTTTCCTTACGATGAAACCCGCAATGAAAAAAGGCAGGAACGCAAAAGCCCTTTGGAAAGTGAATTCATGACCAAGAGGAATGAAGCCGGCAAGCAAGGCAAGAGCAATGGAGCCAGCAAACAGCAGGATGTCATTCGTTTTGGACGGGATTTTCCATACCGCCCATCTCCAATATATCAAGCAAACCAAATACCATAGCGCATACCTTGGCCTGACCAGGTCATTCCAAGTAATCATCGTATCATCAGAAGGCAGACGATGTAATGCTTGGTCAAGTAATCCTAGTAGAAATGCCAGCAAAAGATGTCCTAATTGAGCCCAAAAATAGATGAGAAATGTTTTCTTCATCCATTTGACCTGCTTTTCCTTACTCGTTGTGGGCGATGTGAAATAGCCGGACAAGAAGATGAAAACGGGCATATGAAAAGAGTAAATGATATTTTTGGTTATTGCGAAATCCCTGTAATGCATAGGCCCCAATACCACACAAAATATCATCAAGAACTTCAGTCCATCCAAATTCAAGTCTCTTTCCACGTTATTTCAAGTTTTCGGTGATTTTACACTTTGCTTAATTTCCCGATTTTCCAATAGGGATAAAAACTTGCTATGACGCAAGTCACACCCAATGTAATGAAAATGAAAGCAAGTGGATAACGGCAGATGACACCGTCGTCCAATTTGTTTTTCATCACCATCATGGGTATTCTTTGGTAAATGAAGAAAGGGAAGATGTTTTGGCCAAGCCATTTCAACATCTTGTTGTTCCCAATCTCCAATTTCATACTGACAAGCAATACCATGAAGGCAAAGCATATCGAAGCCAGGTTATAGGCCAACCCTTGCATCTTGGGGGTTGCATACCTGAACACCACATACATTGCAAGCAAAAGCAGCAATGCAACGACATATCGCCATATGCTCATCACTGCAAGATTGATTTTATCCTTGTAATTGGCATAAAGGAAACCTGCAGGATAAGACAACATGGTGTCATACCAATAATGTTCCTTTATAAAAGACAAAGCAAGCATGATTGGCGTGAGTACGATTAATAGCCCCCATCCTTTTTCCGACTTGTGCATCTTACATAAGCAATAAGTTGACAAATAGCACACTAGGATGCAAAAAATATACCAGGTGTCTTTTACTATGTCTTCCCATGCAAGAAAAGAAAGCACGATTTGCCTTGCAGACATGTCGATGGATAACAACAGATTCAATACAATGAAGACCAACACAGCAATGTCGTAGTTCAAAAGTGTTGGAAGAAGACGATTCTGAGGCATGGCATTCACATAGGAATCTTTCTTTTTATTGATGGAAACCGCCACGCCATAACCAGAATAGAACAAGATCATCACCACGACCAACTGGCGCATCATTTTCTTGTATGCCGGCACAATGGAATCAACACCGTGATAGACATATCCGCAATCCTCAATATAAGACAAGGAATGGCTGAAAAGTATCAGCAGTATGAAAATGCCTTTGATGCAGTTGCATTGCTCTTTGGAAACATATTCTTCGCCGTCTGTCGTACGAAGTCGAGTATTCCATATAGCCAACAGCAAAACAAATATGAGAAAAGCTATTACCATGATGATTCCGTGATGACATTGAGAATGTTTATCGTCGTCTCACTTTTTTTCATTGCTTAGATATTTCATTATAAGCCTCTCCATGGTTTCACTTCGCGGATGCACATGGTCATAAAAATCTTTGTTGGACAAGCTGTCTTCAACAGGGTTGAAATGCCCAATCATCTGGATATGATTGTCTTTTGCATAATTCTCCATATATTCCATTCCCTCTTTCATACCTTGTATGTTTTCTATCCTCTTATAGAAAATGGGATGATAAGGACTGCGAAAGAAAAGCACTTCCACCCCATCCTTCTTAAAGGTTTGAATCAAGGTGTCAAACAATTGCTTCCTTTCCTCAGACAGAGATTCAAAATCGTTGAACATGGAAAGCATTTCTGTTCTTGCCATCCCGTCTATCGCTTCCAATGACATCTCCCTTACCGCTCTTTTATAATTCAAAGAACCATCTTTTCGATAAGTTTTCCCTTTGTTGACAGGAGTGTTGACAAAGGCCATGTCTTTTGATTTCTTCTCTTTTACAGCAGTTTGGAAATATGATAATGAAAAAAGGTTTTCAAAGCGTGAGAAATCAATGTCGAATCCTTTTTCTTGATTCAAAAAACCATAATAATATTCCTCTATGTTCTTCCATCTTGTTTCTTGAAAATTCTCATTGAAAAGAGTGGGTGGGTCTGCACAGAAGAACACTTTATCATAATGTATGTTATTATGCTTGCATATTTGATAAAAAGCCACATAGTCCTCTAATTTGCCACTTGCAAGGGCTAAATTAAGGACGGATGAATGGGGAAACATATCGCTTGAAATGGTTAGCAAACGGCTATTCCCGATTACCAAGATATCAAAAGACTTGTTTTTGTTTAGCTCACACAATTTTAATTTGTAGGTCCTATCGTCGATATTGTCTGGAACATTTGTGACATGCAAATCCTTTCCATGCCCTTCAATAATCTTGTCAACATATCGTTTCCTGTATACATCTCCCGGGTCAACCACGTAGTTGGTGACTGCCACACCGGTAAGGACGGGCAGGAAAACGCAAGCCATGTATATGAGGAATTTTTTCATCTTGTTTTAGAATTGGAAATAAATGAACTGGTTGCCCTCGAACTCTCCCATGAATATTATCATCAGAAGCAACGCGAGGCCCATGATGATGTGAGAGGGAAGGAAATGACGCTCCACGTACGACGTCTTCTTGTATTCTATGAAATACTCTATGATGAACAGCAGCGCCACGACAAGGAACCTGGATTTCTGCTGTACGAGCGTGCTCAGCAATCCATGTGTCAGGTTGGTGAACATTTCCTGCAATGCATAGACGCCATCGCCCAGGGTGTTGGCACGGAAGAACACCAATGCCAGCATCACAAGGAAGAAGGTGACGATGCGGTTCAGCCACAGCCACCACTCCTTTTTCTTGAGCTTGTGCTTCTTCTCAAACTTACGCTGACGCTTGTCCTTCAAGATGCAGGCCACGAGGAAGAGGCCGAAGATGCTGAAGCTCACAACATAAGTCCAATTGGCGCCGTGCCAGAAGCCCGACAAGAAAAAGGTGAAGAAGATGCAGAAACACCACCAGTAAAGGTTGATGCTGCTTCCCACCATCGGGTAGTAGATGTAGTCCATGAACCACGTGGTGAGGGAGATGTGGTTGCGCTTCCAGAATTCCTGAACCGACGTGGAGAAGAAGTAAGGCCTGACGAAATTGTCCATCAGCTTGAATCCCATCACCTTGGCGGCACCGATGGCGATGTAGGAATACCCCGCGAAATCACCGTACAATTGGAAGCAGAACAAGATGGAAGCCACGAATATCTCCCCGCCGGGCTTCCCGTCCATGTCATTGTATACAAGGTTGACATAGTAAGCCAGGTTGTCGGCAACGACTAGTTTGAGGAAAAAGCCCCACAGCATCAGCTGTATCCCCCTGATGGCCCTCTCGCCGTCGAAACGGTGCTTCTCGTAAAACTGCCGCAACAGGTTGGTGGAGCGCTCGATGGGACCCGCCACCAACTGCGGGAAGAACGAGACGAAGAGCGCATAGATGAAGAAGTCCTTTTCTGCCTTGGTCGTCCCCCGGTACACGTCGATGGAGTAACCCAGCGCCTGGAAGATGTAGAAGGAGATGCCCACGGGCAGGAGGACGTTGAACTCCGGAACGGACATCCGCAGGCCGAGGGCGCCGAAAAGGCCCGCCACGCTCTCCGCCGCCCAGTTGAAATACTTGAAAAAGAACAGTATCGCAAGGTTGATGACGAGCGAGGACACCAGGAACGTCTTCTTCCTCTTTCCATATTTCTCGATGCCCAGGGCTGCCAGGTAGGTCACCACGGTGCTGGTCAGCAGCAACAGGACATAGACGGGCTTCCAGCACATATAGAAATAGTAGCTGGCTGCCAGCAGGAAAAGGTTCCTCCACTTGTTTGAACGGATGGAGAAATAGATGACGACTACTAAGGGGAAAAAGACTAAGAAGCCGAATGAATTGAAAAGCATGGTTTAAAAATCCAATAGACAAGCACCATAGGAATACCCCACCCCGAAGCCGGCAACCATCACGTGCCGCCCTTTCACTATCACCTGCCCTTGAAGTGCATCCTTCAATGCAATGGGGATGGTGGAGGAAACGGTGTTCCCCGTATGCTCCAAATCGATGAAAAAACGCTCCTTGGGAACGCCGTAGATCTTCCTGATGGTGTTGAGGATGTACTGGTTGGCCTGGTGTAGCACGAACAAGTCCGCCTGTTCTTTGGACAGCCCGTTTTTCAAAAGGCATTCGTCGAGCATCGGAGGCACGGCGTCAAGCGTGAAATTGAAGATCTCCGGGCCGTTCATGTACAGATGGTCGGAGGAGAGGATGTAGCCGTTGGCGTCGGACCCTTCCTCGCGGAGCGGCTCGGGATGGCGCGCCCCGCCCGTCTTCACCATCAGGTTGCCGGCGCCCCTGCCGTCAGTGCCGAGCACGAACTCACCGATCCGGGCCATGCCGTCGGTGGACAAGAGCGTGGCGGCGGCTCCGTCGCCGAACAAGGACTGGTTGCCCTTGTCATCCGAGTGGGTGTATTTGGAGTAGGTCTCGGCCGTGAGCAGCAGCACGTTCTTCGCCAGCCCCGCTCCTATCAGCCCCTTGGCAAGGGCAAGGCCATACACCCACCCCGAGCACCCGAGGTTGAAATCCAGCGCCCCGATGGTGCACGGAAGGCCGAGGCGGTCCTGCAGGACACACGCCGACGTGGGCAGCTTGTAGTCAGGGCTTTGCGTGCAGAAAAGGAGGAAATCAACCTGCTCCCTGAGCCGGCTGTCGGCCTGGAAAAGCTTGGTGGCTGCGGCGGCGGCCATGTCGGCCGCCGTCTCATCGTCGCCGGCGACGTGCCTTTCCCTGATTCCTGTCTTCTTCGTCACCTTTTCCGCATCCCATTCCGGGAAGCGCTCCACGAGTTTTTCGTTCGTCACCACCCTCTCAGGAAGGTAATACTCTATGGCTTTGATGTATGCTTCTTTCATTTCCTATCCTGTTATTTCATCCCACCGGTTATTCTAACTTCGGAACCTGTCATCCATGATGAGGCATCGGAAAGCATGTAGATGGACAGGTAGGCGATATCCTCCGGCTTCCCATACCTCTTCAGCGGATAGTTGGCCTCGTCAAGCCTTAGTTGTTCTTCATCAAGACCGTCCTTTGTAATCAACTCGGTCCAAACCATTGCCGGGCTGATGCAGTTGACGCGTATGTTTCTTGGCGCCAACTCCAAACTGAGACAGTTGGCATAGGAGATAAGCGCACCCTTCGAGGCGCTGTATACAGCATTGCCGACACTGGGTGAAGAGGATGCCATAGAGGCAATGAAGACGATGGAGGCTCCCTTGTTGACCTTCTTCTTTGAAAGCAATGCAGCCTGGAGCAGCATGGGGGCTTTCAGGTTGACCCCCATCACTTGGTCGAAGTCATACCCAGTCAACTGTTTGCATAGCTTCCTCTGCCCCATCCCAGCAGAATGGACGATTCCATCCAACCGTGGCAGACTTTCCACCATGGCGGCGATTTCAGAGGAGTTGCAAAGGTCGCATGCCACCACTTGGTGCTGGTCACCCTGCATCTGCTCCAACGTTTCTTGCAAACGTTCCTTATTGCGACCGGTGATGGTCACCACGGCACCCATCTTTGAGCATTCTATGGCAATGGCTCTCCCGATACCAGAAGAGGCACCGGTGACAAGGATTTGCTTCCCTGTCAGGTCGAAAGGGGTGCTCATCTGCTTTTCACCAGGTTGAAAAGGTCTTCGATGGTCTCGCACGAGCGGATGTCAAGGGCAGTGATTTTCTTCCCATAATCCGTCCTGACAAAGGCGATGATGGCCAATGATGTCAGCGAACTCCATTCGTCCAGTTGTGAGAAAACTGTGGACGGGGTGAATTCAGACTCGTCGGTGTCGTCGAACTGCTCTGCAAACTTCTCTACAAATTCGTTAATATCCATAATTATAGCTTTTATGGCATCTTGAAGTATCCCTGCAAGATGCAAATTATCTTAATATGTCATATATATGAAAGAATTCACGTGGGATGCCATACCTGACACAAGGCTCCTTGGTGCGCAAGTGACAGATACGCTTTCTTGCATATATGTACATCCCCATCAGCATCGGCTCATGAGTAAACGCGTCTGCAAAGGTACGACATATTATTCAAATACAGCGAAAAACAACACACTTTTTAATAAAAGCACCACAATAATCAAGAGACGTAGCTCTTGACATCTACTGTGCTGGGACATCTTTTCTAAGTTGTAAGAAGCAATACGATAAGAGGAAAATGATGTTTGCGGTTATCCCCAAATAGACTGGACGATATCGTTATGTATGAACTCGGCGACAGTCTTGTCGCCAGAGGGCTTCAAAAATCGCTCGTAGAATTCGCTTCTTTGAACACGCATATAATCCTGTCCTCCAATGACCACCTGCTCCAAAAACTTATCAATGTCCTCCATCGACTTCAAGTGATAATGCAAATCATATGCTTTTTTGCCCACGTTGTCGGCGGTACTTTTAATCCCTTCTATGTTAGGATGGTCATAAAGCACTGGTTTGTTGAAAAACAGATAGTCAACAACGAAGGAACCGCTGTCATGAATCATTGCGTCAGAACCCTTGAAGAGGTCGACGAAATCTCCAGTTTCCAACTGAGTATAGGGATTATTCTGCCAGAAGTCATAATAATCCTTTGCACGCTGCTCCCCCCATTTTGGATGTATGCATAGCTCTGAATACAAACGGGGATGAGGTTTGAATGCAAAAAGCACTTTTCCTGCATAGAGTTCCACCGCATCTTTCATAAATTGAGCCATTTCAAGGAAATAGGAGGCAGGATAGTAGCCACGTCCTGGATTGACAGTGAAATGCGGAGCCCATATGACCCTTTTCACAGACCTGTCTTTGATTTTCCAAACATCATTCTGAAGAGGAAGAGCGAAGTCATCTGCACTAGTATAGCCAGCAACAACGACATTTTTACCATGGGTGTCGGCAATCCTGCGCGCCACTCTCAAATTTTCTTCTGTTTGGTAATAGAGTTTCCAAGCCATTTTGGTGAAAAGATCATTGAAAAACATGGGCATAGTTCTTGGCAGAAAACTATAAGGACTGTAGCACAAAAGTTTCTTTTCAAAACGTATGAAACGATGCGGCTTTTCCATCACCCTTTCGTAGGGTTGTGAATAGAACAGGATGTCTGGGTCAACCACAGACAAGATGTCAACGACAGGCTTGTCTTTTTCCAGTTCATAGTCAACATAATCCACCCCCCTTTCATCGAAATATTTCCGCATGGCTTGCAAGTCCTTGATTCTTTCTTCCCTGGCATAGGTAGTGGCAGGGGATAAGAAAACATATATCTTAAAACGTGGGTCTTTTTTCAACGCCTCATATATATGTTGATATTTCCACATCGAAACATTCATTGGAAGAAACACCACGTTGGCCACATCCCTTTTCTTCAGTTCCTTAAGATATTTTTTCTGAAGCTTCCGACAATGGCTAAACAAAAAAAACTTCTCATATATTTTTTCAAATAGCCGTTTACCCATATTCATAACCATTTTTGTCTTTGAAAAATTATTGATTATCTTAAGAGACCCACAACCAATCCCCTTCTTTAAATCGATACCATATTATCCTTTTCCGTAAAACGTTGCATCACTTCGGCCATAAAGACACTCTCCTTCGGACGAAGGCGGGAGGAGGAGTGGCGATGGGCGATAACACAACTAATGAACTCCTGGATTTCATACCGAAGTCCGGCACCATCCCACTTGTAGAAGTACTTCTTGTTGTCGTTCTGGTCTTCATAGCGCAACTCGTAATAGTCGGTCTTCCACCAAGGAGCGGGCACATAGGCATAACCCTTCGTGCCGGAGATGACTAGGTTGCCTTCGGTCTTCACACCAAGTCCCACCTGGAAGGAACACACGGCGGAGGGATATCTCACCACGCCCTTGGTATACATATCTACACCTTCCTTGAAACGGCTGTAGAAATGAACGTCTTCATAATCCACACCCATAAGTTTCACGATGGGGAGCAACGGGTAACTTCCCAACTCATACATGGAACCGCCGGCCTGGGCGGGGTCGAACTCCCTAAGCGTAAGATTATCATCCCACAACTTGGAAAGCGAGGCATTAATATCCACTACGTCACCAATGAGTCCCGACTTTATCATCACCATAAGGTGATTGAAGGCAGGACTGTGCGCTGTCTTATTGGCCTCCATAAGAATACACTCACGCTCTTCTGCCATATCATATAATTCTATGGCTTGTTGCTTGTCGAGCACCATAGGGGTCTCGCATAGTATATGCTTGTCGGCTTGCAGCCCAAGTAGAACGTAATTATAATGACTTAGATGAGGAGTGGCGATATATATGGCATCCACCTGAGACAGTAGCTGCTCCACCGTTTCGCAGTACTCCACTCTCTCCGTCAAAGCCACATATTGCTTGGTTGCTTTGTGGTTGATGTCATATGCAGCGGTAATATGTATACCATTGACAAATGCTGACTCAGGAAGAAAGCGGCGGGCTACCCTTCCGCAACCGATGACACCCACACGCACGTCAGTCGTGCTTTCGGCACGTAACATGGTGGAGGAGATTCCTTCAGTGCGTGGAAGATAAACCACCTTGCAGAACTCATTGAGATAGTCGAATTTTCCTTCCCAATCGGAGCCAACGACGAAAATGTCGACATTATACTTTTGGATATCGTCAATTTTCTGGCCCACATAGTCCTCAATGATGATTTGGTCGGCGTATCCCGTTGCTTTTACAGCTTCCACACGTTCCAACACGTTGTTGCGAACATTCAGTTTTCCACGGTCGCGGTCAAAATTGTCGTTGGTGACACCCACAATCAAATAGTCGCCCAGCGCCTTAGCGCGCCGAAGCAGGTTGATATGCCCTTGATGGAGCAAGTCGTATGTGCCATAAGTTATTACTTTTTTCATTTTACACTTTTGAATCTATCATAATGAAATTAGTAAGATTTGTGTATACATTGATGTCACTTTTCCAAAGCCTGATAGGTCTTAAGCAGCTCCTCCCAGATATAGGCCCTTTCGTATCGCGCCACCACCATATCCCTTGCGTTGGCAGCCATTGCCACCACCTCCTTGGGATGCTCGATAAACCATTGCATCATATTGGCAAGGGCTTCTTTATCCTTGGGTGGTATGATTCGCCCGTTTTTACCTTCCTCGATGATCTCATTGCACCCATTGATGTCGGTAACGATGGCGGGCAACCCCATGGCGCCTGCCTCCATCACGACATTGGGGAACCCTTCCCTGTAACTAGGGAACACGAAGGCATCAGCCATCTTGAGGAAAGGCCTTACATCCATTTGTCCACCAACGTATTTGACAAACGGATGTTCCATAATCACCTTTTCGGCGTCATCGTCAAGCGGGTCGAGGTTTGACTCATGCACACCGACCAAAACCACCTTGAATCTCAAACCTTTCTCCGCTAACAAAGAAACGGAACGTGCAAGTTCGTTCATCCCTTTGTCTTTAACAATTCGTCCGATGAAAACGAAGACAAACTCACCCTCTCCCACTCCGGCATTTCGACGAAGTTCACTCTTGTTTTCCGCCAAGGCATCAGGTGAGAAATGCCGTGTGTCCACACCGTTGGAACTGCCATTTCCTATGACGCGCATCTTTCCCGGCTTGCACAACCCTTCTTCCTCCATGATTTTCATCATGGCAAAAGAGTTGGGAAACACCTGTGTGGCGCACGCGCTGGTGACTCTCTCCATCATATTGAGCACCTTCCTGCCAAGACCTTGATGCACGAGCAACGGCAACCCCGCAACGGTATGCAGCCGATGAGGAACTCCAGTAAGCTTCGCCGCCATCATTCCCAGGAGTCCCGCCTTAGGCGTATGTGTATGAACGATGAACGGTTTCTCCTTTCGAAACACCTTGATTAACTTAAAGAGAGTCTTCAAGTCGTTCCAAGGAGAGGGATGTCGCTTGATTTCCACTGCGATGCCCCTGATGTCACCCTGTTCATGGAGCATCAGCTGCATTTTACCATTGCCCTCAGAGCAGACAGCCACCACTTCATAATACTGGCTCATATATTTCAACTGCCCCCTGAGCAAATGACGCAACGATTCGGGAATCGCGGTCACCCTTATAAGTTTCTTCTTAGAGTCTTGTGATAAAGACGAATGCTTGTCTGCCATGGTTGCTATCCACAATAATTAAATACTTTGACTACCCATAAACCTTATCAATGTTCTATTTCAATGGAATCATCCCATAGAAACTCATGCATTTCTTTTCACATTCCACTGCAGAACAAGAGGGATACACATTGCTTGGTTGAATCAGAACTGCCAATGAAACCATCTGCCTGCCAACTGTATCGTGCCCGCAGAATCTGTTTGCAATCATCGGTTTTTGCAAATCCGTAAAGGCCAAGTCATCATAAATTGTGTGCAAAAGTACAAATGATTTCTTGAAGATGCAAATTATTCCTTAGTCAAGTTTCGCATTCGCTCTACTTTATGGAGTTAAAGGGGAGTTAAAGGGAAGTTAAAGGGAAGTTAAAGGGAAGTTAAAGGGGAGTTAAAGGGACGTATGCTCACGTGGTGCTTTTTTGGGGGTACCCCATGCCGTGGTGCTTTTGGGGAGGATGATGTACCCCATGCTATTTAGGAAACATTTTCACGCTTCATTTTCCCTTACTTGCAAAAGTTGAGACCCTTATTTATTAAGGTGGGGCACCATGCTCACCCTGAGCATTCATCCTCAGGGTGGTCAGAAAGGCCAACAAGCACATAACCCACGGCGTTGCCCTGGGCTGGGGGCTTATTGCCCCTTCTGGGCGTTATCGGAAGCATGCGGATAATCATTTCGCATGAAACCATCAAGGCCATTGAACCGTGTGGACACGTTCAATGGCCTTGAATGGATAAAGAGCGAAAATCTTACTTGTCGAGCAAGATGTTCATCATCTCCACGGCAGCTTTCGCCACAGAGGTGCCGGGTCCGAAGATGGCAGCCACGCCGGCCTTGTATAGGAAGTCGTAGTCCTGTGCGGGAATGACACCACCTGCAATCACCATGATGTCCTCACGACCCAGCTTGCGCAACTCTTCTATGAGTTGTGGAATCAAGGTCTTGTGTCCTGCAGCGAGAGACGATGCTCCCACGATGTGCACATCGTTCTCCACAGCCTCCCTGGCAGCCTCTGCCGGTGTCTGGAAGAGTGGTCCCATGTCCACGTCGAAGCCACAGTCGGCATACCCAGTGGCCACCACCTTGGCTCCACGGTCGTGGCCATCCTGCCCCATCTTTGCTACGAAGATACGTGGGCGACGGCCTTCCTTCTTGGCAAACTCCTCTGTCAACTCGCAGGCTTTCTCAAAGTCGGAGTCGTTTTTGCTTTCTGATGAATACACGCCTGAAATAGTTCTGATTATTGCTTTGTAACGTCCCACGATTTCCTCGCAGGCATCGCTGATCTCACCCAAGGTGCATCTGAGTTTTGCTGCCTTGACAGCCAGGTCGAGCAAGTTGTCCTTGCTCTTGCGTCCCTCGTTGAAGTCGCGCACGCAAGCCGTGATGGCCTTGAGCGCTTCCTGGCATGCAGCCTCGTCGCGGGAGCCACGCACCTCTGCCAACGACTCTTCCTGCTGCTTGCGCACGGCGGTGTTGTCCACCTCGAGGATGTCGATGGGGTCTTCGTGGTCCAGACGATACTTGTTGGTGCCGACGATGGTCTGCACACCGGAGTCGATGCGAGCCTGTGTGCGGGCTGCAGCCTCCTCGATACGCATCTTGGGAAGTCCGGTCTCGATGGCCTTGGCCATGCCACCCAGTTTCTCAATCTCCTGGATGTGCTCCCATGCCTTGTGAACCAATTCGTTGGTGAGTGTCTCGACGTAGTAGGAACCCGCCCACGGGTCGATTTGCTTGCACACCTTGGTCTCGTTCTGAATGTAGATCTGGGTGTTGCGGGCAATGCGGGCAGAGAAGTCGGTAGGCAGTGCGATGGCCTCGTCAAGGGCGTTGGTGTGCAACGACTGTGTATGTCCAAGCACGGCAGCCATGGCCTCGATGCAGGTACGTCCCACATTATTAAATGGATCCTGCTCAGTGAGCGACCATCCCGATGTCTGGGAGTGGGTGCGAAGTGCCAGCGACTTGGGATTCTTTGCGCCGAAGCTCTTCACTATCTTTGCCCAAAGGAGGCGTCCGGCACGCATCTTTGCAATCTCCATGAAGTGGTTCATGCCGATGGCCCAGAAGAACGACAATCGTGGTGCGAAAGCATCGACATCGATGCCGGCATTCACGCCGGTGCGGATGTAGTCCATGCCATCTGCCAAGGTGTAAGCCAACTCGATGTCGGCAGTGGCACCCGCCTCCTGCATGTGATAGCCGGAGATGGAGATGGAGTTGAACTTCGGCATCTTCTGAGAGGTGAACTCGAAGATGTCGGCGATGATCTTCATCGAGAATGCAGGAGGATATATATAGGTGTTGCGGACCATGAACTCCTTGAGAATGTCGTTCTGGATGGTTCCCGCCATTTCCTCCAACTTGGCCCCTTGCTCCAATCCAGCCACGATGTAGAAAGCGAGGATGGGCAACACGGCTCCGTTCATCGTCATCGACACCGACATCTTGTTGAGGGGGATGCCAGAGAAGAGCACCTTCATGTTCTCCTCATTGCAGATGGAAACACCGGCTTTTCCCACATCGCCCACGACACGGGCGTTGTCGGGGTCGTAACCACGGTGAGTGGGGAGGTCGAAAGCCACAGACAAGCCCTTCTGTCCGGAAGCGAGGTTTCGGCGATAGAAAGCGTTTGACTCCTCTGCGGTGGAGAATCCTGCATATTGGCGGATGGTCCAAGGGCGGAAGGGATACATCATGGAATAGGGCCCACGAAGGTAAGGCGGTATGCCTGCAGCGAAGTCGAGATGCTCCATCCCTTCAAGGTCCTCCTTGGTATAAACTGGTTTCACCTCTATATGCTCAGGTGTCTTCCAATTGTAGTCAATGCCGTTGGCAGCCTGCCACTCAGCACCATTTTGCGGCTGAATGCCAGCATATATATCAATGTCTTTAAAATTCTTTCTCATGACTTTCGGCTATTTTAAATTCCCAACTTGGCATTATATTCCTTAAGCGTGTCAAGCACGTTGCAACGCACATGGACGAAGTTCTCGATTCCTGCGGCCTTGAGGTCCTCCATGCAGGCAGGAGCACCTGCCACCACGAACATGGCACGTCCGTCAAGATACTTGAATGCGGGGATGGCATACTCGGCATATTCGTCATCGCTGGAGCAAATCACCACGATGTCGGCACCTGCCTCGAGAGCGGCATCCACACCTTCTTCCACAGTCTTGAAGCCCAAATTGTCAATCACCTTGTAACCAGCACAGGCGAGGAAATTGCATGAGAACTGAGCCCGCGCCTGACGCATGGCCAGGTTGCCGATGGTGAGCATAAACGCCACTGGCACACGTGTGTTCTCCGTGTGGATGCGCAAATCCTCGAAATCGGCGGCAAGCCTTGTCGAACTCACCGACTTGAACTCACCCTCTTCCTTTGCCGCACATCCGCAACATTCCTTGCGAGGCGTCTTCCCGTCGGACTTCTCTGTGAAGTTGGGGAATTGGTTGGTGCCAAGGATGAACTCCTTGCGCTTGGCAGCGTCGGCATGGCGCTTGTCGTTGGTGGCATTGATGACATCTTGAATCTTACCGGCCTTTGCAGCCTCGAGGAATCCGCCATCCTCCTCCACCTGCAGGAAGATTTTCCAAGCCTCCACGGCCAGGCTGTTGGTGAGATGCTCGATGTAATAGGAGCCGGCTCCCGGGTCGACGACCTGTCCGAAATGGCTTTCTTCCTTGAGGAGGAGCTGCTGGTTGCGTGCGATACGCTCCGAGAAATCATTAGGTTGCTCATAAGGCAGGTCAAATGGTGTGACCACAAGCGAGTGGATGCCTCCAAGTGTGGCACTCATGGCCTCAGTCTGTGAACGCAGCAAATTGACATAACTGTCGAAGAGGGTTTGGTTGTATTCCGATGTGATGGCGTTGACAACCATCTTGCAAGCGCAGTCGCATTTCGGCTCATACTGCTTCACAATCTGAGCCCACAGCATACGTGCTGCACGGAACTTTGCCAGCTCCATGAAATAGTTCTCGCTCACACCCATATTGAACTTGACCTTCTTGGCGGCGAGGTCGATGTCGACACCTGCATCCGTGAGTTGCTGCAAGTATTCGTTGCCCCAAGCCAAGGCATAGCCCAATTCCTGTACGATGTATGCACCGGCATTGTTGAGTGCCACGGAGTTGACGGTGATGCACCTGAAATGAGGATAGTCCTTGAGCACCTCCACGATTTTGGGAGCGTCCTCAAGCACTTTCAGGACGTTCTTTCCCTTGACCACCAGTTTCTCGATTGGGTCGAAATCGATGCTGCCCACGAGTTTCTCCTTGTCGTAGCCTTTCTCCTCGAAATAGGCCTTGAGAATGTTCACCAATTCCAAGGTGTGAGCCTTGCAAGTGCAGAAATTCACTTCAACGCACTCGCAGAGGATTCCGGAAAGCAAGGTGTCGACGAATGCGGCGTCGACCTTGTCTCCTGGAATGCAGAATCCGAGCGAGTCGACGCCCTTGTTGAGGATGTCGAGCGCCTTTTCATTGGCCTTCTGCGCGTCATCGGCGAAGATGTCCTGCCTTACATACCATGTGTTGTCGTCCTTGTGGTTACCCCTGACAAATGGGAATTCGCCAGGGAGCGACTCGGGTGTCTTGAGTTTCAACACGTCTTCCCTGCGATAGAAAGGTTGGACGTTGAATCCCTCATTGGTTCTCCACACAAGTTTCTTGTTGAAATCAGCCCCTTTCAGGTCAACCTGGATCTTGTCGAGCCATTCTTGTGTTGTAGGAGCTTGAAACTCGGTGAAGAGTTTTTCCTTGTTGTTTGACATAGCGAAATGTTTAAAATATAAGTTTTACGAAAAATCAAGATGATGTTTCCATGAATAACATGCAAAGTTACTCTTTTTTCTTGAGTTGGAGAAAGGAATTTGGAAGAAAATGATGTTTTCATGCAAAAATTTGCATTTATGGCATATTATACGTACTTTTGCACCCAATTTTAAAAAGAACAAGAGAATGAAATTGTTTCAAATACTCAAAAAGGCG
>Ga0310694_10002126_pt1 | contig 20875 bp, 16 predicted proteins | sample 174DNAGHGhighgp2_FD_203884 | JGI IMG/M metagenome (GOLD analysis project Ga0310694, IMG submission 203884) | Sheep rumen microbial communities from Palmerston North, Manawatu-Wanganui, New Zealand - 1742 DNA GHGhigh gp2 (v2) (version 2) | ecosystem: Host-associated > Mammals > Digestive system... | reverse complement strand
AAATGAGTTCGTAAATATCGTAAAGTCCGTAAACGAAGCATATTCATCCGACAGCAGGATCAAATCAATAATCGATGAATCAGTCGGCGAATATTTTAACGGTTCGATGACTTCAAAGGAAGCCGCAGAACAGATACAGAACAAAGTGACGCTTTATCTGAATGAAATAAAGTGATATTAAAAACCAGCGGGAGTACCGGTAATAAAAATCCGGTGCTCCCGTTTGCTTTGTATAAATGGTAGTCTTCACCCCTTCGTGCCGAAGACTGCTATAATGAAAAGCGATGAATACAACCTAAAAAACATAATAGGTAGTGCCATTGCCGACATGAGAAAATGTGCCGGGTTTACGCAAGAAGAATTTGCTAGGATGTTTAATATTAGTTCAAGTTCAATGTCTCATTATGAACAAGGCGCAAATCAAGTACCTCTTGATTTAATCGTAGCCATATGCGATTATTTTCATGTTTCAGTAGATTATATAGTAGGCAGATCAAACAATAAAGATGAATATAAGGAAAGAAAAGAGAAAATATGTGTCGATTTAACAAGTAATTAGTACAGATATGCTTATTACTTATTATATGGGCTTTTATATTATCGCTTATATCACCAATTATGATATACAGCGTCAATTGACTTTCAAGGTCATTTATGCCTATATAAAGTTGTATGCGCCAAATGTATTGACTTATTCTTTTCATATGTTAAAATAGAAGCAAGATTAATCTTAAAATATCATATGACATGTTAAAGTACTTTAACTTTGTTTTTCAAAGAACACACAAAAACAAATGTATTATCGCAAATTCAAGCACATTTTTGTGCATAGAACCAGCGATAGATTGGAGGTATTTATGAGCAAAATCAAAAAAACCGTCATTGTTTCTTTTCTAGTTGTTATGATAATTTCTTCATTATCATCCGTTTGTGTAAGTGCTTTTACCGAAGCTTATATAAACGACAGTGATTATTTTAGCCAGAATAACTGGAATTGGTACGGAACTTCCGATAATATTTACACCACTACAAAGCAAGGCTACCATAACGTATACTGTATGAAAGACGGTAGCAGTGAGGACAACTATTATGTTAAGGCTGACGGAACGTATTTTTCAAGATATGACCATTCAATCAGAGTGGTCGGAAATGTAAGATCTGTTTGGTACAATTCCTCGAATGATATAACTAATGATTCAGGCCTTATTCAAGGATTAGGAAATTCAACTGCACAGGCCGTATATACTAACGGATTTTATGGATTAAACGGTCACTATGCAAAGACATATTGTAATTTAGTTTGATAATCTTGTGAACAGAATGAACAAATCCAACTTAAATAAATTTACAATTCTTTGTTTAAGTTTTCCTCGCTTGTTGATTTTCAAATCAGCATTTTAACAAATCAGTGTAATGTTACATTCAGCTCGTAACATTACATAAAACCGTTAAAACTTTTCTAGTCATCACCAGATAATCCATAAGATTTCTGGTGATGATATTTTAAAGAAGGTGTTTGGTATCATTATAAAGAAATACAGAAATAATATATTATTGTTTTTCATCATTTTATTCTTTTCAATATTTATAAATTATACTTCTTTCAGATTATATAATTTATACTACATCAACGCAAATTCAAATTTCAATAATCACAGCATAATATTCTCCTTAACAAATTCAGATTCTGATTTGAGTCCGGTTACGATAAGCAAAGAACAGATATTTACCGGATGTAATAAAACCGCTGTTTACTCAAGGCTGGAAAACAGTGGAATGGATATATATAAAGTGCTCTATTCTGATTTGAATTTCAAAGTTGAAGAAGGAACGTATTTTACTAAAGATGAATTAAACGATGCTGACAGTTATTATGCTGTAGCAGGATCACTTGCTGATGAAATAACCAATACCAGTAATATTCTGATTTCCGGACATCGTTATACAGTAAAAGGAACTTTCAACGATAATAAAAAACCTTCAAATAACTATACAATTTTTATAAATGACAATTCTGCAATAATACCTTTGAAAACTCAGATGATCCTTGACGGAAGAACAAAAAGCGAGATCCGCAGAGCATTCAGCAAAATCTCAGACAATGCTTCAGCTTGTGGATTGAATGTTAAGGTATATGAAAACGAAAATATTTCTCCGGAATATTTTATTCGTTATCAGAAACCACTGGTAGTAATATTTGTTTTTATTATTATTGTTATACTGTTCTTAAATTTCGTTTTATCGATTTTCTGGCTGTATTCATATCAAAGGAACATTGCGGTATTGTATCTTGTTGGAAAAGAATATTATCATGTGTTCCTTAAAGTCTATATTCTTATAACACTTGTTTCCAACGCCGCAGGACTGATCGTTTCTTTTCTTACTTTTTTGTCTTTGAACGCTGTTACAATAGGGATATTAACCTTTACAGCAATGGAACTTATTGAAATAATCTCGGTTAATACAGGTTTCCTTTATTTTTCTTTAAAAAATACTAAAGAGCTGCTGGAGATCGACTATGAATAAAAATGTACGTGAAATATTGAATATTATACTTAATGATTTTGTTTTTTCCCAGATAATCGTGTTTCAGCTGACGCTCTGTCTTGCAGTATGCATTTTTTCTGACTGCTTTAACTGCTATTCAGAACAAGGAAGAACACATTTTGAATCTAAATATCTGGAAACAAATTATCATCAGATCACTGACCGTTTTGTTGGTGAAGAGGAAAAATTTCTATATTCGGACGATGCCCTGAACAAATTGATTCTCTTTTATAACCGACTTAATTCAACAGAAAAATTTGAGTATCTCAGTTTATGCAATCAGTTCGTATACATTAAAGATTTTAAGGGAACTGATGTTTTTTGCTATGGATATGAATTTGACGGTATGAGTAAAACAGGTGATTTATCAGGAATCAAAACTTTATGGTGTGACGAAAATGTTTTTGATTCATCCGGTTTAACTGTCTCAAAAGGAAAACCTTTTGATAATAACGACTGTATAGTTCAGGATCCTGATTGTATCCCTATAATATTAGGCTGTAAATATATGGAGTACTATAATATTGATGATATCATAGAAGGAGTGTCTGTTATAGGTAATACCTTTGACTGTAAGTTTAAAGTAGTTGGCTTTCTTGAAAAGAATTCGACAATTACATACAGGTCTCAGTTTCTAAATCTTGATTATTATTTACTTATTCCATTTAATAAATCATATAAAATCCCTTCTTCCGAACAGGAAAAGCAAAGTATGATCCGAAAATTCATAATGCTTTCCGAGGGGGTAATTATCAGCAATGAGTCACCGGAAAAAGTACAGACATACATAAATCAGTTTTGTAATGAGCTAAAAATAGAACCATCTTTCGTTATAACCGGTGCAAATAATCAAATGGCAGAATTTATTCATACCGATATAAAAGAGTGTAATCATCTGCTGAATATTATCGCTGTCACACTCCTTGTTTTTTCATGCGGATCAATGATAATGTTTCTGGCTATAAGCATTAAACGTAATATAAGGAATTTTTCAATTCTGCTGATTTCAGGATTTAATTATTATGATATCATGAAGATAATTTTGGGGCAGTCAATAGTGTATCAGACGGAAGCTTTGTTTTTTGGTATATGCACTTCTGTTATTGTATGTAATGTTTCAGATATACCATACAGACTCCGTTCGGTTATATACGCAGTTGTTATTTCAACAGTTATCAGCGTTGTTTCATCACTGACAGCGTATTTTAATTTTTCGAAATATGACTTATCTGAATACTTAAGAAAAAGGTGATAAAATGATAGTTCTGAAAGATATAGTAAAAAATTACGGAAAAAACAACAGTATAAAAGTCCTGAAGGGAATCAGTCTTGAAATAAACAGCGGAGAAATGGTTGCGATAATGGGTAAAAGCGGATGCGGCAAATCAACACTGCTTAATATTATGGGCGGACTCACATTATATACTTCAGGTGAATATTATTTTGAAAATACAAAACTGAAAAGCAAAAACAAAGCAATGTGTAGATTCAGAAACAACAATGTCGGAATAATAGTTCAGAACTATGCACTGATAAACAACAGAACCGCATATGAAAACATAGCAATTGCTGCTATCGAAGAAAATGAAAAACATATTAATCGCATTGCTGATTATCTCGGAATAACTTCAGTATTAAGAAAATATCCAACAGAAATGTCAGGCGGTGAATGTCAGAGAACCGCTATAGCAAGAGCAATAATAAATAAACCAAAACTTTTACTTGCTGATGAACCTACGGGAGCGCTTGACGTAAAAACTTCCATAGATATCATAGAACTGTTTAAAAATCTTAATGCTCATGGACATACAATTGTAATAGTAACACACGACCAGGATATTGCCTCAAAATGTGACCGAATAATTAGAATGTCAGACGGAATCATAATCGAATAACCCAATTTTAGTTAAGAAAAAATTCAGCATATCACCTCCACATATTTACGTGAGATGATATGCTGATAATTTTTATTTACCCTCCGGATTCTTCACCGGAAGAAATACAGAAAATCTTGTTCCTGCGTCCGGGTAGCTCTTTATGTCGAAGTGGCCGCCGTGGCGGTCTACTATCCATTTGGCGATTGAAAGGCCGAGGCCGGTACCGCCGGTTTTGCGGTTGCGGGCGTCGTCAGCGCGGTAGAAGCGTTCGAAGACCTTCGGGAGGTCTTCAGGTGCTATGCCGATTCCGGTGTCCTGAACTTCGAATACAGGAACGCCCTTTTCATCGGTGTAGGCTGAAAAATAGATCTCATTGCCTTCAGGAGTGTATTTTACAGCGTTGTCGGTAAGGATACGCGCTGTCTGCTTTATCATTGCATAGTCGCCGTATGCCATTACCGGTGTGCCTTCATTTTTCAGAATGAATTCGTGAGCCGGATCTACCATGAGATATTCGTCGTAGAGTTCCTGCATCATTGCACTCAGGTCAATATCCTCCATGGTAAGCTGATTCTTTCCGTTGTCTCCTCTTGCGAGGAAAAGAAGCTGTTCGACAAGTTTGCTCATGCTTTCGGATTCGGTCTTGATGGCCGAAATCGACTCCTCAAGAACCTTTTCGTCCTCCTTCCCCCAGCGGTCGAGCATGTTGGCATAGCCCTGAATGACCGAGATCGGAGTGCGAAGCTCGTGCGAAGCGTCGGACACGAAACGTGCCTGCTGAACGTAGGACTGCTTCATGCGGTCGATGAGATTGTTTATCGCTGACTCGATTCCCTGAAGCTCAGTGTTTCCGGTTGAAAGATGGCAGTCGGTCTGGCTTGCGTCTATTTTTTCAAGTGCATCCTCGAGTGCGTGGAAGCTGTCGCCTTCAAAATCTGCTGAACTGATGAGCTGTGCAGTTGCCGCAAGACGGTTGAGAGGAGCGAGCTTTTTACGCACCCTGCTGCCGCCGCGGAAAAAGCCTGTGATAACCCAGAACATTTCCAGAAAAAGCATAAGACCTGCTATACTGATGCTTTCGACTGCAATATTTGCAGCCGGAACTGATTTCTTTATCTGCGGTACGTAATAACGGATCTTATTAAGAAATTCGACCGGATCTGACTCATGCGGAAAAACAAAGTGTCCGGCCGGTATTTTTATATCAAGGCTGGTTTTTGCAGCGTCGATAATACTCATTCCCAGAGCGTCAAGCTCAGTAAGTACCATCCAGCTGCCCACGTTCAGAAAAACAACTACAGCGTCAAGCACAAGAAAAATGATCAGCAGTCTGAAATTGAAATCAGCTGATATCTTTCTGGCTATCGAACGCATTTTTACATTCTGTTTTTTTTCTGCATCCATACGATCATTCCCTTATAACATAGCCAACGCCTCTGACTGTCTGAATCATTTTAATGCCGTAAACGTCATCTATCTTGCTTCGTATGTATCTGATGTAGACATCAACAATATTGGTCTCGCCCATGTAGTCAAACCCCCACACGTCTTCAAGAAGGGTTTCGCGTGAAAGGACGATGGACTTGTTTTCAAGGAGTTTTTTAAGAAGTCCGAATTCCTTGTTGGTAAGTTCTATGTCATTTCCGTCATACGTTACCGTGTGGGCGGCAGGATCAAGCTCAAGAGCACCGAATGAAAGTGCCGCTGATGTACTTTCCGGTTTGGCTGAACTTTTACGGAGTGCAGCCCTTATACGCGCAAGCAGTTCCTCAATGTCAAAAGGCTTTGTTATGTAGTCATCGGCCCCTGTGTCCAGTCCGGAAACCTTGTCCATTACAGAGTCCCTTGCTGTGAGAAGTATTACCGGTACATCAGAGGTCTTTCTTATTCTTCTTAAAACTTCAATGCCGTTAAGTCCCGGCAGCATTATGTCGAGCAGAATGAGGTCGAATCCGCCGCTTTCCGCCATTTCCAGTCCTGTGCGGCCGTCGAAGGCCTTTTCTGTCTCGTATCCCTCGTGCTTCAGTTCAAGCTCGGTAAAGCGGGCAAGTTTTTCTTCGTCTTCTACTATTAAAATCTTCATCTGCTGTCTCCCCCGAAAAAAGTGTTTCTCTATAATATTAACAGATTATCAGCTTTTTTTCAAGGGGCTCCGCTGCCTGCACAAACAGGGGTGAAGTCACTTAAGACCCACCCCGTAAATCTGATATGTCATGAAAAGCTGATCACTTTCTGTCATTGAGATCATCAGGTGAACCGGTGCTGCCGCGACCGAATCTGATCTTTTCCATGAAATCATTGACCTTGTCAGTACCGAGATCAGGTCCCTCGATCATGAATGAGCATCCGCTGAAGAATTCGATAGCAAGGAGAACGACCACAAGCCAGAAGGCCGGTATCATAAACAGTACGAGCAGTGTAAGAGGTATCGAAAAGTATTTCTGTTTCTTTACGTCAACGATGCAAAGGCTGTTGTTCATGCCTTTTACTATTACATCTTTGATCCAGTTGAGAATGCTTTTTACAACACCGCCGAATGTTTCGAGGTTTTTGTTCTTTCTTATTGTTTCTGCTTCCTCGTTTATGTTCTGCTTTGTGGTGTAGCTTGCCGGTTCCGGGGTTTTTATTTTACCTTCCTTTTCGAGTGCGATGAGTGCATCGAGGAGGTTCCATTTAACGCTTTCGAGTACGCCTTTGGCTTCTTCGTATGTTACGTTGGCTTTTTCCATGAGTTTTTCTATCATTTCAAGGTTATCCATAGTGATTCTCCTTTCGGGGGATTATGTTGCCTTTTTTCTTTTGTTCTTATTTATTTTCTCTTTTTATCTTTGCTTTAAATCTCTCCACCCCTGCGGGGTGGAGAGAAAAAATATTAGTTTCTGCTTTCGCAGTCGAATCTGATCTTGGAAACTTCTTCGCTGAACTTTGTTCCGCTGAGATCCGGGCCTTCGAAGGTGAAGCGGCAGCCCATGAAGAAACCGATGATGAAGAGGATCGGTACGAATTCGATAAGGAGGATCGAAAGGATCACCATTATTGTTACAGGCATTGTGAATCTCTTGCCACCCTTTGTCTCAACACAGAAGTCGTTTCTGAGGCCTCTTGTGATCTTGTCCTTTGACCAGTCTGCAAACTTTTTAAGTGCGCTCTTGAATGATTCCTTTGTGTATCCGTTTGTGTTTGTCTTTGTGTAGTCGTTGTTGTTAGTTGTTGTCATAACTAATGTCTCCTCTCTGTAAATGCCTTCCTTTTTAAGTGCTGTCTTTGCTGCTTCAAGGTTCCAGTCAGTACCCTCAAGTACCTCTGAAGCTGTCTGATAGCTGATGTCTGCGTTCTTTCTGAGTTCTTCGATCATTTCTACGTTTTCCATAATAATGTTCCTTTCTTTTGTTCTCAGGGAAGCACGTGGGGATCCGGATGAATTCCTGTATCTTCCCCGTTCCGCAGTACCGGTCATCCGGTACTGCATTTTTATAAGTGTTTTCCTGAATAAATATGTTTTAATGGGTTTATGTGTTTTGTGGTTGTCTCTCTTTCCACTGTCTATATTGTACCTTCCCTGTTTTAAAATAAAATATAAGAAAAATTAAAAAACGATTAAAAAAGAATATGGAACTCTTAAGAAAAGCAGTGCCTTGTTCCCGAATTGTCATCAAAAATTCAGTTTATGTGCATTGACATTTAGAATCTGTTCTGATATAATAGTGAAAATTAAAAATATAAGGGGGAGGGAGATCAGTTGGATCTGCAGTCTGTAATAGTTGCAAATGCGATTGGTGTGCTTGTACTCGGGGTACTGCTTGTAAGCAGCCGTCTTGTGCGGATGCGGCGCGAGCTCGGCGATATGCTGTTTACGCTCGCCTGCGTCCTGACAGTGTTCTCATGCACAGCCGATTCGCTTGGATTCGGCCTTGAAGGAATACAGGGAAAAGCAATGCATGTTATCCTGTACTTTTTCGACACGGTCACTTATCTTAATAATATTATAGTATCGGCTCTGTGGTGCCTTTACGTTGACGTCAGACTTAACGGCAGTAAAAAACATATGTTAAAAACACTGAAGCAGATCTCGCTTCCGGGCGCAGCCGGCATTGCCGGACTTGTAATTAATCTGTTTTATCCGTTCATCTTTACAGTCGATGACAGCAATGTTTACAGCCGTCTGCCGTTTGCCAATTACTACTTCGCACTCACGTTCTTCTATTTGTTTACCGGATACATCATTTACAGAAACAGCAAAAAAGATGTGGCAAAAATGACATTCATACCTATAAGAATGTTCTTATGCCCTATCATAATATGCACAGCGGCACAGTTCCTGTTTTACGGCGTGTCACTGGCGTGGTGTTCAGCAGCGGTCGGACTTGTGTGCATGCACATCAGTCTTCAGAACGAACTTACCTATCTTGATCCGCTTACTCAGCTTTACAACAGAAATTACTTAAACAACATCATGAAGCAGTTTTCCTCAACACATTCAAGCGTTCAGGGAATCATGATGGACATGGATGATTTCAAGATGATAAACGACACATTCGGTCACAGCACCGGAGACGAGGCACTTACCGAAGCCGCACAGCTTATCAGAAATGCCGCTCCTGACGGTTCAGTACCGATACGTTTCGCCGGCGATGAATTCATGCTCCTTATTCCGGGAGATGACAGCGAAAAGGCACAAAGAGTCGCAGAATCAATAAGAAGCAGTGAAAAGAAGTTCAATGAAAGCGGAGAAAAACCATACAGACTTTCATTTTCACTGGGACTCAGCAGTTTTTCCGGTCGCTCAGAACCGGACAGTTTCCTTAAGGAAATGGACCGCAGAATGTATGAAGAAAAACGCATAAAACACTGCAACAGATAAAAATAACACCTGTAAGTTTTCTTTAACTGAACTTACAGGTGTTTTTATTTTTTCTAATACTGATTAAGTCAGCAATCCGGCTTCGCCGGATTGCCGGGATGTGGAGATTACGGGGCTTCGCCCCGTGCCCCACGCTGATTTATGAATAAATCAGCGTTTTCCTAAGAATCAGGATCTGTTCAAGTACGACGTGCTTAACTGTGAACAGATCGACGCTTTATTAATAATTATTCTGATTTCCCGGTCCAGGAAGACATTTAAGAAGGATCTCCTTGCCCTTCTGCTTTACTCGTTTTACAAAACTGTTTCTTACGATATGGCCAATACCGAAGAAAGCAGCTGAAAGGATCAGAGCGACGATTCCTGGTATGTCACCTTCTGAATAAGCCGCAATCGTCAGAGCAACCGGCAGAGTTGTAACTGTCACGCCTGCAAAGTATCCGAAGGCATCAACAAGTTTCACCTTTTTGCTGTACATGGTGTTGAAAAGTCCGGAGGCGAAAAGACCTAAGAACAACTGTCCGACCATAATGTATTCAATATCACTTTCATCGAGCGCGAGGAAAATACAGAAAAGAGTAAACAATGCGCCTATCGCCATTCCGATCACACCGGAGATAAGAGCTGCTTTTCCGTCCGTTTCCTGATCCGGTGCACCTGCCTTCCATCCGTTTATCTTAAGATCAGGACTCTGGCCGCGCTTTGCCAGTGAAAACTGCACCTTGCCCTGAACGAGATCCGAAAGGAATCTTTCCGTATCAGCAAGCGAACCGCTGTCATACTGATAACTTAAAACATTGTCGCTTATCATAACCGAACCCTGTCCGCAGTTTGAATAAGCTGTTACACTGTAGTTGTTCGAGCCGACTGTAACACAGTCCTGTGAATCATCATAAGCAAGCGGTATATTCGGGTATTTCGCGCATAACTCCTGATAAACATCATACATTGAATTGTAGTTCAAACCAACTGCCCCCATTTTTATTTCATTTCCTTCATAAGTGTATCATATCACCGGATGAAAGTCAATTATCAGTCTGCTTCAAAATGAGGAAAAATCACGTTATGTTCAGTCTTCTGTCTCCTGTTTCCATATCACATCCTGCTCATTTTCCCATTTATGATAGTTATACATCTTGGTATCATCGTCGCCGTTATAAAATCTTGTTTTATAATACAAAATCTTTTCCCGATAATCAGGAACATAAAGATATCCTTTTTCAGAGATAGAATCCCATTTTCTGTACATTCCTGTACTCTTGTCAAACAGATAATATGAATATTTACTTTTCCATCCCTCTCCTTCCTTGCCTTTTATTCTACATATAATGCAAAGATCATCAGTTCCGTCAAAATTCATATCCCATTCAGCGTAATCAAATCTGTTCCTCGAAACCTTATCTCCCGGAATAGTATTTTCACTTACAGGCTCAGGTTCAGTCCCGAAAATATCGCTGTAACTCATCGACTGTATAATACTGTTTCCTTTCATATACTGAAGTGCATTGTCAGTAAAGCGGAAATAGTTTTCATCCCCACCATCTTCAAATTCTTTTTTTCTGAAAGCCAGAGGAATATTAATATTACTGTACCGATTGTACACTTCATATATGGTTTCTTCTGTGCTGGTAAGTATCATGTCATAATTATCGTCATATTTATAATGACATTTCTTAGCTATAACATGACCTGACACTCTGCTGTATTCAACAAACACAGCAGATACCGGAACGAGTTTATTATCTTCACATCTTAATGTAACTGATTCTTTTCCCTTATCATCGTATTCTGAAAAAAGAGCCGTAAGCGTCTTGTTTTCATAATCAGGTTTCAGGAAATATGATCCGCCTCCAAACTCCAGTTCTTCGCTTTGTTCAAACGAACCTGTTTCAGGATTCCATAAATAGTAATCTCCATCGGTACGGTATTTATAACAGGTATAAAAATCGACATAACCGTCAAAATTAAAATCGGCATAAACAACTCTATCGTCCTCATATATTTTTTCATCAGTTATCGTCTGAGATACCTGTGGTGTTTTAATAATCAGCTTTCCTTTTGATAACTCATGACTGTATCCGGAAGGGATATATGTCATTTCAGCAATTGCACCTTCGGCATATAAACTTTTAAAATTATAGTATCCATACGATTCTTCCACACTATCTGCTGACTCGGCTGAAAACAAACCGACCGGTTCTGCAAAAGCTATTAAATCTGCAGCGTCACCATCACTTACCTTTGGAGAGAGTTTAGGGCCGGTACCAGTTCCGTCGGCAGGTGCGTTGAAATAGAAATCAGAATCTGTAATGCTTAACGGTTTGGCTGAAACATCTGTACCATCAGATTCAAGCTTACTGTTATTCCATACATACCAGTGTGTTTCAAGATACTCACCGCTTCCGGTCGGTATGTATTTATCACACGATAATTTTGAATATTCTTCCTTCGGCTTGTAATTATAATACTTATCCACAGGATTAAATCTGTGGGATTCTTCAGAACAGATCCATTCACCGCCAAACACATTATTGAGTTCATCCCACTCACTAAACATACCTGTGTAAGGATCATAATGATAATAGATGAATTTATCAGCCATACCGTATTCATTTACTCCTGCAGTAATGCAAAGGTCCTTATAGCCGTCATAGTCATAATCAACGGAAAAAACAAGATCATTAAAATAAAGCGGATAATCAGAGCTTCTGAATTTTCTCATCCTGTACTGTGCGATCAGTTCCGGTCCTTTTTTCAGCGGTATATTCTGAACCACAGACTCACCTTTCATATACTGTACAGATTCAGATGTTATACGAAAATAATTCGGATAATCCTCTTTCTCTGTATTTTCCTCCTTAAAATTATAAGCTGTAAGTTTTTCAGTACGCGCCCTGCATTTTAAAACCGGACGTTTCTTCTGATCAAACTCATAGACCTCATCTATTGCACAGTTTCTATAAATTGTCTTTTCATCTTTTTTTATATAATTATGATCAATACCGTCAGCTGTTTTTTTCAGAGAAACAGGTATGATATTATCTTTCACCCATTCAAATTCTGCTTTGCATATAAATGATACAGAATAATCATAACGCTCAGTATATGTAAGCTTAATTTTTTTATCAGAAAACTCAGTATCGATACCATAACCAAACAGTCCGTCAAGTTTGTCAGTCTTTACGAACTCACCTTTTTTCTCATCCCACAGCCAGCATTCGCCGCCGTAGTGTCTGAATTCTGACGGAGTATCGTACAGGAACAGATCTTCGTGACCGTCAAAATTAAAATCTTCATATCTTCCTTCCGGTTCGGCTTCAACTTCATGTTCAGAAGTTACTTCCGCTATTTTATGACCGTTATTGTACACCAGAAACTTCTTTCCCTCGCCTTTATATACGGTTGATTTCTCCTGATCCTTAGAATTGGTGAAAATCACCTTGTTTTCATCAGCCTCAGTCACTGTCGTAACCGGTGTTTCGGTTGTCACAGAAGTTACTGCAGCAGTTGTTTCGACAGGTGTCGTCTCAACAGAAGATGTCACCTCTGTTTCACTGTTATCTGTTTCTGCAGTTTTATTTGCTGCACAGCCTGCCATAACAAGACCGCAGAGAAGTACAGATAATATTTTTGATGTATTATTCATTTTTGATCACTTCCTCATTCAGCTACCCCATGTTTATAAATTACATCCTGCTCATTTTCCCATTTATGATAGTTATACATCTTGGTATCATCGTCGCCGTTATAAAATCTTGTTTTATAATACAAAATCTTTTCATGATAATCCGGAACATAAAGATATCCTTTTTCAGAGATAGAATCCCATTTTCTGTACATTCCTGTGCTCTTATCAAACAGATAATAAGAATAAACCATTTTTGGGTATTCTTCAACCGATCGTTTTATATAACCGTAAATACAAAGATCATCTGTTCCGTCAAAATCAATATCCCATTTAGCATAATTAAATCTGTTCTTTGAAAAATTATCTCCGGGTATAACATTCTCTGTTACAGGAATCAGTTCTGTTCCGAAAATATCACTGTAACTCATCGACTGTATAATACTGTTTCCTTTCATATACTGAAGTGCATTGTCAGTAAAGCGGAAATATTTTTCATCACCGTCATCTTCAAATTCTTTTTTTCTGTAAACCAGAGGTATCCTACTGTACCGGTTGCACACTTCACATACGGTTTCTTCTGTGCCGGTAAGTATCATGTCATAATTATCGTCATATTTATAATGACATTTCTTAGCTATAACATGACCGTACACTCTGCTGTATTCCATAAACACAGCTGCTACCGGAACGAGTTTATTTTCTTTCCATCTTAACGTAATAGATTCTCTTGATTTTTCGTTATAGTTTGTAAAAAGTGCCGTAAGCGTCCTGTTTTCATAATCAGGTTTCAGAAAACACATTTCGTCTCCAAACTCCAGTTCATCGCTCTGTTCAAACGAACCTTTTTCAGAATCCCATAGATAATAACATCCTTGGGTATAGTTCGCATTACAGGTATAAAAATCAGCATAACCGTCAAAATTGAAATCGGCATAAACAACTTTATCGCTCTCATCCAGATTGTTCCCAGTTATTGTCTGAGATACCTGCGGCGTTTTAATAACAAGATTTCCTTCTCTTATCTCATGACTGTATCCGGCAGGAATATATGTCATTTCTTTAATTGCATCTATGAAAGATAAACGTTCATATGCGGATCCATGTATTGTTTTTGCGTCATCAACTGACTCTGCTGAAAACAAACCTTCTGTTTCTTCAAAAGATACGCAATATTCCCAGCCACCTTCATCTGTCTCTGGCACATGAATTGCTTTCCCTAGCGGGCCTACGTCTACACCTGCGTTAATCTTAAATTCTGAATCTGTAATGCTTAACGCTTCGAATGAAACGTCCGTATTATCCAGTTCAAGTTTACCGTCATTCCATACATACCACCTTGTCTCACGATATTCACCGCTTCCGGTCGGTATGTATTTATCACACGATAATTTTGAGTATTCTTCCCTTAGATTATAATCATTATACTTATCCGCAGGACTGAATCTGTGCGATTCTTCAGAACAGATCCATTGTCCTTCGAACACATTATTAAGTTCATCCCACTCATTAAATATACCTGTGTTAGGATCATAATGATAATAGATGAATTTATCAGCCATACCATATTCATTTACGCCTGCAGTAACGCAAAGGTCCTTATAGCCGTCATAGTCATAATCCACGGAAAAGATAAGATCATTAAAATACAGCGGATAATCAGAGCCTCTGAGTTTTCTCATTCTGTACTGTGCGATCAGTTCCGGTCCGTTTTTCAGCGGTATATTCTGAACCACAGAATCGCCTTTCATATACTGTACAGAATCAGATGTGGTACGAAAATAATACAGATCATCATCCTTTTCTGTATTTCCCGGCTTATCTTCAGGACCAATCTGCTCAGTGCGCGTCCTGCTTTTTAATACAGGCTGTTTCTTCTGATCAAACTCATAGATCTCATCTATTATATAGCTTCTGAAAAACCGATCTTCGTCTTTAGGTACATAAGTCGGATCAATATCATATGCTGTTTTTTTGAGCGAAACAGGTACAATATTATCATTCATCCATTTAAATTCTGCTCTGCAGATAAATGATTCAGCATAATCATAATGCTCGGCGTATTCGATTATTATTTTTTCTTTAAAAAAATTCGTGTCGATATCGATACCATATCCGAGCAGTCCGTCAAGTTTGTCCGTCTTTACATACTCACCTTTTTTCTTGTCCCAAAGCCAGCATTCGCCGCCGTAATGTCTGTAGTCGGATGGTGTATCATAAAGGATCAGATCACGATGCCCGTCGAAATTGAAATCTTTATATATTCCTTCCGGTTCGGCTTCAACTTCATGTTCAGAAGTTACTTCCGCTATTTTATGACCGTTATTGTACACCAGAAATTTCTTTCCCTCGCCTTTAAATACGATCGATTTCTCCGGCTCCTTAGCATTGGTGAAAATCACCTTGTTTTCATCAGCTTCAGTCACTGTGGTAACCGGTGCCCCGGTTGTTTCAGAAGTTACAGCCGCAGTTGTTTCGGCAGGTGTTGTCTCAACAGAAGATGTCACCTCTGTTTCGCTGTTATCTGTTTCTGCAGTTTTATTTGCCGCACAGCCTGCCATTATAAGGCCACACAGAAGTACAGATATTATTTTGGTAGAATGCTTCATTTGATCACTTCCTTAGTATTAAAAGCCCACATTCATATTACAATAATACTTAGAACCAGTCTTAAACATTTTTTCACACTCATAAGTATAATATGTTCTTTCATATGTGTCAACACATATTTTGTTGTCAATATAGCTATCCCATTTCGGCGGTGCGACCTCACCGTATCTCTCAGCAATACATAATGCTTTTAATTTTCACAAACAAAACAAACATTATCGCTCAATCCGTTGACACCTTACGTTCATTATGATAAAATTATAGTAAACTCTTAAAGTTTATTGGGGATAAACCCGGAAAGGAGTTATCATGGATTTTCAGCAATTTGTTGATACCTTTTATTCTCCGACCTGCATAGTATCAGTTGAAAAGAAAGATGATGGCGGATACGGGGAGATCCGCATCGTATCGGTCAATAAAAAGTACAATGAAATGATCGATGCGAGGATCAGAAATGAATCCGGATGTTACGGACCGGTGAAGCATTCTTTCTTTATACCTGATACACTTTACAGCGACTATTTTCCGCTCAGCCGCGGTTTTGAAGATGCATGCTTCCGTTCTGCAGTACTGAAGGAGGAAATTCAGACTTACGTTCATCTCAGTGTTATGGACCTCTGGTTTGACGTACATGTTCTGCCGCTTGATATTGAAAACGGAAATATATTTTACTGTACATATACTTCGACACTTATAAAGAGAGCTGAATCAGTCTTAAGCCGCAACAGTAACATACAGGCGTCAGGAGACGTCCTTGCGGCCTGCATAAAACTCCATAAGGCTGACAACCTCAGAGATGCGATGGAAAGTGTCATCTCGGAAATACGCCAGATATGCAAAGCTGAAGGCTGTACTGTTCTGCGTATAAACGAAGCAGAAGAAAAATATTCGATCGTCGCCACTGATTTCGCTCCCGGAAGTAAGCTGAGACGTGTAACAAGCTTCCCTGATTACTACCAGATCGCGGCCTCATGGAAAGGCATGATTGGTGAAGAAGGCGACTGTATCATTATTCAGAACCAGGCTGACATGGAATATATCCGTCAGGTAAACAACCCGTGGTACCAGACGCTTGTCGAAGCAGGCGTAAAAAGCCTTGTTCTCTTCCCTCTCATTCAGGGTACTGATCTGCTCGGCTTTATCTGGGCGACCAACTTTGATACGGAAAACACGCTCAGGATCAAGGAAACTCTTGAGCTTACAACATTCTTTATTTCATCCCACATCGCACGCTACAACGTTATAGAAAACCTTGAACGTATGAGTTATACGGACATGATGACAGGACTTCCTAACAATATGGCGTGCAGGGACAATATTTCCCGTCTCATCAGAAACCAGAGAAAATTTGCTGTGGTTTCTATAGACCTTAATCATTTCAAAAGTATAAACCACACACTTGGCGTTGAAGCCGGAAATCAGGCGATCACCGGAATAGCCGACCGCTGGAAGGCGGTACGTGAAAAGCAGAGTTCCAATGTTTCTGAATTCGTAGCCCGTGTAAGCGGTGACGAGTTCATGCTCGTTATATGCGGATACCAGACCACGGAAGAACTCTCAAAGATCATCACGAAATATTCCGACGCCTTAAGCGAACCGTTCATCATCGAAGGCTGTGAAATATACATAAGTGCAAGCTTCGGGTTTACCGAATATCCGGCACACGGCGGTACAACTGACTTGCTCGTTTCACGTGCAAACACGGCAATGAGCGAAATAAAGAAGGCCGCCAGCAGCGATAACATTCTCCGATACAGCCCGGAAATTTCGCAGAACGAACGGATACTCGAACTCGAAAACAAGATAAGAACAGCACTTGAAAACGACTCGGTATTCTTCTGCCTTCAGCCGCAGTACAATATGGACCATAAGCTCCGCGGATTTGAAGCTCTCGCACGTATGAAAGACAGCGACGGCAATCTCATAAGACCTGATGAATTCATACCGGTCGCAGAAAAAGTCGGTCTTATCGACAAGGTTGACGGAATGGTTTTCAGAAAGGCGACTGCCTTTTTCAGTGACCTTGTTAAGGATACAGGTAAAAAACTCACTTTAAGTCTTAACGCATCGGTAAGACATATTATGAAAAGCGGGTTCATCGCTGAAATAAACGACCTGATCGAAAAGAGCGGTCTCTCGCCGGAACAGCTGGAGATCGAGATCACGGAATCAATACTCATGGATTCAGTCAACAAGGCAATTCAGTGTATCAATGATCTCAAATCCATGGGTATAAAACTTGCTATCGACGACTTCGGAACCGGCTATTCTTCACTCAGCTATCTGAACAAGATACCGGCTGACCTTCTGAAGATCGATAAATCATTTATAGACAGAATAAACGCAAGCGAATCCTCCAGACAGTACGTTGCCGCAATGATATCAATGGGACATATCATGGGGCTTGACGTAATTTCGGAGGGTGTAGAAGAAGAAGAACAGGTGGAAGCTCTGAGAAGTATCGGATGTGATCTCATTCAGGGATTCTGCTGGGGAAAACCTCTGCCGCCGGAAGACGCAGAAAAACTTGTAAGGGAGGAAACAACAAATGATGCTAAACTGTAAAAAATGCGGTGCACCGTACACCGGAGGAGTTATCTGCGAAAAATGCGGAAACAGATTCGACGATGCTGATATAAGAAATTTCAAAAATGAAGTAAGACAGCAGCGTGAATACGAACAGTTCCGTGCCGAAAGGAACAAGGAATCTGAAAACAAGGCAATAAAGGTCATTTTAATAGTCTTTGGTATTTTCATAGGACTTGCCGTGCTGGGCGTTCTCGTCGCAATCTTTGTACCGGCATTTATCGGATACAATGCAAAGAAAAAGGCTCACGAGGAGCAGCAGCGCGCCCGCGAAGAACAGGCAAACAGTGCCTACTACGAGGATTACGACTACAGTTACGAAGACGATGCCTACAGTTACGATGAATAATCACAAATCGGGTATTCCGGAGCGATCCGGAATACCTTTTATACTTAAGGAAAACGGGAAAAATCAATGAAACCAAAACACTTACTTGTTTTTATCTGTGCCGCCGTATCACTTCTGAGTGCGACGACATATGTAAATCAGAAATTATATGCTGAGGAAGAAACCAATACAATATCCGCACTAGTGGAATCTGACGGCAGCACGATCACCACCGCTGACGGTCAGAAATGGTACCGGGTAAAAAGCTTCGATGACAATAAAAGCTATGTTATCAGCGTAAAGAAAACCGACGGTACTGAGGTATTGTTCACCGGAGACGGTGAGGAAAATGAATATATCTGGCACTATTACAGAAGAACAATGGTTCCGAGTACCTATTCAAAGTTCTCATACCTTTCAACAACGTCGCATAATCTCTCCTGTATCGACGGTAAGATTTCATTCAGTTACAGGGAAAGCGTTGTAAGTGATCTTTTCTGGTCGACGGATGGAAATGTGCTCACCTACACGGAAAACGGAGATGCATATTACCTGAAATACGATGAAACTGCGGAATCACCGTTTTCGATGACTGCAGACCGGAATGAAGCTGCTGAAGTCAGTGTCTACACAAACGGAGATACTCTGGAACGATGCATAAAAACTGAGCCCTGCTCTGAAAATTATGTCACTGAAGGAAGCGGATATGCCGCCCCTGAGTTTTCAGTAACTCTTTCCGATGACGGGATAATCACCGATAACATAACATGGAACGTTGACGGTTCAAACTACGATACAGATACACTGACTTTCAGAGCGGATGAGCTTGCAGGAAAAGAGGCTGGTGTACACAGGGTATGCTGCTTTATCGAAGGTCATGATGAAGACGGGATAATCTACCGTGAAAAATCATCTGATGCACTTTTCGTAATTGCCAAAGGCGTTATTCCGGATTCGTTCATATCTTTCTCTGACGTACACGAGGAATATAATCTTATCGGAAATGCGATAGAGACTACGATGAACCGTACCGGCGGATATATTCCGGGACTTATCATCTGCACCGGCGATCTTGTAAACGGACCGACACCGGACAGCGACTACATGCTCGGGCACTACTATCCTCTGATAAAACCGCATCTCGGCGGCATAGATACCGTATTTGTATCGGGAAACCACGATCCGGGAAAGGCAGCTTCTGAAATGTCCGTAAAGGCTGATCTGGGAGCAGCAAAGAATCTTTCTTCATCAGGAGGACTTATTTTCGACGGCAGATCAGACGCGGTGAGATTAAACGGAACGAGCAGTCTTTCCGACGGAAACATAAAGGTCTTCGGCATCAATTACGAGGCTGCAGCACACAGAAACGTTCACGACGACCGGTACTACTCATACGACAGTATAATTGACAGTACGAAAAAATTTCTTGAAGAAACCGCAAAGGACTATAACGGCGAACTTATAGTTATTTCCGCCCATTCCGGACTGCATGTGCTCGGGATAGATCCGGCGTCGGTAAACCGTAACGGGAATTCGATCTCTGACTGGATAGGTGAAAACGCATATAACATTGACATGTCATACGAGCTCGCCTCACTTATAAACAGCTGCGCTGAACAGTATGATATGAATATCATCTGGCTTTTCGGGCACGACCATTCAAGGCAGGAGACAGAAATGTTCCTAACCGAAGGAGATACGCTGACAAGTCCGGTGAAATACACGGAGCAGAGCTTTAATACTCTTCCGCTTCATTTCACATACGCCCATGCAGGATATCTCTCCACTTCGATTGGATCAGCCGATTCAAGTTTCTGCTTTGTACAGAAAAACGATGACAAATACAGCTTTGATCTTATCCGCACCTACGACAATACTGTACGTCACACAGAATTTGCAGACAGATACACTGCTTCCGTAAAGTCCACGGAAACAACCGCTCCCGCAGAAACTGCGCCACTGATAACTGAACAGGCGGCGACGACAGAAACCTCTGCCGCCGATACAGTAACAGAGCCTGCAGTGACCGCTCCGGCAGTTTCAGAAAACGGAACAGAAACCGTATCTTCTGATGTGCAAACTTCAGAAAGCAAAAAAGAAACCGAAGCAGTATCTTCCCAAAACAGAAGTCCTCTTCCGGAAACAGGCCGAAACGCTCCCGCAGTCCCGGCACTTACAGGCAGCGCACTTATACTTCTTTTCCTCGGCGCATCAGCCGTGAAGAGAAGCGGGAAGAAATGATTTTCTCTTCTGCACAAAATCTGTAGCTTCAGACCTTATTGCTTAACTTTATGGTGAAATACACGTTCACGAAAATAGAGTAGGGGGAGGTTAAATCCTCGCCCCTCTCATTGCACCGTACGTACGGAACTCGTATACGGCGCTACATTTGTATTATGCACCATTTATTTTGAAAGATAGTATCCGAGCGGATTGACCAG
>Ga0310694_10002125_pt1 | contig 20877 bp, 15 predicted proteins | sample 174DNAGHGhighgp2_FD_203884 | JGI IMG/M metagenome (GOLD analysis project Ga0310694, IMG submission 203884) | Sheep rumen microbial communities from Palmerston North, Manawatu-Wanganui, New Zealand - 1742 DNA GHGhigh gp2 (v2) (version 2) | ecosystem: Host-associated > Mammals > Digestive system... | reverse complement strand
GGAGAAGAATATAGCATTCGAATCTTTCCTTGAATAAGATAGGAGAGTATATGTTTTTGATATCATTGATAGTCTTTTGTATTTTAGTTTTATATGCAAATGGGAAGAGGAAAAGTGATAATGGGTTAGAATATCAAGCTTTTTTCTGCGAATATTCAACATTTATTTGCCGTTGTGTGTGCAGGATAGGATATACCTCATTTGAGATAAAAAGAGATGGAATATTTGAAGGGAACAAAGTATGGTGGCTGTTTCATATAGAAGGATACGAGGATCTTTCTGATGAGCAATGCGAGAAATTCGCAAGCATAGTTATCGATCAACTGGAGCAGTTTCATCCAGGGCACTTTTGGAGTAAGAAATCAGTATATTCTGGAGATATCAGAGGAAAAAGGTTTTTAGAATATGTGAGAGTCTTTCCACTATTAAGGTGATTAGATATGAGAGATAGTATTCCGTTAATTGACAAAACTGAATACCCGACACTTGATGAGATGTATTATGAACTGATGAGAATGGAATCCTATACCGAAAAAGCAAAAAAAGTAGTCTTTCCATATGTGATAAAAAATGGTTCGTTATGGTATTCAGATATTTATATGTACATCAAAGAAGATGACAGTTTTGAAAGATACATTATTACTCCCAATAAGAAAATGTCAGATGAAGATGAGCATAAGTTTATAAATGTCTATAGTGAGGAAGAGATATGCATCTGCCAGAGACTTTTTGATTTTTTTATGAGGGATATAGCAGAAGTTGCCCCCGAATTAAATGTGGCTCGATATGAATTTAAAATGGAAAGTATAATTCACGTATATTATGCATCATTCCGTTCGGGGTTATTGGAGTTACTTTATAAAAGTGATATGGGGATAATAGCAAACCTTTTATCTATAATGAAGGATGTCGATCAAGACGCGAGTAATCTGGAAGAAGCTTTTGGAATGCCGGTCAAGTTATTAAGGAAATTCAATTCGACACTCGGCGCATGGGAGATACTAAAGAACATAGAGACCCGAGAAAAAGCAGCTAAGATATACAAAAAATATAATTCTTTGTTAAATGACATACCACTTATCGAATTATTCCAGTGGAAATACCTTTGTGACTGTTACGACAAGGAAGAATCCGTAGATAAGAGAATGTTAAAAGATTATGGAAGGCTTCCAGTATACTTTGAAGACGATGACGATAACAGTGAAATAGTATATTCAGACTATATGAAGTACCGCAGTGACGTCATAGTGATCGAAAAGAGAGTCGGGCATGTATTCCCACGAAGGATAGATTTGGCAGATCCTTCAAAGGCTATGTCTATATGCAAGATGGCACAGCTATATAAAGATCATGGCTATGAGTTAGAGAAGGAATTGGTATATATGTCTTATGACCTGCAGGAAAAATATGACTATATTGATAAAGACTTCATAATTGCACCACCTGCAAGTGTGGCGCAGATGATAAAAGAGGCCTTCAATCTAAAAAACTGCCTGTGTTCGTATGTTGTTCCTTTCATAAGTAGAAAGACAGATATATTATTCATGCGAAAACGAACACAACCTGATAAATCATATATAGCTATAGAGATAAGAGATGGCAAGCTTATACAGGCAAGGGGTGTATGTAATAGTGATATTAGTGAGGAAGCTATGGATTCTATCAGTGATTTCTGCAAGGAACGTAATATTGAACTTGAAATAGCTTGACACAATGAGAAGGGAATAACAACATGATCTATTTGCTTGCAGATGTACATGGCGATTTAGACAGTTTTATAGCAATGCTGAATAAGATAGGATTCAAATCAGATAAGGATAAGATGATAATAATCGGGGATGTTCTTGATAGAAACGATAAGTCTTTGGAACTATTGGAATTAGTAAGACATCATATTGATCAAGGCAATATGAAACTGTTAAAAGGTAATCATGAGTATTTTGCACAACAGTATATTCTGGGAGATCTCAGAGGTAGGACTTGGGATATATATGGAGGTGAAATGACCAGAAAACAAGTTGATTGCCTTGAATATCATAAAAAGGAAGATTTATTGAGCTTTATCACAAGTTTGGAATACTATGACACCATAAAAAGTCCAAAGTATGGGGAGATGGTGCTCACTCACACAGGTCTGCAGTTTGATCATATCATAAGGACTAAAGGGAAGGTTGATGTTATAAAGAGTTTGGAAGACGGATATAAAAGCGATGAATTCGAGTTTTTGGTTAATACAGATATGCATATCTTGGAATTGGAAACTTTAAGAGAAACTGATCACTTTATTGTATGTGGACATGTTTGTACTTACAATCTGAATCAAAATGGAGAAAGCTGTGCGTACATAAATCCATATTATATGGATATAGACTGCGGTTGTGGCCATAGAACGCATGGAGGAAAGCTATGTTATTATTGTGTAGACGAGGATATATTTGAATATATCTGAATAAGAGAAACAGGGCGTAACGCCCTGTTTCTCTATAACCTGATTTAAATATAGTAACAACTTAACGTGCGATTGCGAACATCTTCAAGAGAACGACTCTTCCAAGTCTCGATATTGCGCTTGGTTACACTATTAGAAGGTTTCTTAAATGAAATGTTGAGAAGAGGAACATCAAGTAGGTCTATTCCATATTCGCCCATATTGGAAATCTCTTCGCAAAAATATTTAAGCGTATACTGATAACCATAAGTGTTGATCATGGATGAAAGAAATTCGTTTTCATATTCTTTATTTTCAGCAGTAGACGGCTTATAGTATGACTCAAGAAGATACAGGATATACCCGAGCATACGGTCAGGGTGTTTCTTCTTAATAAAATAGAGGCAATTGTCACGAACTACTTCTCTGATAGTTGTCTTTGTTATGTAGTCGTCCTCGATGTTTACCGACTTATCAGCAATAGTATCACCGATAGTCATAGTATTGCCATCCTCGGTAGTGTGGACCTCTGTAAAGATGGAGATCTCATGTTTGTTACGCTTATTATGCATTTTTACAAGATCAACTAGAGAAGTGTATACGGACCTACGGATCTTATTGACGAGATGCTGGCGATCGTTGACTCCAAAGAGGAAACTACCATCAAGATCCTTATTAAAAAGATCTGTAGTGATTGTATCTAACAAGTCGTCACAATCATTCTCTTCATCATATACAAAACCACCATAATTTCTGAGAGCCTCTGCGATATCTGCGCTGCAAGAGGTAATTGTTATAGTAGTTCCATCTTCGTTTGTTCTTTCATCAGTGTATTCGCTTTTTGTTGACGTAATACTCAAATTGACAAGATTAGTGAAGCACTCGTGGTAGTAATTGAAAAGTTCAGGGTCGTTTTTTTCTACATCTTTAAGTGATGTATTATTTGTCTGATTGATGATGTCGTAGCAAGCCATAATATCTTCCTTGATATTGTTTTCATTCAAAAGTGATTTTCCTCTCATAATGCTACCTCCTGGATTTGATCATTTGCTGTTGTTAACTGTTTTTCTGTAGAGCTATACTTTTTGTTTTTTTCCAAAATGCAAAAGAGTTTTAGATTTTTTAGAAAAAAAGAATAGCTTTACGTGTGAATAGAATGCCATTCGCACAAGACGACTGAAATGGGGGAATTTCTGTAAAGAGAAGACTTAAAAAAAGTCTTAATGAGTGAAAGTTTTTTGGAGATATTAGAAAGTGGCAGGTTATGATTAGTGGCAGGAGCAAAACAGCGATATGTGTCGAAATTATTAGGTGGTTATGATACAATACATATAGAAGATTCATTGTGATTTGAGATTGATGAGCGAGGATATATATGAGCATTCTGTCCGTATGGTATGCATATGATTGCAAGTTTAATGATGATTTTGTGGGAAAGAAAACTTCTGGTGGAAACGCAAAAGAGTTTCTAAGAAAAATATTGGGCTCCAAAGGGAATGAACTCTTTCCGAGAAAGGAAACAAAAGGATATGAAAAGGGCTATATGGAACCTGCAAAAATCGAACAGGATGTTTTTCATATCGATGGGGATTCTCAAAAGAAAACGTATAATACTTTGAAGGGGAATATACTAAAAGGCACAGATTCACTCGATACAGCAAAAGACGCAATAAAGAAGCTTGTAATGTTAAAATATAAAGAGTGGGATAGGTTACCCCCATTGTTAGCAAGGGAGTTTGAGACAGAAAGTGTGAAAGAGCATTTTTCATATGATAGAGCTCGAAAAATGCATGATTTTTTTAATACTATATATGAAGCCAATGAAAAGGGAGGGAAAAAAGACTTAGCAGAAGGACTATATAATTGTGTTTATTTGATTTTTACGGGCTATTTGCCGGCTGAATATGAAGATACATTTAAAGATAGCACGGATGCCGCTCAGTATTATGAGTATTCGGATATATTCCATAAGTACGGCCGTTACTCTTTTCAGAGCAATCTTATTTTGCAGGATTTAGCAAAAGCCGATAATCCATATGCAAAATTTGATGTTGCGCAGATGTACTATTATGGAAAAGAAGTAGTAGAGAAACCGATAAAAGAAAAAACATATGATATATATGAAGAACTATATCAATCGGGATGGAGATATCCCCTGTTTTTATGGGCTAGAGCCGACTTTATAATCGCATACTATGACAATGCGATAAATGGCGAGTACCAGCCATTTAGAATTTCGTCACTTGATGAGAAAACAAACAGTGAAAGATTTAAGATGTACAAAATGCTGTTTCTTGACTTAGTCGATGCAGAAAAAAGGGGATGCGGAGCAGCTTCAAACCTTATCGGAAATATATTGGATGATAAAGCGATAAAAGATGTTCCGAATAATTACACAGGAGAATATAAAAGGATAAAGAGCATTCTGGAACAGTCAGGAACCTACGAAGAACACTATTTTAAAGGGGCTCGAAATGGGAGCGCATACTCTTATTATCATTTATTTAAAATGTTTTTAAAACAGTTTATATTTGATGGCAATGGTAAAGATTTGAAAAGAGCTCTTTTGTTTTTGGAGGAGGCAGCAAAGACTGACAACGAACGTGCGATAAATGAAAGCGCATTATTCTCGCTAAAAGGAATAAAAAAGCGTGTAGAGGAAATAGCGAAAAAAGAGTATGAATATATTAAGGCAAATGATAATTGTAAATTAGTATTATCAGAAGAGGATAATAATTCTGTGGATCTTCTGTTAGCTTATCGTAAACTAAGCAAGGTGTACGAAATATCTATACGAAGATCTAGTTTTAAGTGGCCGGTAATTAATATGATCCAGTCAATATATCATAATCCTGATGTACTCGAGCAATGTGTTGAGAAAATATCGGATAAAGATGAACGCGACAGATTGATGGCTAAGATCAACAATTTAGATTTACAGATAAAAGATCTTCAAGATGCCCTCGAAGATTATGAAAGCAGAAACGGAAATGATAGCAGTATCATTTCTGAGCTTAATAAGAGTATAAAAAAATTGGAAGATATGAAAATCACAAAGTGAATTCTGAGGAGGTGAATTCGAGATGGAGAAAATTGATCAGATACTAGATCTATATATGGGAACCGATGAAATCGGTACCTTCAAGAATGAATGTATGCTGACATCAGATTGTGAATGGGATTGTGATTGCCACGGGGATTGTTCAGGTGATTGTTCTTCGTGGGCTTAATTCCTATGGTACAACAAATGGAAGATATAAGAACTGCATGGATAACAACAAATTACAGTTGCAATATCAATTGTGAATGGTGTTATGCCAAGAATACTGCCAATTGCACTCAAAAAATGGATATAAATACAGCAAAAAGTATTGTGGATTCATTGGTTGATCTGGGTGTAAGAGGAATAACACTCATCGGCGGGGAACCAACGCTTCATAATAATATTGTGGATATTATCACATATATTAAAGATAAGGATCCAACAATTAAGATAGGTCTGACTACAAATGGTATCTGTCTTGAGAACAATGCATTTGCCAAGCAACTGGTAAAGGCAGGTTTATCAGGCTGCAATGTATCTATTAAAGGGTTATCTGCTGAAGCATACTTTGAAAGTACTGGGAGTGCTGACGGATATGAAAAGATGCTTAAGGGCTACCATAATATAAAAGAGGCTGGGTGCAATACGGTAGCTTCTTTTGTTATCACTGAGTATGATAAAAGGAAAATTGATAATCTTAATGAGTTATGTCATGAGAAATCAATAGAAAAGATCCTTATACAATTTGTGAAACCAACGGTAGGATTAATTTCAGAGCCTATCATGCCTATGAAAGATATGGCAAAAACGGTGAAATATATATATGAGAATTGGAATGATATAGATTACAAAATTGAAATATCATTTCCTATCTGCTTAATCGATAAAATTGTATTTGATGATTTATATCAGCATAAGAAATTGAAGCTGGGATGTCATATACAGACAGGAAATGGAATTAATTTTGATACAGAAGGAAGAATTATTCCTTGCAATCATTTTGTAGATCTGCCGTATGATAAAGATCCGCATTTGTCTTCCAATTCCATTAAAGAAGTATGGAATAGTGTAGAATTCCAAAAAATCATGAACAAATCATGTTGTTTTCCCTCGCTCAAATGTAAAACTTGCGAACGTTGGGATATATGCCGAGGGGGTTGTTTTACAAGATGGTTCTATGAGGATCCTGGTATTATCATATAAAGTGTCAAGCTAGAGTTCATGTTATTCATCACTTGGAATGATAGCGATAAGTGGGATAAGATATCCAATATATATATAAAAATCTCCAATTATTTGTCGAAATATTGATGAAAGATGGATTTAGAAGGACACTCAAAATGATAAGTATCCTCTTTGTCGAACAAACCGAGGTATCTCCTAAAAGCTAGACTTTTAAGCGTAGTAGTTTTATGGCTGCTACGCTATTTTTGCGCTTTTGTGTACACAAATGCTGTGCTTGCGAACACTAAACGTAGACATAGATATAAAGATTTTGGAGAATTCTGATTGTTGTTAGTTATAGATAATGAAAAAGTAATTCTGAAAGGAAAATGGATTATGGGATTTATTTATAGCGGATTAAACAATGTAAATGGATTCAGTTCAAGGGCATGCATTGGAAGAGTAGATGAAAACGGATATATTTATAATAATATTAATAATGTAAATGGATTCAGTTCAAGAGCATGTATCGGAAGGGTAGATGAAAATGGCTATGTTTATAATGGGATCAATAACATAAATGGATTTGCTTCAAGAGCATGTATCGGAAGGGTAGATGAAAATGGCTATGTTTATAATGGGATTAATAATATAAATGGATTTGCTTCAAGAGCATGTATTGGACGAGTAGACGAGAATGGCTATGTATACAATGGAATCAATAATGTAAATGGGTTTACGTCAAGAACTTGTATAGGGCGTGTTGATATAGATAACCAGTGGAGAGCTGCAGGTGCATCTTTATTACTATGTTTGAGGCCTCTCGATATGGTGGAAACTGGAAGTCCTGTGTCGCAGAGTAGTAGAGGATTAGGAATTTCGCAAATAGCACCAGTCGAATTAATTGATTCAGGCATATCTGTAGTGGGAACAGTCCCAAGTTTTGTAGGATTAATTGTTAAAATTTTGATGTTAATATTCCTTGCTGTTCCTATTATTGCTTTTCTTTTAGGTTTTTATCTGCCATATGATGTGTTTTTTGGTAGCGATCAGTTAGGTTTTGGAGAATATGGCCCAATAATAGTATTTTCATATGGAATTTCACTTATCCCGCTGGGGATGAGCTTTATTGATACATTAGTTACCTGCGAATACAGGGGTATAGAGTATTTAATAATAATCTACGCAATTCCTGTAGTGTTACTTTTTTCTGGTTGTATTGCAGAAGGAAAAGTAGGAAGTGCAATATTATCATTTATTCCGGCAATTATGCTTTTTGTCTTTCCTGCCATTGTTTGTTTGATATTAAATGGTTTAGCATGCCTCCTTTCAGAGATATTTTGTATTGATGATGTTTGGAACATAGGAGAATATTGTTTCATTCTCACGCTTATAGTCTCAGTTATATTATCAATACTTGGTGGCGTAAAACTAATAAGCCTGGCGGATACAGAGGTTAACAGCATTAATGAAACATTTGGAATAGAGGCGCGTATACAGGAAGGACCATCATATATACCTGAGCCAGTTGGCGAAGGAATATGTGTCGTTGAGAATAGAGAAGTAATGAGATTTAAAGGGGTGATTTCGAAAGACAGTAAATACCAATTCCATTATTATACAATACCTAAAACAGGTAATTATCGTTTTGAAATAGATGATTGTAGTTTTGAGGTTGCGATGAGTGTATGTGATGAAAAAGGAAATTGTTTGGCTTCGGCTAATCACTGTTCAAATGGAAAGGGGACTAGGGTATTTGGGCTAGTTGAGGGTCAGGAGATTAGTATAGAAACACATGATGTTGGTGGATATACTGATTATTCACTGTTGGTTATAGAAGATGTAGATATATCAGATTATGCTTCGATTAAAGATAGATTAATGTATCATAATCAGATGAATTCTTATTCTTTTACTCCATCCAGTGATGGTAATTATAGTTTCGAAATAGAAACCGAAGACAATATTAAGTATGATATAGATTTTAGAAACCATAGAGGTCAAAACCATCAACATAGAGAGGAGTGTTCTGGTAAGACAGTTTTGGAAGTATATAATCTTGTTGCAGGTAAACAGTACATTTTAGATGTAATTGGACAGGGAGAATTCGATTATATTCTGAATATCAATTATCTGAGACCAAATTCTAATGAAACAAATGACGAGTATGAAGAATATGCAGATAATGATGAGAAACAGAAATCTGTTGAAGCAGAAGCATTTAGGATAGAGCGACGAGAAACCGCAAAACTTGAAGGAAGTACTTCTCCTGAAAATAGAACAAATGTGTTTTATTTTACTGTTCCTGTTTCTGGAGAATACAGGTATGAATTTACTGATATGATCAACGAACAGGCCACTCTTGAGATATATGATAGCAACAATAAGCTATTACATAGAAGCAGTTATTGTGGAAACGGACAGAGTATTAGGGGACCTGAACTGTATGAAGGAGATGAGCTCAGAATAGAGGTACATGCATGTGTTGGTTATCCAAGTTATTCTCTTTTGGTGATACGTGATAGTGAAATATCAGGATATCCAGCGATCACTGATCATACGGACTATTGTAATCAATGGAATGTGTATGATTTTACAGCTCCATATGATGGCTCATACAGATTTGAATTTATAGGGAATATTGCACCTTTTGACATAGTAATAATTGATACGCCTGATAGAGTTGTGGTTGAAAAGAAAGAATGCACAGACGGAGATTATATTGTAGCTAACAACTTGGTTGCGGGAAGGAAGTATAAAGTTAAGATAGTAGGGCAAAGAAAGGGAGATTATTCTCTTAAATACAATCATTGTGGAGCAAATTGAGGAATAGTCTTTTAAGTGATCATACGTATCAACAAAACAATTGTGCCCCTAGATGATCTTAGTTCAAGAATGCTTTAGAATAAATAAGCCAGGGCCATGTATGGCCCCGGCTTATTGGATTAACTAAATTTAATACTTGATATTCTCTGAACGCTTTTTTGCGTCTTCGATCGATCTATTCTTCCAAAGTTCGATATCTCTTTTGGTGACTTCGCTAGCGGGCTTCTTAAAGTTAAAGTTATGATTAGAAATGTCTTGAATGTCAATATTCAATTCAAAAGTAGCCATATTGCATAAGCGCTCCACAGTGAAGGCATAACCATGCTCTTTGATCATGGAAGCTATGAATCCGTTATTAAGAACCATGTCTTCTTTATAATCATCCTTGAAGTAGTCTTTAACAAGGACCTCGTTGTATTCATGATCGTTTCCAGAGTACGCTTTAACCAAAGATAAGATGTAACCAAGCATACGTTCAGGATGCTTCTTCTGGATAAAAAAGAGGCAGTTGTCACGCGCAAATCCTTTTATCTTTTTGGTTGTCTCGTTGTTAATATAATCATTTTCAATATTGATTCTCTCATCGGGGATAGTCTCTTCATATGTCATTTTTTCCCCTTCGTCAGAAGTACAAACGGTATCATAAATTGATACTTCATGACTTTCGCGGTTGTCACAGTCATTAATGAGGTCAACAAGGAGGTGATAAACTGATATGCTCAACTTATTTATAGCGTGGTCACTATCGTTTGTATGAAAGAAAGAATCTTTTTTGATATCTTTTTCGAACAATGTATGATAGACTGTACTGAAAACGTCATCAATTCCATTTTCGAAATCATAGACAAAATTTCCCTTTTTTCTAAGATCGCTGATGATATCATTTGAGCATGAAGTAATGATTTCAGTATTCCCTTCATCGTCTACTTTTACTGACTGGTACTTAATCTTATCTGAAATCATGTTTACGAAAACAAGATTACCAAAGCATTCGCGATAGTATTCGAAGAGATATGGTTCTTTTTCTCTCACTTCTTTAAGAGAAGAGAGGTGGGCCATTTTAAGCATATCGTAGCAGGCCCTATATTCTTCCTTTGCCATTGCGGGATTTGAAATAAGTGCTGTTCTTTCCATAATTAAACCTCCATAATAGGTGTTGATTACTGATTACCTTTTGTATGAATCAGACACTACTCTGGTAAACTAAGGAGAATCTGTTGAAACTAAACTGAATCTAAAAAAGATGAAATTATCTGCTGAAAAATGTGAGAATTACTTCAGATGAGAGTTAATAGTTGTAATAAGATTTTTGGGGGGCGTGAAATGCTAATAAAGCCTATTTGACTATGTAGGATTTTGTAGAATACGCTTTTTCTGCGTGTTTTGATGATATATAATAGTATTGTTGTAAGATTTGATCAGATACTGAGGTAATTTATGTCAGAAATCATTAAACTAGCAGAAAACTGTTATATTGATATGGATAAATATACTGTCATTAGAGGGGATGAAAGGGAAGAATTAGAGCCTCTCGAGTTTAAATTACTCGATAAGCTCATAAAAAACTCGGGACAGTATTTGACCAATGACCAGCTTATCAATACATGTTGGGGAGATTCTGAATCTGCATCAGATGATAACCTTTATGAAGCTGTTAAAACCTTAAGAAAAAAATTGGGGGATATAAAAAGAACCATAATCACTACCAGAAGGAATGTAGGTTATTCTATCAATTTGCCTGAACAAGACTTCCCTGCTGATAATAATATTGATGATGTCAATGTGGAATTTGAAGCTGACTTTAAGAGAAATTCCGAGGAACTGATAAAAAAATGGGAATCTTTTCAGAACCATTCTATTGATAAGGATTTGCTGGCGAGCTGTACTGTAAAAGGTAAGGATTTTGAGTCCTTGTACGCATATTTCAAAGAGGCTATCAAAGAAGAAGAGAATCAAAATTGTGTGGTACAGGCTACTGGTGGAAGTGGAAAGACATTTTCTCTCGTATATACATGTAAACAGATATTGCGAGAGATGAAGGATGTGATTCCTGTATTCATTCAAATGCGTAAGATCGATCCTACACGCGCGAATCCAATATCTTCTTATTTATATAATAACTATGTTAATAGAATTGAGTATGATACACCATCGGAACTAGTAAAGCAATTTCTACACAATGTTGGTGTTTTTCTTAAGGAGTCTAGAAAACACCTTCTGATAGTACTAGATGGGTGTAATGAATGTCCTAAAGAAGCATTATCAGATATGGATGAAATTGCATCTTTGCCCAATACTATCATTGTTGCTTCTTCAAGGCTTATAGATGCCAATATGGATGATTATTATACTATAAAGTTACATTCATTGGATAACAAGTCTACTAAGAAGTATTTAGATAAATTTAGTATTTTTTCAGAAAATAATCTGTATCCAGAAAATTTGCGGTTGCCTATTTTTGTATATATGTATGCTCAGCTGTGCAAGGACAATCAGGATTCACAGGAAAGATTATCAAGTCTAATCAATCAGGCAACATTAATAAATGACTGGATAACCAATGATCTGAACAAGTATTTAAAATCCCATAGAGAGAATGATGGTAATACTCAGTTCGTTGTTGAATACTTGTTACCTATATTGGCTATGAACATATTCTTCATGGTTGGACATGAAGAACACACTTCTTTATCGGTAGATACAAACCTGTATTTGTCAGCCATAAAAGACGTCATAAAGATATTTGAAGATGAGGATTTTTCTACAAGTATTCTCTTGAAGAAAAATGTAGACGTTTCAAATTACTCAACAAAACAGTGTATTAAGCTTATAAGTGATGTTGCTGTTTCAAGATTTGGGTTTATGCAACATGATGAGAGAGAAGATTGTGTATTTTCGTGGACTCATGAGTGCTACCGTGACTGGTTCATTGCCAAAGGTTTATATGTGACCAGACTCTACTCGAAACGATTGTCAAATGAATATGTCAATAAGCTTATTATGGATACTTTCAGATATCCACGTGTGTTCACGGATTATAAAGATTATCCGGCTTATTACGTCGCATTGTATTATGCCGAGCTGCTTGGGCGGGATGCATTGATCTCAATCAATGATCCACTGTACCATTCTCTGATCCGAAATATCGTATTCTTCGCAGATGATCTTGGAGATTCAGATAATGTAGTCGAATACTCAAACTATCTCACAATAAGAGATGAAAATCCAAACATAGAGACTTCGCCGATAGACAAAGCTCGAGCATTAAGCGGAACAGCGTATTCTTTACTGGATATATACAACCTTGAAGAAAGAGAAGATGGTGAGCAGATAGTATCAAACGCATATCATATGCTTGAAGCGGCCAGGGAAAATACTGAGAGCGTATTGGGCTTCACACTGGATATAGCTGATATAAATTCAAATGATCAGATACTGGATACACCAGATATGATTAATAAGTACCTTGATAAACATATAAAAAAGATAGAAGATGATCTAAAAAAATCTCCTTTGTATGATACTGATATGTTAGGTGAAGTATTAGCTTTATATGCGAGAATCTTCGGTAATTACGGAGGATATTATCTATTTGTATATCATAAAACAAGAGATGAGAATTCTCTCTTAAGAGCTTATAAGATGCATTTAATGGGATTGGAGATTAAATACTATATAAGCAAAAACAACATTTCTGGTGGTGCTATGCCAGGAAGAACTCTAGATCATGCGATAGCTATATCGTATGGTGCATTAGGAACAGATATGTTCAGATTGCAGAAATATGATCAGGCTTTAGAATTCTATAGATATTCAATAGAACAGTTCAAAGTGCCAGATTATGTAATAATGGGTACTAGGATACATATAATGCGGACCCAGATAGCGAATCTATACAACAATCCATCATCTGATATTGTCTATGAAATAGTCGAGAATGGTAATAGTATAGCCGATTTTGTTAAAAAACAAAAACTGCTCGGTAGTCTTGACAGACTGGCAACCGTAACGGCAGATTTAGTCACATTTTGTAAGAAACGCACGATCAATGATGAATTGGAAACAAAGATTAAGGGATTGATCAACCATATTGATAAGGTATATACTGATCTTTCGATATACGATGATTTTAGTGATGATATGATGAGTTTCTGGAAGGCTGACGGAATTAATAAGTGGAATAAGTATTTTGATTAAAAATTGGAGTTCAATTGATTTAAGACGTTTATATAATTATGTCGAAGTCGCAAGACGTCATGTTTATGTAGAAAGGGGAAACAGTTATGACCTTACGTGAAGCAGAAAAGTTGGATAATTATGATGAAGTTGATGTGATTGAAATGGAAGGTGTATCATATACACTAATTGATATCATTGATGGAATCTATTATCTATTAGATCTGGATAATCCCAATGACTTTTTGCTTATGAAAGAAGAGGGAGAGAATTTAGTTTCGTTAAAGGATGAAGGAGAGTTTGAGTTAGCCCTTTTTAAGCTTCGAAATAGTGTTATAGCCACTTCCCCAAAAGATGGTAAAGAATCACTAGAATAATGAAATAGTTTAATTATATACCATGTGTTTATGAGGTGGTTTAATAAAAAAATCATTATAAGGTTGAAAATGATAAGGGCTGCTTTTAGGGAAATGATAAATATTTGAGATTACTATGACTTACGGGAAGTCTTTCGTTATTTGTGAAAGACTTCTTTTTTTATTCGAAATATTAGTGAGTAATAGGAAATCTGTTCGTAATTATATATGATGTCGAATGGATGATTGAGTAATGAACTTGCCACATCCGACAAAGTCGTTTGTGGATAGTATAACTCAAATTTAGATGAAGAATAATTGTATTAAAACACTAGGGAACTTAAGCTTTGTCGCAAGAGTTCCCTTTAATAATTTAGATTAAGTTATTAAAACTTGATTATGAACAACGGAAATGATAAAATATAATTAAATATCAGCAGAATATAGTGCGATATTGCCTTATAATCTGCTGAAACATACATACAGCAACAGATTTTAGCAGATTATAATGAGGAATTGCTTTTATGAACGTAATCGGAAGAGAGAGAGAACAGGAAATATTACTAAATTGCCTTGAGTCCAAAAAACCGGAATTTCTGATTGTTTTTGGAAGACGTCGTGTTGGTAAGACTTTTCTTATCAAAGAATTTTTTAATGAACGCTTTTCGTTCTATACCACGGGTATTCCGGATGAGAAGACACGTAATCAACTTAAAGCTTTCAATGAGTCACTTAAATACTATGGAGATAAAACGGGTTCGATTCCAAAAGATTGGTTTGAGGCGTTTAGTCGACTGAGAGCGATACTGGAATGTGATGATGTGCACCGTGACCATTCAAGTGGCAAAAAAGTGGTGTTTTTAGATGAAGTACCCTGGATGGACACTTCAAGATCTGATTTTAAGTCAGCGTTTGATTTTTTCTGGAACAGTTGGGGTTCTTCACAGAAAGATCTCCTTTTAATCGTATGTGGATCTGCAACATCGTGGATAATCAATAATATTTTGAATGATGTAGGTGGGTTCCATAATAGAGTAACAAAACAGATGCGTATAGATCCATTTAGTCTTAGAGAGTGTAAGGCATTCTTTGAAAGCAACGGTATTACACTGAGCATGGATATGATAATCGAGAGTTACATGATATTTGGAGGAATACCTTACTACTTGAATCTATATGATAGGAGACTTAGTCTAGCGCAGAACGTGGACAGTCTCATCTTTGATGAAAGAGGGGACCTTCATTATGAGTATGAGCATCTGTTTAGATCATTATTCAAGAATGCTAATAACCATATAAAGATTATTGAGACCATAACGGAACTGAAACGTGGACTACAAAGGAAGGAGCTTGCTGTAAAATCAGGGATATCTGATGGAGAAGGACTTACAAAAGCTCTTAGGGAACTTGAACAGTGCGGGTTTATTAGGCAATACAATAATGTTACAACTAAAAAAAATGGCTGTTTTTATCAGTTGATTGATCCATATATACTTTTTAGTTTGAATTTTGTTCGTAATAAGAAGATAAAGTCATGGTCTAAGTTTATTAACTCTCCAGATTATTATAATTGGAGGGGAAATTCATTTGAAATTGTGTGTCTTATACATGTTTCCCAGATAAAATCAGCGTTAGGGATTGCAGGAGTAGAGAGTTTTGAATACTCTTGGAAGAGCAAAAAGAAGGAAGGTGGAGCACAGATAGATCTTTTGATAGATAGAGCGGATAATGTAATAAATCTATGTGAAATGAAGTGTACTGATAAGGAATTTGAAATAAGCTTGAATTACAGAGATAATCTTATAAATAAGGTGAGAACTTTTATAGAGGAGGTACATACAAGTAAGGCGGTACATATCACTCTTATAACCTCAAATGGATTTAAGAAAAATAAGTATTCGGATGTGGTTCAAAATATAATAAGTCCTGACTGGTTATTTACATGAACTACCCACAATCGAATGTCGGTTTCTGATATACCGCTTTACGGCATAAATAATTCATTCACCACGGGGAGAAATTATGGGTCGGTTAAGGATGAGAGGTACTAAATAGAGTTAAATATATATGGGATGCCGAATGATAGACCATACTGGATTATCGATGGATATTATTATCAAATCGACGTCGACAATCTTGATAATACCACAGTTATGAGAGTGAAAGGCAAAGAACTGGCAAGCATCACTGACAGGAATGAATACAATGCAGCGTTGGATAAGATAAAAAAGAAGATATATTATATAGAAAAAAATGAATAGATTACTTTCTGGCTTGATACTTTGCATACAAATCTAGACGAAGAATAATTGGATCAAACTAGGGAACTTAATGTCTCAAAAGTCCCTATCAAACCATCAACAAAAGCCCGCCAAAACCATCAACGATCCGTATGGAAATGTAGTAACTCCGTAGTTCTACTTGTTATTTATTTAGTAACCGCTATCAACAGAATATTACGGCAAGTGCCGATTCAATCTGTTCGTTACAACTTACACTTCGCAAAATTTTACATATACATTTACTATGCTAGTCTGTATATAATCCTGTCTACAGGGAGCTGGGCGATGCGTTCTTCTTTTTTTTATAAGTTCTATACAATCTGATGGTGGATTAAAAGTCAAAACGCTGAAAAATATTGGCATCTACATCTTGACTGCTACATAGAAATACATTTGTTAAATTAATTGGAACATATGTGTAAATAATCTTGCCCCATAAGGGTTAAATAAATTTGCGCATAAATGTTAAATGGGCTATAATCAATCTAAGGTGGTTATTTATGAAAAATACAGAAAAAATATATCGCAGCCGAATAACAGACTCAGCGTTAAAGCTAAAACTTGAGGCTTTTGGAGCAACCTTAATCGTAGGTCCCAAAGGTTGTGGAAAAACAACCACTGCGAAGCATTTTGCAAACAGCTTTATAGAGTTTCAAGATGAAGATGCCAGAGAAAGGCTATTATCTGTAGCCGAAAACATGCCTTCAAAGCTTTTGATTGGAGATAAGCCAAGACTGTTCGATGAATGGCAGGATGCTCCGAAGATTTGGGGAGCAATACGTAAAGATGTAGATGACACTGGATTAAAAGGTCAGTACATCCTCACCGGCTCATCTTCTCAGAAGGTTGAAACGGCACATACTGGAACACTTAGGATTTCAACACTTCGTATGTTTCCTATGAGTCTATATGAGAGCGGTGAGTCTTCCGGCACAGTCTCTCTTATGGATCTTTTTGATGGAAAAGATATCGAATGGGAAGAGTCTAAACTGACGATCGATGAGTTAATCTATGCTATCTGCCGTGGTGGATGGCCGCAAAGTATTGATATCAAGAATAGAGAAGCAGCGCTTTCTGTCGCATCCGATCTCTTTTATCAGACTTGTCACACTGATATTTCCAATATCAGTCATGTTAAAAGAAATCCTTTATGGGCGGAACGCTTGCTAAGATCTTATTCAAGAAATATATGTACTTTAGCAGAGACAAAAACCATTTTTTCAGATACTTCCTCGACAACGGAAATATCAAAGCCAACTTTCTATGATTACTTCCATGATCTTGAAGATTTATACATAATAGATGAACTTCCTGCATGGTGTCCTGCGATCCGCTCAAAGGAAGCAATCAGATCTGGTAACAAAAGAAATCTTGTGGATCCATCCATAGCAGTAGCAGCACTTGGTCTTTCGCCTGACTACTTCAATACGGATTTTAAGACTCTAGGATTTCTTTTTGAGTCGTTATGTATCAGAGACCTAAAGATTTATTCCTCCGGAATGAACGGGGAGGTTTCATATTATCATGACCGCTATGGTTTGGAAGCGGATGCAGTGCTTCACCTAAAGGATGGCCGATACGCGTTAATAGAGTTTAAACTAGGAAACAAAGAAATTGATATGGGAGCTGAGCATCTTTGCAAGATAGAAAGACTCATTGCCGAATACAATAAAAAAGAAAAACAGGTTCCACTACGATTGCCAGATCTCAAACTTGTCATAACTGCGACTGAATATGGTTATAAACGTGAAGATGGCGTATATGTTATTCCTATTGGCTGCTTAAAAAACTAAAAGGTAGTCTTTGCTGGAAGTAATAAATGGCAGAACGGATAAAAGAAGGAGTCATGAGAATGAACCTCAATGATAAACTTGCGAGTGTGTTAAAAAACATATGGGATAATAACGATCTTGATGCTGTAAGTTTTTTTAGGGAACAGATATTAAATGGGAATCCGACAGTTTACTGTGAAAAAGAGAACATTGGAAAAGAACGCCTTTTTTATCATGGAGAACCAATTATTCACAAATATTCCCTCGGGCCTGGAAAGATTAAGCACAACGTTAAGCAACTTATCCCGCTGATTAAAAAAAACGATATAATCGCTATTGATGTAAGTGATGTGGATCCAATCAATGATAATTCTGATTCTCCATATATTGCTATTCACATCCTTTCGGGGCTTGTCATTGCACCTATAGGAAATAATACATTTTTATATCCACAGGTTGCGCAGATGTACACCAATTGTGAAATAAAAAACGGTGATTTTGTTGAGTACATAACATTGGTAGATAAAAGACATCACTATGGTGAAGTTATTGAAACAAGACATCAAGTGGTATTTGTTAAGGAATATGAAGGCTTTCATTTTTCTTATGATGGGTGTGAGTTCGTATGCCAAGATAGCTACAGCTGGGATCAGAATCACATCGTCTGTGTTCCAGCAAGTAACTGTTCTTTATTAGATAAGGATGATTATCGAATTGAGGAAATAAGAAATGCTTCATTGATTAGGCGCATATGGAAGAAACCCGATATTAAATCTATCAATGAACTGAGAAGAATGTTCATCGAAAAATCTGCGGATACAACTGTATATTATTTAACATGCAAAAACGAGCAAAAGAGCGAAAATCCACCATTTTTATATACTGTAAAAGAATTAGCTGAAATAAAGTCTATCAAAAAAAGTAAAGAAACGATTCGGCCTATACCAATACCGAAATATTATAGCCGTGGAAACTCTATCATTATACCGAATACTGATGAGGCCGCAAAACAGATGCGAGCAGAAGTTTCATATCATAAAAATATATGGAATGTTAAAGGAACTTCAATTAAAGAAATAACATCTGAGTATCATGATTGTGATATTAAATTCATTGTAAAAGGTCTATACGATTTTACGAATGATCCCGTATTGGTCAGTTTTGTAGTCTATTCTCCAGTTTCTGGAACCATATCAACCAAGTATAAAGATATGGAAGGGAGTATAGAAAATCATTATCCTATTGTAGTGGATATTGGAAACAAACAGGTTCCACAAATTAACGATGTTATAGAGTATCGCGATAGTGATGGTAGTCATATAGCGAAGGTTTCTCTGGTTACCTTCGATCTGGTAAGAATCGCGAAATGGAATGGGGTAACATGTAAAGAGGATATGGAGTGTTTGCACGGGCAGGATGATTGGTCTTCTGCCAAATTTGTCTTTATACCGATTTCTGCTTGCAGAATCCTTCCGGTAATTGATATATCTTCCGACCAACTTATGGATATTATAAGGTTTAATGAAGGTAACCGTTATATACAAGCTCCGTGGAGCCGTTTTAGAACGATTAAGAAAATTTGGTTTAATATAGATGATGTTCTCTCAGGGTTGGAGATGATACGCATTACAAAGCCAGAGATGTTTATAGGATGGCTAAATTTTATTTCTTCCGATTACTTTGTATATGTTGATACCGATGTCCTGAAAATGGCGGAATCAGTAATTTCTTGGTCGACATCTATAGATATTTATGGAGATTCTGAAGTTGGACTATTTAATAATACCATTAAAGAAGGAACTATAGATTTTGTGGAAATGATTGATGACATGATAAACAAAATTAACGTCTTATTTTTCCCAGAAACAAGTGTTTAATGAAAGATTTTGGGGAATTGTTAAAACCCGATTTTTGGAGTTACTCTTGCAAAAAATGGCTCACAAGAAGTTACTTTTTGCACAGGAAGTAAAAATGCCTATTTATCGACTGCGACAACCTCGCATAAGCCTATTGATGAAAAAATGATCAGAGAAACCGTGAGATTACACAGTTGAACAAATATGACACCGGTGTCACATCCCAATCAGATGTTTTTCTATATTTTCTATAACTCCAGTATTACCAGAAGGATTTTTGATTATGATTTAATTGAGTTTTGGGGTTTAAGGAATGTTTATATAAAGATATATTTGCGGGAAAAACAGAAGTATGTTATATTTTAAATATATCTATGCGTAAAATTTCAGTTTTACGAAGTGATAATGTATAATATATGTATTTTTGATCAAAAATTGGTGAATTATATGGCAAATGATAGGATTAATTATTCTAATAGGATAAATGAAATGCTTAATATGATGCCAGGTTTTATATCTGATTTCATATATAACTTTGGACACACGGAACAACTTGCTACAAAATTTGAATATACTCGTGATATCCGTGATTTTCTTCAATACATGGTCAATTACATGCCTGAGCATTCTCTTAAAATGCCCAAGGATCTTTCTATAGATGATGTAGCTAGCGTTGAGCCCATGGAAATCAACAGGTACTTGACCGTATTGCAGGGAACTTCATCATCCGGATTAAAAGAATCCACGCTTAAACGTCGTCGTGCTACGTTATCATCCATGTATTCGTTCTTTATTAGTAACGGAAAAATGACAAAAAATCCTGTTGCAGCGACAAAAACAATCAGGATCCCGCAGAAAAATCTCGTTTATCTGACCAATGATGAACAACGCATGTTATTAAATGCTGTAAGATCCGGAGCAAATTTAAGCAACAAAGCCGCTTCTTTGCATGATCAGTATACCGATCGTGATTC
>Ga0310694_10002124_pt1 | contig 20881 bp, 13 predicted proteins | sample 174DNAGHGhighgp2_FD_203884 | JGI IMG/M metagenome (GOLD analysis project Ga0310694, IMG submission 203884) | Sheep rumen microbial communities from Palmerston North, Manawatu-Wanganui, New Zealand - 1742 DNA GHGhigh gp2 (v2) (version 2) | ecosystem: Host-associated > Mammals > Digestive system... | reverse complement strand
GCGACGCTGGGAAGCGTCGCCCCCCTAACGAGCACTACAGCCCGGTGTCGATTAAGGAGCGGAACTGCTGAATGCCCTGATGGTTGTTGTCGAGGGCCTCCACTTCGGCGAGATACTTCATGGCGTGGTCGATGTCGCCCATGCCGTAGTATCCGAGGGCGAGCATGTATTTGCAATGGACGAGGTTCTTGAGGTCAAGGTCGGCATTGCCTTCCCAGATGAGGAGGTCGGGCAGCGAGACGGCGAAATAGTCCATCACCTGCTTCTCGAAGACATGCTGCTTGCCGTAGTTGATGAGTTTGAAAAATCGCCCATGCGCCTCGCCATCACGCCCGAGTTTGCGGAGCGCCATACCCTGGTAGAAGATTTTGTCGGGTTTTGCGTCGTTATAGTACATCGCAGCAGCTGGTTGCTGAGGTCCCTTGGTGGCCTTCTCCCAACATTCGACGGCCTTCTCCTTCCTTCCCGATGCATCGTATGCAATGCCGAGCAGATAATGGAAGTCGTTCTCCTGTGCGCCAAAAAGTTTTCCCTCTCCGAGGTGATGAGGATACTCGAGGCACTCGTTGAGCAAATTGATGGCTTTCTCGTAATCCTTTTCCACGATGGCCTTCTTGGCGAGTTCCACGCGACAAATCTGGTATTGGGCAGTCACCTTGCCTTCCCCGCCCTCCCATGGGTGGAAGACATGAGCATCCAATTTCCTCATGGCCTCCTCGTAGGCTCCCGTTTGGTTGAGCAAGGTGATTTCCTCGAGAACGAGGTCGTCACGCTGCTGGATGAGTTCGGGATACTGTTGCAAGAAGATGAGCCTTCCGGCGTGTGGTTTGTGCAACCGCTTGTAGAGTTGGTCGAGTTCCATCAGCACGCGTGAGTCGCTCTCGTCCAACAGAAACGCCTTCTCCATATATTGCAGCGCCTCCTCTTGGCGTCCTTGCTTGTTGCATCTTGCGAGAGCGAGGTTGCGCCATACAGTGGGGAACTCCGGGTCGAGTTCCACGGAGCATTCCCAGTTGTCTATGGCGAGGTCATACTGCCTTGCGGCGTAATAGAGACATCCGAGGTAGTAAGGCGCCTTCGCCCCATCTGGATTGAGCCTCTTGGCGGCGTTGAGTGCGATGACGGCTTCTGGACGATTGGGGAAGCAATAGGCAGAGTCTGCCTTCTCCGCTTCTTCGTAACGGCCAAGGTAATAGTAGGTCATTGGAGTGACCGCCCCCACGCTGATGGCGATGTCCCACAACGCCTTGGCCTCTTCGTCGAGACCCGCTGCACGATAATCAAGTGCTATTTCATCATAGTTGTCTGCCGACTGGCGCATCATCACTTTCATTTCTTCCAGCACCGCCTCGTCGTTGGTCAACAGATATTTCTCGTAGCGACATCCATAGTTGAACAAGTCGATTTTCAGAGATTTGTCAATAAATGACAACGCCTCGGTCTTCTCATCCAGATACCTGAGGATGGCGGCCTTCAGCGCCCGCGCCTTGTGGTTGTGCCAGTTGTTCTCCAAGCAACGGTCTATCTCGTCGAGGGCATCCTCGAAACGGTGCTGCCTCACGCTGACCTTGGCGGCCTCGAAATACCCGGCATCCGCCCACGCCTTGTTCCACGTGGACTTCCAGAAGCACTCATAGGCCTCATCCACCTTGCCCTGGTATTTCAAGGCGAGTCCGAGGTTGTAGATGGGTTCCCCGTCATAGGGATTGGGGTTGCGTTTGGTGATGAGTCTCACAGCCTTACGCAAGAAACTCTCCGCCCTTTCAAACCGCCCCTTGCGGATGAGCCACAATCCCAATGCGTTGAGGCAACGGATGTCGTTCGGGTCGCGTCGCAAGGCTTCTTCATAGTAGTCGACGGGACTCCATGTGGCGTGTCGATACTGCTCCAGGTGGAGTCCTGTCAGATAGAGTTGTTCATTGGTCTTCACCTCGGCAGGGGGCAATGCAGCCTCAGCACTGTCGGGGATGGGACGTATCTCGTCGGGTTCTGCATGCCATTGCAGCACACTCCGCTTCCCGTATGGAAAGGTTTTCTCAATGTCGAAAGTCAATTCGCCAAATTGCGCATCCTTCACATCAACCGTCTCCGTCATCACTTCTTCCGGTGAAATCGTCACCTCCTTTTGGTAATAAACCTCCCCGTTGTCATTACTCAGCGTCAAGCAGACAGTCTGCTTCGAGGTGGCAAAGACCTTGAAGCAAACTTTTCCTTCAGCAATTTCATTGATGTTGAACACCAGGTCTTTCGAGGCCTCCTTCACCACGCCCAATTCGCGATAAGGCATGAAATACTGCACGAAGCGCTTTTCCTCGTATGGCATCAACCAGGAGAAGTCGGGTTGGTTCTCAGTATATACCCCCGCCATCAGTTCGATGTATGGCCTGAAACCCTTTCTCACTCCCAACCGCCTTGCCTCCTCTGCCGACACCTCGTCGGTGAGGTTGCGGTCCCATGCCCGTCCGAAGTCGCCGTTGCCCCAAGTCCACTGCTTCTTCCCTGGTGAGTAATGATGGCTTGCCACATGGAGCATTCCCGCCTGAGTGTCGTTCTCGTAGCCCCCCTCGAACTTGAAGCGGGAGTTGATGCCCATATATGAGGTGGGCACGGGAATGTTGCGGTAGTTGGAGATGTCGACACCCGCCGAATAGTCCATCTTGTAATAGGTTCCCGTGGCGATGGGGAACGAGGAGACAGCGCGTTTGCCGTGGTCGAAGACGGCATTGATATCGGGTGGGAACACACTTTGGTACTGGTCGTTGACCTCAACGGCGGGGTTGGCCCACCAAAGGAAGGTCTGAGGAACGTCGGTGCGATTGTACAACCTGCCATGAATTTCAAGGTAGGCGCATCCGGGACGTAGGGTGAACCCCGCAGCCCCTCTCTGATGGAACATTTTCTCCATCTCGTTCACCCATACGGTGACGGAGCCATCGGCGTTTTCCTCTATCGTGGTGTCCACCGGCATGAAGGTGGAGGGACGGTGGTGCTGCGGCCAGTTGAACTCTATCCCACCCGATATCCATGGACCGGCAAGTCCCACGAGGGCAGGTTTGACGACATGGTTGTAATAGATGAAATGGCGCTTCTTGAGCTTGTCGTAGGCCATCTGGACACGCCCGCCGAGTTCCGGTAGCACCATTACCTTGATGTATTCGTTTTCCAACCAGATGGCCTGGTATTCCTTGTCCACCTTCTCGTCGGAAATAGACTCGATGACGGGGTAAGGATAAACCACTCCGCTTGAGCCTTGATAGACACGTTTCTCCAAGAACATCGGGTTCTTCTCAGGCTTCCCCACCTCGTAAGTGGGAATGGTCACCTGTTCTCTCCAAACCGTTACCATAATTAATAATTGATAATTAATAATTTATAATTATTCTCTACTTTCTGAAGTTAAAGGGGAGTTAAAAGGAAGTTAAAGGGGAGTTAAAGGGACATATGTACTCTTTTTCTGCCTTTTGAGTGGAAATGATGAATTCCCTACTTCTTTAAAGCCCTAACCAGATAGTCAAATTTAAAACCTTAACCGGATAGTCAAATTTTAAACCTTAACCGGATAGTCAAATTTAAAACCTTAACCGGATAGTCAAAGACCCCACCCCTGCCCCTCCCCTCGAGGGGAGGGGATATGCGCACCGACCTTTTGCTCACGGGCGCATTGTTCGATGGGAAGTAAATTTTCAATCTTCAAAGTTGCGATTAAGCGAGGGCAGACCAAGCTTGCTTGGAGTCTGCCGAGCGTGAGCAACTTCGGCCGCAGACCAATCTTCAAAGTTGCGATTAAGCGAGGGCAGACCAAGCTTGCTTGGAGTCTGCCGAGCGTGAGCAACTTCGGCCGCAGGCCAATTTTCAATCTTTCCCCACCAGTTCTTGCTCAAGTTGCTCCAAACTCTTGCCCTTGGTTTCAGGACAGTAGCGGTAGAGGAAGAAGAAGGCGCAGACGCAGATGGCGGAATATATCCAGAAGGAGCCGTAGGTGCCGAGTGCTGCGTTCATCGGGGGGAAGGAGAAGGTGAGTGTGCAGCATCCCACCCAGAGCGCGAAGGTGCAGGTGGCCATGGCAACACCCCTGATGCGGTTGGGGAAGATTTCAGCGAGGAGCGTCCATGTGACGGGTCCGAGGGTCATAGCATAGACGGAGATGGCCGCCACGACGAGAATCACCATCAGCACTCCTTTCATACCGATGAAGTAGCAGGTGCCAAGAGTGAGGTAGATGATGCCGAGTCCGCCGGCACCGATGAGGATGAGTGTGCGACGCCCCCATTTCTCGATGGTATAGAGGGCGACAAAAGTGAAAATGACGTTGGCTATGCCGGTGATGACAATGTCGATGAACATGCCGTCGACATCATATCCAGCTCCCACGAAGATTTCCTGCGCATAGTTGAAGATGACGTTGGTGCCGCACCACTGTTGGAAAACAGCGATGACAAGACCGAGCAGCAACACCTTGCCATATTTGTGTTGGAAGAGTTCACTTAATCCTGCCTCGGTCTTTACGTCTGTCCCTTCTCGCGATGCAGATGCCGCTTTCAGTTTCAAATAGACAGGACTTTCCGGGATGAAGAAGCACATGATGAGGAAGAGCGCGGCGGGCAGAGTCTCAGCCCAGAACATCCATCGCCATCCCCACTCCACGTCCCAAGCCTGGTTGGCGGGAATGCTAGTGTCGCGTGCCAGCAGCATGTTCACCACTTGTGCTGCGAGGATACCGAGCACAATGGTCATCTGGTTGAGACTGACCATACGTCCGCGAATCTCTGGGGGACTGACCTCGGCGATGTACATCGGAGCCAATGCGCTTGCCACACCAATGCCCACGCCGCCTATGAAGCGGGCGATGTTGAAGAGGGTGAAGTCATCGAACAGTCCCGTGGCGACGGCGGAAACGGTGAAGAGTACCGCCGAAAACATGAGCAACGGCTTACGACCAAACTTGTCGGCAGCAGCTCCTGCCACCATGGCGCCCACGAGACATCCCACGAGTGCAGCACTCATCGCCACGCCCTGCATCACTGGCGATTGATCGATGGCGAAGAAAAGTTCATAAAACGGTTTAGCACCTCCTATCACCACCCAGTCGTAACCGAAGAGCAGTCCGCCCATCGCTGATACTAGGCAGATGAAATAGAGGAATCCTTTGTTGTATTTTTGCATATGGCAGTGATTTTTGAAATCTTCCACGAATGTTTGCAAAAATACGAAAAACTGAGGGAAACGCAAAGAAAACGTATGTTTTTTTGGTACGTTTTCAAGGATAAGTTTCGGATATTCCACCCTATTGTTATTGTGATATCAAACAAATTTCATATATTTGCACTGAAAATCTGATGCTTGACAAATAGTTTTCCTTTATCAAGGATTTCAAATGCAAGTATCACCATCCAGAATGATGAAGAAGATGTGGTGATTGCGCCCAACATGAACAAGGAGAATAAAAATCTCAGAACAATGATAATAATTGAAAAACCAATCACAGAGGCCCAACTGAAAGAAATGGCCGGCCTCATTTTAGACGAAGAAGCCAAGACAGGCCTTGACATTCATGATTTGGAATGTGTCCTTAGAGGCAAGGAAGGCGTGCTGTATGAAGGACTGAACGACGAGGGAGAAGCCAACGCCCTCTTCATGAGGCGTTTCTTTGATGAACTGATACATAAAGAAGAGGTGAGAAAATGCTCCTTTCTCCTTGTCAATATCGGCATGGCCGCAGAAAGCCCTTTGATGATGGATGACATGAATGCCCTCCATGAATTCTTCGAATCTTTCGACAATGATGACATGGAAATGAAATGGGGCATAAAAACCAACTCAGAGGGCTTAGGCATGAGCATGCTCGTCATATGCACACACTACATCTAAAAGCAACGAGCGAAAGAGAGCATGGTTCTCATGGCTACGTGCCATGCTTCAACACGTCGTCACTATCTTCAACATATTGATTGACAATTGCTATTGCATAACGATAACTTAAACAATAATAAAAGAGCAAGATATGAAACCATCAAAAGAAACAAGAGTTATGAAAGATGCGGAAAAAACCCCTTGTTTCCAATTATGGGGCGAGGACAAATTCTCCCATGAAACCTATTTCTGCAATGTTTACATGCACCGCTCCTCTGCCAACAGAGCCAAAAGAAGGCATGAGGCAAAGGCAAAAGAACGGGGGGCGGGTGAACTGATGGACTTCTATTGGATCAAACCCATGACTTTGGCGGAGCATCTGCGTTGGCTTCGAGAGGAAAAGTCTCAAAAAGAGAAGACGTGGAAAGAGATAGACCGCCACAAGGCATATATCAACAGGGTCATGCCAGAATTCATTTCTTTTCTCAAGGAATCACATCATCACCCCGGGGCGTGCTCCTTCACTCTACCGGAAAATGGAGAGTCCTACAACATCACCTCACTGACTGTTGAATTCATTCAACAATACTTGAACCAGACAGAATACGAACTCAAAGTCAAAATGCAATTCAACAATAATTGGAAAGCAGCAAGACTGACTACAAGATCGCTTTCTCTTAAAGACGGCACCTTGGAAGAGATACAAAAGATGAATATCACGAAACATCAGCACCTCCCATATTTGAAAGACTTCTTCCACGAGACCATCACGAAGTATTTCTTAGGTGACTAAGAGCAAGCAAAGAAACCATTACTAACCAAGTTGCAATATCACGAATTAGGGTGTCCAATTTGTTGTATCGACTTTTAATCAAAGACCCCACCCCAGCCCCTTTGCGGTCAGGCACAAGACCTGCCCCTACAGGGGAGGGGATATGCGCACCGACTGTTGGACAAGACCTCTTGGCAAAGAAAGCGAAACGTAATCTTTATTAAAAAACAGATTACAATATGGACACCCTAATCACGAATTAAAGAATCATCGAATGATTGGCCATCCGTGACATAAATGCATTTCCCTTACTGAAGCATTGACCTGATTTTGGGCAAGAACAACAAAAAAACGTCATTTTGCGTAAAATTTACGCAAAATATTTGGAGATTTGGAGTCAAAGCCTTATCTTTGCGTAAAAATAACATAAAAATATAAAAACAAGAGACTATCGTGGTCATAAGCGGGAGTTTCACCCCTCCCACTTCGTCACACAAAAGGCTTACGAAGAAAGCTGTGAACGCATATGATGCGTATACCTTATTATTCAAACTCAAACAGCAAGAAGAATGAGAGCAATCATACTCAATCCATCATCAGTCACCTATAAGACCGACAGGGCCATACCCCAACTGACAAGCCTATACGATGTGCTTGTCAAAGTCTATTATGCAGGAATATGCAGAACAGATATCGGCATAGGAAAAGGAATAGTTCCGGCAAAAGAGAATATTGTGATGGGGCATGAGTTTTGTGGTAGAATCGCAGGTTTCCTGAATGGAGAAAGCGAAATGGACTATTGGAAGGTGGGCGACGTGGTCAGTGCCAACCCCATGTGCTTCGGCACAACAGGAGACATCATGTGCGGCAAGGATTGCGATGGGGCATTTGCCGAGTATATCGCAGTTCCAAGCGGTGCTTTGGTTCGCTTGCCACCCCATCTGCTCTCTCCATATGGTGCCTTTCTTGAACCGGTGGCAGCGGCACTTGCCCCACTGAAACATATCCATGGCAGGACCTGCCTATTCGGAGGAAGCAGGATAGCAGAACTCACATACCAGGTAGCCCGTGTCATGGGACATCGCAACATGGAAAGAGTCATCCATGCAAAAGACTTGGAGAGGAATTGTTACGACAGCATCATTGAGACGGAACCATCCCACATCGATGCCTGCCTCGATGCCCTAAAGCCAGGAGGAACGTTGGTATTGAAGTCCAGGTCTTACATTCCCAGTTCTTTCACAGCCAACACGATTGCAATGAAGGAGGTGTGCATAAAAGGTGCACGATATGGCGATTTCAATGTAGCCAGCCACATCTTGACAGCCGCATCCTGCCATATGTCAAACACACTTGATGCGAGCATGCTGTTTGGCAACATCTATGAACTATCACAGTTTGAGTCCGCCTTTGCGGAAGCAGAGCGTACGGGAAGCAAAAAGACGTTTTTCAAGACATGTGTGGAATAGTAGGGATTGTTCATCGAGAAGCGACGCCAGACAGTGGAAGTCTTGCCGCCGCCCTTGACACGTTGAAGCTCCGCGGCCCCGACGACAGCGGCATGTGGCAAGACGAGCATGTCGCCCTAGGTCACAGACGCCTTTCCATTGTCGGAGTAAGGCGCGGGCGCCAACCCATCAGTTCTCCCGACGGAATGATAACCATCGTGGTGAACGGCGAGTTTTACGACTACCAAAGGCTGAGGCAGGAACTTTCATCAGCCTACACCTTCCAGACAGACACCGACAGCGAACTGCTGATACCCCTCTACCAGAAATATGGCTACATTGCCATGATGGAGCACCTGAGAGGTGAGTTCGCCTTCCTGCTATATGACAAGAGAAAGCGCTTGCTCGTAGCCGGAAGAGACCGTTTCGGCATCAAACCCTTGTGCTGGTGGGATGATGGCAAGAGGCTGATCATTGCATCGAAGGCAAAAGCCATCCATGCCTGTGGCGTCAAGGCCGAATGGGATGAATACAGCCTGATGCAAGCACTTTCCATACAATACCAGCCCACCGACCGCACATTCTTCAAGGGCGTCAGGCAATTGGAGCCAGGGCATCTGTTGGTGTTGAATGATGGTTGCAAAAAGAAAGACATCACTTATTGGGACATGAGCTATCCTGTAGCAAGTGACGAGCCTGCACTGACATATGCTCAAGAGCAACAACATATAGATGAATTTCACGAACTGCTGCTCCATTCCATCCAACTTCGTCTTCAGAGTGATGTACCAGCATGTTGTCATCTCAGCGGTGGCCTCGACTCCAGCGCTATCGCAGGCATCATGGCCCATCTGACAGGCGAGCCTGTTCATTGTTTTTCGATTGTTTTCCCCAAGGCAGATGCCGAATACGACGAGAACGGTTTCGCCACAGAAACCGCCGAGCACTGTGGTGCCGTGTTGCACAGGGTGGAGGTAAGTCAGCACGACATTCTCAGACACCTGCCCGAAGCCGTATACCATAGCGAAGGATTGGCGGTCAACGGCCATCTGTCGTGCAAATACCTTCTTAACAAGAGCATCCACGAGGCAGGGTTCAAAGTGGCATTGACAGGCGAAGGCGCCGACGAATGCCTGGCAGGCTATCCTCATCTGCGAAAAGACCTTTTTGCCACGTTGCCAGCCAAAGAGCAGGAAGCGCTGACAAGGCAGCTCTACCATACCAACCTGGCCATAACAGGGACGGAGATTGCCGTTGGCGACACACTCTGCTGTGACAGTCTGGTCGAGCACCTGGGCTTTGTCCCATCTTTCCTCGCAGCCAAGGCCGGCATTGGCCACAAAATGTACAACTATCTCGACAGCGACATGCTTCACAGTTGCCGCAGCCACGATTTTCTCCGCGAGATGTCATACCATCATCAAATAGAGACCAAACTTCCTGGGTTGCACCCCGTCAACCAGTCGCTGTATCTATGGAACAAGCATGCGCTCTGCAACTACATATTGGGTACGCTTGGCGATGGCTGTGAGATGTCGGCATCGGTTGAAGGACGTTTGCCTTTCCTCGACCATCATCTATTTGAGCATGCCGCCCATCTTCCCATGCAAATGAAGATAAGAGACCATGTCAATGAGAAATACGTGCTGAAGGAAGCGGCTCGTCCCCATATCACAGACCGTGTATACCGAAGGCAGAAGCATCCTTTCCAAGCACCTCCTCTGACTCGATTTTTCGGCAAGTCGGAATATGAACAAATATACGACGAGCTGACATCCGACAGCCTAATGACCATGGGGGTCTTCAATAGAGACGCCATCACCGCCTTGCTGGAGTCGCTTCCATCCATGAGCATATTAGGGCAGACCGTCTACGAACCTGTGGTGATGCTCATGCTTACCATTTTCCATATGAACCAAAAGCTAATGAACTGAAATGATGGAGACCAACAAGAGCAAGAACGAGAAATGGTGGATAGACTTCTTCAAAGGTGACTTTACGGAAGTCGTGCTCAACCAACAAGCTGCAGAAACGGTGAGTTTCATGCAGCATACAGGGCAGTTGCGGCCTGGAATGAAAGTCTTCGACCAGTGTTGCGGGAAAGGCTACCTGGCCCATGAATTAGACGCTGCCGGGCTGAGGGTTACGGGCATTGACATCTCCGAACCTTATATTGAGTATGCCCGCACGCACCTTGCCTCTCCCCGTGCCGAATTCGTGTTAGGCGATGCCGAGACCTTCCATCGGCCGGAGGAATACGACATCTCCATCAATTGGAACACCAGTTTCGGATATAATGAAGATGACGGACAAAACGAACGGATGTTGGTGCCTTTTAGCAACAACCTGAAGCGAAACGGGCAATTCTTCTTCTCGACAATGAATCCATTGTTCATCAACAAGCACTTCCAGCGTTTCATTGTCAAACAAGTGCCATCGGGCGACAGCACCATCATCACCATTCGTGAAAGCAGGATAGAAGACGGTATGATGAAATCAGACTGGCTGATAGTCCATCCTGACGGTCATCGTGAAACAGCATTCGGACAGACGAAGCTTTACAGTGTCGAGCAATTCCAGACCATGTTTCTGCGCCATGGCCTTCAAGTGGAACAGGTCTATGGCGACATCTCCCTTTCACCCTATGACGAAGACCACCCAAGCATGATACTCTATGGGCACAAAGTGTGATGACATCCTTCTCGTACTTCACAAGACCTGCCAGGCTTACCCCGACCAGGCAGCCGTGGTGGAAGGTGCTGGCGATGCGCTCACATACCGGCAGCTTTGGCAACAAGCCCGACGAGTGGCAGAGTACATCAAACGCCACAGTGAAGGGAGCAGTTTCATAGGTCTCCACCTACCCAAATCCTCAGCATACATCGTCAGTATGATAGGTTGCTGGATGTCGGGGAAAGCTTTTGTCCCCATAGGTACAGACCTGCCACCCGCCCGACAGCGATTCATAACAACCCATGCAGACATCGCCCTCTGCCTGGACAAAGACTCCTATCCCGACGCATTGTCGTGCCCCATGACGGATGCCATCGCCCCGTGCCAGCCAAACGCCCCGGCATACATCATTTACAGTTCGGGGAGCACGGGAGCACCAAAAGGCATACTTGTAGGGCATTCAGGACTCTGCAACCTTGCCCGATGCCAGCAGTATGCATTTGGCGTGAATTCCCATTCACGTTACCTGTTCTTCCTGTCAGTCAACTTCGACGCCTCCATCTCCGACATCCTTGTCACGCTGACATCGGGAGCCACCCTGGTCATTGAACCCATGTCAGGGGAACAGTTGTCGGCCAAGTTGTTCGAGGTGATCAGGATGCGCTGTGTGACACATACCGACATACCACCGTCATTATTGCGGGTGGCAAGTCCGGAACATTGCCCCGACTGCCTTCAAGCCATCATCATCGGTGGTGAGCCAGCCGACATCGAGACGGTGAGACGCTGGAGTCGCAGGCTCAGGCTCATCAATGTATACGGTCCAACAGAAGCAACCGTCTGCACCAGCCTATGTCGATGCGACGAGCATTGGAATGCGCCGCTTCTGGGCGAAGTGATTGAGAACACTCATTACAAGGTGCTTGCAGACGGGCGGTTGGACGCGACGGATGGCGAACTGTGGATTTCCGGCATAGGTCTTGCCATAGGCTACTACAAAGACGAGGTACTGACGAGAAAGAAGTTTCCCGTCGTCGACGGTGTGCGCTATTACAGGACTTCCGACCACGTCCGCATCAACCACGACGGCAAGCTGGAATTTATCGGGAGGATAGACAGACAAGTGAAGATGCACGGCCAACTCATCGAACTGGAGGAAATAGAGCATGTGCTCCGCAGCCACAGACATGTGGGCAAAGTGGCAGCCGTCAAAAGAGCCATTAGCGCCGAGAATGCCAAGGAGGCCATCATCGCTTTCATACAACCTTTGGACGACAAGATGACACAGAGCGACATGGAGCGGCAGTTACGACAGTGTTGCAAGCACCATCTGCCCGTCTGGATGACGCCCTCCTTTTTCGAGTTCGTCAGCCCCATGCCACTCACGCCTTCAGGGAAGACCGACCTTCAAGCACTTATGACGATGCCACTCCACCGCGACAAAGCCGTCAACACGGAATATCAATATGCGACGAAAGAGGAAGAGGCCATTGCACGCATCATGTCCGACATCCTCAAACTGCCATCCGTGGGGCCTGACGACGATTTTTTCCTATGTGGCGGTGATTCACTCGACACCATCATATTGATATCCAAGTTACAGCAAATAGGAGTGGCAGCCACTTCCGCCGAACTCCATCAATGGCCCACCCCTCGACAATTGGCACAAATGAGGAATGAAAGCACCTCCATGCGCTTGCACTCATCCCAACTCGAGAGCCAGTGGTCATACCCATTCACACCTGACAAGCTCAAAACCGCCAAGGAGACGACCAACAAGTTTCTTGTAACAGGAGCAACAGGTTTCTTAGGTTCCCACCTCCTTTGCGAACTATTGAGCAGAGGCCAGCGCACCAAGGCCGCATGCTTGGTAAGATGCACGTCGCCAGCCAAGGGCAAAGAAAGGGTCAGAGACACTTTTCTCAGGTATGGCCTCGATGCGAGGATGCTTAAAGACATAGAGGTTGTTTGTGGAGACATCACCCAGCCTTGTCTCGGCATCCCGTCGGACGACTACGAGCGATTATCTTATGAGGTGACCACCGTGCTTCACTGCGCAGCCGCCATCAACATGCTGTCCAATTACGAAACGCTGAAAGGAACCAATGTCATCGGTACAAGAAACATCATCGCTTTCTGCATGACAGGAGTCAGAAAGAAATTGCATTATGCATCCACCCTTTCAGTCTTTGTTTCAACCGACAGGAATCAAGGGACGGTGTATGAAAGCGATGATTTGAGCACCCCCACCCATATCCATGGCGGATATGGGCAGACCAAGTTTGTTGCCGAAAAAATGGTGCAGTCCATTCCACCTGCCTACTGCGATGTTTTCATCTATCGCTATGGACTTCTATGCGGCGACACCGAGCATGGCCAATCAGCCCCCAAGGACTTTCTTGGCATGTTCTTCCGGGGAGCGAGGAAAGTTGGCTGTCTTCCCTTCGACAAGTCAGATGCCATGGCAGTGGACATCACCCCCATAGACCAGGCATCGCATATCGTGGCAGACATCATTGGCCACAACCAACCAGGAGTATATCATATTGCATGTGAAAACCCATTGAACTATAACGTCCTATGCACCATCATGAAGGAAGGAGGCACCATCTCAGACATCATGGAATACGAAGAATGGAAGGAAGCGGCATGCCATCATGCCGGCGACGCCGACGTCCAAGCTCTGCGCATATCGCTCTGCCGTATGGAACCGACGTTGTTCAGGCAGATGAGGTACATGGATTTGTTTCAGACCACCGGGATACGATTCGACATGACCCACACCCATGCCGCCACTTCCCAACGGTGCATACAATACAAAGAACTCATTCAAACCTATATCAGGCAATCGTATGAAACATTATAATACAGGTTTTGTCTTGGGAAAGTTTTGTCCATTGCACAGGGGACACATGCTTCTCATCCAACGTGCACTGGATGCTTGCGAGAAGGTTTATATCGTCGTTGACAACATCATGGACGAAGTGATACCCGTAAAGCGACGCATGCAATGGGTGAAAAAGCAACACTCCGCCACGGTAGTGCTGACTCAAAGTCACCCACTACCCCAAGACCCCTCGGAAACCCCTATGTTCTGGGATATCTGGCGCAAGGAACTATTGCACTTGCTGCCCCAATCAATAGATGCCGTCTTTGCTTCAGAGCGGTATGGGGCAAGACTGGCAAAAGAACTGTCGTCCGATTTTGTGATGGTGGATTACGACCGGCAAATCGTGCCTGTCTCTGCCACACTTGTTCGTCAAGACATCATCGGCCAATGGCAATACCTGGCCCCCGTGGTTCAAGATGATTTTCGAAAAACCATATGCATCTATGGCCCGGAATCGACAGGGAAATCCACGCTTACCAAACAGTTAGCCGAACATTACCATGTTCCCTACGTGGAAGAGTACGCCAAACAAATCATCGACTCAAAGCACGGAGAGATTGTTTTTGAGGACATGGAGTTGATTGTGAAAGGGCATTTCAAAGCCATAGAAGAAGCACTGCTGCAAAACGCCCCATTGCTGTTTGTGGATACAGACGCCATCATTTCCAAACTTTGGTCAAATGAACTGTTTGGAAAAGAATCACCCGTCATCGAGGAATACATTGCCAGGCAGCAATTCGACTACTATTTATTACTTGATGTCGACCTGCCTTGGGTGAATGACATTCACCGCTATCGTCCGAAAGAAAGAGAATCCTTCTTCCACAAGTGCGAGGAGCAGCTCATCAAACGGGGAAAAGCCTATTCTGTGATTCGTGGAGAAAACGAACAGCGCTTGATTAATGCCATCAAGTGCGTCGACGGGCTGTTCCATATTGACCAAGTATTCCACACGAAATAAAGCGGGAAAAGATCTAAAAACAAATTTTTCTTCTTGACTGATACTCGTTATCAAAAAAAATGCTATATTTGCATAAAAATGGAGTATCTCCACCAAAATTTGATACAATATCATCCCAAGTCAAACACCTATACGATTAGAACCATGGTACAACGTTTATTGGATTTCCTCAACGCCTCCCCCGTCGGCTTCCTTGCCGTCAAGAACATCGCCATTGAACTGGAGAAAAACGGCTATCGTCGAATCGACCCCACCCAACCCCTTGACAAGGTGAAAGCCGGCGACAAACTGTATGTGACGAAGAACGACTCCTCCATCCATGCTTTCATGATGGGCAGCAAACCAATGTCGGACATTGGTTTCAAGATGATTTGCGCCCATTGCGACTCCCCCACCTTCCGCATCAAGCCCAGCGCCGAGATAACCTGCGAGGGCGGCATCGTGAAACTGAACACGGAGGTGTATGGCGGTCCGATCATGTCCACCTGGTTCGACCGTCCGCTGACCATTGCCGGGCGTGTCATAGTAAGGAGCGACGATGTCTTCCATCCACAGACGCTGCTTCTCCACTTCAAGCGCCCATTGCTCCAAATCAGCAACCTCGCCATCCACTTCAACCGCCAAGTAAACGATGGCGTGCACCTGAGCAGGCAAAAAGACATGCTTCCCATCCTGGGCATCATCAACAGCCGCCTCGAATTGGACGAGATGCTGATGAACCTCATCTTGGAGGAAGCCAACAAACAAATGCCCGTGAAACAAGAAGACATCCTCGACTTCGACCTCTACCTCGCAGACGCCACGCCAGCCTGCACCTTCGGCGCCCACGATGAATTCATATCCTCAGGAAGACTTGACGACCTCTCCATGTGCTTCGCTGGTCTGGAAGCGCTGCTTGCCTCAAAGAAAGACGACACCACCAAGGTGTTGGCCATCTTCGACAACGAGGAGACGGGTTCGCTCACCAAGCAGGGTGCCGGCAGTCCGTTCCTCGCCACGATGCTCAGACGCCTCACCATAGCCCAAGGCGGGACGGAGGAGGCATTCAGCCAAGCAGTGGAACGCGCCTTCATGGTGTCGGCCGACAATGCCCATGCCTGGCACCCCAACTACCCTGAGAAATACGACCCCACCAACCACCCTATGCTGGGAGGGGGACCAGTCATCAAACTCAACGCGGCACAGAAATACGCCACCGACGCCATGTCGGCCGCCATCTTCGCCGAGATATGCAGGAAAGCCGGAGTGCCCTGCCAACGGTTCGTCAACCACAGCGACGTGGCTGGCGGCAGCACTCTGGGAAACATCCTAGCGTCGTCCATTCCCCTTCGGGGCGTGGACATGGGCAATGCCATTCTCGCCATGCACAGCTGCAGGGAAACCGGCAGCACAGCCGACCACGTCTATTGCGTGAAGGCTTTCACGCAGTTTTTTGAGGAATAGGAGGTTATAGGAGATAATAGGAGTCAATAGGAGATTTTAGGAGATGACGGGCTTACTCTATGAGCAGCGTCAACTTCTTGTCACCCATGGTCAGTTGGTCGTGGTTGTTAAGAATCTTCTCTTCATATATTGGCAATTTCACACCATTGACCTTTACCAGGTTCTTTTCATTCACACTCCTTACGGTGACCCTCGGCAGGTAGCCATCATAAGCAACTCTGACATCGGCATGATGGCGGCTCATATAATTATATGGATCCTCTATCTGAATATTGGCAACTGAAGTTTTAGCCCTACGGCCAAAGGTCGTCATGCCCGGTCTCAACTCGTACTTTCTGCCATCACAAACGAAGAAAACCCTCTTCTTACGATCATAGGGGGGCACATCAACGGGTGGCTTTGGCTTTTCCTCCTCAAGGATGACATTCAGCATATTCTTTGCTTCCACATTCCCTTGGTTCGCCGACATTTTCAGCCATTTCTTAGCCAAAGCATCATCCTTTTTCACACCGATGCCATCATAGTACATCTTTCCTAATTCGCACTGTGCCAAGGCATGCCCTTTATCCGCTACTTTTCTGAACCAATTGACGGCTTCTTTTTCATTCTTTTCCGTACCTTGTCCATCCTTGCACATCATGGCAAGATGATATTGAGCCTGACCAAAGCCTTGTCCAGCAGCTTCTCTGAACCATTTGACGGCTTCTCGATCATCCTGTTCAGTCCCCTGTCCTTCCTTGTACATCATGGCCACGTGGTATTGTGAATCGACATGCCCTTGTTCAGCAGCTTTCAAGAACCATTTGAAAGCCTCTTCCTCATTCTCCACAGTCCCTTGCCCTTCCTTGTACATCAGGGCAAGGTTGTATTGGGCATAGACATGTCCCTGTCCCGCCGACTTGGCATACCAATCGAGAGCATATTCCAAGTTAAAGGGCACGCCTTGACCGGATTGATACATTTGTCCAAGATAATACTGTGCCCCGGCGTGTCCTTTTTCCGCTGCTTCCTTGAAAAATCTCACAGCATTTTGGGGATTGACCCCCACGCCTTCCCCATTCATATATATAATGGCAAGATTGAACAACGCACTGTTATTGCCCTGCTTCGCCGACTTTTCATACCACTTCAAGGCCTCTTTATTGTTCTTAGGAACCCCGAAGCCATTTTGATACATGAAGGCGAGGTTGTTCTGTGCTCCGGGATGCCCCTGGTCGGCAGCCTTGCGATACCATTTAGCCGCTTCGTCATCACTCTTTTCCAATCCCCCAAGTCCGTTTCGGCACATGAATCCAAGGCTGTTCTGGGCATTGGCATTGCCCTGGTTGGCAGCCTTGCGGAACCATTTGACGGCCTCTCTTTCATCCTTCTCCACTCCCTCACCATCTTGGCACATCTGCCCATAACAATCTTGTGCATTTGCGTCCCCCTGGTTGGCAGCTTTCAGGAACCATTGCGCGGCCTGTTCGAGATCCTTCTCCACCCCAACCCCGTCCAGGTACATCTGTCCAAGGTTGTATTGGGCTGTGACATGGCCATGGTTAGCAGCCTTTCGGTACCATTCAGCGGCCTCTGCATCGTTCTGGGCGCCCCCCATTCCCTTCTGGCACATTGCCCCAAGTTTGTATTGAGCCTCCACAAAATCTTCTTCTGCCGCCTTGCGATACCATTCCGCCGCCTGGTCGTAGTCTTGGGCGTTTCCATTGCTTCCGTAATAATATTCCTCACCTCTGTTGAACATCTCTTCGGGTGTCGTTGGTTGTGGTATGCTTGGGCCACCCAGGAACTCCCGTATTTCTTCCACCGACTGGGGCCTATCGGTCCTAAGCGGCTTCATCATCCATAGGATGAGTTCCTTCATTTGGTCACTCAGGTATGGAGGAAGGGGAATGGTAGACTCTTTGGTAGGCGAGGGGTCGGCCATGATTTCGGTTGGTTCATAAGGGTCATACCCCGTGAGCATGGTGAACATAGTACCTCCAAGAGCATAGAAGTCGGTCCATGGCCCCATGTTCTTCAAATTAGACGCGAGTTGCTCCATAGGTGCAAACCCTGGAGAATAAACGACCATTGAAGACAACTTCGACCCTCCTTTGTTGGATGCATACTTGCTGGCTCCGAAGTCGATGAGCACGATGTTCTCATCATTGAGGTCCACCATGATGTTTTCCGGTTTGATATCCAGATGACAAAGTGGCGGGTTCTGATTGTGTATGCATTCGAGCGCTTCCAGCATCTGGTCGAGGATGATAAGCCTGACCGTCCCCTCATCCATCGGTGTCTGGTTTTCATTAAGCCAGTCACGCAAGCTCTGCCCCTCGACATAATCCATCTCGAAATAAGAGGTATCGTTTTCGTTGAAAAAGGCATAGACGGTGACAAGATGTTTGTTGTGGAGTTTCGCCAGTTTTTTAGCCTCCCCTATGAATTTGTTGCGTTGTATTTCAAACAATTCTTTATTAGCCTCCAATGGTACGACGACAGTCTTTCCGTCCTCCGCTCTTCCACATGCGTTTTCGACAAAGAATTCCTTGAGGGCAATACGCCTGTCAAGAGATAGATTCATGGCTTCGTATGTGATGCCAAAGCCGCCTTGTCCCAAGACTTTGATGATTTCGTAGGTGTCGTTATTTAGTCTGGTGCCAACTTCCAACGCGGAAGGATACATATTGTCTTGCATAGGAGTATGTTTGATGAGATATATTTGAAATAGTTATGCAAAATTATACAAAAAAAACCGAAACATCAAGATTTATCAGATAAAAAAGCGAAAAAAACACACGCCACATGAAGTAGTGTGTGTATAGCGCAGGATTTCCAGTTTCCTGTTCATTGTCAAATCAGAGGTGCATCATCGATGAAGTCTCCAGGATTGTCAACATTCACATCCATGCCATCATAATTTGCCAAGAAGTCATCACCTTCCACATCATCGGGCAGGTATTCGTCCACGAAACCGTCATCACTGGCGAGAGCTCCGTTTTCGAATACCATAACGTCGGAATCGGTCTGCAAATTGACATAGTCAATGTCGACCATCACCTCCACGTCGTCGTCACCCGGTATGTCAAGGTCGGCAACATCGTCTCCATAACCTATGACATACACATCGTCCTCTCCAAGTATGGACGGGTCGTCGCTTTCCACGATGTCAACATCCTCGTCTTCAGATACGACCACCACGTCGTCGTCATACAGATCGTCTGCCTTGCTTAAAACCATCACATCGTTGTCGTCAATGCTTGGAAATTCCCATTCGATGGTTTCTTCATTCTTACTCATAATGGTGTATGTAAAGAAATATTCATATCCTATAATCTCCACGCACCCCGTTAGTGGCGTGCGTGGAGCATATCAGTCATCATTCATGGATGAAGCAAAAGAATCCTATCATCGCAATGCCTTGATCATCACGCCAGGATGTTGGCATCATCCATGTAGTCGGGCATGTCGGGAGCCACATCCGGGTTCTCAGTGCTTGCCAGGATATCTTCACCAGGAACATCATCTTGGGCGACATCTTCTTCAGCAGCAGCATCCACGGCTTCCACGAAATCTCCCACTGTAGTCATGGTACCATCCTCGAAGACCATCACGTCAGGCTCTGTCAGGTTATGCGAATCGTCAATATCGACCACCATCACATCAGCCTCTCCGTCGTCTGTCATGTCAAGTATTGCGGCCTCGTGTCCTTCCACTTCTCCATACTCCACCACGTCTTCACTTTCAATGAAATGATCTGCTTGGACTACGTCGTCGTTGTCTTCATAGGGGACGACATCTCCATCATCAACTTCTTCTTCTTCTTCATCATCGACTACCTGGTCGTCATCATCGTCATTCACGTTGTTGACATATTGCATGCCGCCATCATCACCAGGAATATCCACATCCACGTCATCACTCGATTCATAGGGTATGATAGCCACCTCTTTTACTTCTCCGTCGGCTACGACGACGTTGATCACATAGTTAGGATACTCTTCCAAGATATCTGTGGGTATGTCTTCCGGACTCACTTGGGCATCAACCGATTGAGCATATTCAGTATGCTGTGCCTCGCTCATGGCATTCCACTCACTCTCATTGTAAGTGCTATAGATTCCACCGTGCCAAACGAACACGCCTCCAGGTCCCACCTCGGCCCTTGCTTCAGCGAAAGCCTGTTCGAAAGTCATATTATCATCGACTTCGGCCAGCGGAGCCTCTTCGTAAATCACTGCATTCGGGTCATCCACATCGACAACGTGGTGGGTATATGCCGGGGCAGCGGCGTGGTGTGCACCACCCTGAGCAGCGTGTCCATGTGACGTCGATGCAAATTGTGCATTGTTGTTGTCAGTAGCGGTGTTCGGTTGGTCGTTGGTATTGTTTTGCTCGTTGGCCGTGTTTTGTTCGTTGCTGTCGTTTTGTCCATCATCCACCACATTGGAATCATTATTGTCAGCAGTGATGGTGCCCTTTCCGTTTGATGCATTCTGGTATTGGTCATAGCCATACAATGCGCCAGCACCAAGGAGGATGCCCGCCATTGAGCCAAACCCGACTTTCTTCCACAGGCTTCCTCCACCACTTTTTTTGTTGCCCATGTTGAATTTCACTTCTCCATACAAGGTTTCTTCGTTATTACTCATAATGCTAAAAATTTTTATGTTAAACAATTGATTATTTGTATTCAAAGATACTTATTTCATATCAAATCTCCCTGCACCATCATCCATTTTCCACAAAATAGCGTTTTTCGGTGACGAAACACCCCTTTTCTGTGATGAAATGTGCCATAGTCTCATTCCTTCACGTTAGCCACCAGGTTTTTGATGCTTTTGAGTGCCGCCTTGGAAACA